>Ga0208825_1003068_pt1 | contig 10296 bp, 9 predicted proteins | sample AD_UKC113_MetaG_FD_184450 | JGI IMG/M metagenome (GOLD analysis project Ga0208825, IMG submission 184450) | Active sludge microbial communities of municipal wastewater-treating anaerobic digesters from Hong Kong - AD_UKC113_MetaG (SPAdes)... | ecosystem: Engineered > Bioreactor > Anaerobic >...
CGTTCGCGCCTGAACCGTTCCGCGCAGCCTTGCCGGGTCAAGTTCCGGCAGAAAGATCTGCTCTCGGAAGCCGTCCAGGATGCGCCCGACCTCGCGGGAGACCGCCGCACGCACCGGTACGGGAAGCGGTCGCGGCTCTCCCATTGGTTCCGCGTCGGGCATTCGAGGCTCGGAAGGGACGACAAGGTCTCCGGCGCTGCCGTGGGCCGTCACCTCTTCATCACCGCCTATGCCGACGCTCAGTGGTCGGAGGTATCCGGCGCATGGGACATCGTCGACCGCTGGCGCGCCCGCAGGCCCGGCTTTTCCCTGAACAACAAGGCGCTCAACCTCGCCGAACTGACCGACGCCTATGTGACCGAGGCCCGCGCATCCTTCGAGATGGACGTGGACACGGGCATTCCGCGCCGAAGACGCGTGGAGACGCTCCTGCTCAACCGCCGCAGGCTGAACCACACCGGCTTGCTCCTGTCCGTGGACCGGACCCGGCCCATGCGGCTCGGCTCGATGCCGCTCAACGGATCGGGCTTCCGCAGGTCGAAGCCTTGCCTTCGCTGGCGTTTCCGCCAGCGGGACGATCACGCCCAGGCGACCGCCGGTTTCGAGGCGGCGGCGAACCAATACACGGTCACGCAATGGCCGGCGGCATAGGAGAGATCGATGGCGATACATCTGTACGAAGACATCACATTGACCCTGCAAGTATCCGAAGGGGACCTCGCGAATCCCGATGACGACACCTACAACGGCACGGACGGGGAAACGAAAGACAAGGAGCTGTTCGTAGCCAATGAACAGACGATCCTCGCCGCGGCCCTGGCATCGGGGGCGACCTCCCTGCAACTTTCGGCACCGCGCTTCACCGACGGCGAAATCATCATCGTCGACGACGAACAGATACGCATCCTGAGCGGCGGCGGGACGACCGTCCTCGCCGTGGAACGCGGCTACGGCGGCACAACCCCTGCCGCCCACGATGCGGGTGCCGCGGTCTACTCCGGGTACGACTATACCGGGCTGGTGATCGAACCGGTGGATGTCGCCGGGGGCGACGAGTCGGCTTGGTACGCGTTGGCCCTGACACAGGCCGGGCTCGATACCGCCGTCGGAGGCGCACCGCTCAACCTGGGCGACAAGGCCCACGACGTGACTCTTTCGTTCTGGCGTCGCTGCACGGTGCCGTCCGGAACGCCGGTGCAAAACAAGACCGACATCAAACTCCGGCTCACCGGCACGGAAAACCCGATTCTGTAGGAGGAACGCATGGCCTATCACAGCACATCCGGGACCGCTTCAAACACCGCGGATTTCCTCGTCCGCCTGAAAGATTTCCTCGTGGGAACGGTCGGCTGGACGCTTCGGGACGACCGCTCCGGAGACGCCGAGCCCAGCTACGTGCTGGCATCCACGGGAGAAAGCGGAGCCGAAGATATCTTTCTCCGGTTCGTCAACGACACCGCGGCCGACCGCATTGCGGTCCGGGCCTACCTATACTGGGACGCGGTGACGCACGCGGGCGTGAAAGAGGCTTTTCAAACCAGTTACACATATATCAAGACCGTGGACGCTTCGGCCTTCCTGTATTGGATTTACGCCGACAAGGATCATGTCTTCATCGTCACCAAGATCGTCGCCACATACTACGGGCAGTACAGCGGTCTGATCAAACGCTTCTGGTCAGGGGCGGTAGCGGTCACCCAGGCGGCGGCCGGACCCGGCGCGGACATTACGGTGCAGGTCAACGACGCCTCCCTTTTCACGGTCGGCTTGAGCTGCATCATCAAAGACGACGCCGGGATCGAACGCGCTCAGGTATCCGCCGTCGATACGGTTTCCACCCCTAATACGGTCACTCTGGCGAGCCTCGTGAGCGCCTATACGGCGGGAGCGAAGATCGGCGAAGACCCGCAGCCGGTTGTCGTCGGCCACTACCAGTCCCCGGGCAGTTTTTACGCGCTCAATAAGTTCGACGGCTGGGCAAGTGCGGCCGGACAGGCCGGTTCGTGCGCCGCAGCCCATGGCAATTTCCACACCGCCGCCAATCCCGACCAACGTTACGGCCTGGTGACCATGTTCCCCTGGCTCGTCGCGCACACGACCGCTGCTTACAAGGAACTGCGCGGCGAGTTGATCGAGGTCTATGCCATCGGCAGCGGTGCGGCCGACTCGGAGGACGTGCTCACGTTGAGCGGGACCTCCTACAAGATTTTCAACCTGTCCGGTCCGGGCTGGTGCGCGGTGAAGGAGTGATCCCATGACGGTTAAATCTGGAAACAAGAAGGAGATCGCGGTGAACGCCGGACGTTCGACCCCGATGTTCCGGGTGGTCCGGGGCATCGGCGCGGCGAACAGAATCACCGGGAGGCTGAGACGTGGCAATCCGTAGCGGAAACACTCTCTCCGTCCGGCCCTTCGCAGGGTCCGTGGTTCCCATGAACCGCGCCCAGATGCCGGCCTTACCGGCGGTCATTTTCGAAGCCGTCGGAGCGGCGTCGACGACGCGGACCATCCGGCACGAAGCGGACGCGGCCCTGCGGATCACGGCGGAGGTGAACGCCCCCGCCGACATCCAGGCTGTGATTGTGCGGCCGGTCCTGCGGAGTTTCGACCTGCGCGGATGGGTGGTCCGTTTCCCGATGATCCTCTCCGATGCAGCCGTGCGAATTCACCGTCCATTGGAAAGCCGGAGCGATACCCGTTTCATGGTTTTCGCGGAGATCGAGCGGACGGCGGACTCGGCCCAACTCGTGGTGCGCGAGGCGACTGGTCAAGCGGAATCGCGCCAGACCGTCTTCGCCGTGCTGATCCGCGAAGGCCACACGATCCAGACCTGAAGGAGGAATACGAATGTCACTTGGACTCATCGTCAAAACGGGCCGCATCCTCACCGCCCGGCTGCTCATGGGAGACCCCATCGAGGGCATCACCCACTGCGCCATCGGTGACGGGGACGCCACGTTCACCGATCCCGTCAATCCGCCCGCGCCGGACATCGACCAGACAGCGCTCAAGAACGAGCGGGCCCGCAAAAAGCAGTACAAGCGCACCTTTCTCAAGGAGGACCCGGAAGGGACGCTCATCGTCAACGGCATCCATTACATCGAAACCGGCGAGGAGACCCAGACCATCGGGGTCTTCTTCCGCTTCGAGGAAAACGAGGCCAACGGCATCACCATCCGGGAATACGGATTCTTCGGCGGCGACGTGGCCTACATCGCCGGACTCCAGTCCGATTATGCGGCGAACGGCGTTTACCACCCGGACACCAATCCGACCGGTGAGGTGCTCGATCCCGGCTATCTGTACGAAGTGAAGAACATCCCCGACTTCAACAAGACCTCGGACACGCGGGTGGAGCTGGTCGGGGTCATCAAGATTTAGGAGGAAAGACCATGTCCATCTCGCGCGATACGTTCGACCCGGCGAAAAACTACAAGCGGGTCCGCTACCACCAGGACCGGGACCTGCTCGACTCGGAACTGAACGAGCAGCAGGACATCATCAACAACGAGCGTAGGAAGCTCGCGGACATCCTCTTCAAGGAGGGGGCCATCGTCAGCGGCTTCGGCGTGACGGTCGCGGCCAACGTGCTCACCGTGGCCGAGGGGCTGGTCTACATCGACGGCTGCCTGGAGCGCGTGCCCGGCGCGGTGCTCACCTACGACCCGGCCAAGACGAGCGGCGCGGATTACGTATATGTCGAACTGCTCAAGTACAACTACGGCTACAACCAGGACGCCGTGCTCATCAACCCCGCCACCGGCGAACCCACCGCCGAGCGTGAGAAGTGGGTCTTATCCCTCAAGAATCACGACACGAGCGGCGAGGCGTTGCCGAACAACGTGACCCAGCGCAAGGTGGTCGCTGTCCATAAGTTCGACCGCGAAACCGGCGACGTGACCGCGACCGTCCGCGAAAAATCGAACCTCTACCTGCAGGACCTGCTCGGGACGCTGCCCGGAAGCCGCATCACCGTGGCGTCGATCACCGAGGATCAACTCGCCTTCGCGGCCGCCGAGGGGCTGAACTCGCTGCTCCAGAACCTTGCGGAGCGGACCTACGACCAGGCCGGCAGTTATCTGGTCAAGGGACTCGACAGCTTCATCGGCGACAACGACGGCCAAAACGTCGAGGTGATCACCAACGCGGGCCGAGCCTATATCCAAGGGTTCCGCCTGCAGAAAGACCTGCCCACAACCACCTTGGTGCCCAAGTCCACGGCGGTCAAATCGGTCCGGGGTGAACAGAAGACCTACGTGGTCGGCACCCGGCGCTATGCCCTCAACAACACGCCTCTCAAGGAAACCACTCAGGTCGAGGCCATCGTGGAGATCGTCTCCAACATCACCCGCGGCTCCGTCGGGGGCGGCGAGGACCTGCTCGTTCCCAACCCGGTGGTGGACATCATCGAGGTGAGCCAGGGCGCGACGGTCTTTCAGGAAGGAGCGGACTGGCAGCAGTCCGGCAACTACGTGGACTGGCTGGGCTCCGGCAACGAACCGGCCATCGGCACGACTTACACCGTCCGCTGGACCTACACCAAACAGATGATCGAGGGGACGGACTACGTGGACGGCGGCTGGTTCGGACGCTCGGGGCACCCGGCCGCGGACGAGTATTTCTATCTGGTGACCGCGCAGAGCGCCGCCGGCGAAACCCCGTACGATCCCGCCAAGGTCGTCTCGCGCGATACGCTGGCCGGTGAAATCAACCGCCTCTCCTGGCTGCCGGTCAGCGGCGCGACCGGTTACCGCATCTATCGCGGCACGCAAAACGCGGCCCGCGCGGACTTTCAGCGGCTCAAGGACGTGGCCGCCGGGGTTACCTCATACACCGACGATGGCGTGGACGAGGTTGTGGGCGGCAACCCGCCCGCCTCCAACACGAGCGGCCTGACCATGTCCCCGGTGCAGGTCGAGCCCGGCAACCTTTCCATCATCAATTTCGGCCGCGCCAATATCGGCGACGAGCCGGTGGCCGGCTCCAACTGCAGCATCGACTACGACTACTATGTCGGACGCAGGGACATCATCTACGCCACCACCCGCGAGATCAAGCGGCTGGAAGGCGCTCCGGCGGACTGGCCGAAGCTGCCCATCGTTCCGGAAGGCACGCTCGGACTCTGCAGCGTCGATTGTCCGCCGAATTCGGTGGACCTGACGGTCCAGAACTTCGGCCTGACCCGCGTCACCATGGACCAGATCCACGAGATCATCAAGGACGTCGAGGACCTCAAATACAACGACGCCCAGTTCCAGATGAACAACGAGCTGCAGAACCGGGACGCCCAGACCAAGAAAGGCGTCTATTCCGACGACTTTTCGAACGACGCCCAGTCCGACATCTATCACAGCGAGTGGAGCGCCCGCATCGACCGGGTCCGGCGCTTCGCCGCACCGGCCAGGACAGCCTCGGCCACCGTGCTCACGATAAATCCCTCGGCGAGCAACGCCTTGTTCAAGGGCAGCCTCGCGTTGCTCCCGGCCACGGAACGTGTGCTCGTCGAGCAGACCGACTGGTCCGAGGTCAAGAACATCAACCCCTACGCCGTGTTCGAGAAACCCGATGCCTCAGTGGAGATCACGCCGAACATCGGCAGGCGCGGCCAGACCGGAATCGCCGTGGTCGGGTCCAACTTTCAATCCAACGCGAACAACGTGACCATCCGCTGCGACGGCCAGGTGGTGGCGTCGGGTGTCCATGCGGACACCGCGGGCCGCGTGAGCGCGTCCTTCGTCATCCCCGAGAACGTGCGCAACGGCAACCGCATCGTGGAAATGACCGACGGGCTCTATTCCGCCCGAGCCGGCATTCAGATCAACGATCCGATGGTCATCACCCGCATCGAACGCATTGTCGAGGAGCGCATCATCCGCGTGCCCGTGGTTCAAGTGGTCTGGCGCACACAGATCGTCACCGTGCGCAACGATCCTCTGGCCCAGACCTTCAGCTTCACCGAGGACAAGGTGGTCTCCGGTGTGGGATTGTATTTCACCGCCAAAGACCCGTCCATCCCGGTCACGGTCCAAATCCGCGGCGTCACCACGGGTCTGCCCAACGGCGTGATTTTCGCTGAAAAGGTCCTGGCCCCTGGCGACGTAAGTCTGAACGTCGAGACCAAGGTCGTCTTCGCCAACCCGTTTTACGCGCAGGCGGGAACCAGCTATGCCGTCGTGTTGCTTACCAACAGCAGCAACTACCGCATGCGCGTCGCCACCCTGGGGCAACTGGGTCAAAACGGCGTGATCACCCGGCAGACCTATGCGGCCGGCGTGCTGCTGGAAAGCTCCAACGCCGAAACCTGGACCCCGCTCAACGGCTCCGATCTCACCATGAAAATCTATGGTTACGACTTTCAGCCCAGCGGGGAGGTGCGCTTCCAGCCCATCACCGGCGTACAGTTCAGCGATCTGAACCTGGACGAATACTCATCCGTCCCTCAAGGCACCGGCATCGCTTGGGAGTATTCCACCGACGGCGGCGTCCTCTGGGACGCCATCGTGCCCGCGGAGGAGGAGCGCCTCCCCAACTTGGCAAGTCAAGTGCTGGTCCGGGCGCTTTTTTCCAGCAACGCCGCCAACATCTCTCCGGCGCTGATCCACAAGGATGTGAACCTCATCGGTTATCTCAACAATACCACGGGAAAGTACCTTAATCGGGAAAACGAGCTCACCCAGGGCGTCTCATCCACCAAAATATACACCCAGATGAACATCCCGAGCGGGACGACCATCAACTGGTTCGCCTCCAACAACGGCGGCGCGACCTGGGAAGCCATGTCGATCCTGACGACGCGCAAAATCGACCAGGAGTGGACGGAGTACACGCTCACCAGAACCTTCACCGATCCGAACGGAAACAGGGTCCGCTACAAGGCGGAGATGACCGGCAACAACCTGGTGTACCCGAGGATTCATACTCTGGGCGCAACGCTGAGCTGATCGGAGGAACGTCATGATCGTTCGCAGACAAGGCGGATTGACCGAGTTCATCCCCTCACCACAGGAAAAGCGTGACGGAATCCTCCGGGACCACACCCTCGATCTGCTCGCCAACCTGGACGCCCGCTTGCGGCGCATCGAGGAGCGGCAGGGCATTGAGCCGGACGCCGCCGAGGCGTTCGCCGGACTCATGGCCCGCATCAAGCGGGAGGAGATCGAGGCCGGGCGGATCAACCGGGAACTGATGGACGCCGGATACCTGCATGAAGACCTGTCCGCCGCGGCGCTTGCGGCGCAGGCCGGGAGGAACCAACCATGAGCATCACCATCAAGAGCAACACCGACACGATTCTGGAACTGCCCGGGCTTACGGGTACGCTCGGGCCCGGAAAGGCCGCCGTCGTTCAGGCGATGACCCCGGATCTGCTGCGCGCCGTGGACCTCGGCCTGCTGTTGGTTCCCTCGGGAGCGGAACCGCCCGAGGGGCTGCCGCCGGTGGTGTTCGACCACCGCTACCCGCACGTTCTGCCTCTGACGGCCGCTCGTGCCTACTATGTCCGCGTCCTCCGGTCCCCGGGCGCTTTCCACGACGGGACCCGACCCCGGAACTTCATCGCCTACTACGGCGACGGAGCGGGCATGAGCTGCGCCTTCTCCGACAACGGGCTGGCCTGGGACAAAGAGAAAAAGGTCACCGGCATCGCGGTCAACGGCTATCACGTGGTCTGCGCCCTGGAGACCGCGAACCGGCTGCGCATCCTCTATTGGAACCCGGACGTTCCCAATCAGCCCTATGCCATGGCCGGTCTGCGAAGCGCGGTCTGCGATCCGTCGGTCGAACCCGCCGCGTTCACGGGCGACACCCCGTGTTCCGGCGACCTGGTGACCGAGGGAAGCGTCCAGGTCTGGAACCGCGGTCATTACGGGCCATCATTTCTCTGGTACAATCCGCTGCCCACCTCGGTCGAAGGAAGACCTTTCACTTGGCGCTACACCATGTATTTCATCGCCTCCACCGGCGGCAACGACAGCCTCGGTCTGGCCTGCTCCAATGACGCGGTCGTATGGAAGTTGTTCGGAAACGGCCCGATCCTCTCCGGCCTGATCGACCCACAGCTATGGGAAGGCGCGAACGGATACGTCTCCTCCGCCCACGTCGAGCGGCTTCCCGACGGGAGATGGTGGATGCTCTACTCCGGGGGCTCCGCGGGAAACGCCGGGATCGGCTACGCATGGTCCTGGGACCGCGTCCACTGGCGCAAAGCGGAGATCAATCCCGTGTTCAAAAACGGCAGCGGGCCATACCTCGAGCGCTGCTACACGCCGAGCCTGGTCCGGGACGCCGACGGCTCGCTGCTCCTTTACCGCGCGGCCAAGGATGCGACCGCCTACCGAACCTTCGTTTCCCGTCTGCGGGCACCGGCCCTCGGATGGCGTGACCTGCTCGGCCCGGACCGGCTCGGTCAGGGTCTCACTGCGCGTGAAACTGTCCGGCGTGGCGTCGGCACCCAGGCCGAGCGCGACGCAGCCATCCCCGCCCCGTCCATGGGCGACGAGTGGTTCAACACCGACCTCGCGGGCGGCGGAAAGTGGGAGAAACACACCGGGACGATCTGGAAGCAGACCTGATTCCCGGAACACCTCACTTTTCTTCGGACGCCGGGCAATCCCGTAACCCCGCGTGTTTCCGCAGGTTGTGGCCGCATGTACATAAACCATTGGAATCAAAGGGGTTATGTGTCGAATTCGCCTTGCTTTCTGTTCGGAAAGAAGCCTGTATGTGTGTGTGAACACAAGAGCCAATCCCTTGCCGGGAAAGGGCTTACAGAAAGCAAGGAGAGACCATGGACTTACGCCGGATCAACTTCGGAATCGAGATCGAGACGGTCAAGCGGACGCGCGAGCGGGTCGCCCAGGCGATCCAGTCGGTGGTGGGCGGCCAGGTCCGCCACATCGGCAGCCCGGGGAGCTTCGACCCCTGGGAGGTCACCGACGACCATGGACGGGTTTGGAAAGTGGTGTCCGACGGCTCGCTCATCAATGTGCCGGTACACTTGCGGGCGGAGGTGGTGAGCCCCGTCCTGTCCTACGAGGACATCCCCGTCCTTCAGGAGGTCGTCCGGGCGCTGCGGGCCTGCGGAGCCAAGGTGGACGACCGTTGCGGCATCCATGTGCACGTCGACGCCACGGCCTTTGACGGCCGGACCCTCGCGAACCTCGCCAAGATCGTCTACAAACAGGAAGCGCTCATCCTCACCGCCCTGGGTGTTAACGAGACCCGCCGCCGCAACTACAGCAAACCGGTGAGCGACGATCTCATCGCGCAGATCGAGCGCCGCCGTCCCAGGACCAGGGACCAGCTCAACCACATTTGGTACGGCTACCACAACCGGCAGCCCCAGCACTACGACAGCACCCGCTACCACGGAGTGAACCTGCACAACGTCTGGTACCGGGGCACGGTCGAGTTCCGCTGGTTCGAAGGGACGCTCCATGCGGGCAAGGTGAAAGCCTACGTCCAACTGGTCCTGGCCGTAGCGGCCAAGGCGCTGAACGGACGGGCGGCATCGAGCCGCAAGAGGTCCTTCGACCCGCAGAGCGCCCGGTACGACTTCCGGGTCTTCCTGCTCCATCTGGGGCTCATCGGCGACGAGTTCAAGACCGCGCGCAAACATCTGATCGCCGCCCTGCCGGGGGACTCGGCCTTCAAACGCGGCAGGGCAAAGCCGGACAACACCTTATCCGCAATCCAAAATCCGCAATCCGCAATCGAATCCCGGCCTCCGGCGTTTTCGGGGGACGAGACCGGCGGGACGCAAGGAGGCGCGTCATGAGAGTGCTGATCCGAAACACCGCCCTCGATGGGCGGCCGCTTGAAGGTGACGGCGAGGTCTTCACCGGTGAGATGGTCACCGACGTGGTCCTGGCCATGAAAGGAGCCACGCTCTTTTCCGACCAGCGGGACCTCGAGGATTACATCGACATGGTCCTGCGCAACGCCAAGATGCTGTCCGGCGTCGAGCTTACGGTCCGGGGCGATACGCCGGAGGAAAAGGCCGCATCCTTCCTGGATGCCCTGATCAAACACGGCCTTGCCGAGGTGCAGGACGACAATCCCGCGCGGATACCGATTCCCGCTTTGGTCTGGCAGGGCATCGACGCGGTCCGGCTCTCGGGGCAGACCAACATGCTCGACCGTCCGGTCGTCGCACGGCTGGCAGGGGAGCTCGGATATCCCGACGCCGCGCGCTGGATCGAGGAGCATCCGAAGGAATACGCCGAGGGCGTCTTCCGCGGGTTCATCGTCGATCCGCAGGGAGGGAAATCCTGATGTGCGGGCTCGCGGGAGTCATCT
>Ga0208825_1003069_pt1 | contig 10294 bp, 29 predicted proteins | sample AD_UKC113_MetaG_FD_184450 | JGI IMG/M metagenome (GOLD analysis project Ga0208825, IMG submission 184450) | Active sludge microbial communities of municipal wastewater-treating anaerobic digesters from Hong Kong - AD_UKC113_MetaG (SPAdes)... | ecosystem: Engineered > Bioreactor > Anaerobic >...
GGTATGGGAGGGATATATTCGGAGATAAAAAATAAAAATATGCAATACACAATAGCGATGAGTTTGGGGGCAGTAAGGATGTTTTGCGAAGGAGCAACAATTAAGTCTATTCAGGAACAATATGGGATTACCGAAGGCTCTCGATTAGTGCGTTATGGAATTCGGGCGCTTGTAGAAAAATACAATTTACCAATACAAAAAGACTCGGAGTCAAAAATTGGATTTGTGGTAATAAAAGAAGATAGAGACACCCTTAAACAACTTGCAGAAAATGAAATATTAATAGAGCGACCCGCTTCTCAAAAAACTTTAGATGATTTAGTAAGTAAGCCATATTTAATAGAGCAGATAGAGGCATTGCACAATGAACGAATTCTTCTTAAAAAGTATTTTGATGCTATAAATGATAGAATTTTAAATATTGAAAGACATGTAAAATCAAAAAATAATTGACTATGAAACTTCCTTTTCCAAGATATGAATTAATAATAGGACTTATAAGCCTCATAGTCATTGTATGGTTGTGTATTATTTGGCCGAGCAATGTAAGTGATTACCCGTACTAATGAGAAATAGTTTTCTCGTTTTGAGAAAAATTTTTCCAGAAAAGTTCTTTGATATAAAAATTATTCCTAAGTTCGCTTCCGCTTAATTTAAAATAGGATTTCAATGATTTTATATACATTTACACATAATTCTCGGCCAAATCAGCCGGTTTTCCTATCAGTTTCTATTTTATTTTAAGCGCAGCCTACTTGGTTTTCCTGGTAGGCTTTTTTCGTGCCGTAAACTCTGCGGGAATTACTACGGGTCGGGTTTACACAGCACGTTAAAAGGCGCAGACTGGGCAGCAAGACAAACGCCACCATGTACGTCAAGAAGGAACGTGGGAGCTTGCAAGCAAACCGGAAATGCTTTAGAAGTAGCTTTCGATAGGAATAGTGACCGGTGTACTATTCTGAAAACTCAGGGGGAAACTCGTCCTTAGTCCTGATTTTAAGACGTGGCTTCATATAGGCGAAGCTGCGTCTAATCTAAAAAAAAATCTGAGCCTTTTCCTGATTTAAAAAAGGGAAAAGAAAGAAAAATTCCCAAAGCCGCCCGCAGGGCAAGAAACAATACTCTAACTACTTAAAGAATCTACAAAATGAAAAAGGAAAGAATGTTTGAAAACCCGTTTACAGAAAACTTTTTGGAATGCTGGCAGCTATGGAAAGACTTCAGGAAAGAAGAACATGGTTTTCAGTATAAAGGCGTAATAAGCGAACAAATGGCCATAAACAGACTTGTGGAAGTATCGGAAGGGGATGAGGAAAAGGCTGTCAGAATAGTCAAGCAATCAATTTCAAGGGGATGGATGGACTTTTATCAACTTAAACAAACTTCAGTTAATGGAAAATCAACTACCAGAAAAGAAGCAGGAGGGGCAAAAACAATCAACCTCCGTGACCGTGTATCAGCCGCACTCACTAAGAAACGCGATCAGGAACGGCAACAACAGGGAGGTGAATCTGGTTCTAAGGCAGTTTAAAAATGATGATGGTAATGCAAATTTCCCGGCTTTATTAAGTGTCCCCTCTGAATTTAGATTAGCTTCTATGGCAAGAGAGAATTATGAAGATACTAATATGCTTATTATTGGCGCTTTGACGGTTGCCTTAGAGAATATAAATGTAAAAAGGGGGCTTAATGAATTTCAGATACTTAACCTATCGGAGTTAATTATTGAAGAATCAAGTCAGGATAATTTGTCCCTTGAAGATGTCTTATTATTCCTTCAGCAACTTGTGGTAGGGAAGTTTGAAATGTCATACGAAAGTATGGATATACCAAAATTCATGAAAATGTTTGAGCAATATCGTGAAGAAAGACACCAAAATTTAGTAAATTATAGGATGGAAAAACACGCTCAGTATAGCGTCTCTGGAAATACCGGCAGAACAAATAGCGCCGACCCGCTTTCGGAACACTTTTCAAAATTAGGAGATACCATTGGAAGATTAAAAGATTCGCTTAAGGAGACGAAAAAAGAAAACGAAATTCTTAAAAAGGTAGATAAATTTTAGGATATGAATTATTGTTCAGTAGGTAATCATGAAGTGTTTGGTAAAGTAGAAAAGAAAAAATCTTTCCAGACAGAATACACAGAATGTAAACAATGTAAAGCAAGAAGAAAGGATAATGCCAGAAGAAAAAGACAACACAAACTTAAAGATGATGATAAATACAATAACCTGTTTTTTAATTTTAAAGGATTATGAAAAAACGTCAGCATTCATCAACCAGTAAAGAAGCACATGAAAGCGTAAAGCCTTTTAAGCAAGAAATGTGGATTAAAATATTGGAAGGTTTAGAAAAGATGAAAGTAGGTGGTACATATGAAGAAATAAGCCATGCTATAAACGCAAGGCCAGATCAGGTAGCAAGAAGAATGAGTGAATTAGAAGAACAGATGCGAGTTTTTAAAACAGGGATAACAAGAAATACATCGTCAGGAAGGAAGGCTACTGTGTGGCAATTAGTAGGATCACTTCCAAAGACAGAGAAAGAAAAAACAATTCAAAATCAATTATCTTTTTTATGACTTGCAAAACACTTGAACAGGAATTGGCTGCTTTCAGAGAAAAATATAGCAGCGTAAGAGTATTTGTATTTTCTGATTGTTTGGTATATAGATGTGCAAATGGGAGAGCTAAAGAGGCGGCAAACGCAGCAAATAAATTAATTGAAGAACTTGGGTTATCGCTGGTGGCTATCCCGAACAAATGGCCTGCCAATAATACCTACGTTGTTCAGTCTAACGAAACAAGTGATTTATGAGTCATGGGTGTATGAAAATAATGAAACGTGATGTTGTGATTGAAAAAAAATTTTATTACAACAATAAAGAAAGGACAAAACTATTCGATGAATTTTTTGATTACATAAGGGTGCGGAATTGTGGTTTGTTTATTCAGGTATTCCCGTACACAACAGAAAAGATTGATATTAGTGAAAAGCCATCTACTAATGAAACAAATAATAACAATATGCGTAAATTAGAAAAATGGCAAGAAGACCTCATCAAAGAAAACCTATGGGAATTAAAGTCTGCTGAATTAGCAAAACAAGCTGGCGTAAGCAGAGTGACAATTGATGCTAAAAAGAGGGCTGAAATAGGGAAGCGAAGAATACCATCATTTATCCCCGACCCTCCGAAAAAGCCTTTGCAGCGCCCCCCGGCTGTTTACTCAAATAAAAGATACTTATGAAATGGTATGAAAAACTCTTTACCACCAGTGTAGGGTTTGTTTTAGTGTTAGTTCCGCTAGGTATTGTTTGTATAGTGGGGGAGTATTTACGAGATGTAATTATTAAAATTAAAAATAAGTGTAATGGCAAAATTACTATTCCCTGTTTATGAATTTCGCCCTTTATATAAAGGTTCGTTAGTTAGATATAATAATGGCAAATGGACTGACGATGACGGCGAATATGATATAGCTTTCTATACAGCAGATAATGTGTTTTCTTTTGGTGTAGACCTGCCGTATTATGATAACATTCTTTGGAGTTGGTGTAAAGATATGCAATGGGGTTCTTATGTAAATGGTCATCCCGTAGGAAATGCATGGCATTATTCAACAAAAGATGGAAGTAAAAATCGCGGTGAGTTATGGAAAGACAGATATAAACACCCGAATGTGAAGGCAAGAGATTTAGCATCTTCTGAATTATGTAAAAAGAAAGGAGTTGCAAATGGCAGAGGGCCACAGTTATTTCATTACGAATGCTCTTATATAATTAACGGATATGTCAGAGAGCAGGAAACCGGGATAGTAGTTTCAGCACCAGAAATACTTAATTGTATTTATTGCGGTAAGCATAAACCTTTTGAAGAATGCAGCCACATTAAAAAAATAGCAAGCAATCCGGTTTACATAGATTAACGCCTCCTAATTCACTGGGTACAAAATAAAAAAAACAAATGAAAAGAGTATGAGTAGAGAATTAGCCACTAGCGAAAAAATAGCGAACTCCTTGAGAGGGAAGTTTGGAGATAAATCAAGAGGCTGGAAAGGGGAGGATGCCGGGTATGTAGCTAAGCATATGTGGATAGTAAAGCATTTTGGCAAAGCGTGTAAATGCGAGAATAAAGGCTGTAAAAGTGTTTCTCCAAAAAGATTTGAATGGGCCAACATAAGTGGTAAATATAAAAGAAACCGGTCGGATTATAAAATGCTTTGCCCTTCTTGTCACAGAAGAGCCGACTACGGTAACAAATGCAAGAACGGTCATGAATTTGATGCAAAGAACACATATATAAGTAAGTCTGGGTGGAGAATATGCCGCAAGTGTCAATCAAATAGAAATAAAGAATATTATAAAAGAAATAAACAATGAGAATTATTAAACTCCGGGCATGGGATGATATTAGAAAGATAATGCATTCAGCATATCAATTAGGCGTTGACCAAGTGCAAATTCATGCAGATGGTCGAGGATTCTTTAATGCACACCCAATGAAGACCTCAATGAGCGAGTTTTATTCACATTTAATACCAATGCAGTTTACAGGATTACTGGATAAAAACGGAGTAGAGATATATGAAGGGGATATTGTTAAATTTTATAAAGGGTATGTTGATGACACTTGGACTGATACAGAGCAAGGGAAGCCATATGCAATTATATGGGAACAAGAAAGCATGTCATTTAAGGCAAATAGAAATAATTATTTTCTTACTCCCGGTGCAGGCCAAACAGGAACATATAAATGGGAATGGGAAATAATCGGCAACATATTTGAAAACCATGAGTTATTAATCCCTACCGGGGGCAACGAAGATAAAATAGGAAAAGTATGATACACCATGAACTACGTATAAATAATTGGGTGGAAAGTAAAGGAGATGGCTCAACGCCTAAATATGGTAAAGTAACACAGGTTTACATGGATGGATTTACGGTGGATTATCATTATCCGGGCGGGTGGTACAGCCCAGTTTTAATAACGCCAGAAATACTTGAAGAAAACAAGTTCATTAAAAATGGAGGCTACTGGGAAAAAGGAGTTTTCTCTGTTCAGCGAATACCGAGAGAAGATGGAACAGAATTATTATTAGTCCCAAACAACTATTTGGCAGCAATTGAATTAAAACACATCCACCAGCTTCAGAATATTTATTTCTTTTTAGTTGGTTCGGAGCTTCCTATTACGTTAAAATAAAAATATATGACAGCAGACGAAGCAGTTTATGAAATGAAACAGGGAAGGGAATTAACGCACAGATACTTTTCTCCTGAAGAATGGGTAACGATGAAAGATGGTCGTGTTTATATGGAAGATGGTGCAAGTATTGACTTCCGAACTTTCTGGGCTGACCGTCCCGGTGAAAGCTGGCTTATTGATTGGGAAATATTTCAACCCCTATCCCACAGTTAACGATAAAACAAAATAAACATCATGGAAAAGAAAATAGAAGATTACCTGCATTTGTATTATGACTGCGAATGCCTTTGTGAAAAAGTAGATGGTAGCGAAGGATGGAGATGCAACCTGAATGATTATCATATTCAGGACTGCTATTCAGCGAAGATAAAAATAAAACTATTACTCCGCCCCTTACCCGACATTTTAAACACCGAAGCCCATCATGTTTACAAAGAATATTTCGGTAAAGAGATGGCAGATGATTGGTCTGGCGATACTGGTAGTGCTTATTTTAGACCAAAGCAGATTAGAGTTAATTCATCTCATGCAATCAGAATATTTAACGGAGATGATTGGGAGCAGGGAGATTTTATGAAAGTTTTGTCTTTGGTTCCCTACTTGCTAAAACAATCCTTCGACCTATTCAGCCTTATAGAATCTGGTTTAGCAATTGATAAAACAACTTTATGAAAGAATATAAGCTGGGAGAAAACACCATCTTGGTTGTTGAAGTGCCGGAAGGGAGAAAGCCCCGCATTTTTAACCCAAACAATAAACAAATAGAATGCTATGAGTAATGAAGAATTAATAGCTATTTTAGATAAATACGATTCGCGCAGTCAAACGAATCCTAATTATTATAGTGAAAATGAAGTCTTATCCGCCATGCGTGAAGCCTGTGAGAAAGAAGCAAAGGAGTTTGTTGGCTGGTATACATTATACGAATGGTATTTTACAGTGGGCGAGTATTATAAATCTTACCACCCGAATTATATTCAATATAGGCTTAACATGGATGAAGTGTACCAACTTTACCTTCAATATAAAACAAAGACATCATGAGTGATACATCGTATAATCCAAGAAGACCTGAACCAGTAAGTGATACGGTTAAGCTCCCGAAAGAATTAAAAGGAAAGTATGTAACCCGTGCGGCCTTTGCAAAGATGCAAGGTGAGTTAAAGCGTCTTGGGCGTGATATGTACCGCATGATTCACCTCGGCGATAAATCTATTTACGATAAGTATAGGGAACAATTTAAAAAGCAGCAGCAATTTAATGAAGCTCTAAAGGATGCTATACTTTCTAACCCACCAAAATCATTGACATTAAAACAAGAGGGGAAATGAAAATACTACGTGATTTGCGAGAAAGTGCGGGTTTAACTTTAAGACAAGTGGAGGAAATGATTCCAATTTCCAATGCTTATTTGAGCCAACTCGAAACTGGCAAAATCAAAAGGCCATCAGCACAAGTTCTTTATTTGCTTGCAAAGCTATACGGCGTTGATGTAGAAAAGTTGCTCATTGAATCCGGGTTAGTAAAGCCACTAAACATTAAGCCTGTAGAAATAAAAGAAACCCTTGAAGCTTAGGGTAGCCGCACTTGAAGCACTTTTAAAAACACCTAAGCAACCAGGAACCCCTTTTGTACAATTAACGTTTAAACAACAGGAGAAATGAAAACAGGAATTGAATTAATCAGTGAAGAAAGAAAACGTCAGGTAGATGTTGAAGGGTGGACTGACCTTCACGACGGTAGCCATAACCACGGAGAATTGGTCGGTGCTGCTGGTTGCTATCTTGCGGCATCATTCGGAAAGCAGGATAGAAAAATAGACGCAAGTTTTGAGTTACGTGAACCAAGCAGAGACAAGATGTATTTCAATGTTAAAAATGGTAAATGGAACGACGCTTGGCCGTGGGATGAACAATATGACAAACGTGAGAAACACGACCAGCTAAGATGTCTTGTAATCGCAGGAGCATTAATAGCAGCAGAAATTGATCGTTTACTAAACCTCCCCACCAATGAAAGAGACTAAAGGCATACAGGTAAAAGATGTGTATCGTAAACAGACAAAAGGCTTACGTGAAATTTATCGTAAAATGTATAATGCTTTAATTTTTAGACCAATCAATAAAACATCTTTAAAATGAACACAGAGGAAAGGAAAGCACAGGAATATGCTAATATGAGAATGGCTCAAACAGAAGGTGACGACCCGCCTAACTGGGAGTTTTTTTTCTAAAAGGTTAATAAGTATAATGAAGAATGCCTTCCTCGCCGGTTATTCCTTATCTGATGAAAAGGTAAAGGAGTTGGAGAAAAGACTTTTGGCTGCAAATGAACGTATCGCTGAATTGGATTCTGTATTAAGAAAAATTGCAAATGACAAAAGTTCAAGTACTGGTTCTTGGTGGGGATGCTATTTGCACTTAAAAATAATCGCTCAACAATCAATAAAGGAGGAATAAAGAATGAAAACAAAATACGTAGTTGGATTTATGTTCAACGTTAAGGAAACCGATGTACTTCTTATCATGAAGCAAAAACCAAAATGGCAGGAAGGGAACTTAAACGGAATCGGCGGTAAAATAGAAGAAGGCGAAACGCCTGTAATTGCAATGCGAAGGGAGTTTAAAGAAGAAACCGGGATAAGGTACAGCGATTGGCGTAGGGTAACAACTATGTCCGGAGAAGATTGGGAGTGTCATGTGTTCACTGCAAAATCAGATGATATTTTCGATTATAAAACTATGGAGCAGGAAGAAGTTCTTTTGATACCAATAGCAGAACTTGACAGTTACGCCCACATCACAAATCTTCAGTGGTTAATTCCAATGTGCCTTGACCTGAATAATATTGACTATAAAATCAACAACGCATGACAAAATTAATTGTATTATCAGCTATTGTTTTTAGCTCTGTTTGTTATGGGCAGAAAGTAGGTAAGCATACCTACAATAAAGTAGATACTTTTTTTGTTTACGAAAATGCAAGAGTAATAGTCTACCGACAAAATGGTAAGATAGTTCGCGATACTGTTGTGAATAAAAATGTGAGTATTACCATTAATGAAGTAGCTGAAATGTATGTTCTCGAAGATGAAAAATTAAAACTTAAACACAAATGAAACCCATTTTAATTTTTGTAGCTATAATGACTGTGTGCGGGTCGCTGACAAAGCCATCTTTAGGTAAGTGTACGCCAAAGATTAAAATGCAAGCGTATATGAAAGGTAAGCTGGTAAAGGTTGCTACTTATGACTGGTCAAAAGAGTGGTATCATCCAGAGCCGACAAAGTGTTGGAGTAAAGATGGTAAAACCTATGTTTTAGCGGATAGCATTTATTATTCAATAGTCAATTAACCCCTATTTTAAATCCAATGAAACACCAAGACTAAAAAAGTTCTCTCTTATTTACTTACCTTTAGATTCAAGATTTGATTTTTTCTTTTTTACAGCTTAAGGTTTATGGTGAAGCCGCCTTGTTTTTACTTGGTGGCTTTTTTAATTTATATATTCTCCGTTTATTTTAAGCCTTAATTTATCTTCATGAAATTCCCATTGTCCATCGGGGTACATGTGTGATACTATGGGCTTCCCATTTAGCATATCATCATATATGTTATGATTTCCATAATCTGCAAGTGAAAAAATACCGCCAAGCCTTTCACACTCTTTTTTAAACTTATACCCTTCTTCTGTTCTAAATCTCCTTTGGTATTCAAAGAATTTTAACGCCTGCTTTTTCCCATATTCTTCCATTTCATTACTCATATATAATCCTTTTTATTTGTTGGGTCTTCCTAAATACCTTGCAACAACTTCAGCGGTATCTTTGCACATTGACATTTTATAAACAGACACTTCCCCTTTGGTAAAATTATCTGAGGAATGCGGATCAACACATATTGCATAAGTATAGGGTTGGATAATAAATTCAACGTCCACCATTTCTTCTTCAATATCACCCATTGACGGAAGAAGTGACTTTGGAAGAACTGAAATAGCAGCAGCCATTAAGCAGTTACGGAGGAAATTCTTTCTATTCATTGGTTTTTAAATTTAAACGTTTGTAATATTTATTGAAGGGCAGCCATAATGTTCTGGACAATCTACTATACTCCACGTTTCACCCTCATCGCTTGATTTGGTCACTCGTCTTGCCCATCTATCAATTCGTACCCAATCCCCAATTTTAATCCCAAGATAATCTTCTCTGAAAGTTTTTCCACCAACAGTTATTCTTAAATTACCATTGGCTACAAAATGTCCCCCAAATAAATTTTCTAAACCCATATAACCTGATTTATTAAATTTCTTCAAAACTTCCTTTTATGTAGTCTGGGTTTTCATCATCATATTTTTCAGACGGTGGAATTTCCCATACTTTTTTACCAGTTAATTCCATAATTGCTGTTTCAATTTCCGAAATTTCCTTGTCATAACGAAATACAGTAGCGTCTCTTTCTACTACAAGTTGCTGTCTCTTAGATGTTAAAGTCTCAATTACTAATGTTGATGCCATATATTTTATCTTTTATTGAGTAGTACATTTTTTAATTTTTGGCTCAATGAAGTGTCATTTATTATTTCCTGCTCAAGCTCAGCCCATTGTTCTGGCAAAAGACATTCCTCTTTGGCTATTTGGTACTGAGCAAACGTCTTTCCGGAAGGCACTCTATAGGAGGGCTCATTGTAAGCCACTTTTCTGACCATTTGAGACACTGCATCGTTTTTGGGCATACTCGCTATGGTATCCAAAATAGCGTTGTAAATGACATCTAATTGAATTTTAGACTTGGTTTTCTGACTCTTTCGGTTATGCTTAACTCTGCAACTGGTCGAACAGAACTTAGATGACTCTCTTTTGTTTTCGTAATCTTTTTTACATTCCAGACATTGTCTCATAATGCAAATTTACGTAACGTTACGTAAACGGCCAAATCTTTCCTAAAATCCATAAATTCCCCCCCCCTTCACAACTCTACTCTAACCAACCCAAACAACCCAATTAAAAACCAGTAATCCAAATCACTTAATTATCCAACACAATCAACCACAATAAACCACTTTAAACTCAATTTCAAATCC
>Ga0208825_1003070_pt1 | contig 10293 bp, 8 predicted proteins | sample AD_UKC113_MetaG_FD_184450 | JGI IMG/M metagenome (GOLD analysis project Ga0208825, IMG submission 184450) | Active sludge microbial communities of municipal wastewater-treating anaerobic digesters from Hong Kong - AD_UKC113_MetaG (SPAdes)... | ecosystem: Engineered > Bioreactor > Anaerobic >...
TGTGCTCAATTACTGAAAGATACCCCTGTCAAAGTTGATGTATGTGTTGGTTTCCCATTAGGCGCGACAACACCCCATATTAAAGTTGCCGAAACGGCAGAAGCCATAAAAAATGGCGCTCAGGAAATTGATATGGTCATTAATATAGGGGCATTAAAATCAGGATTCTCTGCGTATGTTGAAAAAGAAATTGCTGCGGTAGTAAAAACTGCTAGCAATGTCCCTGTAAAGGTGATTTTAGAAACAAGTTTTTTAAATGATGATGAAAAATATGAAGTATGCAAGATAGCAATACGAACAGGGGCAGCATTTGTAATGACTTCAACCGGATATGGAATAAAAGGTGCTACGGTCGTGGATGTAGAATTTTCACATAAGGTAGTTGGAAACTTTCTGGGTATAAAAGCAGCAGGGGGTATACGAACTTATGGAGCAGCGGTTGCTATGATTCAAGCAGGCGCTAATCGAATAGGCACAAGCACAAGTCTGGATGTAATCCAAGATGCACCATTATAATGTTTTATCAAATATAAATATTTAAAATAAAAAGAAGTATAAACTACGGGTGCAATAGAAGCAATTAGAAAACGGCGTGCTGTCAGGAAGTATTTTGACAAAGAGGTGTCAAGAGAACTATTAGAACCATAGTAGATTGTGGTAGGCTTGCAGCAAAAGCAAGGAATGAACAGCTTCGAGAATTTATTGTAGTTATAGACAAGGAACTAAAAAAGAGGGTGGCTGAACAAACAGATAAGGGTAGATTTATAAGTGAAGCAGGAATCTGTATCGCAGTTGTATGCAAAGATACAAAAAATCATATAAACTTAATCTTGAAAAACAGAATTAACTAAAATTATCTATAATTTTTAATCAGTTACTAAAAATAAATTAAATATTTTTTTAAAATTATTCGTAGAATTAGTTAGAATAAATCTAATAAAGGGATAACATAATGAAAAAACAGGACAAGGGTATGAACGGGATAGATGCTTATGAAATGGCTTGGGATGTTATCTCAAAAAATCTTTTAAATGCTTTTCTATTTAACTCGATATGGTTTTGTTTTTGCAATTTATTTGCAATTCTTCTATTTTTTATTTGTGTCGTTTTATTCAAAAGTTGGAGTTATTTCTTGATACTTCTAATGATTGAATTTTTATTTCTTCTTCCTTTGTGGGAAGGCTCGAATATTTTAAGATATGGCAAATGGCAAGAAAACTTTCTAAAAACACAGAATTTACCTGTTGTAAAGATTATAGTTGCACGCGCCCTTTTTCTTATGCTTGTAATACCAGCATACTTTATTTTCCTTTTACCGGGTATTTATCTTCATTCAAGATTAATGTTGTATCTCCCTGCTCTTATAAAGAATCCCAATATTAGTCCGATATATAGTCTTTTGAAAAGCTGGCGTTTATCTCAGTCCAAATTTATACAATTCTACACACTTTGGATTGCCGTTGTTTTAAGTATACCAATATCCTCCTTACCATTTGGACTAGGTTTTATTTTTAGGCAACCCATTAATGGACTTGCCAAAGACCTCTTATTAGAATCATGCGTAAATTATACAGATGACAAAACAGTCAAATTTATAAAACAAGACCAATATCTACAAAGTAAGTCGCTTTGTAGAAAGGTAATATAACAAAACAAGTTAAAAGAAGGAGAATTGTTATGGGTAATTATGTTCAACAAAATTTAGGTACAAATGAGCATGTTGTTTATGAGACAAAGTTACACTGGATGATTTTTGTCTCATTAAAGGGACTCTTCACGCTGTTTATTTTACCTCTAATTGAATTCACTACCAGTGAGTTCGCTATCACTAACAAAAGAGTTATCATTAAAGAAGGCCTCATTTCACGTAGAACACTTGAGATGAATCTGAACAAAATAGAATCTGTAAATGTTATACAAAGTGTCTTAGGTAGATTACTCAATTATGGAACTATCGTTATTGTTGGAACTGGAGGCACTAAAGAGCCATTTTCATGTATATGTGACCCACTTACATTTCGAAAGAAATTTCAAGAACTACAACAGCAATAAGTCAAATAATTTAATATAATGGCATTAGCGGTAATTATAATCGTCGCTAATGCCAAATATTAAAAGGTAATTTTCATCCATAAACAATCTGATAGGAAAAATCAATATGATAGAGCAATTAAAATTATCAATGTTAGTTGTATGGTTAATTGTAAGTGTAGTTACTTTATTTGCAATTGTTGCCCCTATTTTTTTCTCAGCTGATTTAATAAAGACTTTTGTTCCAAAATGTGAATGGAAAGCAAAATACAACAAAGAATGTCCCTTATGTGGAATGACATCAAGTTTTATTTATATTTCCCACGGAGAGTTTACAAGGGCATATCTAAATAATAGGTATAGTATCTATACTTATACAATCTTCATGATTAATGAAATTGTTGTAGGACTTATGATAGTTAGAAATATAAAAAAATGGACATTTTTATTAAGAGAATTTTATTTTACATATCGAAAAGAACTAAAAAACAAAAAGGAGATATCCTATGCAAACAATTAGCCTTATTTGGGGAATACTAGCACTAATAGGAACTATTGTTGGTTTATTTCCCTGTTTTGGGTCATTGAATTGGTTCAATATACCATTTTCATTTATTGGTCTAATTATTAGTATTATAGCATTAAGTGGGTCAAATATAGAAAGTAAAAGTGCTTCAGTTGTTGGTATCATTTTTTGTGTTATATCAATACTGTTTGGAATATTTCGCCTAATATTAGGTGGTGGATTAGTGTAAATAATTTTATAAAGACGGTCTGTATGAAAAATTATAATAGCCATAGATAAATTACTTTGATATCATAATGTTTTAAGCATATAAATTTGTATTATACAATTTAAAAAAATTATAGAAGGAGAATATTTTGAAAGATAAAGAAAATATCTTTCGACCTGCGGTATTTGGGATAGCCTTAATATGCTTTTTTCTCCCATTTCTTCATATCTCATGTGAAGGTATTAGAGTCGCGACTTTTAGTGAGGCACAATTAGTCTTAGGAACAACGATTCAAATTCCAGAAGGGTTTGGGGGAAAAGAGACTGTAAGACTAAACGGAGAACCTCTGGCAATCCTTACTTGTTTATCAGTAATTGTTGGATTGGCATTGAGTTTTTCAAACGCCATAAAGACATATATCGCAGCGGGTATTATGGGAATAGTCGGAACAATTCTATTACTTCTCCTTAAAGTGAAACTTGATAATGATATTATAAGGGAAGGGGAAGGAATGTTATTATCAGAATACGGGATGGGATACTGGCTGACATTTATAATTCTTCTATCTGCAGCAGGCTATAATTTTTTCTCTTCCAACAAGAAAAAAAGGAATCGAAGAATGAAGATTTAATTAATTAGATAATTACTAAGTAAAAGTTGAAAGATTTAAATGTTTTAATATTATGTGATAGGGATAACATAATATGAGAAAGTTATGGTCAATACTTAATATAGTTTTAATATTAGTGATAGCGGTTTTTGTTGAAAATTTGTTAGCAAAGTATAATTTTGCAAATAAAGATAAAGAACATTTTAAGGAAAACAATATAGAAGTAACAGATAATTTAAAAAATGATAAAGACACGGGTAATAGGGAGATAAAAGATACAGAAGTTATAAAAGATTTAGGTCAACCCATTACTAATAATACTGATATTAGTAGTATGAGCCATGAGGATGCTCAACTTTTGATGACTTTTGCTAATGGTATTAATATTGGAGGTATTAGCATGGGCATTGTTGATTTTAAGAGAGAAAAAAATATAACGATAATAAAATTTATTTTTAGATGTATTAATGAAGATTGGTTTCCTAAAAGTTTTTCTATTGAAATTACAGACGATAGAGAAAATAAATATAGTGCGATGGTTTATCATTATCCATTCAATCCTATGCCACTAGTAGGTTCTACATGGATAACCAATTTTCCTGTTGTAATTAAAATTCCAAAAATAGCACCTATATACAAGTTTGAAATATTACCTGCAATAAATGATGCTCCTGATGAATTAAAAAACAGTATACCTAAGAATTTTAGTTTTGATTATCGGAAATATGTGCCATTTCCTCATAACGGTATTAGTTTAAAATTCAAGAATAATACAGATGAGATTCTTGCAGGTAAAGAAATAGCAAAAGATAAAGATTTAACTATTAGTTTAGGAGAAACAAAAATAGAAGAAAAAGTAGAAACAAAAGATAATTATAACGGAGTAAAAAATTTATTTAAAATAGCACGGGTAAATATACCTGTAATAATAGAAAATCAAGATTATAATTCACATGTAGGAAGAATAGAATTTTACCTCAGAATACAGTTTAATAGTGGTAAATTTTGTCAAGACAATTATAAATTAGTAGTAGAGGGAAATGTAGAAGGATTATCTAAAAAGACTTTTAACTATGTTTTTGATGTAAAAATGGAAGAATATGAGCATATACAGTTTATTTTGGCTTATGCTGATAAAATAAGCACTTTTACTCCCGAGAGTTATGTTTTCTCAGACATGTTTAGAGGATTCCTCTATGTTTCTGAAAAAAGTATTACTCCTCTTCAGGCAAATTTACCAAATCCCCCGCCAAGAAAACCGACTCCATTAAATATTGAAGATGGGGACTGGTTTACTGATGGGTCAAAAATTGTTCTTAGTGAAAAAAAAGAAATAATAAAAGAGTTTTTTGGCACAAAATCAATAATTAAAATATATAGAATTTTTACAATGAATCCTGATGGAACAAATAAACAAGAAATCGAACTAAAACTTGATCAGAAAACCAATAATGAAATAATGTCTGAAGAACATGTTGCCCCTCTAATTTCCCCCGATGGACAAAAAATTGCTTTTGTAGTTGGGCGATATGACCATGATTTATTTATTTATACAATGGATATAGATGGAAATAATATACAAAGAATTGCAGGTGGATTTTCATCACTTGCTTATTCCTGGCTTTCTAATGATGAAATAGCCCTTTGGGGTTCTTCATATTCTTATGGTCATTCTCTTGATATTGATATTTTCTATACTAGTAATGAAAGTTATTTTTACATTATAGATTTAAAAAATAAAATTATGCACAGAACAATAGATCCTTTGGAAGCCCTACAATGTGGAAAAATTGTTACACATTCAGGACAGGAAATAATCACAAAAGATTTGTTGAAAAACAACTGAAATATCGAGAATACTATTGAATAAGATAAAACAAATTGGTTTTAGGCAGAATTTATGTTGAAAATTTATTATAATTTATAGGAGTAAATATATTTAACAAGATAAGGGATGTAGAATGATGGTCAGTAATAATAGAATAAACAGAAAAAGTAGTTGTCCTAAAAGAGGCAGGAGAATTTTATACTCAGGAATTCTTTTTATAATTCTTTTAGTTATATCCTATATGTTATCTTACGACTTGGCTCTGGCTCTTGATTTGGATAATATATTAAGAGACATATTCAATCCAAACTCATCACAACCAACAAACTTATTCAATGAATTAAGGAATAATATAAATTTACCTCCACCAACATCTAATACTATAAAGAAGAAAATAAATCCAAAAGAGAGACAAATGTCAATATTTGCGAAGGAAATTATCGAAGAGAGAAGGGTTCCTGATGGTCTTAAAGAAGAGTGGAGGAATCAAAATAAATATGGTGGTATCGTCAATTCTTCTTACACAAAGAAAGCCAAAGGTAGAGTAATTTCACATGACACATTAGAATTACCACCCGATAGAATAGCAAAAGTTAAAATGAGGACATACTGTTTAGATAGGCCACTTCCTGCACCTTCGTCTGGCGAAAAAATGCATCTTTTATCTGTGAATGAATTGCTTAATAAAGAGTTCATACCTATTTACGAAAGGCTAATGAGTTATTCCGCTTCTCATCCAGAAAAAAATTTGCAAATACAAAGAATAGCCTGGTTTATGAGGTATCTAAGTGAAGAAATATATGTTCCATCCTACGACCTCGTCAATGAAGATAGAGCATTATTAGAAGAAATTTATCCAGGTAGCATGGGAATAATTGAGAAACAGAAGAATAAAATTTTAGTGAAACAACAGTTCTCAAAATTTGTAAATGTTTTAATGGATAAGGCATTACCACCCGAAGTAAGAGGAGTTCTAGCAAATCTTTCTAATCTTGGATTTGATATTAATAACCCACCCCGTAATTTGGAAATGGCAAACGACATCGTCGCGAAAACTTTACAAATTATAAATAGTATGCAACCACAAGGAAATATAACAGAGGATTACAGTGAATATACACTACTTCCTAACGATATCGCAGTAAAGACAGAACATCCAGGTGGAGCCAGTTCCACTGTCCTTACAGTAGCAAATCCTACACCTGAAGTTAAAACTATAGATTTTAAGCAATATGCATTAGAACCAGGCCGGTCTGCGCAAAGATTGGGTCTTGGAGGTATAGAAGATGTTGAATGGATTGAAAATAACACTATAGACGGAGATAATATACAAGCCAATAATATACAAAATAATACTACACAAGAAGAAAGTAATCAAAATAATGAATGTCCATGCTCTAAGGATATGCATCAACAACAAGTAGATTTTCAAAAGTGGGGGTGGCCTAATCCAATTGATAGTAAATATATGTATATTGGTTCCTATAACGGTTTTCTTGACCCGAAATACCCTAGAAATTATGGAAATCATTTAGGAATGGACCTATTTGGATTTGACCCAACAACAAAAGAAGACTTAGAAATTCCTTTAAATACTCCTGTATGTTCAATGTGTAAAGGGACTGTAGAAGAAGATGCATTATTTGTGGGAAGCGATGTTGGAGATGTATATAAATCAATGATAGCAATAAAATGTGATGAAGGTCCATGTATAATTTATGGTCATATAAGGCAAGCCAAAGATTATTCATTAAAAAAAGGGGATAATGTTAAAATTCGTCAAAAAATTGGAGTAATAGGACCTATCACCGATACTAGTGCTTTGAAGAAGAGTCACCTCCATTTAGGAGTTAATACCAATTGCTGGGTATATTATTACCATGACTATGAAGAAAGAACTGGTAACTATGCGGGCTGGGGAATAGCACCAATAATGGAAATACCTAAAATAGAAAAAATAGCAAAAGATAAAGGATGGGTTGACCCATTATTTTACTTTTGTAATAATCCTAATCCTGTTCCTGTAACTTTTTCTATAGACAATACATCACAGATGAATATTGTTCGCTCATCTAATAATGAAATATACAATATAGATTGGTCCAAAGCACAGCAAAATGGATGGGAAAACCCATTAGGAAAATTTGCAAAATTAACTACCTCTATAAATTATGATTTTGATTCAAAATACTACTCTACTACTCCCAATAATAGAAATAAAAGGCATACTGGTATTGACATTTACGCGGGTATAGATGCTGATGTTTATGCTATAGCACCGGGTTATGTAGAAGAGGTAATCTCCGGGGATAATCCTGAACAAATGGTAGTAATTATTCGCCATAATGGATTTGACAAAAATGGCAAACAGAAAAGTTTCTTTACAGTATATGGAAATGTTAAAGCAAAAAAACATATTAAAGTAGGAATACTTATAAGTGCTAAAGAATCTATTGGTAATATTGTACCTACAGGGAAATTTTCACATTTGCATTTTAGTATTAATACTTCCCCAAAAATAGAAGATTTTAAAATGACATTTGATGATGGTAGGCAAATTGGATGGGGAAGAACCCATATAAGCATTGACCCAAAAAGGGTTGGATGGGTTGACCCTATTAACTTTTTAAGTAAACTTCGTGCTACTTTAGGAATAAGTCCTATAAATTCTAACGAAGCCTTACAAATTATTTCTTCTCTCAATATTCTTGAATCACCTCCCTACAGAGTAGGAGAAACAATCCACGCTGAATTTACCATAAAAAATGTAGGGACTATGCCCATAGAACTTACTGTTCTAACCGTTGGTGGGAGGCTTAATGATACTTGCCCACAAGACAAATGCCCTGATTTTGAATGGGAAAGAGGTATTGTTTTAAATCCTGAAGAAACTTATGATTATAGTGGTTCATTGAAAATTGAAGCACCAGGCACTTATCATTTCTTTACTACTTGTAGAACAGAAGAAGGTTGGGATACAAATATATCAACAGCACCTGGAATCATAAATACTGTGGATATAGTAGTTGAGTCCTCTTATTCCCAAATAGATTCTAAACAGGCAAGCATAGGAACATGTAAGAAACATTTTGTATATACCCATAGCACACACCTGATAATAGTTTAAACATAAAACTATAAAATAAATAGAAATACACAATTTATATTTCAATTGAATTTTTAACTAATTTTTTTTAATAGGCCTGGGTTGTTCATCTATTTTGACAAAAACCATGTCTATTATTTTGTTGTTTTTAAATTTCTTGACTATTGACATTGCTTTATCTTTTTCATGCTGGGTTGTAGATCCCCTTAAAATAATCTCTAAATCTTTATTAAACTCCGCTGTAATATCATATACACCGCCATTTCTTAATGCTCTATTAATATCATTTTCATGTTTAGATGGGCTTATTTTAGACTGTTTAGGCGTAGTTTTTTGAACAGGAGTTTCAACTTGAATCTCATTCTTAATCTCTTTTGCTTCACCAAATTCCTCGACTATATTCTCTGCTAATATTTTATCCCGGGGGTCATTTACTCTACCCAAAAGGGCAACTGATAAATCATTATTAACTTTTGCACTGACATTTTTTAAACCTTTATCTCTTAATTCTGTGTTAATGTTATCCTCGAGTTTATATATATCAATTACATAAGGTTCAGATTTGGCCGGCATACTAGTAGATTCTTCAACCGAAATCTCATTCCGAATTCCTTTAATCTCTTTGAACTTTTGTTGTGCTATATGCTCTGCTAACATCTTATCCCGTATGTCATTTACTTTGCCCACAAGAATAACTGATAAATCATTGTTCACAATAGAATGAACATTAACCAAATTATTATTCTTTAATTCATTATTTATAGTCTCTTCTATTTTGTTAAATTCAATAGGTTCAGGTGGAGACTCAGGTGAAGGCTCTGGTAGAGGCTTAGGAATATCAGGTGGCTGAGCAGGCGTCTCCTCTGCATGTTCAACTATCGGATTTTTTTGTATAACTTTTGTTATCTCTTTTACACCATTATTAATTTTGTCTAATATATTATCCATTTTCCCAGAAAAATAAAAATAACTTCCTGCTCCCACAAGGACAGAAATAAAGCCATAAATAAAAATCCGTGCCAATAAATGAGTATAAAATTTCTTTTTATGTTTATTAACTTTAACTTCCATTTCTGGTTTTGTATCTATAGGCTTAATTTTAGGCCTCATTTTCTTCACTAGTGAATCGCCATCTTTTTTGCAGAATCTTGCTGTTGGTGGATATTCTTGTCCACATTTTGGACAAACAAGTAGATATGTTAATTTTTCTGATTCTTCTTTCTTATCTATTGGCTTTTCCTCTGGCTTTTCTTTTGCAATATCATTTGATTCTGTTGACTTTACTTCACTATTTATAACTTCTGATATAGGTTCAGATATGGGTTCAACCACATTTTCAGTTTCAATTTTTTCATCTGATATTTTTTGTTTTTGATCTTCTTTTTTGATGGAAGAAATATCTTGCAATAAAGTCCCATCCTTTTTACAAAATTTAGTGTTAACAGGATAAGATGTCCCACATTGAGAACAAATGATAGTATTTTCATCCCGATTTTTTTTGACTTCAACTTTTGTCCCACATTTTGGACAAAATTTTATTGTATCTGGAATACTTGCTTTACATTTTTCACAAATCATAACCATCTCGCTTTTTTACTAAAGTTTCCCTCCACAATTTGTGCAGAATTTTGCTGTTTCCAAATTCTCTTTTCCACATTGAGCACAATAAACAGTGTTCGAAATGGCTCTTCTTTTAATTATTGTCTTATTAATAATTATAACAACTAAAATTATAGCAAAAAGAATAATGAGGCATTTTAATATTAATATAATGATTCTTAAAATTGTGCTTCCCCATTTTTCTGGTTCCTGTTTTATAAGAGTACCAAAAGATTCTACTATTATTTTATTCCCATCTATTTTCCCTCTAAAACTGCCATTCTCTAACTTTATGGTTATAATGCTTTCCTCTTTACTATCAATATCCCATTCACCAAAATAAGTAAATATAACTTTACCATCATTTTTAAATTCAATATAACCA
>Ga0208825_1003078_pt1 | contig 10281 bp, 13 predicted proteins | sample AD_UKC113_MetaG_FD_184450 | JGI IMG/M metagenome (GOLD analysis project Ga0208825, IMG submission 184450) | Active sludge microbial communities of municipal wastewater-treating anaerobic digesters from Hong Kong - AD_UKC113_MetaG (SPAdes)... | ecosystem: Engineered > Bioreactor > Anaerobic >...
TTTTCCCAACAAAAAACAATAGCGGCTATAACTGCGGCTATACCTGAAACAATAAGACCTATTGGGTTGGCCGTCATGGCGGCGTTTAACGCCCACTGAGCTAAAGCCCACGTTTTTGTGGCAGTCGTTACTATTGTGTAATACCCCGCGATAACACCCAATCCAACGACTAAAGCCTTGCCTACTGCTTCATTTTCGTGAAACCAATGAACCATAGATTTTAGACCTTCGGCCACCCATTTGACGGCAGAAGCCACTCCTATTAAAGCAGGTTGGAATGTTTCAAGCAAAGCCATTCCAGCCTCGCCCATCGCCATTTTCATGGATGCCATCATTTTATTATACTTGGCTAAAGGGTCTGCATCAAATGCGGCGCGCGCGCTGCCTCCGAACTCAGTAGATAACTCTGATAAAATCATTCCTTGCGCCTTTGCTTGTTGCCCTGTTTCAACCAACTTTTTGATGGTTTCTGTTTGGGAATCATTGAAGTTAACCCCAACCCTACGAAGTGCGGTAATTCCACGAATAGGGTCTTGTAAAGCCTTACCGAGTTGTATTGCGCTTGATTTCGTGTCTTGCCCTAAGCGGGTCGACATATTCAAAATCGTTTCAGTTGCTGCTGGAAACGTGTCTTTTGTTATTGCTGGGAATGTTAGCATTAACGACTGAAGCTCGGTAATGTCTGCGCGACTATACTTAGTTGCTTGGCTAAATTTTTTAGCCATCGAATCTAATGATTCGGCAGTAACTCCTGCCGCATACCCAGTACTTTCTAACCCTACTTTAACTTGCGCTTGCGCTTGATGCAAACGTTCCACCGCTTCAACTCCTTCGTGGATTAACTCAAAGCCTTTGAACGCGGCAAACCCAACGCCTAACATTCCGAGACCGCTCATCAATTTACCGCCCATCGATGTAGCCGTCGTCCCAACACTTGCCAAAGTTCCTTCAAGCTTTGTCGCTCTTATATTCATGCTTTCGAGTTTCCCTGAAAGCATATCTTGAGCTGAAACTTTATAAATTACTTGATTATCCATTTTTTGAAAATTGTCCGGTTTTTTCTAGCGCGTATTGCAATTGTCCCCAAGCCTCGGCAATTTGGTCGTCAGTCATATTATCTGTGTCTAGCGTAAAATGAGAAAAGTAGCGAAGCAGCGCAATTGTTTTGGCTTCCTCGCTACTTTGTTGCTCATCAATGACGTAGTCGGCTATTTTTTTTTAAACTGATTTACAGCGTACTGAACGGTTTGAAATGCTGCCATAGCTCCGCCAATATAATAATCGTCGTTAGACATGAATTGTGCATCGCTTTCTTCAACAATAAACAAGGCATCAAACAGTTCGCTAGCGGCTGTTACAGGTGAAGTCATAGACTTATCCATCGCTCTCAACTTCATGGCTCTGCTAGGCTCACGCATAAACCCGATAATATCCTCGCCTGATTCCTCATCTTTAAAAACGATAGGCAGTACTTTACAATTTAGCCTTTTGCCGATTTCGTCGGCCTTCTTTTGAATTTCTTCTTGCATTATCTTACGATTTTACCAATTACTAAAGGCAAAGATACTAAAAGTTTTGTATCGCCTTGCGATGCGTCCAAACCTTCTTCTGTAAATTCACACATTTTTAGAGTGTCTTGTGATAAAAATACTCCTGTGCTTGGGTCTTCGTATAATACTTGAATATCAAAAGGAGGGATTGCCATAAGGTCGCGTCCCGGAGCGGCGGCGATTAATCTCTTGAGTTCGTCGGTGTAAATCTCGATTGACCCCTCGTACTCTTTATTGCCATACCCACGCGACACCGGCTCGTAACCGGCTCCGTATTGATTCTCTTTTTTCTGCTTGGTTTTGTAGCTGATTTTGGTTATCCCAACAACCGGCACACCAAACAAAATAAGTTTGATGTTAGCCCAGCTATAATTTACTCCGTTGATAAGTGGTGTAAGTGCCATAATTATAATGATGTTTTGTAACCAATATTAACTACAATGTTTCTTGCAACTCCTACCGGCACGATGTTAATTGTTACAACAACCTCGCTGGTTGTTGCTACGTTTTGGTTAGGGTTGATTGAAACCGATATGGCCGAAGCCTCTGAATTTCTGACCATATTGTCAGTGATAACAACCGCTTGACTTTCTAAGAAAGCAATCGTGCTGTTTGCGAGTGTGCCGTCAGCATTCAAAAGAAGCGGACTGTTGAGCGATGGAAGCAATGCTTGGTCAACACCTCTGATTGCTTTGTCGATTACGCGGTTATTTTCAATGTATGCATAATCACTTGTTTGCGTTACCGCTGTGTGTGAATCATTTAAATACGACCCCGCCAAGTTCGGGAACTTTCTAAGGAAAATATAACGCTTCAAATCTAGTGAATCTAAAGCCGATTGCGACAACCCTGATTCGCCGTTGCAGAAACCGATTGATTCTAACTCAATGCCGTTTGACAAGTTAAACTTGCCAACCCAAGCAATGTCTTCTTGTACGTTCGCAAGCGCGACCGTGCCGAGAGTAGCACCTAAACAAGATATTGATTTTCCGGTAGTCTTGAATAAGAAGTTACCCAAACCGGCTTTGTCTTGCCCGATAACAACTGACACTTTGTTGTTTGAGAATGTGCCTAAGTCTGTGAGCGAGGCGATTGATGTTCCAGTCGTTACATTGGCCGTATACAAAACACTAAGCGGCTTTTTAAGCGTGTCCAACGTGTTAGCTACAGATTGCAATGTGGTTGTTTGTGATGCCGCATAATTCGTTGACGTAACGTAAACGCCGATTTGTCGAATATCACCGTTTGCGAAATCTTGCATCGTTTGAACTTCTGAAAAAGTGTAACTACCCGGCACCGCATAGATGCCAACGTACAAGTTTCCTTTTGGTTGCATTCTGAAATATTCAGAAATGTGATAATGCATTACCGCTTGAACAGAAGCAACTCCGCCTGAGAAATCAGTCGTTACACTTCCTGCGATAGTTCCGGCGATAACAGCGCTAAGCATAGAACCCGCATTTGGCCAAACTCCTAAACCTAAACGAGCGGTTATAGTGATCGCTCCGGCTGAGTTTGTAGCTGTGTATCCGTGAATGTACGTTCTTGCGTTTATTGCTGCTACTAAGGCGGTTGCTACTGCTGTAACGGTTGTTTCGCTTGATGTTTTTACATACGTTCCGAGCGATACGGTTTGCGTTGGTTCTTCAAAAACAAGCTCGATGCTGTCGCCATTCGAGCCTACATTTGAAACGGTGTACACTCCGGTTGCTTGCGTTTCATCGCTGTAGTCTGCTTTAATCCCGGCAGCTTCAGCTTCTTCAACAGAAAAAAATTGTTTGATTCTGTTTGAGCTTGAAAAACCACTAGGTAAAGAACCGGTGTAAAACAAAAGACCAGAAATATAGTCTTTGCCCGGCAACGGACGGCCAAGACCTCCTTTGCCTTTTACGAAAGTTATATTATTCATCTTTTGTTTATTTTTTAGCTGGTTTTAAAATATCATCTCTTTTAACTTCTTTGCAATCCGGTGTTTCTGACGTATGCCATTCACCATCTTGGTTAATCCAAACAGATTTAATGTTCTTATTTTCCTCAAGAAGTTCTTTTAATTCGTCCTTATACATAACTTTTATGTTTAAAAAAAGGGCGGGATTAACCGCCCCTTTCGGTTAGTAATTATTAAGCTGAAAAATCCGAAAGAACTTTCGTAGTGTGGATAACGAACTCTGACGGTTTCGCAATACCTACCCCCATTTTCATAATGGCTTTGTAGAAGTGCAAAGTCGAGTTGTTTTGCAAGCGATTAATCTCGAAAGACAAGTTATCCATATCGGTAACGCACAACTGCAAGTTACTTTCTAAATCGGTTGTTGCCTCACAGAAGTAGAAAGTATTTTCAGGCAAACCAGCGCAAACGACAACTTCGTAACCTTTGTAACGGTTCAAACCGCGCTCGGTTGTGTCGTTGTTTTTGTAGGTTGTTGTTGTCAACGCTTCTTCGTATTTCTGAGCATCCACCACTGACATGATGAATTTTAAACGCTCGTAACGATTAGATTTTGACAACAACGCAATCGGCATTTTGTTTTTCGCAGCTTCCATTTTCGCAATCACATTCGATGAGGTAATCGCTGACGGAGAAGCTACCTGCAAAGCTGGCGTTGAAGCATTCAAGGCTGTCTTGATAATGCCATCAAAATAAATCAATTGCTCGTTTGCACCTACTCCCGGCTCTGCTGAACCCCCTGAGGTTGTAACGTAAGAGGTAGACCCCAAATGAATCATTTGCTCAATCGGAACGAATGTCTTTTGAGTGTAATATGTAGTAAGGTAGTTTTGGAACGTTACCGGTAAAGCACGCGCCAAAAGTCTGTCAGACAATTCAGCTTGATGCCAATGATTTTCAAAAATAGACGGCTCAAATTCTTCATACGCTTGGAATTTACCTAAAGTAACAGTTCTGTTACTCAAAGTAGTCGTTCCGCTTGACGAAGGTGTCGAACTTGCCGCTTGTAGTTTCGGAGCTGCCGAAAGTTTTGGAAACACATATTGGTCATTCTTAACTCCGGTAGCTACATACATAAGCCCTTTGTTAACGGTATCCAATCCGATAACTGCCTCAGTGATGAAAAAATCCTTTTCAAACTGGGTATAATTTGTTGTTGATAATACTAAACTCATCGTTTATGGTTATTTTGTGGTTGTACGGTTTTTAATTTCTTTCATACGCTCAAGCAAGTAGTCGCCCGGCTGTGGTTGCGCAGGGTTGCCCGGCTGAATTTCGATTTTGTTCGCTACCGCATTAATCGGCAACGCTTCGAGCATTTCTTTTGTTCCGTCGAAATCATTTTTAGCGAGGCCAATCCATTTATTGACAACCGCCTCGTCTGTTCCGATTTTTGCACTGAACGAGTTTACCATGTTTTTGCAAACTTCGGCTTGTGTAGCCTCAGCTTGTTCCGAAATGGCTTGCAACTCGGTTTCTTTTTCTTGCAACTGATTTTTTAAAGCTTCGATTTCTTCACCCAATTGGGCTTTTTCGGTCGCGGCCTTGTTCTCAGCCTCTTGGATAGCTTTTAAGATGCTGTCCTCGTTTGCATCCTCATTAAGTCCAAGTTTGTTGGTGACTTTTAACATAACTTTTTGATTTTTGGTTACTAATTTATTTACGATTGACTTAGCCTCTAAAAAGAAGTTGTCAAGATTCGCTGTGCTTAAACGTTTTTTGTTCACGTCTTTTGCGCTTTCTATTTGAGTACAGAAGCCGTTTTTCAAACAATCTTCCGCGCCCATCCAAGTAGTAGCTGCCATCATTTCGGCCACTTGTTCTTGAGAAATATCAGCCTTTGCGCTGAGTAAAGATGAAAGACTATCGTTGAACGATTCTTTTACATTTTTGTCTTTAACTCCTTGAACCGGATGCATCATAAATTGAGCATAGTCCATCATTATGCGGTTTCGCCCACACATAAAGATAACACCCGCTATACTACCTGCTAATCCTAAATTATAAGTGTCGACCGGTGTTTTTGTTTTTAAAATTGCAGAAGCAATATTATATCCGTCCATGACGTTACCGCCTACCGAGTTAATCCAAACTTGGATTCTCTTTTTGCCAAGTGTATCGAGATACATTAACTCTCGTTGAAACTCCGAGCCGATAACACCAACCCCGTCGGCCTCATCAAAGCCGATGTGTGAGTTAATGAGCATAATAGGCTCGTCAAGTGTTGGGTCTATGCAATACATCATAAAACAAAATTAACACAGCCCATCAAAATTATTTTCGATATACGTTATAAAAAAACCCGCTATTTGCGGGTTGATTCTTTTTCTATATATTGTCGGAGTGCGTCAGTGATTATACTGCTAACGCTCTTGCCTTGACGCTCTGAAAAGGCAACAACTTTATTATAAAGAGCAGGCGGAGGGTAAGCTTGTATTCGCCGCTCTAAAGCTAGATTCTTCTTGCTAGTCATTTATTTTCATTATTTTTAGCAGAACAATGTAAGGCTGCATATTTTTTCCAACACCAGATTCTCCAACGGTTTCAGTTTCCAAATACGTCATAGCGCTACCTCCAGCCGTGGGGTCACCGACAATCCCCTGAACGCTTCCCGGAGTTGTCGAAACGCTTTGTTTATGCTTGTGAGAAACAACAACAGAATCAGGGGTACCTCCTGTTGCGCCAAGCGGATAGGTTGCCGGTTTATATGCAACAACAACAAGTCCCCCCACATCTGGCGTTCCGTTGTTCCCATTCATTATAGCCCAACCTTTTCGCTCTTTTCTTCCTTTACCGGTTCCGTCGAAGTGAATGCCTAAATAAGTACTGTCGCAAACTACATCTTTCGTGTCTCCGTAAATCCACGCGCCTCCGCGAACCCATAGGTCAAATTTTTGAAGTCCGAACCCTGTCGCGCTTGCGCTGACTACCATTCGTCTAATGTTATGAACGTTTCTAGGAACAGCATCTGTGAACTCTACCGGATCGGCATTTGTTGTATATTGGGTAGTTACGAGTTGTGGCCATGCTTCCTCAGAACCTGAAAGAGTGAATGAGAAAGATGGTACATCGTACACTTCGCCGTTGTAAAACACAGCACCCGCGCTGACATTGTATGTGGCTCCACTCCCTGAATTAACAAGTCCGTAAAGAATGTAAAACTGCCCGGTTTCAGGAGTAAGCCCAAGCAGGTTGGTAACTACTGCTGCCGTCGTTTCTTTATGAGCGTCTTGTAAAAAATCAATACTGCCGGATTTTAAAGGGAACCCGACCCCGGTACTGATTGCTGAAGCATCTAATCTTTTCATGTTTTTTAATAAGTGACTACATTATAAATTATACCTGCCGATATGTGGCGGTCGACAAAGTTTCTGATTATTGATTCTCGAATATCGTCGTCGGCTCCAAGCGTGTTGAAAAAAGAAACCGGAACATTTACGGTGAAATTGTACTGCTGCGCGAATGTATAGTTATTGACAATATATTCGGTGCTTCGGTTTGAATAAACCGTTGATGATTCTTTTTCTTCTGCACCCACGATAAACGCGTCAACTTGAATAGTATTAGTTGTGAAATATATATCGCTGTTGCCAACTGATGGTTGTCTGAACGTGGTGTCGAACCACGTGTTGATTGCGTACTCGAAGATAATTTTTTCATTTCTGATTTTAAGCCTGAAGTCAGACCCTAAGAAATTGTCAGAAACTAAAAGCCAATCGTCTGAATAGGTAGGTTCCGCACTTGTGTCGGCGACGGCTACAAATATTGATTTTCCATATTTCACGGCATCACGTCGCGTATAGCTTCCGGCAGACCAAACGGCGATAAACTGAGGTGTTTTAAAGCGGTCAAAAATCCAATCGTGGTTATCAGACACCGATTTCGCTAGTGCTTGGTTATAAGCAACGTTTCTTGACTTCCTTTTGTCGGGAACCAAGAAATCAATCACTTTTTGCATATAATCTAAACTATACATTTGAAACGAAGTTTAATGAATCCGACAATGTGTAGCCCGGAGTATCTTCTCCGGTAACATACCCGGAAACGGTTGGAAACAAACGGCTGATAACAGTTTGCCCTTGTACTAGATACGTTCCGGCAGCCCAAGCGGTGTCGTCGGGTCTAATTTTGACGTCTTTTAAAAGCACATCGTTAACTCCGGTTGTGTTTCTGATTGCAAACTCTAAATCGCTCAGCTTTAATTGACCATTAAACGGTAGGTTTGCCAAATACTGTTCAATCGAGTTGATGACCGTGCCTTGTATGGTCGATGAATATTGACCCTCGTAATATATATCCGCATTAATGTAGAGTTTATCCGAATCGGTGCTGTAACAGAAGTAAGACACTCCGGCAACCCCTATCGTGTTGACATAGCCTTGCAACGCCGACAACTCTAAACTCGCTAGGGCTTCAGGCGGTTCGTTTTTTGCTACTTTCACAATCACGCGATTTGCCACGCTAGTAACTACTGAGCAGCGGGTGATTATTTTAAGCGAATCATCCACAACTGGATATGAAGCCACTAAATCGTTTACCTCAACAACCTGCGGATTTGTATCTGAGTACTGAAAAGAAAAAACTTTGTTTGTAAGCCACGCGGCGGTGGCCGGAGTGCTAGCGTTTATCGTTGCATTGACCTCTGATTTAAAAACGTCTAGTATTTGTTCGAATAGCAAGATTGCGGCGGCCATCGTGTCGGCAAATAGTCGCCATATAGCGCGGCGGCTAGTGCTGTTCGCTGCTGCTAGTTCCGGATGCGCTTGAATATCTGCGTAAATAGATGCTTGTATTGTTTCTAATTTTCTAGCCATTTCTGTCTATTGTTAAGCCTGTTGGCGGTGTTGTGTAAATATATTCCGGCGCAGCGGTGTCGTCCACGAAGTGCGTTTTGAAACTTACAATGAAATGATAAACGTTTGTATGTTCAAAATCTTGCTGTTCGCTTGTCTTTATAAAAACTCCGGTTTTCTCAGCCTTAAAATTACAAAAAGATTTAACCACCAAATCGCGCAAGTCAAAGATACTTAAATTCTGCTCCATTTTCGCGCCGTTGTAAAATTCTTGGCCGATATGAATGTTTATTTGAATGTCGCTACCTTGATATTTTCCGGCCACATCTTGATTGTTGTCCGATATAATTTCGACAAAAGCGCACGGCATAGGAAACACATAAGACTGACCATTTTCCGTGTATTGGAATTGGTTGTTCCAAACGGCTGAGAATTTAAAATCAGTGATAAGCCCTATCCGGGTTAATATTTCTTGAATTAAGTCGCCCATATCGATTTTATCTTTTGGTTTATCTTGTTGAGTAATTTTTTATTCAAATCTCTTGTCATTCCTACGAATTGGCGTTGAGGCATTTTATCGGTTCCGTCGTTATTATAACTTGCATACGGATTTTTAACAACCAGCGTATAGCTGAAGCGTCCGTTTTTGTGTCCGGCAGAAACCGAGTTAGACACATCGCGTCTGAGACGTCCTGACTTCACTAACAGATTTCGACCGGGTGTCTTGTCGTTCTTTCTTTGTTTCCAACTTTTACCGTCAAATGATTCGCTTCTAAAATTATCCAAAAAAGCATTTTTAGCGGTATTCGCTAAGTCGAGCGAAATATCAATTGACTGCATATTTCTCAGTACTTTTCCGAAATTAAATTTATTCGCCATTTACTAAATCATCTACTGCTTTTGCGCCTTGTTTATCCAAATCGAAATAAGGATGTTCTTTGTCAAATATAGCTTTATCTCTGTACGGATTTGAATTAAACAGTGGTTGTCTAGCATCGTTCATTTCTGCGCTTACCTTGTCGGCTTTCTCATCCGGCGTTACATCCGCATCAAACTCATCAACTTGCTCAAGTGTGCAGCGGCAGTTAAAATGGTTTAGCGGGCTGTTTGTGTCCCAAAACGAATCATCAACCGGTCTTATAATCCCGTCAAGCGGCAAACAAATTTCGCTTGTTTGGCTATCCACAACCGCGCTGTATCTTAAAAAAGGCAATTGCTTCTTTTGCTTTTCAATCTGCTCCCACCGTTCAATAATTTGCCCTTGTCCAATCGTTGTGTCGTACTCAGTTCTGAGCCAATTAACATTATATTGGTCGTATACTTTTAACGCCTCAGCTTTAAATTCAGAAAACGTTTTTATTTCTTCTGAATTTTTAATAATAGTCAAATCATTGACTTGGTGATAAGTTTTTGCCGCTGAGAAGTACTTTAGATTCTCAGTCAATTCAGTAATGAGTGACGGCGACACCTTAGACGCTATACCGTCAAGACCCGAGGTTAGATATTTCGATATTGCTTGGTACAAATCAGCGGGCAACGATTCTATACTGACCGCGCCTGACCAAATTCTATCCAGCAAATCGTTTATCTGAGCCTCAGTGTATTTCATTATCCGAATAGATTTTCTTCAATCATCAATAATTGGAATTTATCTCGAATGTCAACGCCTTGCAAAACGTTGAGCATATCGCTGTATTCTTTAACGGAATCAACCTGAGTTTGAACCTTACTTTGAATCACCGCGAATGTGGCCAAATCTTTTCGGCTAAACACATCATCGCTGGCCGAAGTATAATCACCGAACAGACCAAACTCTAAATTGTAAGCGCGTTCGATAATATCAACTAGATTGATAAAGTTTGTTTGAGGCGATTCAATTCCGGGCAAGGTTGGATTTACATTCCAATCCACTAAATAAGCCTCAATGCTTTTGGCGTGATCTAACTCTGTGATGCTTTCTTTTGCGAAATATGCAGCGGTTTTATTGAAC
>Ga0208825_1003080_pt1 | contig 10278 bp, 10 predicted proteins | sample AD_UKC113_MetaG_FD_184450 | JGI IMG/M metagenome (GOLD analysis project Ga0208825, IMG submission 184450) | Active sludge microbial communities of municipal wastewater-treating anaerobic digesters from Hong Kong - AD_UKC113_MetaG (SPAdes)... | ecosystem: Engineered > Bioreactor > Anaerobic >...
CCAATCCACTAATTGGAGAAATTGTGTATGTTCGTTGCAAGTACACGACTTCAACCCCGTTTATAACGTTAACTTGGGCACAAACCACGGTCGAGCCTTTTGAGAGTGGTAGTCGCTTTATGATTTCAACAGTGTATTCCCAAGGGCAAACAAATAACCCTTTGAAAGCTGTTACAGGTGCGGGGGATAAGTTGAAATTAACGATAACATCAGCCACTACTTTTGAAACAGAGTGTTTATTCGACCCTACGTTGCTCAATACGCAAAATGGTGTATCATTTACCAATAGGATAAATTTAGACGGAGCTGGTACGTTGCAAGAAAGAACTAAGATTGATTTTGAATTGGTGCAGTTGCCAAATATTCCGCCAAATAGTGGAAAGAAGATTGATTGTTGCGAGTGTTTGCCGACTAAAGTAATGGCTTCAACAACGGATAGTGCACTTTACAAGAACGATATAAAAGGAGTATTCCATAAGAAAGACGTAGCTTCTGATACGTGTGTTTTCAAGATATTTAAAGAAGATAATCCCACTCCATTGGTTCAATTTGGTGTTGTGCCTACATTCCCACATGATGCTAACTTGATTGGATTTTGCTATAATTGGAGGGAATACCTTGTGAATTATGGGATGGGTTGTTATCGAATAGAGAAAGACGTTACAATTGCAGGGTTATCGTTTACTTTTGTTATCGGGAAGTATCTACTGCACGAATTTGACAATGAATCCGCAGAGGGTACTGTGCGTGTAATTGGGCAATACGATAAGGAGGTGCAATATGTTGAGCATGGGGCTGTTAAAAAAGCTAATTTTGCTGGTTCGACTTTTGAAACAGCATTGCGTTTTGATGGTTTCTTCGGTCGCTGGCAACCAAACAGCGAAGTTGTTAATCATTACGCTCATAATGGTATGTTGCGAAACGCTAAGATACGTTACAATGGCGAATACAAGTTGACGATGAACGCAACTACTATTTGTGAATACGAACCTTTTGTGAAAGAACTACTATTGTTTTCATCGATTATAAAATGTTCAGATTACAATTTCAGCAATCCAAACCAACGTCAAGAAGTCATTTGGACTGTTTTGAATGATGAAAACAGTATTGATGTTGAATACTATGATACTTCACGAATGGCAAGTGTTAACGTTTCTTTGCGTGATTTGCTGAACAATGAAGTAAGTAGATTTGATGGTTCAATTACCCCGCTAAATGGCGTTACGTACCAAATGAGTACGATAGAAGCAGGCGGAGCAACTCCGATAGATATCTTAATAAATGGAAACTATTTTGATACCTTTACAAGTAATCAAAACATAAATATTGTCGACCAAAATGGTGCAATTGTACCGGTTACGTTAAGTCCACCAAATGAAATTGAAGTATTTGTTCCACCGTTATCTTACGGTGGTTGGGTGCGGAACCCTGATTGGTTAGATTTGCCGATACCTTTAGCAACAGACAATAAAGCATACATACTTTTAGCAGTTTATCCTCAGAATTTCAGCTTCTCTATAGATCTTGGGGTAACATCTTGCAATCTAAACATTGATTGGGGGGATTCAACATCATTGGTAGTAACTTCTGGAGGTACGTTCTACAAAAATTATTCTTACCCTACTCTATCAGTTCCTATAAAGCAAGATTCGGCTGGGCGTGATTACAAGCAGGTGATTATTGAAATAAACCAAGTTACGGCTGGTACATGGGGCCACATGTTTATTTACGGACATTTATTTTCAAGTTTTGTTCTTGATATGGCTTACTCATTAACTGCTGGTTACTGCTACTCGTACTATAACATCATGATGGAGCGATTAATCGTTGTCAACAATGGAGCCGTAGATAGTATGGTTAACGCCGTGTACATGTGTAAGAATTTAAGAATTCTAGATGTTAGAAACTCATTAATGAGTAATGATCTTTCGCAATATATTTCCAAAACGAACGCTCTTTGGCTTGGAAATACAACGATACCTAATGCTGCTTATTTAGTTAACACCTTCAATCGAACGTCTGGAATTGACGCTAGAAATCAAGTGTTAGATTTACCCGTGGCTACCAATTGTCTAGGGATATTTAATCAATGTAATTGCGCTATTTTGAAAGAAATAAACGTACCTAGTGCTACTTCTTTATCATTTGCATTCTACGAATTAAATACATACGATTGTCCAAAGATTACAACTTCAAACGCATTGACGGATATAAGTTACATGTTTAGCGGGGTTAACGTAAATTACGTTGAAATAACAGACTGCACTGGAGTAACGAATACTACTGGAGCGTTTGGTGTAGTGGCAGGATTGAAATTAAACGGGTTAACAGTGGGTTTTGATATTTCTGGCAATAAGTTGTCTGATTCAAGCTACCAAGATTTATTTAACTCTCTTGGCACAGCATCTGGTGCGCAAAATATAATAGTAACAGGAGGGTTACTTAATGGGGCTGTTATACCAAGTACATGGGCAATCGCAACGGGTAAAGGGTATACTTTAATATTTTAAAAATGGCAGGATTCTACAAATTAGAAAACAAACGCTGGTATTACGCTGAAAAAGGCGTGATGATACCAAATGAAAATAAAATGATAACTGACAAATTTCGGCTACGAGAATTAGGCTGGGACTACATGGAAGAACCACCTAAAGGGTATCTTCAACAACTTGAAGAAGATAAGCAAGAACGTCTAAATGGGCTTGAGATATTAGTTAAAAATTAAACAAAATGACACAAAAATTTATTTTCATAATGACCGTACTTGCATCCGCTAATCTTACCACCGTAGCTGTTCTATCCATTCTTTACATATTCTTCGTGCTACTCGATACGGGTTTAGGGCGGTTATGCGCTCGAAAAAAAGCAAAGAAGAAAGCAAAACGACACCCCCGACTTGTGGTTACGTCTAAAAAGACCAGATTAGGTTTATTATCTAAATTTTTAATTTTCTTCGGTGTTATGAGTTTCGTCTTTGCAGTCGACCACCTCGTTATCGACACACTGCTTTTTTACTGGAAAAATAATTTCCCATTCCACTACATTGGCACGGCTGTATTTGTATTGATATTCATAAGCTGGGAAATTGATTCAATAGACGAACACGTGTACTACTTGACTGGCTTTACTATTATTGAAAAAATAAAGACAAGCCTGAAAAAAGGTAAAGAGTTAGTGTTTAAGGTTCTACTTATGCGCAAGCAAGCAAAAGATTTAGAATAAAAAAAGAGGTTGAAAAAACCTCTTTCTTCACTCTAAGAAAACCAACCTAAGACCATCTATTATATGATGAATCAAATATACATAAAAAAATGAAACAAATACTTTTTTCCTTATTTTTTTTCATTCTATTCTCATGCGATCCCGTGGCTCGTCACACAAGATTAGTCGACAAATACCCTTATGTTCATCGTGACGACACTACCTTTGTTAAAACAATTGACACTTTTATTGTTAAAAAAATAACAAAAGACACTTTTTTTAGCGTTAACTTTGATACGGTTTTCATATCTAAGGACAGATTAAAAGTTAAGTTGATACGGGTAAATGATACCATTCGAGTAAATGCTGAATGTAGTGGAGACACGGTGTATGTTACAAAATACCAACCTGTAATCCGTACATATTCAGAAGTATCAAAGAAACGTTTCCCGTGGTGGTTGGTTATACTTGCCCTCATTCTGCTAGTCTTATCGCAAGTGGCTAAGTATTTTTTGAAGTTTTTAAAATAGAGTTTATTTCTGCTTGCATTTCGGCTTCTGAGTATCTTGGTAGCGTTCCAATTTCATCCTCATTAGTCCAGTAGCTTTCTGTTTTTGAACCAAAAAAAACTGTAGATGGTGCTTTAAAATCTTTAAAAAACAGCTTCAAAATTTCGTGAACCTCTGTTAATTTTAAATTTGTGATTCGTGAAATATATGTAGGTGTTAAACCTTTCTTGTGCATGAATCTAACCGCTTGAGTTTTCGCTTTAATTTCAGATGTGATTATCATCGTCCGGGTGTTTATTTTAATTCAAGAATTTCAATCACTTTTTCAATCGACAAATCTAATCTTTTCACCCTCTGCAGGTCAATGAGAAGTGCTGTTTTGTATCGATTATCCAATGGTGATTTCCCGTTGGAAATCTTATAGACACACTTTGAAATTTCGTCATTCGTTTGATAATCAAACCCGTTAGGCATTTCGTCAAAAAGGAAATAATCTTCCCAGCAGCCTTTTTCAACAGAGTGAATAGGTTCTAGTTCGAGCAGTCCACTACATTCACATTCCTCACACTTTTCCGTTACAGTGCAACCGCCACAGCATTCACTAGCTACTTTGTAGCAATTAATTGCATCTACAAATCCTTCTCCATCACAATAGGCACAAATCTTTTCAGCGTCAAAATCTAAAAAATACGTTTTCATTTTCACTTCTATTTATTTTTTTTCTCCTAAATGTTGAATTTCTAACAAGGTAGTTGTGTCCTTAATGTTAAATCCTAAATTCTTAAAATACGACCGAATGACACTTAGATACGTATTCTTCTGCCTAGCTCCAGTTGAGTATATTTTTATGAATTGACGAAGTTCTCCAGTGTATGTAAATTTGTACCCATAGCACCATGGTGACATTTGGTACTTTACAGCGTTCTTAGCAATTTCAGGAGAATAGTAAGGATTTATTATTTTAAGTTTTCCAAGTGGGTAAGCCTTGTGTTGCCCATTCGTTACCCTTGCTAAGTAATCTATTTGCGCTTGAATACCAGCTTGTAGAGTGCTGAACCCTTGGTTTTTTCCGTTATCTGTATTCCCTACATTCCCGGGATTATTGGTTCTGAAAGAACGGCTACCTTTTCCGAAGCCCTCCATTTGTGTCATTATTAAAGCTAAGTATTTCAGTCCTTGTGAACCATCACATTTATCCCAAGCTGGAATATAGAGTTTTAAAATTTCGTTTGAAAATACTATCTTCTTCTCATCCGTAGATGGTTTTGCGTTTGGCACATCTGCACCATTAATTATTTCTTTCATACATTTTGCGATTTAACTTTTACAATTTTTTCATACAATTTCACGCAATTAAAACTAGCGTGAAGTTCGGTGTTATAGGGCATTTAATCATCGCTTAACGACTGTCCGAAAACTATACAAGCTAAACACACTGGAAGATAACATTTCCAACTATCCGTTTGAGTTATCCAAAGCGATGATAATATCATTCCACTTGTGATTATTGCCACTGTATTTAAAAACTTCTTTACTTTTTTCATCATTATAAAATAAACGCATTTGCAATTAAGCCCAGAGCTTCACGGCAGTTTCGCACTTTGATTTTAAGTCGGTTACTCTTTTTTTAGCATAGGTCAAAGAATAAGAATGTTCACGCTGAATAGAACCATCTTTTAAGCCTTTATGATATGCTGTTGCTTCTTCAAGTTGTATCTCATAAAATTCTAAACTTTCAGGCATAGAAAGGTCAATTTTATTTGCCATACTTTCCCAATATGCAGTTCTCTCACGGTACGCATCAGCTTTTTTAAATTCTTCCATTGCATTGCTCATTCTGTTCCAATTTCGCTCAATTAATGCACGGTGTCTTTTTTCGCTGTGGTGTCCTACTTTTATTGGTTCTGCAAGTGCTAAAAAATCTTTACCTTCGTTGCTTTTTTCTCTCCACTCATCGCCTTTTTTATCGGCATTATCAGCCCAATTGTTTAGCTTTTCAACTTTATTCCTTGCTCTTTCTTGATTATTATAACCATCGGCACGAGTAATTGAATAACAATACATTGGTTTTTCTTTCGTTCCTGTATATCCAACAAAATTATGAACTATACATTCGTTTTCTTTTCCATACTTGGTTTCAACTATAATAGTATCACCTTTTTCGTGTTTTTCTTCACATTGTGCCACAAACACATTCGGGCAATATTTTTTGTAAGTATTCATTTTTTTCTGTTTTTATATAACCAAAGATAAGCATTCAATTCCATTTGACCAAATAAAATTACACTTTTTTTTAATTTAAAATGGTAAATCTTCTTCTTCTTCTTCTTCTTCTTCTTCTTCTCCATTTCCAAACCAACGACAATTGGTTGTAATTCCGTTAATACTCTTGTTTTTAGCTTTGTTGTAATAAATATCATAATGATTACAGTAATCTTCTAAAGCATCATTTAAGCCCTGTTTTGATTTTCTGAAACGTAATCCGATTCCATTTTCGTTGCAAAAAGCATCGTAAATATCTTGAAATTCATTTTGAGGAATAAATTTACGAAATTTAAAATTGTCGATTTTCTCATCAATGAACTCAAATGTATTTTCACCATGATTAATGCAAAATTGCTTCTTCCAACCACTTTCTGTAAGTTCTACATTCTTTAAAATAGGGTCTTTGAAATACTCTACAATGCAATTGACCATGTAATTAAAATAGCCATCCCAATCCTCATATTCCCAATCGTCCTCCATTCCGTAGCGTGGAAATCTCTTGCCGTCAAAATAAGACCCAACACCACCACTTTTTGTAAAGAAATCAGAAAACTCAATAAATCTTAAACGCCTTTCAACACCACCATCTACAATCTCAAACGTGTAGTTAGTGGTAAATATAGGCTTTGGGAGGTGTTTAATTGTTAGCGTAACCTCATTCTGATACAATCGCTTGATTGTTACAACGTTTGAAACCATTGATTTTATTTTATCAAATGGGAATTTTTTGTCAATATCCGATAAAATTAAAAGGCGTTGATTTTGCCACCCTTGTAATAGTGTTTTATCAATCTTCGCATTCCCTCCGTCCATCATGTATGAAGTGGTGGACATTCCAACAAGTGATGCAAATAAATCTTTTCCTGAACCCCCTCCAAATTTTGGGTCTAAAACGGTTTCCATTAAAATTAAAAAGTAAGGATTGATACTATCGTTGTAGTCGTGAACCATCCAGCCTATCTTTTGGCGAAGTTGTGAATGGTCAAGTATTGCTTTGTTTACAAAATCAATGAAAAGACCTTTCTCATCTGTTTTCTTATAGTTGTAATCAATTATCTTTTCATCAAGAACATACTTTTCGATTTCTTCCCACTCGATAACCTCAACACCTCTTTTAGTAATTTTCAGAATAATATTTGAAAATGCTTTGTAGCATACTTTATCGGTGTCATGTAGTATTTCATTTTCTTCAATTTTTGGAAGTCGAGAAATTAGGAACTTTCCAGCTTGTTGAATGTAATTTTCAAATTTATCAAAAATGATAATGTTGTCATCTTCGGATTCTTTAACGTAGCTTTTTAATGTAGCGTAAAATTCATACGGACTTGCTTGTCTTATTATTTTGTCATCTAGATAAACAAGCGAACCTCTGTATATTTTGAAGTTCAAAGATGTTGCAACTCTCAAGATTAATTCACGGTTAATCCGATATGTAATTTCATTTTTATCTTCTATTTGTTCCCAAAATAAACCATGAGGATATTTATTTTCAAAGTCGTTTTTCTTTAATTCAAATTCCTCTTGTGCCTCTTTGCTTATGTTTTTTGGGAGCGGTAAACGGTTAACGATTGCCTTTTCAATTAACCTTGTTTCAAATTGCTTGTTTAGTTTTCCGTAACCTTTTTCGATTAACCATGAAAAGCATTCTTTATTATCGCCATTAAAGGTCCATTCGTTTAACAAAGATGACGGCTTGTAATTTCCTGATTTAATATCTGCAGAAGGTGAAAACACAACAAATAATTGTTTATTTCGGTAGTAGCACGCTGATACCCATTTCTTACCTGCGTGTTCTGGACGTGCATATCTTATTTCACTTTGGTTTTGACTTGCAACCGTCCAACCTTGACTTTGCAGCAAATCTAAAAATGCCGAATCGTCCGAATTATAATCGTCCCAAGGATTAGTTGAATAATTTCTAAGTGATTTTTTAGATACTTTGACCTCGACAACTTTCTCTATTACTTCATTGAATGAAAGAGCAATGTTGACGAGCGTATCTCTTTCCTCTTGCGTAAGATGAGGTATAGGCTTGTCTTGAAGTAATGTATAGCCATTTGACGGGTAGCAAGTGAATGAACTGTTATTTCCTTTGACTTCAATAAATGCGTATGTTTTTTGTTTTGGCTTAGCTTGTAGTTCTTCTGGAGTTGCTAATCGTTTTGCAACATCCTTAGCCTGTGCGGTGTATTTATCAAGCGTGTAGTAAGTGTGAATACCGTTATTCTTTGTTTTTTCAATACGTAATTTGTCGTATATCTCTGGATAATATTCTTTTATTACACTCAAATATTCTGCTGATATTCCTGCTTTGTATTTTTCGTCAATATCAATACATTCTAAATTTTTTGATAATTCTCCAGTAATTAAGGCTAACTTTACATTTCCTTTTGCATTGGCAAGAAGCTTAAAAATAACGTCTAGGTTCTTTGTATCTGATACTTTTTCAGGGCTGGAATAAGATATCATTCTAGAGCCTGTATCGTCATTTATTGGAACAACCGACAGACCTTGTGAAATGTACTCTTTTGCACCGTTAATTAGTATGATTAATTCGTCTTTTCCAATCATGTTTCTGTTTTTAAAGTTCTGTTATGTTTTAAGAAAAAGGGGCGGAACAGAACAAACCACCCCTTTTTTATTCTCATGGACTAGCTAAGTCCGTGGATAGACTAACGCCAATTAATTGTGTAGTCGTTCGCGTGCAATGTGCAAATATAAAATTATTTCTTTAAATTCATCCAAACTTCTCACAATATAATAATTATAACCATGTGCCGTAACTCGTTGCTCAAACTCTTTTTGTGATTTTGATTGAACGCCTGTTGATGTCTTAAACTCAACAAAAATCAATCGACCGCTTGGCAAGATAACAATAGTATCGGAAACTCCAGCTGTTAACCCTGTACTTTTTGCAAGTGCTGTGCTTATTGCGTTACGACCGCCCAATTCATTTGGAACGGAAAACATCAAACCACGTGGCTCGTGGAACTTCAAACAATAGGTGTTGTTGTACCAAATAAAGCACTCACTTTGTATTTTTGATTCTTCTCTATTCATTATTTCTTACTTTTAAATCATTGTTTTAGTTTGGTGTTAGGCGAAATGCAGGGCAACCTACAATTTCGACAACCATTGTTCATAAATCTTTGTTGCTATTTGTGCTGTCATTACAGGCGGAACACTCATTCCAATCATATAGCCAATATTATCAGCCTTATAATCTAAAGGGTAACTTCCGCCTAATCGTAATTCTGTTTCACTTGGTTTTATTGGCTCATCGTAAAGGCTCATAGCGTGTGCAGCTTTAGCCGTTATTGTTGCCATTACTTTATCTTTAAATAAATATACGTGATTGAAGTCGCTAACTTTCATTCCAGCGTGTTCTTTACTATCTGCAATTCCTTTATCGGTTGGTTTTCTATGTTGCCACGCTTGTAACTTATAGTCAGTTATTGGTTCACCTTTGCCATCATAAATTTCACCAAACTTTATTTCAGGTTCGTTAAAATCTAAATTTAATTCAGGGGCTATTGTAAATAAATCAACACTTTTTAAAAATGGTTGTGCCAAATCTTTTCGCAAAGCAATAAAAAAAAGTCTTTCACGTCTTTGTGGCACTCCCATTTTAGAAGCATCCAAAAGCCAATGCTGCACATAATAACCGGCTAAATCAAATTCCCTATAAATTTCCCTTACATAGTTTTTTGCTTCACCTAAAAGTAATCCTTTCACGTTTTCGGCTATTACTACTTTTGGTTGTAGCTTTTTTGCTAAATCAATGAAATCAAAAAACAAAGTATCTAAAACCTGTTCAGCTTGTCCTTCCCTGAATACTTTTTCTTTACCCCAGTCCTTTTCTCTATTACCTGCCATTGAAAAGCTACTACAAGGCGGTGAACCATCCAAAATATCAAGTTCGTAAAGTTCTTGTGGTAAATCTTCTCGTAGTTTAAATGTTTGTATTGGTTCTAAATAGGCATATTTTGGATTGTGGTTTGCTTTATAGGTTTCAATCATTTTAGGGTCAATTTCATTGCATCCTAATACATCAAATCCAGCCAATTTATAACCAAAAGAGCTACCTCCACCACAAGCAAAGCACGAAAAAACAGTACCCTTATCTTTGGTAAACTTAGTTTCTGATATTTTCCACTTATACGGAAATCTGTGTTTTTCTTCTCTATTCATTATTTCTTAATTCTAAAATATTCTTGTATAACTCTAAATCGAAATTATCCCAAAATCTTAATGCACTTTGCATGCTGAAATGCTTCATTTTCTGGAGTTTGATTAATTCTTC
>Ga0208825_1003082_pt1 | contig 10269 bp, 9 predicted proteins | sample AD_UKC113_MetaG_FD_184450 | JGI IMG/M metagenome (GOLD analysis project Ga0208825, IMG submission 184450) | Active sludge microbial communities of municipal wastewater-treating anaerobic digesters from Hong Kong - AD_UKC113_MetaG (SPAdes)... | ecosystem: Engineered > Bioreactor > Anaerobic >...
TATCCACTTATTTCTAATGCAGCTCCATTAAAAACAAGCTGATAGGACATAAGAAACTTTACAGGAATTACATCATTTACTCTTGCTATGAAGCTATCTTGTAAATTTTTTAAGCTTTTTATGTAATTTTCATCTATTGTTATATGACTATTATTATTTTTATCATGAAATTTTGTAAGGTACATCTGGTTTGCTTTAGAATAAGAAACAGCGTTATCTCCTTTAAATCTTATCAGAATAACTTCTTTTTTAGAAGAGTTTTTAATTTCTTCATAGTATGATGGTTCAACTATTTTACTTTCATTAGCAGAAATTATTGATCCATTCGAAAAACTACTTAAAACAAGTACAAAAGTTATAATAATTACAGAGAAAACATTAACCTTTTTCAAATTTTTACCTCCACTTAAAATAACTAAATTTATTATATTCTATTCTTTATAAATTCCAGATGAACCAAATCCTTTTTCGCCTCTATCAGTTGAATCTAATTTTTCTGAATCGATGAATAACTCTACTTTTTCATACGGTACTATAATTAACTGAGCAATCTTACTGCCCTTTTTTAATACTACATCATTATTGCTTAAGTTTATTAAAATCACAGATACTTCGCCTCTATATGAAGGATCAATAACTCCCCAAGAATTTAAAACTGTTACTCCATATTCAATAGCTAAACCTGAACGAGGTGCAATTGCACCGAGAAAACCTTCTGGAATTGCGATAGAAAAACCACAGCCAACCTTTTTTCTTTCACGTGGTAAAAGAATAACATCATCAGTTGAATATAAATCTAAACCAGCATCTCCTTCATGAGCATATTTTGGAAGTACAAAATTACTGTTTAGAGTATTAATTCTTATTTTTTTCGACATTTGTTATTGCTTTATCTATTATATCAATTGCTATATCAATTTCCTCTTTTTTAATTATTAAAGGTGGAATATAACGTATACTTGATAAACCGCATCCAATTGTTATTAAACCATGATTTAAACAATCTTCTATAATATTATCTCTTTCTGCATGTGCAATATCTTTTGTTTCTTTATTTTTAACAATTTCTATGCCCTGCATTAAGCCAATACCACGAACATCTCCAATTAATTCATGTTTATTTTTAAGATCCAATAGTTTGTTGTGAAAATAATCTCCAACTATTCTTGCATTTTCAATCACTCCATCATTTATGAGAATGTCTATTGTTGCAAGTGACGAAGCACAGCATACTGGATTACCACCGAAAGTATTTGAATGTGCTCCCTTATAAGGAAAATCATATTTAGCATTAAAAATTACACCACCAATTGGCAAACCTGACCCCATTCCTTTAGCAACTGTAATAACATCAGGAACAATATCAAAATTTTCAATTCCAAAAAATTTACCAGTTCTTCCAAATCCAGCCTGGATCTCATCACTCACATAAATTATTCCATATTTTTCACAAATTTCCTTAATTTTTTGAATAAATCCTTTAGGAGGAACAATATAACCGCCTTCTCCTTGAATAGGCTCAACAAATATTGCTGCAACGTCTTCTGGGTCAACTACATGTCTAAAATACAAATCTTCAATAATTTCTGCACAATAATAATTACATTTACTTAATTCCAGTTTGTAAGGACACCTGTAGCAGTATGCATATGGAACATTTATAACTCCTGGCATAGAAGGAGAAAATCCCTTTTTATGAATTGATTTTGAGCAGGTTAAAGATAAAGACCCCATAGTTCTGCCATGAAAAGCGCCTATAAAAGAAATAAAATTTGGGCGTTTTGAATAAAATCTGGTTATTTTTATAGCAGCTTCTACAGATTCAGTTCCAGAATTTGTAAAAAATACCTTTTTTTTAAAGTTGCCAGGAGCAAGTTCAGCTAATGTTTTAAGGAGTATAGATTGCACTTCATAATAATAGTCTGTTCCTGCAAAATGGATAAGATTCTCTGCTTGTTTCTTAATTGCTTGAACAATCTTTGGATGACAGTGCCCAGTGTTGCAAACTCCAACACCAGAAGTAAAATCATAAAAAATGTTACCGTCTTCGTCCTCTAAAACAATTCCTTCTCCTCGTTTTATCGCAAGAGGAGAAGTTTTTGTTGCAGTCATCATATATTCATCGTCAATTTGTATAATCTTTTTGGCTTTTTCACCAGGAATAGGAACAGACACAGATGGATACTTAAATTGTTGCATTATTGCACCTTCCTAAAAAATTATATTTGTTAATTTGAAGTCCATAATACAAATTTATATATTAAATAGGTTTATGTCAACAGTGATATATTTATTTAATTTGTTGCAGATTTAATTTATACAATGTCAATATTTTTTATCTAAAAAATATTGACAAACTTAATAATTAAGTTATTAACTAATTACTTATATAGTAGCTTCTTAAAAAAATATTATGATAAGGAAGGAGCTATAATTTATGCTAATAAAGATAAAATCGAGTCGTTTAAAGGAAGAAGAAAATAGTAAATACATAGAATTTACTATTGACCAACTCGGAAGCTCAACAACTGAATGGCCGGAAGAAGCTATAAGGATTATTTTTGAGAGATTTCCTGCGCTTTTGCATCATAATTGTAAATATCCGAAAAATGGTGGTTTTTTAAGAGTCGTGAATGAAGGTACAACATTTGCTCATGTTGCACAACATATAGCAATGATATTACAACATGAAGAGCTTACAAATCCTGAATCTCTAAAGTTAAGCGATGGAAACGAAGTTATTGTAACTATTCCTTGCACTGATTATGATGAGGGAATAGATGCTTTTAAATTTGCTATTTCTTGGTTAGAAAGTGTACTTTCAGAATTTAATAGCAAAAATTAATAATTAATTTTCTGATTCATGATTTTATATTTTCTTAATAAATCACTTTTATGATTTACTAAATTCTTATTATTAAAACAATAGAAATATTTGTCTTCTTCTTTCAATAATTTATAATAATGTAAAAGGGCCTATAGCTCAGCAGGATAGAGCGACGGTTTCCTAAACCGTAGGTCGCAGGTTCGAATCCTGTTAGGCCCAGATTACTCATCAAATCTGAATCTCTATAATTTAACTTTTTACAATTTAATCCTAAACCCCCTTTTTCTTAAAAAGTGAGTAAAAAATGAGAAAAATCGTTAATTTTTAAAGAAAAAGTTTTTACGGAAAAATCATTCATTTGAAAAGGCTATTTTAATGATTACCTCTTAATAAAGTGAATTAAAGGTTTAAGAGAAAGAACAATCAAGGATTATAATTACCTCATTAACATATCATGGCATTTCTGCCACAATAAGGCATGAAAATAACTTTAATCCTTTTCTTATGCCTTTTATATAACTAACAATTCAATTTCTTTCTCAGATATAATTTTGCATTTATTATTTTCGGTGGAATAATATTAATTTCGGTGCTCAATCTCTTAACTTCCCTTATGGTCTTATATATTTTATCTATTGGATTCACTTGATTTGTTACCTCATCAAGTGCGGAATAAAATATATACAATGACGGATGTGCGTAATGGTAAAATTAGACCCTTTATCGCCAAGAAACGCTCTTCAATATAAAATAAAGGATACAACGCTCCATCAAGATGCAAGATAAGGATGTTGTTGAATTAATACATTCTCTCCTTACATTAATCAATTCAATAAATTTAATAACATTAATCAAATAATTAGCTTGTTTTCCATATAGAACATAATATAATAAATATCTGTGACTATATCTTGGAGGTATATGCCGAACCGATGAACATCGAATGCTTATTGTTCTTAGAGTAAATGCCTGGTATGAAGATTTATTTAGACACAAGTACAATCAATAGAATATTTGATGATCAAACCAAAGCAAGAATATATCTTGAAGCAGCAGCATCATTGTTAATATTTACATTAATTGAAAAGAACTATTTCGATCTTGTTTCCTCTGAGATATTAATTTATGAAAATGATAAGAACCCTTATGAAGAGAGAAAATTATTTGTAAGTTCTATAATTAAAAATGCTAAACAATTTCAAAAATTAGATGAAAAGATATTAGAAAGAGCTAAAGAGATAGAAAAGTTAGGAATTAGAGGTTTAGATGTGCATTACATCTTGCCTGTGCCGAAAGAGCAGGAGTAAACTATTTCTTAACTTGCGACAATAAATTAATTAAGAGATACTGAGGGATAATTTTGGTTAAGAACCCTGTAGAATTTGTTTTTAATATTATTGAGGAGGAAAGTAAAAATGACCAATAAAAACTTAGTGATTCCTCAAGGCGAGGAAGTTAAAGCTGAGGTCATTCGTATAATTTTGGATCAGTTAGGGATTGAAAAAACTGCATATTTCATTAAGGAATTTATGTATCAAAAAGTAGATTATCTTGAGATGAAAGAAAAAATGTTTGGAGAGAAAACTGCCGAAGAAATATATACCGAAATCAAAGAAAAAAAGTAGGTGGCATTCAGAACCTTTTATCTGTCATTTCCGTTTTCTTGTCATTCTCAGCTTAACTGGAAATCCAAAATAACCGTCATTCCTGCGAACGTAGAAATCCATTCTTTCTTTTTCTTTGTTATTCCTGATCAGGTCAGGAATCCATTCTTCTATCTTTTTCTTTGTCATCCTTGACTCCTTTTTGTCATTCAGAGCGATTGCGGGAATCCACAGTATCTGTCATCCTCGAAGGCACACCCACTGTAATTCTCAAAAACCACCTCACTGTCATCCTCGAAATCTTTTATCGAGGATCAAGTAACTTGTCATCTCCGAAAACTACTCTACTGTCATCCCCAACTTGATTGGGGATCCAAGCTATTTTACCTTTTATTTGAAGAACAAATACTTCCTGGATTCCGCATCAAGTGCGGAATGTATATGCTCTATTAGCGGAAAGAACAAACCAATTAGTGGCTACTGCAAAAACAGAGTATGAAAAAGAAAAGACTGTATTATCATGGGAAAAAGAAATGGAAGAATATGAAAAAAGAAACCCTGAGCTGGTTAAAAAATATAAAGAAGCGAATTATGATGTTGATGTTTTTACAACACCTCACCCCAGAGAAACTTTTAAAAATCAAAAGAAATTAAAAAAATAGTTAAAATTTTCTTGCTTGCTTTTACAAAAAGAGTAGAATAGTTTTAAACCTCACCATCTTAGAAAATGAAGTAAAAGAAATCTCCTTCTTTTTCAAGATATAATTGAACCTTCTAAGGTGGTGAGGTTTTTATATTCATATTTCGCTAAAGCTAAAAAATATAATGCATTATATTTTTTTCTAATTAGCGATTTCAACCCTCATAGGTATTCTACAAACTTATAAGCATATTTATTGTTTTGTCAATACTTTATATTTAACCTATTCCATTCATTAATACCATATCTATTTATAAAATCTTTTTTAAGGTCTCCTGTTTTATTGTATTCTTTTATAGCTTGTTTAATCAAATCATATGTTTCTTCATCTAAATCATTTATATCATCAACTATACATTTTTTTATAAAATTTTTAAATTTTTTTACTACTTCTTGATGACTATCCTTTTCTGTTTTTATTATATCCCAAATATTATCTTTTATAATACCTAATAAATAGCTCATTTCACGTCTTAGCCATTTCATATTATTTATCCTTTCTTACAATTATTTTGCCTCTATTGTAAACACATATTATATTTCCATCTTCAGCTTCTTCATATGTAGCATCATAACCTTTTAACATAGCATAAGCACTTTCATTATAAAATAATGCTTTATAGATATCCAGATTCTCTGCCGCCTTTGAATGTTTTATATAAATCAAGCATTTGACAAAGAGTTAAGTCAAAATAAAATCTTACTCTTGCTTTTTAAATAAAATGTTATTTTAACTATATATAAAATGAAAAGAATTTGGAAATATATAAAAGAAAATTTTAAGTTATATTTAGTAATAATATTTCTGCTTCTTGCTGTTGATGCAGGTCAGCTGATTATGCCAATGATTATTAGATCGGCAATAAACAATATTGAGACTATAAAAAATGTAAGGCTTCTCTATATATCTTCAATTTATCTTGTTATTATTTCTTTTCTTATTGTTTTAGCAAGGTATATTTACAATTCGCTTATAAGAAAACTTGCGCTAAACTTTGAATATCAGACTAATTTAGCCCTCTTTAAAAAGTACCTATCGCTACCTGACTCATTTTTCCACACTCATGAAATAGGTGATCTTATGGCTCGTGTTAATAACGATACGCGGTCTTTAAGACGTTTTCTTGTTATGGGCTTAATATCTGCAATAGATGTAGTATTTCTTGGCATATCATCGATAATAATGATGATTTTTTTAAGTCCAAGGTTAACATTACTAATAATTATACCTTTATCGTGTCTTATACTATTAACAACATTTGTTTCTCCACAATTTCGCAAAGTTTTTCGTAGGCTTCAGGATACTTTTGGAGAAATGACAACACGAGTCCGTGAGTCATTGGTTGGTATTAAGGTTATAAGAACATTTGTTAGAGAAAACTTTTACTCTAAACTGTTTAATGGTGTATGTACTGCCTATTTAAAGATAAATATTACGCTTGGAAAAATTACAGGCTTATTCGAACCGTCCATTATGTTACTTGTGAATATTTCAATGCTCCTCATATACTTATTTGGTGGGAAAATGGTAATAAATGGAAATCTTACTCTTGGAACTCTCGTTGCATTTACTCAATATATCCAGACTCTTTCATGGCCTATGATGGCTTTTGGTTTTATTGTAAATCTTTATCAAAGAGCGAATATTTCTCTTAAGAGAATAGAAGAAATTTTAACAACACAATCAAGCGATCAACTACAGAAGATAAAAATTTATCCTAAATTGGATGTTGTATCATTAAAAGTTAAAGATCTTTCCTTCTACTATCCTGATTCGAGGGAAAATTTAGTGCTAAAAGGAATAAACTTTGAAGTAAAAAGAGGAGAAATTTTAGGCTTAACTGGTCCAACTGGCTCTGGTAAAACAACTTTAATTTCTCTCATATTAAGAATCTGGGAGCCTCCATCTAAAACAATATTTCTTGACGATTATGACATAACCACAATTGATCTTGACCTATACAGGAAAAATTTTGCATACGTTTCACAAGAATCTTTTCTCTTCTCAGCATCTTTAAGAGAAAATTTGGCATTCGGAAAGCCTTCCGCAAGTGATGAAGAGATAATTAAATTTGCAAAGCTAGCTTGTATCTGGGAAGATATAGAAAAACTTGAGAATGGACTTGATACAACTGTCGGTGAAAGAGGAATAACTCTTTCTGGAGGTCAAAAACAGAGAGTTGCCATAGCAAGAGCTCTAATTGCAGGAAATCCCATTTTAATATTAGATGACCCTCTCTCTGCAGTGGATTCAGAGACTGAACAGAAAATAATTATTAATCTTAAAGAATATTTAAAAGAAAAAGATCTGATTTGTATTATTATATCTCATAGAATTGCGGCATTATCATGGGCAAACAAAATAGGAGTCATAAAAAATGGAAAGCTTGCAGAATACGGAACTCACTTAGAACTCTTAGAAAAGAAATGTTACTACTACCATATCTATAGACAACAATACTTAGAAGGATTAAAGGCACTTAACAATCATGCAGGCTAAACATAATCAAACTACTAATATTAATGCATTAAAAGAGCTTATTCCATATTTCAAGCCAGAATTACTTCTTGTTATTATTTCACTTTTTTCGATGCTTCTCGCAACTTTTTCCTCGGTTCTTCAGCCTATGATATTAAAAACAGCAATTGACAGTTATATTTTAAAGGGTAATTATCCTGGATTATTAAATCTATCATATATATTCCTTGCACTGATAGTTTCTAATTATTTATTTAGCTTCTTAGGAGTATATACTTCATTCCTTGTTTCCCAAAAAATAATTCTGCGAATAAGAATGGATTTATTTAATCATATATTAGAACTGGCAATCTCGTTTCTAAATAGAACACCGGTTGGTGTACTAATAACAAGAGTCACAAACGATACAGAAAACTTAAGCGACCTTATAAGTGGTGGTGGATTACAATTAATAAATGATTTTATTCTTCTTGGCTTAACAACTGCGTTTCTCATTTATATTAATTGGCAACTAACTATAATTGCTCTAATCGTTGCTCCATTTTTAGTATACATAATTATTTATTTCTCAAGAATACTTAGAATTGCATATTCTATAGCGAGAGACACATTGACTCAGCTAAATATCTTCCTTCAGGAGAATTTATCAGGTATATCAATCATTAAAATCTTTGGCAGAAAAGACCTAAACTTTTCTAAGTTTGACGAAATTTCAAAAAAATACAGAGATGCAGTTTATAATGCACTTCATAAAGATATTCTTTTTAACCAGATAGTAAACTTTTCTGCCTATATTTCCAACACGCTTGTAATCGTATTTGGAGGATTTATGGTTATAAATGGAAGGACAACTATTGGAACACTTCCAGCATTTTTAATGTATCTACAATATTTCTATAACCCTTTAAGACAATTAGGCGAAAGATTTAATATTTTACAAGATGCTCTCTCATCTGTAGATAAAATTTCTACTATTCTTAAAAATAGAGAAATTATACCTGAGACTGAGAACCCTTGCGAAATAGAAGTTAAAGGAGAAATTGAATTTAAAAATGTTACTTTCGCATACGAAAATGAAATTGTATTAAATAATGTCTCCTTTAAAATAAACTCTGGTGAAAAAATTGCTATTGTAGGTCCGACAGGAGCTGGTAAAACCACAATAATGAACCTCATTTTGAGATTATATGATGTAAATGAGGGCGAAATCCTTGTTGATTCGGTAAATATTAAAAACTTTAGAAGTGATTTTCTCCGTAAAAACATAGCTATAGTTTTACAGGATGTATTTATTTTTAAAGGATCACTTATGGAAAATATAACATTAGGAAGGACTGATATTCCTAAAGAAAAAGTATATGAAGCTTCTAAATATTTAAATGCTCACGACTTTATAATGAGTCTCCCGGAAGGTTATGATACCGAATTAACATCAGAGGGATCAAACCTATCATTAGGGCAGAAGCAGTTAATCTCGTTTATTAGAGCATTAGTTTATGACCCCAAAATACTTCTTCTCGATGAAGCTACCTCAAGTGTCGACACTAATACAGAAAGATTAATTCAAGAAGGAATTGAAAAAATTATGAAGGGAAGAACTTCAATTGCCATAGCTCACAGACTTTCCACAATTATAGGCTGTGATAGAATATTTGTGCTTGATCGGGGAAAAATAATTGAAGAGGGGAATCACGATGAATTGATAAACAAACGTGGGTTTTATTATGAATTATACACAACTCAATTTAATGAAGAGTTAATTAATTAATTAATAATTTATCAATCGACAATATTAAAACCTTCTTTAATGAGAAATTTCTTCTTTGATTCAAGAAGAATATTTATTGTTTCATCTGCTCTGCCATAAACTTTAAGCATATTATCTAAAGCTCTCTTTAAGTCTTCATAAGTAAGGGTTTTTGTGTAGTCGACATCCTTGAATTGAAGAGAGCCATCTGCTCCCTCATATACCGCATACCACAAATCATCTCTGAATCTATATATGCCGTCTCTTCTTATCCAGGAATCTCTTGTTTCATCTAATGCTTTTTTAATTAATTCAGCCATATTTAGATAATCTTCGTTATTTGTAGCAAGATAAAGTTCATATAGATAATTCATTTCAGAGAGAATGTGATTGAGAGATGCATGAGTTTTTACTTTTCTGTTTTTTGAATAGTAATCATAAAAGAATACTCCACCATTTTTTGTTTTTATAACTTCATTATTTTTATATTTATCTATCAAATAATTACCAAACTTTTCTCCAGCTATCAAAGCATCATGGATTTGAAACTCCTTGTTTGCCTTTAATAGGAAAAAACCAGCATCAGTGCAATATCTCGTGTCAACATAACCTTCTTCTATTCCATAAGTATCCCACAAATACTTACTTCTAACATCCGATATCCAGACTCCATAAGTATTAACTGCTTTTACCGTTGTATATATTGAATTTATAGCCATATCATAAAAAAACCTTTGGTTATTTCCCTCTAAATAAAGATTCATGAATCTCCTACCTTCCCACATCGCATAATTATAGTAGTAGTCATAAGAGATATCCGAAGCACCGACATAATAAAGTGAACTTGCAATATGATATATACCATCAATTGACAACTTCTTTCTCATACAGAGATCTGCAGATAACATATTT
>Ga0208825_1003084_pt1 | contig 10268 bp, 8 predicted proteins | sample AD_UKC113_MetaG_FD_184450 | JGI IMG/M metagenome (GOLD analysis project Ga0208825, IMG submission 184450) | Active sludge microbial communities of municipal wastewater-treating anaerobic digesters from Hong Kong - AD_UKC113_MetaG (SPAdes)... | ecosystem: Engineered > Bioreactor > Anaerobic >...
GTCCTGTACTGCGCGGGCAAGGAATTCCAGTTCCGGCGGAAGCTTTCCCGGGAATTCATCCCCCCGGGCGCTCGATGAGCGATCTTACTGGAGACAGCGATCGGTTCCCAGCTTGTAGAGCCAGTTGAGGTTCCGTAGGATCACGGGTCGGTAGCCTTTCTTCTCGAGAAAGTTCTCGGGGCATTGGGGCTGGATGTCGTTCACGATCTTGAGAAACGACTTGGCGTGGTCGGCCGTGGAACAAGCGTCCCCCTGGATGGAATAGAACCTCGCCTGGAGAAATTCCTTGCGAAGCTCCGCCAGCATGGATAGACAGCGCTGCTCTTGATTGTTATCGGCCCACTTGATACCCGGGGGACCCTCTTCCCGGGGTTCCCGGAGTTCCGCCCCGGCCTGTTTCATGTCCGTATTGGGCGGCGCGGATTCCCCCGAAGCTTTCCCCGGCTCCTCCTTGGGAGTTTCTCCCGGGGCCGCAGGGGTGGCGGGCTCGGATTTCTCGGATTCCGCTTTCTTTCCGGGTTCCGAAGCAGGGGGGCTCGATGCCTTCCGTTCCTGCCTTGGCCCCAGTTTGAAGGATTGGGCCCCGGCCTGCCGGTTCTCGATGCCCCACGCCAAAACCACGACGATCAGGATGAAGGATAGAACCGTTTTCACGGCGGCAACCTTCCCGTTCATTTTCTCCCTCCAGTCCAGAGTGCCACTGGGACTCTTTCCCGCGGAACACACTCGATCACGATGAAATCTCTCGTCGGAGATCCAGCACAAGCCTTGCCGTGCGACGGGCCACGCCCGGTTCGCCCAGCTGGTGTTGAATGGCCTCGAGTTCCCGGCGCTGAGCCTCCAGCCGGGCCGGGTCGTCCAGGAAGCTCGCGGCTTCGGCGGCGATGAGATCCGGCCTTGCCCGGTCCTGGATGAACTCGGGCACAATCATTTTTCCCGCAATGAGGTTGGGCAGGCCCGCCCAGGGGACTCGAACGAGATGCTTTCCCGCGTTGAAGGTGAGGTTGGATACCCGATAGAAGAGGATGAGGGGAGTACCCAGGATCGCCGTCTCGAGGGTTACGGTGCCCGAGGCGGCAAGGACCAGGTCGCAGGCCCGAATGACTCCGTAGGTATCCCCGGAAACGACTCGAAGGGGCAGGGAGGCTTCCGAGGCCCGCTCTTCGATCTCTTCCCGGTGGAGGCCGGGGGCTACGGGAAGCAGGAAAAGGATGTGGGGAAACCGTTGTCGAAGCAGGGCCGCGGTTTCGAGGAGGATGGGAAGCAGAGATCGGATTTCGCTGCGTCGGCTTCCCGGCAGCAGTCCCACCACCGGCCCCGCCTCGCCGGTCCGGTAGCGTTCCTGCGCCCGGGATCGGGATGGAGCGTGGGCCAGGACGTCCAGGAGCGGGTGACCCACGTAATGGACCTTGAAACCGTGTCGGCGGTAGAACTCTTCTTCGAAAGGAAGAATCACCGCCATGCGGTCCACCAGTCGACGGATGGTGCGAACCCGCCCCGTTCTCCAGCCCCACACCTGGGGACTGATGTAGTAGAAGACGCGAAGTCCCCGGCGCCGGGCCAATCGAGCCAGGAGAAGGTTGAAGTCGGGAAAGTCGATGAGGACCACGGGATCCGGTCGTTCCCGGAGGATGTGCTCCCGGACCATCCTCCAGGCCCTCCAGAGGTCCTTGAGGTGCCGCAGGACCTCGAAGATCCCCACCACGGCAATTTCCCGGTTGTGGACCAGGACCCGGGCCCCGGCCTGCTCGAGCAAGGGACCTCCCAGGCAGGTGATGCGGATGTCGGGCTCGAGCTCCCGCAGGGCCGCCGCCAGGCGACTGCCGTGGAGGTCCCCCGAAGCTTCCCCTGCGCTCACGAAGATCGTACGGCTCATGCTCTCACCCGGATCACGATCCCCCCTCTCCCCGACCCTTTTCCAGCTGTTCTTCGATCTGCCGGGAAATATCCAGGGCCACCGCCAGGGCCCGGCGTCCCTGGACCCCGTCCACCCACGGAGGCTTGCCGGCCCGGACGCAATCCAGGAAAGAGAGGATCTCCTCTCCCAGGGCGTCCCTTTCCTGGATCTCGAGTTCCTCGATGGACAACTGGGGAAACCCCGCCTCGTCCCATTCCTGTTCGCGATAGACCACGTAGGCCCTCTTCTCGGCATAGTCCGCGGAAAGATAGGTGTTTTCCTGGAAGATCCGCATCTTCCGCTGGTTCTTGAGGGAAATGCGGCTGGCCGTAAGATTGGCGGTGGCCCCGTTTTCGAACTCCATGCGCACGGTGGCAATGTCGGGAACGGACGTGAGGACGGACACTCCCGACGCCCGGATCCTCTTCAAGGGAGACCGAACCATGTGCAACACCAGGTCGATGTCGTGGATCATCAGGTCCAGGATGACGTCCACGTCCAGGCCCCGTTCGTTGAAGAGAGCGAGGCGGTGGGCTTCAAGGAACATGGGTCGGTTCAAGCGGGGCAGGACGGCTTGAAAGGCCGAGTTGAAGCGTTCCAGGTGGCCGATCTGCAGGAAGCAATTGTTTTCTCGGGCCAGGCGAATGAGCTCGTCGGCCTCGGCAAGGGACTGGGTCATGGGCTTTTCGAGGAGGACGTGGACGCCCGCCGCCAGGAAATCCGAAGCGATGGAGAAATGCTGAGGGGTCGGGGTCACGATGCTCACGGCATCCACCTGCCCCAGGAGCTCCCGATAGTCCGCCAGGGGGGTGGACGAGACCTCTTGGGCGACCTGCCGGGCCTTCTCCGGGTCGATATCCACCACCGCCACCAGGTTGGCGTCCCGGAACCCGGCATACTTGTGGGCGTGAAAGCGCCCCAGGTATCCGACCCCCACGACGGCCACCTTCAAAGCCTTCTCGTGGGGTTCGCGAACCAGCACGGGAGGAGGTCCCGTCACGGACGGGGACCGGCTTCGATCCAGCCTGTTCAGGTAGGCCCGAACGGAATCCCGGCCCTCGTCCACCACCTCCTCGAGGGCCTTCTCGTCTCGAAGCGCCTGGATGGTGATCCCGGCTTCGTCGGCCGCTTCGATCATCTTCTCCCGGTCGAAGATGAGGGTCTTTCCCGCTTCGATCACTAGGACACGGGCCTTGACGCGTTTCATGGTCGCAATGGTGTCGTATCCCACCGCCGGGACATCGAACCTCAGGTCCTGGCTGGGCTTGCTCACCTTGATGACCACGGCACCTTCCTTGCACAGGTGTCCCCCGCGCAGGATGGTGGCATCGGTGCCGTCCATGCCCTCGACGGCCAGGACCGCCTGGTTGCGCACGACGATGCACTGCCCGATGTCCAGGTGCCCCAGGGCCTTTGCCGTCTGCCAGCCGAAAAGAATGTCCGATTCTTCCTGGCGATTGGGTCTGCGGCGGGTGAAAATGCCTTCGGGAGCCAGGAGGGACGGCAGGAAGATGGTGGAAGGAGCGATCTGGATCCCTTCGGATTCGAGCTCCCGGGAGAAGGCTCGGAGAAGAAAATCGTCTTTCTTGTTTCGAAGCTTGCTTAGGAACTTGACGGCACGCCAATCCGGGCGAATGCGCGCGTAGAGCTTGGTCTTGTTGATGCTCCCGGCCAGGACCGCCTGGCGGACGCCCGCTTTCTTGAAGGTCTGGATCAACCGGTTGAACTGGCCCAGGTTCTGCCAGTGGAACTCGTCCACGTACTTGGGCAGGGACGGGTGCGTTTCCCCGTCGAACCCGACGGCCACCACGCGAAAGCCCGCCTGGTAGGCGGCATGAGCAAAAAGGAGCGGGAACTGCCCCGCCCCTGCGATCAGGCCGATTCGTTCCTTCGGGTGTTCGAGCGGGTCATTCGACGGCCTCATCCGATCCCCACCTGGTGACCCCGCGACGGGAGTCTTCCTGCATAAACTGGAGAAGCTTCTCGATTTCGGGAAGGGGCTCGATCTCTTCGCGGATCTTGTCCACGGCGTCTTTGACGGTCAAGGTCGAGCGGAAGAGGATCTTGTAGGCCCTTTTGAGTGCCTGGACGGTCTGCATGGGGAACTTGTGCCGGCGAAGCCCCACCAGGTTCGGGCCGTAGAGCTTTGCGGGGGCCCCGTGGGCCAGCATGTACGGAGGGATGTCCATCCTCAGGCCCGACATGCCCCCCACGAAGGCAAAGGAGCCGATGCGCACAAACTGGTGAATGGCCACCATTCCCCCCACGATGGCGTGGTCGTGAATCTCGACGTGGCCCGCCATGCCGATGCCGCTCGACAGGATCACGTGGTTGCCGATGTTGCAGTCATGGGCCACGTGAACGTAGGCCATGACGCAGCAGCCGTTGCCGATGCGGGTGATTCCGCCCCCCTTGGCGGTCCCCCGGTGAATGGTGACGCTCTCCCGGATGATGTTGCCGTCCCCGATGACGCATTCCGTATCTTCCCCCTTGTAGCTGATGTCCTGGGGGGGATAGCCCACCGTGGCGAAGGGAAAGACCTGGTTGTTGCGCCCAAGGGTGGTCCGGCCGTCGACGATGGCGTGGGGCCCGATGACCGATCCGGAGCCGATGGTCACCTGGGAACCGATGATGCTGTAGGGAAGAACCTTCACGTTTTCCCCGAGCTCCGCTTTCGGGGATACAATCGCCGTCGGATGAATCTCCATAATTGCCAAATCTCCTTTTGCCGGGTCCCCGCTTCACCCCGTCATGCCGAACACCGTCACGAGCCTCACTCTTCGGACTTGCCGGGGTCGATGGTGGCCAGGAGCTCGGCTTCTGCTACCAGCTGATCGTCCACAAAAGCTTCCCCCTTCATCTTGAACACGGATCCCCGCTGCCTCAGGACGTTCAACTTGAGGATCAATTGATCTCCCGGGCGAACGGGCTTGCGAAACCGCACCTTGTCCATTCCCATGAAATACACCGCATTCCCCATGTGCTGGGGCACCAGGGAAAAGGCCAGGACTCCTCCCGCCTGGGCCAGGGCCTCGACGATCAACACCCCCGGCATGATGGGTTCTGCGGGAAAGTGCCCCTGGAAATGAGGCTCGTTGATGGTCACGTTCTTGAGCCCCACGAGATGTTGCGAAGACATCTCGAGGACACGGTCCAGCAGCAGAAACGGGTACCGGTGGGGCAGGACCTTGAGGATTTGCAGGATGTCTTGTTCCATCGTCTATTCTCCGGGCATGGTTTCCTCGAGCTGGCGGACGCGGTTCTGGAGCTGCCGGAGCTGTTCCTTGAACTGAGAAAGTCGCTGGAGGTTCGCGAAGGTTTGAAAGAACTGCTTGGACGGGACCGCGGGAATCCCCAGCATGTCTTCCCCGGGCTTGATGGAATGAGGGACTCCGGACTTGGCGCCCACCCGGGCTCCGTCCCCGATTTCCAAGTGCCCGGCCACTCCGACCTGCCCTGCCAGGACGACGTGTTTACCGATGCGAGTGCTCCCGGAAATCCCCACCTGGGCGACCAGGATCGAATCCTCGCCCACCACCACGTTATGGGCGATCATCACCAGGTTGTCGATTTTGGCTCCCCGCTGGATCCAGGTCCGGCCGAAGGTGGCGCGGTCGATGCTGCAGTTGGAACCGATTTCCACGTCGTCGTCGATTTGCACGATGCCCGACTGGGGGATCTTCACATGGCGCCCCTGTTCGTCCTGGGCGAACCCGAAACCATCGCTTCCGATGACGGTCCCGGCGTGGATGATCACGTTGTGGCCGATTTTGCACCGGTCCAGGACCGCCACGTTCGGGTAGAGGAGGCAGCCGTTTCCGATTTCCACCTCGTTGCCGACGACGACACCCCCGTGGAGAATGGTCCCGGCTCCCACCCGGGACCCGGTTCCCACCTGGCACAGGGGACCCAGGGAGGCCGTGGGATCCACCTGGGCCTCGGGGGCCACCCAAGCCGTGGGATGAACGCCCGGAGTCGCCTCGGGAACGGGAGCAAAAAGCTGCGCGGCCCGGGCCATGGTCAGGTACGGGTTATCGCTGATGAGGAGCGGGTACTCGAGATCCTGAAACGAGCTCGAAACGATGAGTGCCCCGGCCTTGCACCGGGAAAGCAAGGAGACGTATTTGGCGTGGGTCAGGAAGCTGATCTCGTCGGGTCCGGCAACTTCCAGGGGTCGGAGGCCTCGGACCCTGATCTCCGCATCTCCCCGAAGGGTCGCGCCCAAAACGCGGGACAGTTCGCCCAGGGAGAACCACTTTTGCCTTGTAGGATCTTGTGCACCTTGCATGATTCCATTCCCCGTAAAGGTTGGTGAAAACCCCCGGTTAGCCGCTCCACATCCTCGGCCCCTTCTGAAGACCGAGTGGAAGAGCTTCGGGACTCCGTGTCACTGAAACCGGCACAGCGGGCCCGCCCTGTCTGCGGCATTTCCGCGGCCCAGGACGTCCCGCGGCAATCCTCTCGCCGACAGCCGACGTTCGTTGGAATGGCTGCGGGATCCCTCACCCGGAAGAACGGACGAAGAAGCTTAAGGGAGGCCGGGCCGCCAAACCCTGGGAAGCGTTCCCCCGCCCGACCCGGCACCGGAGGGCGCAAGGAACGCTTCCGGACGACTGAGGACGCTTCATTCCGGGGTTTCAGGTCGGCGAACCCAGAGAGTCGAAAACCTCGGGACTAGGGTTTCCTGGCGGGAATGGGCGACTTGTCAAGGGCCTCGATGATCTTCTTGGACAGGTCTTCCTTTTCGTTGGCATAGACGATGCCGCCCTTCCCCGCCTCCAGGATGTAGTCGTACTTATCGTCTTTGCCGATCTTCTTGGCGATTTCGATGATCCTGTCCACGATGGGTGCCATGAGGTCGGAGGAGAGCTTGTTGAGTTTGGTATTGGCTTCCATCAGGGCCCTTTCGGCTTCCTGCTGGAGATCGGCCAGTTCCTTGTCCTTCTTCTTCTTGGCCGACTCGTCCATGACGCCCTTCTTGCGGTCGTATTCCTCCTTGGCCTGCTTGAAGGCGTTCGCCTTCTGATCCATGGTGGCCTTCATGCGGTCCTTTTCGGCCGTGAACTCCTGCTTGGCCTGTTTGCCGGCCTGGGACTGGTCCAGGATGACCTGGAGGTCGAAGTAGCCGACTTTGCCCGTCGCAGCCCAGGCGGAAACCGCCATCAAGTTCAAGGTGAAGCCCATCAGTGTCCAAAGAACCAATCTTCTCGACCATTTTCCCTTCATGTGTTCCACTCCTTAAAAGAAAGCTCCTGCTGAAAACTGCCATTGATAGTTGTCTTCCTTCGGTTTCGGATCCAGGTTGTACGCCCATTCGATCCGCAGAGGTCCCATGGGGGAATTCCACCGAAGCCCCACTCCTGCATCCGTCCTAAAAGAGCTGAAATCGATGTCCTCTTTCTCCCGGTAGGAATTTCCGGCGTCAAAAAACGTGACGCCGCGTATTCCGTATTTGTCGACCAGCGGGAACAGAATTTCTCCCGTGAGGACCATGTAATGGTAGCCCCCGACGACGTCGCCGTGCGAATCCCGGGGACCGATATCCGCCCATTTCCAACCTCTCAGGTTGTTGATCCCGCCCAGGAAGAACCGTTCATAAATAGGGACCGCCTTGCTTCGGTCATCCAGGGGGAAGATGTACCCGTACTGGGCCTTTGCAAACCCGATGAATTTCCAGAACAGGGGATGATACCAGCCCGACTGGATTTCGGTGCGCACGTAGTCGCTGTCGCTCCCGATGTAGCTGCTGGAAAACTCCGACATGAGCGTGTTCAAACTTCCCCGGGTGGGAAGGAAGGGATGGTCCGTGGTGTCCCGTTCGAACCCGAGGGTGAAGGCGCTCTTGAGGTATTTTCCTCTCTGGTCCTTGATGTACTTGCTGGCGTTCCTGCTGATGTCGGTGACCTCGTCCTCTTCGATGGTGTACCAGAGGCTCATCCGGCTCCAACTCCCGAACGGATAACCGGTCCTCAGACGAATTCCGTAAGAATCCTGGGTAAACGTGTCGTAGTCGCGAATCCAGTTGAAGATGTCGAATCCCGCAGCCAGGGGCATGTCGAACAGGTAGGGCTCGGTAAAACTGAGGACGTATCGCTGGGCTTCCTCGCTCAGGTATCCTCGAATCCCGATGGTCTGTCCTCTTCCGAAGAGGTTTCTCTGCTGAATCTGGGCGCTGGTGAAGAGCCCGTCCTGGGAGGCGTAGCCGCCGCCCACGCTGATGGTCCCGGTGAGCTTCTCCTTTACCTTGACGTGAAGGTCCATGATGTCCCCCTGGGCCGTCTCGACGGGGGTGATTTCCACTTCTTCGAAATAGTCCAGCTTCTTGAGGTTCAGGAGGCTCTTTTCCAGGTTGGTGGCGTTGAACAGGTCCCCTTCGGCCAGTTTGAGCTGGCGGCGGATGACCTTGTCCCGGGTTTTGGTGTTCCCCGTGACATAGATCTTGCCGATGTGGACCTTGTCCTTCTTCGAGACGTTGTAGACCACCTCGGCGGTGTGGGAGGCGGGGTCCCGCTTCACTTCGGGGTTTACCTGGGCGAGGGCGTACCCCTCATCCATGTAGGCCTTGGAAATGTTGTCGATGTCCTTACGCACCTTCTCCCGGCTGAAATAATCCTTGGCCCTGGTCTTGAGCTCTTTCGCCGTCTTCTTGTCGGCGGAGGTTTCCAGGAGGTCGCCGGTGATCTTCACGTCGGCGACCTTGTAGCGCTGCCCTTCGTCGATGGGAATCTCGATGTAGAAGCCGTCCGATTTCTGGGTGACGTCGGGATTTCCCACCTTGGCATCCATGTAACCCTGGTCGTGGTAAAACACCGTCAGGCGATCCACGTCGGTGGCGAGCATGTCCTTTTGCAGGATTCCCCGGTCGGTAAACAGGGAGAGGAGAAAGTTCTTTTCCTTGGTCTGCATGACCGAGCGCAACCTGCGGGCGGAGTATTTCTTGTTTCCGCGAAAACCGATCTTCTGGATGAGGACCTTCTTTTGCTCCTTGATTTCGAAGATGACCGTTGCCCGCCGGGGATCCTTGGGAAATTCGACCTTGCTTTGCACATCCACGTCGAAGTATCCCTTCTGGTGGTAGAGCTTGATGATCTTTTGCACGTCCTCGGCGACAACGTTCTTTTGAAGGACCATGTACGACTTGGTGGTGATGGCCGCCATGATGTCCTTTTCCTTGATCTTCTTGTTTCCCCGGGGCTTTACCTCGGCGATGGTGGGGTTTTCCTCGACCACGAAGGTGAGGATTTTCCCGCCGGGGCCGTCGGCCATTTCTACCTCGACCTTTTCGAAGTACCCCATCTTGTAGACGGCCTTGATGTCTTCACTCACCTGTTCCCGGTTGAGGACCTCTCCTTTCTTGCTTTTCACGTTGGCCTTGATGGCCTCCGCTTCGATGCGGTCGTTTCCTCGGACCTGGACATCGGCAATGACGGCCTTGGCCAGAACGTGCACGGTCATTTGCTGGATGAGGGACTTGGTGGTGGAAGCAAGGTTCTCGAGGCCCCTTTCCTCGGCAAAGAGGGGCTCGGTCTTCTTGCGGCCGGAAACGTCCACCAGCTTGGCATCGAGACTGACGCTGCCGCCGATGACGTTGATGCTGCCGATGACCACGTAATCGGCCTGAAGCCTATGGCCGTAGGATCGTCCCTGCTCCACGGTCTGGACCGCATCCCGTGGCTTGACGACCTTGTCCACCTCCCCGACGGGAACGGCTCGCACACCTTCTTCCGAAAGCTGGCGGATCAAGAGTTCCTGGACCTGCCTCTGAGCATCGGGGAGGCTCTCCCGGCTATGCATGACGAAGGGCAAGACGCCCACCCTGGCCGAAGGTCCCTGGGCCCATCCCACTGGAGCGATGAATGTCAGTAAAAACAACAGGATACACAATTTCCTCATGAATTGGGTCCCCCTCGCCATTCCTCTCTCCTTTGCCTCCTATGCCTCTTCCTGCGATGCTGCCGTCTCAGATGGGCATTTGCCTGATCATCGTTTGTGATCGGTCGGAAACCATCGTCCCTGGAACCGACCGACGGCGCCGGGGGTCTCGCGAAGCTTCTCCCCGGGAAGCTTCTCAGTCTTCACCGTGGTTCTCATTCTCCGTCTCGCTGGCTATTTATAGGCGAAGGTGCCATGCATGACAACCCAAAAGACGGTTGGGGCCGCAGCTGCCCGTCCACCAGCCGCAGGGTCCGATGCATCATGGAGGCGAGCTCCGGATTGTGGGTCACGATGACCATGGTGAGCCCCAGTTCTTCGTTGAGGGAAACCAGAAGCTCGTGGAGCTTTCGGCCGGTACGGCTGTCCAGGTTTCCGCTGGGCTCGTCCGCCAGGAAAAGCTTCGGTCGAAGGAGAAGGGCCCGGGCCACGGCCACCC
>Ga0208825_1003085_pt1 | contig 10267 bp, 8 predicted proteins | sample AD_UKC113_MetaG_FD_184450 | JGI IMG/M metagenome (GOLD analysis project Ga0208825, IMG submission 184450) | Active sludge microbial communities of municipal wastewater-treating anaerobic digesters from Hong Kong - AD_UKC113_MetaG (SPAdes)... | ecosystem: Engineered > Bioreactor > Anaerobic >...
TTATTGGAAATAATATTTAATACAGGAGCATAATTACAATACTTTTTGTAAACTACGGCAACTTAAAATTTCTTGCTAAAGAAGGATTTACATAAAATCCCAATACACAAAATTATTTACACTCCCTCAATTAAAGAAATATAAATTTACAACCAATATATTTATGCTTGTATCAATTTACCTGGATTTAAAAGCAAGGTTATTGAGCCGAATTATATTCAGCCAAAGCCATTTTAACTGCATGGTCTGCCTGTCGTGTTGTTTCAGGAAGGCGGTATTTTGGAGAAAGTCTTAGAATCCATTCACAAGCGGTTTGTAATGAAATGCGGTGACCAATAGAAACGTACACAGGCTTAATATTATCCTGAGTTCTTAATATATTACCAATTATTTCACCATTATCTATAAGTGGTGTAAAATCTCCTCTTTTTATTCCCGGTTCTTCAGCTTGCCCATGAAGTAGTGTTTTGCCGCATCCTATAGTAGGTATATCAAACAGTATACCTAAATGACTTGCTAATCCAAAACGTCTTGGATGGGCAATACCGTGACCGTCACAAACGATCAAATCCGGCTTTGTTTTAACGTTGCTTAAAGCTTTAATGATGGATGGTAGTTCCCTGAAAGAGAACAAACCAGGGACATATGGGAAATGTGTGACATCTTCAGCTATGGAAGTCTCTATAACCTCAAACGTGTTAGGTTCTAAAATTACAACCGCGGCAATTTGTTTATCATTTTTTTCATCATAAGCAACATCTACACCAGCAATATATTTAATATCATTTAATATACCTTCACAAATAACTTTTCCGGCTAATTCCTTCTGAAGCATTAATGCCTCAGATTCAGTTAAATTCCATGGGTGTGAAAAAACGGGTTTCATATACTCAACTCCCCTCAGTTGATATTACCGAATCGCCTGTTAAATTCAGAAATAATATTATCTAATGTGTTGAAAATAGAACACAATGCACTTCAGTAAGTGTTTTAAAGGGGTAAGGACCACCCATTTCCCTTTTAAATCTGACAAAATATCAAAATACCGAACGCAACTACATTTATTGTAATAAAGGTTGAAATTCCTTTCAAGTGTAATCCTAAAAATTTAAAAAAGTGTAGGCGTAAATTTTGAAAATCTATAGTATTATTAGTAAGGACAATCATCATTTATAGCGAATTTAGAATTTACATCCTTATCTAGGTGCTGAGTCTGCAAATCAAATGGCATGTGGAATATAAATAGGGAGATGATCAAATGAAAGCAATTAAAAATAATAAAAATAATATTGCACCAAATGTAATAATTCAAAAGAGTGATGGTAAAGTGCTTGCTGTTTGGCATACAAAGTAATTTGAACTGGAGTGCAAATTCCGGCACTTCTGGATGTCAATTCCCAAAGAATGCAGCCGAAATATTCATTTATAAAAAAATATTACAAATTGCAAAAAAATTTCATTGACAAGTTTAAATTGATATAACAATTTGATATAATGATGTAATTGCAAATGGTAATAAAATAAAAGTAAATGAATTATCTTTTTTAGAAGGGATACAAAAATGAGTAATATTGGTTCGGAAAATATAATAGAGATAAAAGGCATCAAAAAGTGCTTTGATGACTTTGTTGCTGTTGAAGATTTCAACCTTGAAGTGAAAAAGGGAGAGTTTGTGACATTTTTAGGTCCTTCTGGCTGTGGCAAAACAACAATGTTAAGAATGATAGCAGGATTTGAACTGCCAACGGAAGGTCATATTCTTTTAAATGGGAAAGACATAAGCATCCTGCCTCCTAACAAAAGGCCTATTAATACAGTGTTTCAGCGATATGCCTTATTTCCTCATCTGAATGTTTTTGAGAATATTGCATTTGGTTTAAAAATGAAAATTGTAGAGGTAACGTATAAAAATAAAAGCGGAGATACAATTGTTCGAAAAGAAAAATTATCTCGGAAGGAAATAAGGGAGAAAGTGAAACGTGCACTGGAAATAGTAGATTTGGAAGGTTTTGAAAAGCGAGATATTTCTACTCTTTCCGGTGGGCAGCAGCAGAGAATTGCTATTGCAAGAGCAATAGTAAATGAGCCGGAAATTTTGTTGTTGGATGAACCTCTTGGTGCTTTGGATTTAAAAATGCGAAAAGAAATGCAACTGGAACTAAAATCAATGCACGAAAAACTCGGCATTACTTTTATATATGTAACTCATGATCAGGAAGAAGCACTCACGATGTCCGACAAGGTAGTAGTTATGTCCGATGGCATGATTCAGCAAGTTGGAACACCGGAGGAAATTTACAATGAACCGAGTAATGTGTTTGTAGCGGATTTTATCGGGGAAAGCAATATTTTTGATGGAAAAATGTACGGCAATAAGACGGTTCATTTCTGTGGAACTGAGTTTAAATGTATGGATGATTTGCCTGTAGGCTCGGATGTTGATGTTGTTGTGAGACCTGAGGATGTAGAGATGACAACTGTGGAGAATGGACAGATTAAAGGAACGGTAACATCTGTTATTTTCAAAGGAATGCATTATGATATTGCCGTTCAATCAGGGGATAATGAAATATTGGTAAAAAGTACAAAGAGTGCCGTTATAGGAGAATCCATCGGACTAAATATCCAACCGGAAGGAATCCATGTCATTCATTCGGAAACCAATGTTAATGTTTATGACGGGATCATTACAGCAGTTGATAAAGTGTCTTTTGCAGATGGGGAATTTGATTGTAATATTACGAATTTATTCCCGAGTGCTAAGATTGAAAATAATCATTTAGTAGATCAAGATGGAAATAAGATCAATGTGAGTGGAACTAAAGTGACGGTTAAGGTTCCTGTAACAGCACCTTCAATGAGTGATGATATTGATGCAGGTGGAACAAATGGACATATAATATCTCTTATTTATAAAGGTGACCATTATCGTTACATAGTTCGTACAAAAAGTGGAGAAGACGTTCATTTGCATGATCAAAGCTTGTGGAATGAGAATGATTATGTCAGTATCATTATTCCTAAAGATAGTATTGAGTTGTCGTTGAAGGAAGAGGAGGTGTAGTGAATATGAGAATTCATTTTTCACGTAAACACCTTTGCATTCCTTATGCAGTATTTCTAGTATGTTTTGTAATTGCTCCGCTTATCGTTATAGTTTATTATGCCTTTACAAACGGAGAAGGCAGATTTACAATGTCAAATTTAGCAGACTTCTTTACTAATAAAAATACAATCGGAACACTTTTTTACAGTGCTCTAATTTCAGTTACAACAACATGCATATGTCTACTGATTGCATATCCTGTAGCGTATATACTTGCACGAAGTAAAATGAAGAAAAAAGCTGTATTACTTGCCTTATTTATAGTTCCCATGTGGATTAATTTTACATTGCGAATATTAGCATTAAAGGAAGTTCTCACTATGCTAGAAGGGAACCTTGCGTTTCATCCGTTTTTAAATACAATAATAGGAATGACATATGATTTTTTACCTTTTATGATACTACCCTTGTACACAACTTTAATAAAACTTGACAATTCCCTTTTGGAAGCTGCATATGATCTTGGTGCGAATAAAATTGCTGCATTTTTTAAAATAACACTTCCTCTGTCTATTCCCGGAATTGTAAGCGGAGTTACGATGGTGTTTCTGCCGGCAATGACAAATTACGTAATTCTAGACATGTTAAACAACAGCACGTTTAACATGGGAAGTTTGATTGGAAGCTATTTCAATGCATACGACTGGAATAGCGGGGCTATGATATCCATCGTGTTATTGATGATAATTTTTGTCATAACCTGGGCGACTAAAGGTTTTTCTGAAAAGGAACAAGATAGAGAGGTAACGCTATGATAAGGAAAATATTGAGATCTGCTTGGCTTGGCATTGTTTTGCTATTTAGCTATTTTCCCATATTAGTACTTGTAGTTTACAGCTTTTTGGATACTCCTACAATTGGAGCATCAGGTAATTTTTCTATTCAAAATTATATTAGGCTTTTTACTACGCCAGAGTTAATTGAGATGATTTGGGGAACAATGTCACTGGCTTTGAAATGTGCTGTTATTTCTACAATTTTAGGAACGATGGGAGCAATAGGCAGTTTTTATTCAAAAAAAACGATGAGAGGTTTTGTGGCCGCATCCAATCAGCTTCCTATTGTAAATGCGGACGTAGTAACAGGATTTTCTATCTGTGTACTATTGATTGTTGTTTTTGGCATGGACAAAGACACATCAATTCCTTTACTCATAGGTCATGTTGTTTTAGCTACTCCATTTGTTTATCTTTCTGTTATACCTAAATTGAAGCAAATGGATCATTCTTTATATGAAGCAGCACTGGATTTGGGTGCAAGTGCCACAAAGGCCCTTAGAAAAATTGTAATTCCACAGATTATTCCCGGGATTGTTTCAGGTTTTCTATTGGCTGTGACACTTTCTTTGGATGATTATTTCATTACTACCTACACAAAGCCTGCAACATTCAATACTATCAGTACTTATGTGGTTAATGCCACTAAAGGCTCGCAAACAGATATAAAAACTGCACTTTGGGCACTGTCTACAGTGATATTTGTAGTCATACTTGTAGCAGTACTGATCAGTAATTTTACTATCAATAGAAAGGCTGATGAGAAAGGTGGTAGAAATGAGATTTAATAGAAAAATATGGAGACATTCATTGCTTTTCATATTATTAATATCATTGACGGTATTATCCGGAATGACACAAGTATCAATAGTGAATGCAGGAAGTAGCGATACTATTGTTCTGAAAATAGGCAATTGGGAAGAGTACATTGATCAAGGCGGCTGGGAAAGTGACGAAAACATAGATCTGGAAAATGAGACAATTACCAGTGAAAATGGGATGATTTCGGATTTTGAGGATTGGTATTATGAAACATATAAAAAACGTGTGAAAGTCGAATACTCCACTTTTGGTACCAATGAGGATTTATACAGCAAGATTATTTTGGGAGAGACATATGATCTTGTATGTCCCTCTGAATATATGTTTTCAAAGTTGATGAAAGAAGACTTGCTTCAGCCTCTGTCAGCGGATTTTTTCGATTTATCAAACGAGTATAATTATTACGCTAAAGGAGTATCTCCTTATATTAAAGAAATTTTTGACAGAAGTAAAATAGACGATAAAACATGGAGCTCCTATGCTGCCGGATATATGTGGGGAACTATTGGGATAGTTTATAATCCGGAAGAGGTAAGCGAGGAAGATGCATCAACATGGTCCATTCTAGCAAATCCTAAATATGCAAAACGGGTAACTATAAAAGACAGTGCGAGAGAATCCTATTTCCCTACACTTGCTATTTTAAATAAAGATTTATTGCTAAGTGAGGAGTTTAGAAGCAGTACGGACTATTCGGAGAAATTAGAAAAGGTTCTGAATGATACTAGTCCTCAGACTATTGCAAAAGCACAAGAATTATTGCGGGAAATCAAACAAAATGTATATTCTTTTGAAACTGACAGTGGTAAATCAGATATGATTATAGGAAAAATTGTTGCTAATCTGCAGTGGTCAGGGGATGCAGCTTATGCAATGGATGAAGCGGAAGAAGATGATTATTACCTAAATTATGCTGTTCCGGAGGAATGTACAAACCTGTGGCTTGATGGGTGGGTAATGCTAAAGTCAGGAATAAAGGGCGACCCCAATAAGCAGAAAGCGGCAGAAGCATTTATAAATTTCATATCAAGACCGGATAATGTAATTAGAAATATGAATTATATCGGTTATACTTCCAGTATTTCTGGTGGAGATGACCCTTTGATTTATGAATTTGTAAAGTGGAAATTTGAAGCGGAAGATGAAAGCGACACTGTAGAATACCCATTGGGCTATTTCTTTAGTGGTGATAATAATGATCCCAAATACATACTTACGGCATCATCTGATCAGGTTAAGCGGCAACTGTTTGCCCAATATCCGCCCAAGGATGTTATTGACCGAAGTGCAGTAATGGGTTATTTCCCGGATGATGTTAATGAGGAACTGAATCGAATGTGGATTAATGTAAGGTGTTTTAATTTTGATCAGGTACCGAAGGCCACCTGGCTAAAAGTACTTGCTGTTATTTCTGTGGTTTTAATTCTGATTTTTGCTTTTATTTATCGGGATAGAATATTCAGGAAACCTATAAAATCCGGATATTTTAGAGTCGATTGAGTGTATGAAAAGTAACATATTAAATAATAATATTGTTAAAAATGGTAGGTTTCTGCGACCTATCATTTTTTTGTGGAAATATTCACATTAGATAATTCAACCTTAAAATTGTACCGCAATTTTGCCTAGTTTTAGCGATACTTAATGGGTATCTATACTGTAGAATAAGGATATAGGGACGTATGAATACATGGATACAGATGCACTAACAACTGCATTATTCGTTCTTGAAAATGGTTTTAGGAGATGGGTTTGAAGAAAAGTTTTAAAGTCGGGAGTCGGGTTTATGAAAAAGAATAAAATGTTTTCACCTATACAGTTAGTAAGATTAATTGTACAAACAGCATTTTTTATATTGCTGCCAGGCCTTTATGTGAACGCATTTGCAGGTATAAGAGAAATTTATACAGGACTTATTCATCAAAATTTCAGCCTTAGTGAGCATATACCACAGTTGGTAGGTGTTATTGCAGTAGTTCCTGCAACAATATTGCTAGGGCGGTTTTTTTGCGGATGGCTGTGTGCTTTTGGAACTATGGGCGATTTATTGTATTATTTTTCTAGAAAAGTTTTTAATGTTTCTTTCGAAGTGAATGAAAAAGTAGATAGAATATTAAAGTATTTAAAGTTTGTAATTCTTGGTTTTCTTGTTATTGCCGTATGGAGTTTGGGTGCATTGAATATTGGCTCGGCAAGTCCATGGAATGTTTTTGGTATACTGGTTGACTTTGGTAGACTACCGGATTTTTCTTATGCTGTTACTGAGTTTACAATAGGATTTATAATACTGGTGGCGATTATTGCGGCATCTTTTTTTGTGGAACGCTTTTTCTGCCGTTACTTATGTCCTTTAGGTGCCGTTTTCACAATTATATCGAGGTTTAGACTTATAAAGATAAAAAAATCCGGGCAGTTATGCGGTTCTTGCAAAGCTTGCACAAAAAGCTGCAGTATGGCTATACCACTATATAAATATGACAAAATTAAATCAGGAGAATGTATCTACTGCTTTAATTGCATTACTGCATGTCCTAGGAGTAATGCAGGTGTAAACATTGCAAATGAACAAATTCGTAAAGGCGTTGCTGCTACGTTAGCTGTTGCATTTATGTCAGGTTCATATTTTACAGGCAACTTGATTGCAGAAGCGATTAATTCAAATGATATGAAAAATACAAACAATATAAATAGTACAAATGATTCAAATAATACAAACAATATACCGTCATCAGATCATCCTTCAAAATCAGATGGCAGTGTATACAAGGATGGGACTTATGAAGGTTCGGGTAGAGGATTCAGAGGTGCTACAACAACTGTTTCCGTAACAATAAAAAATGACAAAATTACAGATATTGTTGTTGTATCTCATGGAGATGATGAACCATGGTTTAATCCTGCATACAGATCTGTGACCAGTCAGATATTAAGCACACAATCAACAGATGTTGATGTTGTATCAGGTGCAACTTACAGCAGCATGGGAATAATGGAAGCAGTTTCTGATGCATTGCAAAAGGCTAAAACAGGAGTGTCAGCACCTGAACAAGAGAAATCTAACGATAGTAATGATAGTATTGAAGAAAAAATTAACGATAGTATTAAAGATTGATCATCTGGTAGTTATGAAATGAAACCAGGTAATAGAATGAAGCCTGACAGAAGGGGTAAAAGATGGCAAAGACATTAAGTCAAGAACAAATGGAGACTAAACCAACAGTTTCCCAAACAGAAATTTCATGATAATATATTTACAATCATTGTTATATAAAAACTTATATAAATGCTGAAAAAATTACTTATCACAATAATATAAAGGGGGCATAAACTGTGAGTATTTTATTTGAAGAAAATTTAAGAAGACAGGCTTTGATGAATGTTGCCGAGAAGATGCTTATAGCTGCTAGAACTGCACCAAAAGCAAGAGGCGTGGATAATCTAGTATTATCTATTGTTGATAAAGATGAAATAGTAAAAATTGCTGATGTGATGAAGCAAATGGTTCAACAAGGTGAAGCAGGTGATTTTTTTATAAGGGATGCTGATAATATCCTACAGTCTGACATACTTGTGTTAATTGGTACCAAAATAAACCCTATAGGTGTTAAACACTGCGGGCTATGCGGTTTCAGTGATTGTGCTGAAAAGAACAAACATCCCGATAGCCCATGCTCATTTAATACAAGTGACTTAGGTATTGCAGTTGGTTCAGCTGTAAGTGTTGCAATGGATGCAAGAGTTGACAATAGGATTCTGTTCTCTGCAGGAAAAGCTGTAAAGAAAATGCAGCTTTTAGGTAGTGAAGCCAAAATTATATTTGGTATACCGTTAAGCTCAAGCGGTAAGAATATATTCTTTGATAGAAAATAAATGAATTTCTTCTATAACAAATTTATCAAAGGAGTTCACGGCGTTTAAATTAATCGGCAGCTCCAGAATTTTAACTTGTGGAGCTGCCTTTTTCAGTTTTTGATCTCCTTAATTACATTAAATTGAGTCTCATAAATTTCCTTAATTTATTATATATTACTTAAAAATAAGTGTCAAAAGTTGGAGATTTTTGATTCTTTCTATAACTGCTTTATTGGTACATTTATTGAAATAATACCTAAAAGAACTACCTCAAAACTAAATTTTGTTTTATAATGAATATAAAGTAACTTCTTAGAATAAAAGTGTCATAATTGGCAGCTCAAAGAAATTGACTTAAGGCAAGGAGTGAATATATGTTCTGGAAAAGTACGGATGTATCCAAAACAGATCTGGAAAGACTGAAAGCAGGAAAGTTTACACAAGAGAATAAAAAGAAAAAGAAGACACCGTTATTAGAGAGATTGGGTGTGTTCAAAAAGTCAAATAGCCCTAAGGCTAGTAATCAGGCAGCACAAAATATATGCACATCAGGCGACCCTGTAAACGTTGTAACAGGAAGCTTTTACATAGATGCAACGGACCTTTTGATTGAAGATAGAGGTATCAATCTTGAGATAAAAAGAAAATACAATTCAACCGACGAATCGATAGGCCCCATGGGAAAAGGCTGGACATTTGAGTTTGAAAGCAGGATAGAACGTCGTGGCAATGAATTGACATATGTTTATCCCGATGGAAGCGTTAAGGAGTTTGAGAAAAAGGAAGAGGGATGGATAAACGTAAGCGACGATAATGAATCGGATAAGCTTACAGAGCTTGAGAACGGTGGATTTTCATTAAAAAACAAAGACAAGAAAACATATACATACGATAAAGACGGAAAGCTCATTTCCATTTCAGATAAAAATAGCAATACTCTAAAAATAACATATAACCATAAGGGTGAAATTGACAGCATCATAACCCCTGGAAGTAAAATAATAACATTCACATGCAGCTCGGGTAAAATACTTCAGATAACAGACAATATAGGCAGGACTGTAAAGTACAAATATTTGGGAGACAACCTTTCTGAGGTTACACTTCCTAATGGAGGAACGGTAAAGTATACATACGAGCAGGGGTGGATAACAACTGTTACCGACCAGAACGGAGTCACATATGTCAAGAACGAATATGACGAAAAAGGCCGTGTAATAAAGCAGTACGATAAAAACGGAAATATCACTGAGATAATATATAATGACGATGACAAAGAAAACGTCTTTATTTTCCATGCAACAAATGTGGTTGAAAGGTACAGGTACAACGATAGAAACCTTTTAACCGAAAGGGTTTATCCTGACGGCACCACAGAAATGTATACATATGACATATATGGGAATAAGGATTCCGTTACCGATCGTTTGGGAAGAACAACGGAATATGTATATGATAAAGACGGATATCTGTTAGAAGAAATATATCCAAACGGCTACACCGTTACAAATTATTACGACAGCTTCGGGAACCTTATAAAGACTAAAACAACAGGCGGTTCCGAGAAACAGTATGCTTATGACGGAAAGGGCAATATAATTGAGGAAAAGGTCCTTATTGAAGATGACATATATGCCATAACGAGTTATTCATATGACGAGTACGGAAGACTCGTTAAGAGGGTTGACCCCGAAGGAAATGTGACGGAATT
>Ga0208825_1003088_pt1 | contig 10257 bp, 6 predicted proteins | sample AD_UKC113_MetaG_FD_184450 | JGI IMG/M metagenome (GOLD analysis project Ga0208825, IMG submission 184450) | Active sludge microbial communities of municipal wastewater-treating anaerobic digesters from Hong Kong - AD_UKC113_MetaG (SPAdes)... | ecosystem: Engineered > Bioreactor > Anaerobic >...
CCGTTGGCGGGTACTGAGAACGACACGCACCGCTGGTGGCCCGGGCATCTTGTCCCTCCTTACCAAGGTGATGCACGCATTATACCGCAATGCTATCTGGGGAGAGACTTCTGCCAGGATGTACTAGTAGATTATGCGTGAGTTCTACTCAGCGCGTGGCCTAGTTTCTGTTCATCTTGGGGGCGGTTTAACTTGTGTTTTATGAGCTGCTGTCTTTCAACTTTGATGTCTTTTAGCTTATAAGGAGAATGAACATGCCTAAATTTACGTACACTCAAGGACCGCAAGCCTGGACACTCGAAATTACTCCAGACGATATCAGCTTTCTAATAAGGGCGATGGCGGGGAAAAAAGAAACACCTTATCTGGATTACCGCACAACTACTGCAGAGAAAAGTTATTCCAATAGCAATATTCGTTGGTTGGAATTGATTACACATCGGGGTGTATTGCGCACTCCTTATGAACTCATATTCGATTACAGAACGCAACAGGACATAAAATCCTGGGGAAAACTCATATTGAGGGGCAGGTATAGCTTTCCTCCCGAATTAGCAGAACATCGAGAGAAAGTAAAGAGTCGCATGGAAAGGGAAAGGCGATTGAGTAAAAAGAACAACCCTGCCCCGCGCGTCTGTGGATTTCGCATTGCGGAAGATGGGGTTCCTTATTATCTCATGGAGCGAGCGTTTTACTATGACCAGGTTGGAACAAACCTTTCACTTGATTATCCGTTGTCTGCCCCAATTGAGGTAAGTGGGATTCGATGCACCAGGGTGAGACAGTGGGATATTGTTCAGGCAGGTGGTGTCAAAACATTGCCGACATTTGAAATGTCCAGGTTGGCGAACACGGTAGGTGTAGCCGTGGGGGTCACGTGTGAAACAGAGTCTGGAAAACAAGTTTTATTAAGAAGGAAACGTGCGAATAATGTAGCGGTATATGCGGGAATGTGGCATTTGCCTTTTTCTTTTGCGCTCACGATGGAACATTCTGATGAAACTATTGAGAGCGACGTAAAGGACTTTCTGAAGTTCGACATTGGTCATGAAATAGGAGAGGAATTGCTGGGTCTGGAGTCGGCGGACTTTGGCCCTGTGACGCCTCTGGCATTTTGCCGTGACCTGGCTCGCGGGGGCAAACCTCAGTTCTTCTTTGTGATGCAATGCCGGCTTCCATTTGAGGAGATCCAGAAGCGGGTGAAGAATACCAGTGGCGAATTCAAAGGCAAAATTGAGAAGTTGCAAGTGAGGAATTACGCCGCCGATGCACAAGCCGGCTATTCGCCAGAGCTTGCCGCATTTGCGGTGCTTGTTTCATCGCAGCCAGAGCAGCTCGACACTCGTATGTAGGTAACTTGCTTCGTAGCGTTCGCCGGTGTATTTTTCCTTATAGGAAACTTTCGATTCCTATGAGGAACGCATACGGTTCCTTATTGAAACGTAGATGGTTCCTTATTGAAACGCATACGATTCCTTATTGAAACGTATACGATTCCTATAAGGAAACTTTCGATCCCTATGAGGAATCTCAGAACGCGATCTCCGCGATCTGCTCGAAGTCCAGATCGAAAGGCGCCGGCGCGGGCGCCTCGATTTCGTCTTCGCGGTTGAGCTCCCCGGCCGCGACGCCCCGCTCGCACAGGGAACGATAGGGACAGAAGGCGCAACGCCGTTCCTCCACGGTGAGCTCCCACAGGGCGTGCGGATCGCGCCCGCAGATTTCGGCGATGACGCCGGTGAGGACACGCTCGTCGGCGGCGAATTGATCGGCGCTGTAGGCGAAGGTCACCGGCTCGGCGGGCGTTTCGGCGAACCAATAGGTCATCGTCACCTGCTCCGGCGCGAGGGGACGCCCGCCGTTCAGGTCCGCGCCGGCGCGAACGAGCAGGTAGCGGTAGACGCGGGTCTGCATCCGCTCAAAGAGCCGCTCCACCGCCCCGGATTTCTGCGGACGCTCCGAAGTCTTCCAGTCGAAGATCAGGGCGGCGTGCGGCGTGAGCAACACCAGATCGTACTGTGCCATCAGCCGTTTGCCGGCGACGGTCGCCGCGAGACCCGCCTCGATGTAACGCCGTCCCTCGAGCACTGCCGGCCGCGCGGCGAGATAGGCCTCCCACCAGCGGCGCAGCTCGGGGTCGGCAGGCGTGAGTTTCGCCTCTGGAATGCCGAGCAGCTGTTGCTGCACCAGGCGATGAAAGACCTGTCCCCGCTCCAGCCGCTGCTCGTATTCGGAAATCGGCTGCGCCTGCGGCGCGGGCCAGGCGACCCGCTCCACGTAGCGCAGCTGAAAGCGCCGCGCGCACTCGACATAATCCTGTAAGCTCGCCTGGCTGAACTGAAAATCGGCCCTGAGTTGCGTGATTTCCCTCGACATCATCTTCCCCCTCGTGGACGGCCCGGTGTCCTGCCTCAAGCGTCAGCCGCCGCCGCGTCGCCGGCCTCCCGCTGTTGCTCTTCCCACCATTTCTGCAGCGCGATAAAAGGCACGGCCGGAGTTTGATCGCCGCGCCGGCCCGTGTTCCACGTGACCAGCAGCGCTTTTTTGGCGCGGGTGATGCCCACGTAGAAGAGCCGCACGCGCTCCGCCGCATAATCGTAGCGCGCCTCCTGCGTGGCCTGTCCTTCATCATAAAAGAAAAGCGTGGGATCCTCGCGCAGGGCGCGCAATTGCGCCAGCGCCTCCGCTTCCAGATTGAGCCGGTCCCGCACAAACCACTTCTCCGAGATGAAGCTGTCCCCCGGCAGCGCGGAGGGATAGTCGTACGTGCTCACCGACATGAGATAGACGCGGTCCCATTCCAGCCCCTTGGCCTTGTGGACGGTGGAGACGACGACCTGCCCGCGGTATTTCTCCGGCTCGAAGCCGGTATCGTCATCGCTGAGGCCGAGGAATTTGCGCTCGTTTTTGGCGATGACGGCCAGCTCCTGCGTGAGCTCCGGCAGCCGCCATTCGGGATGCTGATCGGCGGCGCGTCGGACGACCAGCGCCAGCTTGTGGGCGATCGCCAGATCCGCCGGCTCGCTGCAGAGATCCTGCGCCAGCGTCAGGATGAGCTGCTCAATCGGCAGGGTCGCCGCTGCCTGCCAGCGTTGCACCAGCGCGCGGAACTCCAGCAGCTGCGCGTACCACGTCGGCTGTTCCGTCTCCAAATCCAGTGTCTTGAGCCAGTCGCGGCCGGCGCGGGGCCACAGGAAATCTTCCACCTGCCGACATTTGTGCAGCTGCCGGCTGATCGCCGTGACCTGAGCCTTGAGCGCCTCCTGTTCCCGATCCTGCCGCCGCCAGACGCGGTAGACGGTGGCGAGTTTGGCCGCGGACGTGGGGTCCGCCAGATAGGCGACGACGTTCCCCAGCGCGCCCGCCGTCTCGCGCGTGGAACGGGTGCTCTTGAGCAGCTCGATGTAGGGGATGCCCCGTTGCTTGAGCGCCTCGACGACCTCGTTGCCGTGCTGATTCCGGGGGACGAGGATCGCGCAGGTTTCGCGCTCTCCTGCGGGGACTTCGGCCTGCGCGGCGACCCAGCGCGCTACGGAAGCGGCCACGGCCTCCACCTCCTCCTGCGGCGTGAAGCGCCTGTCGCTGAAGCGCACGCGCTCCGACGCATCCGGCGGATTGGGCTGCGGGTCGTGGGGCGGCGTGGGCCGAATATGCGGCGTCGCCAGGGCCTCGCGCACGGGAGGGACGGGATGGGACGCGCGCGTCCAATCAATCAGCGCATTCGCCAGATGGATAATGCTCAGCATCGAGCGGCCGGAGTCGGGCAGAGCGTGCGGCCTCACGTCCGGTTCGCGCATGAAATGGCGCAGGTAGCGCGGGTTGGCCGTGGTGAAAGTCTCGTAGATGGCCTGATTGGGGTCGCCGACGCGCACCCAATTCCCGTCAGGCCCGGCGAGCAGGCGCAGGATGCTCTCCTGCAGCCGGCTGCTGTCTTGCGCTTCGTCTTCGAGGATGTAGGGCCAGCGGCGTCGCAATCGCGCCAGGAATTCGGGGTCCAGCTGCAGCGCCTGCAGCGCCAGGCGGACGAGGTCATCGAAATCTACCGCGCCGCGATAGCTCAGCGCGCGCTGATAATCGGCGTAGATTTCCGCGCCCATCTCTACGAGCGGGAGCGGCGCCCCAAAGCGCTCCAGGTAATAGCGCAGCTCCGGCGGCGTGAACTGCAGATCCTTGGCTTGCTTGATGAAGCTGGTCGCCAGGCTCACGACCATCTGGGGGAGCTGCTCGCGGTGCAGCCAGGCGCGGCGGGAAGGGTCCATGTCGGGGAGCAGGTAATCCTCGAGCGCGTCGGGATGCGCGCGGAGCCAGCCTTCGGCGGTGTCGCGGAGGATTTCCTCGGCCTGGCGCTCGTCAATGATCTGGAAATCGTTCGCCAGTCCCGCCAGCGCGGGGCGTTCCCGCACGATGTCATGGCACAGACCGTGGAGCGTCCGCACGCGATAGCCGAGATTGGGCAGCAGTCCCGCCTCCTGGATGAATTTCCCGACCCTCGCGGCGAAGTTGGAGACGGCGGAATTGACCAGCGTGACGATGAGCACTTCCTGATCGTCGTCCACGTAGCCTTCGGCGATGAGTTTGGCGGCGAGACGCGAAAGCGTCCACGTCTTGCCGCTGCCCGGCACCGCCGCGACGCCCACCTTCCCGCCGGTGTAGGCGAGCACCGCTTGTTGGGCGGGACGCGGGATAAAATCAGGGGGTTTCTGGTTCATACGCATCAAGGGAGGCCGGAGCGTCGAGGAGCGCCTGCACCCGTTCGTAGAACCGCCCGGCGTGCAGACCGTCCATCAGGGCGTGATGTCCCTGAACCGCGAGCGGCAGCCACAGCTGCTCGCCCTGGGCGAAGACTTTGCCCCACGCGATGCGCGGCACGGAATCGGCCGGCAAGGGGATGGGATGCTGGATGCTGGTGAACGTGATCCAGGGAATGCTGGTCATGAACAGATAATCGTCGCGGCCGGGCTCGTCCTCGAGGAGGAGGGCGGCTTTGACGCGCGCGACCTGCGCGGCGGCCCGCGCCATGTACGCGCGGAAATCGCCGGTATAGGCGACGCTGCAAAAGCTGAACAGCTCGTCTGCGGTGAGCACGGTGAAGGACGGGTGCACGATCTCGTGTTCCACCACCGTCGTGCCCCGGATGCGCTGGCGGAATTCCGGGAGGGCGTTCGCCGCCCGCGAGGTGACGTAGGTCAGCGCGAGGTTGAACGACAGCCCCTGCGCCTTCAGCCAGGGGCGCAGCGCCGTCACCTCGACGTTGGCGCACAGGCTGAAGTGCGGCAGGGCCATTTCCCGGAACAGCTCGAAGTGCTGCCGGCGGGGCCAATGCTCAAGGTCTATGATTTTCAAGGATTACCTCCCACGCAGGAGCGCTGCTCGCATCACGCCATCTTCCGCAGCACCCGCTGAATGGCCATCAGCAGCGCGCCTTGCTGCTCGTAGCCGTCCTCACCCAGCTCGCTGAGGCCCAGATACACGGCGCGGCGACAGCGCCGGAGCAATCCCTGGGTGAGCCGTTGCAGGGTTTCCTCCCGCGCGGCGACTTCGTCCGAATCGAGCCACAGCCTGCCCACGGGCCAATGGCGGCTGAGGACGTGCGGATGCGTCAGCGGCTGATAGAGGCGTTCCCACCAGCCCGTGCTGCCCACGTTGAGCCAGAATTGCACCTCGACGGGGCGATTGGCCATGAGGAAGGTGAACGCCGGCGCCAGCAGCACCGCCTCCGTCTGCTCCGGCTCCCAATCGCGGAGGTATTGCGCGGCCAGCACGCCCTCGCGCACCAACTCGACGTATTCCTGCGCGGGGGATTTCTCGGCGGGCAGGGCGCCGGCGATCCAGCGGAACTTCTGCGCCGACTCGATGAGATTCGCGGACACCCGTGCGGCGTCGTAATCCTCATGGAAGCGGTAGCCCGGTTGGGAGAGCAGCTCGCCGAAGAGCCGGCTGAGGAAGTGATCCAGCTCCGCGGCGGGCGCCTCGCGGTAACGCTCGAGCCACAGGCGCAGCGCCTCGTAGCGTCCGCCCAGCAGATAGGTGATGCGCTGTTGGACTTCCGTCTGCAGTCCGGCGAAAGGCTCCAGCCGGGGACAGCCGTCTTTGACGCGGTAGAGGATGTCGGTGAGCAGCTGCGCCCGCACCAGATCCAGCGCCTCGATAGTGGCGGTGAGGGCGTAGGCCACATCATAGCGCGGGGGGCAGAGGCCCCAGGCGGGATGTCCCAGCGCGGCGAGGGTGAGCAGGGCCTGGGCGGCGGATTCCTCGCGTAAGGCCCGTGAGGGGCGGTGCGAGCGGACCGGGACGTCGCGTTGTTCCAGGCGTTGGGCGAGCGCAAAGCGCAGCGCATCGGGGAGGAAGGGCGCCAGGACTGCGATCTCGGCCGGCGGCAGCCCCTCATGGTGCACCAGTCCGGCGATGGTGTCCGCTGTCCAATCCAGCATCTCCGGGTGGAAGCGATGCAGCTCGTAATGGAGCGCGCTCCGTATGGCGGCGTGACGTTCGACCGTGGCGGGGACGGCGGGGCTTTCCGCCTCTGCTGGCCGGGACGGCGACGCAATCGCTGCGCCAAGCGCCTCTGCCAGGGCGAGGATCGGCGCGCTGGCGACGAAGGAGTCGGTGAAGCGCAGCAGCTCGTCGCACAGCGGCGCGAGGGCGGCGGCGCTCTCCGGGTCGGCGCCTAGGAAGGAGCGATGTCCGCCGCCCTCATCGTAGATGAGCAACGCCGAAGCGGCGTGCGGCAGCCAGTCGCGCAGCAGCTCGTGGGCCACGGGGGTGTCCTCCTCGAGATTGTCCACGATGAGATGTGGGTATTGTTCGAGCAGATAAGTGCGACACAGCGGTTCAGGCCACAGATATTTGAGGAAGACTTCCATCTGCAGCGAGAAATCGAGCAGGTTGTGCTCCAGGCAATAGCGGCGGAAGCGGAGGGCGCACTCCTGTGCCTCGTCGTAGATGCGCAGCTGCGTCTTCTCGCCCACCCAGGCGGATTTGAGGCGGGGCGCGATTTCCGTGATGGGGAAGCCGACGACGGCGGCCTTGTTGAGATTGTCAATGATTTGGCTGTAGAGCCGGTTGCGGCTGATGGCGATGGATTGGAAGTAGCCTTCCTCCACGAGGGGGGCGACGACGCGCGCCATGAAATACTGCGCCGTTTCCAGCGTGAGGAAGATCGGGCGGGCATGCGGCTGAGCGAATCCCGCTTCTTCGGCGGCGAGGGGCCAGAAGAGATCCACCATGCGCCGCGCCAGCGCGCCGACCGTGGCGAGGGTGACCAGGCCGCCGGGGCGCAGCTGCGGGGCGTGACGGGCCTCGTCGTAGGGCAGCGCCAGCGTCCGTTGCGGCGTGAGGATCAGGATGTTGTGGGCCGGCGTGCCGTGCGTGATCAGCCAGTGCAACCGCGCCGTTCCCGCCGTCGTCTTGCCCGTCCCTGCCGGGCCTGTGACAAAGAGCTTCCGGTCGAGCGGCGCCTGAATGAGCGTTTGCTGCGCGAGTGAGAATTCCATGGTTCCTCAGGAAAATAGCGAATGGCAAATCAGCGAGAAAGCGAAAAAGCGAAAAAATCACTGGGTGACACATGTACCGCGAACTTCAGTTCGCTCTTCTCAGAAAATGGCTCACGGATGGCCACGGATTTCACGGATCAGAATTTGTGGTTTTTTTTGCAGGCGGACCGCACCCACCCGCAAAAAACCTATCACGGCTCATCACCCACCACTCATATTTTCATTTGTGACGACGGGGAGGCCGTCGTCCGTCACCCGCAGGTCGTGGTAGCGCCCCGGCTCGCTGCGCCAGCGCAGGTTGAAACCCCAACCGTGCCAGTCCCACACCGAAAGGGTGCGTTGGCGCGCGTCGGCGCCGTCGCCGGGCGACGCCGATTCCACCACCCACAGCTCCTGGATTCCGTCGCCATCGCTGTCGGCCAGCGCCAGCTCGTGGATGGGCAGCGTGACGGCCGAGCCGCCCCAGATCAATTTCACCCTCCCGCCGCGATGGGCGATGATGTACGGGTGACTGCGCAGCTCCCCGACGGCGTCGAGCTTCCACAGCGCCGCGAGGATCTCGTAGCGGCCGTCGTCGTTGGGATCGCCGAGCGCCACATCCACGATGTGCCAGCCCGGCTCGCTGCGCCAGATTTCCACGCCATCCTGCAACACGCGGAGTTCTTCCCCTTCACGCTGGATGATCTCGGCGTTGCCGTCGCCGGTGAGATCAATGGCGCCGGCGATAAAAGTCGCGCTCTCAGGCGTCTGCGGGACGGCGACGCGCCAGCAGGTCTGCCGGTCGCAGGCGAAGCCCACCTGCCGCTCGCCGGGCGACAGGTGGGCCATGACGACCGTTGCCAGCGCCGTCATGGCCAGGGCTACGGCGACGACGTGTTGACGTCGCAAGGCGACTGACGGCTTCACGCGCGCTGTGACCTCTCACCATGCGGGGCGGGCATTCGCCAGCACGATGCGGGTGACGCTCCAGGAACCGGCGGCCTGCCGCTCCAGCGTGTACGTGACGTCGAGGGTGTAGGGTCCGCGCTCGCCGATGGTCTGCATGTCATGTTCATCACCCGTCTCGGCGGGATGCTGCGCGCCCTTGTAGGCATACAGCGTGTCCTGCCACGTCTCCCGCACCGTCACCACGGCCAGCGTGTCGGATTGCCGGTCGAAGGAGCGGTAATCGGTCCCCACCCATTGCCGTCCCTCGAAGTGCTTTTGCCCGCGGAGGGCGTTCACCTCGGCGGTGATCAGATCCAGCGCCGCGCCGCGCGCCAGCTGTTGATAATCCGAGGAGACGTATTGCAAATCCAGGTAGTAGACGGTGTTGACCCAGGCGCGTTGGAAGTTGTACAGCGCGCTTTGCAGGTCGCTGTATTCGCCTTCCGGCGTGAAGAAGCTGCTGATCCACGCGGGCCGCTCCGGCGCGGCGTTATCATCCAGCAGCGCGCGCCATTTCTCATCGGTGAGGCGGTCCTCAGCGGGCCAGGGGAATTCGTAGTAGGAGAAGATGCCGCCTTTGGCGACCTCCAGGCGGATGCTGCCGTCATCCTCGATGAGGGGGACGACGACGTGCAGGTCGTTGACGCGCCCGACCGCGACTTCCAGCACCACAGGTTGGGGGATGCCGATCCCTTGCGGGTCGGGATCCGTGGCGACGTCGGCGATGACGGCGACTTGCGGCTCTTCCTCCATGTAGGGCATGGCGCCGGAGGCGTTTTCGGGCTGGTCGGCGGAAGCCATCACCAGGTGTTCCAGCTCGCCACCGTAGTAGCGGATGCGCTCGTGCTCCTCCGCGGTGAGCGGGACCCCCGCGAGCTCCTTTTCTGCCATCTGCTTGAGCGCCAGCGCGAGTTCTTCGATGCGCGAAAGGCTGTCGGCGTCCTGCGCGCCGAGCAGACTGCGGGAGGCGAGGCCGTCGCGCGTCATCGCGGCGAGCGCGGCCAGCCGGGCGTAGAATTCCGGCACGGGTTCGACGTAGCCCCGCGCGGGCAGGGGATCTGGCGGACTTGGCATCCAGCCGCCGCCGAGCTCGGCATAGGTCTGCTTGGCGTAGAGGATGGTGTCGTGCCGCAGTTCGGCCCAGCTGCCCAGGCTGGTGTGCAGTTGTTTATCCTGCCACGCGGTAGATTGCATGAAGCTGGGCGTCTTGGCGCCGGGCTTTTCGAGCAGCGGGTAGAAGGTGTAGAGCCAGGCGTTGTACACGGTCTCCGTCCAGTCCTCGACGGTGAGGCTGCCGGTCCAGGCGCGCATCTTCTCCATCTGGCTGACGTAATTCGCGTAGTGCGTTTCATCCATGGCGTCGAGGAGCTCGTAGGCGCGGTCTGAACCCATCGCCGCGAGGACATCCAATCCCTTGGGCAGCCCGCGGCGGTCGGAAGGCGTGCCGACATTGCGGTAGATGAGCTGGCGGAAGATGTAGGCATCGGGCACGAAGCGCTGTCCCATAAAACGCAGGCCCTTCGTCACCTGGGTTTCGTCGTCGGTGACGGCGATCACCAGGCCGAGGATGCGGGGGGAGGGGAGGGTATCGGCGGCCGCGATGAACTCGCGGAGCTTCGCGTCGTCTGCCAGCGTGGTGAGGGCGGGATTCTCGCCGTACACCGCGTCAATCACGGGGATGTAATCCAGCGCGGTCAGGTCGTCGCTCCGCCCGACAAGGAAAGCGGTCGGGTCGTAGAGGTCGGCCCAGACGTCCAGCGCGGGGCGATTTTCCACCTGCGTGTTGCGCAGCGCCTGCACCAGCAGCAGCGCGGAGCGCGTCTCGGCTTCCCCGATG
>Ga0208825_1003089_pt1 | contig 10256 bp, 7 predicted proteins | sample AD_UKC113_MetaG_FD_184450 | JGI IMG/M metagenome (GOLD analysis project Ga0208825, IMG submission 184450) | Active sludge microbial communities of municipal wastewater-treating anaerobic digesters from Hong Kong - AD_UKC113_MetaG (SPAdes)... | ecosystem: Engineered > Bioreactor > Anaerobic >...
ACAAGATGGCTGAAGCAAACAAAGCATTTGCACACTACCGGTGGTAATTGTTATATGCAGCAAACTACGCACCAGAAATCGAGAGGAGGGTATCGATGCCAAGAGAATTCAGCCTGGCAAAAACTAGAAACATCGGTATTATGGCACACATTGACGCAGGAAAAACCACCACCACGGAAAGAATTTTGTTCTATACCGGCCGTACCCACAGGATCGGCGAGGTTCATGAGGGCGCAGCCACCATGGACTGGATGGAACAAGAGCAGGAAAGAGGTATTACCATTACCTCTGCCGCGACTACCGCACAGTGGAGAGATTGCAGAATTAACATCATAGATACGCCCGGACATGTTGACTTCACAGTTGAGGTTGAACGTTCATTGCGCGTACTGGATGGATCTGTAACGCTCTTTTGCGCAAAGGGCGGCGTTGAGCCGCAGTCAGAAACCGTATGGAGACAGGCAGATAAATATGGCGTACCTCGTATAGCACACGTTAACAAAATGGACATCATGGGCGCAGACTTTTTCAGATGCGTTCAGATGATGAAGGACAGACTTAAGGCAAACGCTGTTCCCATACAGCTTCCCATAGGCAAAGAGGATCACTTTGAGGGCATTATCGATCTGGTCAAGTACAAGGCCTACTATTATAGGGACGACCATGGCAAGCAGATTGATGAGATGGACATCCCCGACAGCATGAAGGATCTTGCTGAGGAGTATCGTCTAAAGCTGGTAGAGGCTGTTGCCGAGCTTGATGAACAGCTGATTGAAAAGTACCTGGGCGGTGAGGAGCTTACCGAACAGGAGCTGAAGGAAGGCATCAGAAAGGCCGTGGTTTCCAACATCATTATCCCGGTTACCTGCGGTTCTTCCTATAAGAATAAGGGCGTTCAGAAGCTCCTGGACTGCATCGTTGACTACTTGCCTTCACCGTTGGACATTCCCCCTATTAAGGGTGTGAAGATGGGAAGCGATGAGGAGGACGAGCGTCCGGCTTCAGACGAAGCACCATTTTCAGCTCTTGCCTTTAAGATCATGACCGACCCCTATGTCGGAAGGCTTTCATTCTTCCGTGTGTACTCCGGTACATTGGATTCCGGTTCCTATGTGCTCAATGCCACCAAGGATAAGCGCGAGAGAATCGGACGTATTCTGCAGATGCACGCCAATAACCGCCAGGAGATTGAGCGTGTGTATGCCGGAGATATCGCCGCTGCGGTAGGGCTTAAGAACACCACCACAGGCGATACGCTCTGCGACGAGAGTGCGCCGATCATTTTGGAATCCATGGAGTTCCCGGAGCCTGTTATCAATGTTGCTATCGAGCCAAAAACCAAAGCCGGCCAGGAAAAGATGGGCATAGCTCTCCAAAAGCTTGCTGAGGAAGACCCCACATTCCGCGTTTACACCAATCCGGAAACAGGCCAGACCATTATCGCCGGTATGGGCGAGCTTCATCTTGAAATCATCGTTGATCGTATGCTCCGTGAGTTCAAGGTGGAGGCCAATGTCGGCAAGCCTCAGGTATCCTATAAGGAAACCATCCGCAAGGCTGTCAAGGCTGAGGGCAAATTTGTCCGTCAGTCAGGCGGTAAGGGCCAGTACGGTCATTGCGTGATCGAGGTTGAGCCCCTTGAGCCCGGTAAGGGTTACGAATTCGTCAACAAGATCGTGGGCGGTGTTGTTCCCAAGGAATACATCCCTGCCATTGACAACGGTATTCGTGATGCCATGAACACCGGTGTGGTTGCCGGTTATCAGGTTCTGGACGTAAAGGTCACCCTGATAGACGGTTCATACCACGAGGTTGACTCGTCGGAAATGGCCTTTAAGGTTGCCGGCTCCATGGCCTTCAAGGAAGCCATGAGAAAGGCCGATCCTGTCCTGCTTGAGCCAATCATGAAGGTGGATGTCACCACCCCCGATGAATACATGGGCGACGTTATGGGCGATTTGAACTCACGCCGCGGCAGAATCGAGGGTATGGACGCCATAGCCGGCGGACAGCACATTCATTCCATGGTTCCCCTGTCCGAGATGTTCGGCTACGCAACCGATTTGCGTTCCCGTACACAGGGCCGTGCAACCTATACCATGACCCCATCCCACTATGAACAGGTTCCCAAGAGCGTTCAGGAGGAGATCTCGGAAGGCAGGAAGGGAAAAGCCTAAGTTCTGACACTACAGGTTCTTTAAAAGTCATGAATCTGTTGAGAATATTGAATTGTAACACGAAAAATTGTATAATTTTGAATCATTGAGTGATTCAAATGAAGGAGGTTTATTCACAAATGGGAAAGGCAAAATTTGAACGTAACAAGCCACATGTTAACATTGGCACAATCGGTCACGTTGACCATGGTAAGACCTCTCTTACCGCTGCTATCACCAAGGTTCTGGCTCTGGCAGACGCCACCATCGAGGTCAAGGCTTATGATGCTATCGACTCTGCTCCCGAGGAAAAGGAAAGAGGTATCACCATCAATACCGCTCACGTTGAGTATCAGACCGCAAACCGTCACTATGCTCACGTGGACTGCCCCGGCCATGCTGACTATGTTAAGAACATGATCACCGGTGCAGCTCAGATGGACGGCGCTATTCTCGTTGTTTCGGCAGCAGATGGCCCGATGCCCCAGACCCGCGAGCACATCCTTCTTTCCCGTCAGGTTGGCGTGCCGAAGATCGTTGTTTTCCTGAACAAGTGCGACATGGTTGACGACGAAGAGCTCATCGAGCTTGTTGAAATGGAAATCAGAGAGCTTCTCAGCACCTATGATTTCCCCGGCGACGACACACCTTTCATCAGAGGTTCTGCTCTGAATGTTCTGGAGTCCGACTCCAAGGATCCTAACGCTCCTGAGTATGCTTGCATCCACGAGCTCATGAAGGCCGTTGACGAGTACATTCCTACTCCTGCACGTCCTGTGGATCAGCCTTTCCTTATGCCTGTTGAGGACGTATTCTCCATCACCGGTCGTGGTACCGTTGCTACAGGCAGAGTTGAGAGAGGTATGGTTAAGGTTGGCGACGAAGTTGAGATCGTTGGCCTTATGGATGCTCCCAGAAAGACCACCGTTACCGGCGTTGAAATGTTCCGCAAGCTGCTTGATCAGGCTGTTGCAGGCGACAACATCGGTGCTCTTCTCCGTGGTGTTCAGAGAACCGATATCGAAAGAGGTCAGGTTCTTGCTAAGCCCGGCTCCATCACACCTCACACCAAGTTCACCGCTCAGGTATACGTTCTGACTGCTGCAGAAGGCGGCCGTTCCAAGCCCTTCTTCTCCGGCTACAGGCCTCAGTTCTATTTCAGAACCACCGACGTTACCGGCAACATCAAGCTGCCTGATGGCGTTGAAATGTGCATGCCTGGCGACCACGTTACCATGGAAATCGAGCTGATCACCCCCATCGCTATGGAAAAGGGTCTCAGACTTGCTATCCGTGAAGGTGGCAGAACCGTTGGTTCCGGTGCTGTTGTTGACATCATCGAATAATTCAGACTTCGTCAAAGAGGCTGTTTCATAAATGAAACAGCCTCTTTTTTATAAGAAGATTTTGCTGACAGCATGTTGTATTATTCAAATGGGGACAGCTTATCGCAATCCCCATTAGTTTATTTCTTACTCATTTCAGAATTTTCGGTCAGCTGAATATACCGGTAAAGCATGGATGAAAGCTGGGCCCTGGTGACATATCCCTTGGGATCAAATCTATTGTCCGGACCGCCGTTCATAATACCGGCCTGCCGCATGGCTCTGACGGCATCTTGGTAGATGATGCCTATCAGGTCCTGATCGGCATAGGGAATGGCATCTTGTGTTATTGGGAGTTCAAAGCCTGTTGCCCTTGCATAATTGGCTAGTACAATAGCCATTTCTTCTCTGGAGATATTCCTTTCAGGCTCAAACCGGTTGTTGCCTGTGCCCTTGACTATACCTGCCTGATAAGCCCATTCAATATAGGGCGCATAGAGGCTGTTGGCATCTACATCAGCGAAGGTAACCGTACTATAGTTTTCTGCAGCAATTCCTGCCAGTTTGCCCAGAGCCATGATGGCCATGCCTCGGGTTATGGGCGTATCGGGAGAGAATGTGCTTTCGGTAGTGCCTGAGAATAACCCATGGCCTACCACATAATCTATAGCCTTAAGCGCCCAGTGTCCCTGGACATCGGTAAACCTGGCCGATGGTGCGGTATAGCCTACACCATAGATGGAGAAATGGTTGGTGGTCAGTACCAGACAGCCGATTTCGGAATCATAGGCTGAATCCTCAATGGGATAAACATTTCCGGCTTCATCCACATATACGCCATAGAGACAGCTTACAGCCTCATCCTCGTCTGGGGTATAGGGAATGCTGATGGCAGCTTTGCCTTCTCCAAGATCGGTTATATAAGCGCTCTTGCCATTCTGCATAAAGCTTATTGTGATCTGATATACCGGCCTTGTGCCAATAACCGCCTCTGCTTCGGACGACAGATCCTCCACAGGGCTTACCGTGATGGTCACATCACCTGAGGATTGGGGAAGTAACGCCTTCAGGGCCTGTAGATCCAGACCGGCAGAGATCATCCCGTCATTGATCTGAAGTGCTTTAACCCCTGCATTCACCAGCCTTTGAATGGCATCACGGCTCAACTGGATACTGACGCTTTGAGGGGCATCCTTCAGGTTCAGATCGATGGCAATGACAATTCCGTTCGCGGTATTACCCTGTTCTCCGACATATCTCAGAGCCTGTGCAATAGCCGCTGCTATCTGAGCTCCTGAAATAGTAACCGAGGCATTTCCCTGAGCGTCGATGGCAGGCGTTAGGGTGATTACGGCTGTCACAGGCTCGTCCTTATTGATTGCCGATTGGATTGTGATATTAGAATAGCTTGGTTCTGGGCTTGCACTGCTGCTTGACGGCGGAGATACCACGGTGACAGGGATATTTATGGTGGTAGAAGCTATATCATTGAAGCTTACAGCGATGCTTGTCGTGCCTGGTTTAAGGCTTGTGACGGTAACAGGCCCGGCTGCGGTAAGGTTGTCATCGCTTACTGATACTATGGTATCGTCAGCGATGGTTATGGTCGCAGAAGTGGCAGAAGATATGCCCTGCCCGAAGTCGACGCTGAGCGTGCTTGTTCTGCCCACAACGATGTTCAGGCTGGTGTAACGGTGGGAACTAAAGATTGGATCATGGTGGTAAAGCTGTGGCTGCTGTCCTCTGTCATTTCATTTCCGGCACTGTCCTTGAAATGAGAAACTATAATGGCGTAAGTGGTGTTGTAGTTCAGGTTGGTATAGGGAATGGTATACACCTTGCTTTGCGAATCCCAACTGCCTGCTGCTTCGGAAAGGGGGATGCTGCCTGTTCCATCGTCTAAGCTAACCGTACCTGGGGTGCTGTCCATCTCCTCACTGAATTCGATTACGATATTGCCATCACATAAAAGATCAGAGCCTGCAGGTGTGAGGCTTTTAACAGTGGGCGCTGTTTTGTCGTATAGCGTACCATTGCTGCCTGCATTAACCGAGCCTTCATAGACTTGGCCTCCGGCTTCAGCTCTGGTGATTTCTGAATCTTGATCTGTCAGATAGAGATTGAATTTACCATCAGCATTTGTATTGAAGTTGAATGGACTAGATACAATACCATCTATGGTCAGGGAGGTGATTTGGACAGCTGTTTTGACATTCTGCAAGGTTACTTGAGAAGAGTGTACGCCATCCCCTTCAGGGGCAGGATCATATTTTAATGCTGAAATTGAACCTCCATCTATATTAACAGATGTAGTTCCCCCATAAGATACACTGCCTATACCGATGTCTGCACCATTTTCGCTGGAAGCAGTAATAGTGCCGCTTTCTATTGTAACTACTGCATTTATATTGCTGATGGACCCCTTGCCGATACCTGCGCCTGAATTACTTTTAGCTGTAATGATGCCGCCTTCTATTTTAATATCTATACTAGTACCAGAACCAGAATTGTTATTACCAGAACCTATACCTGCGCCATAGTAGCTTTCAGCTGTAATAGTACCTTTCTTAATAGTAATTTCAGCAGATCCAACCACATTGTTCCCAGTACCGATGCCGGCACCATGACTCCCCGCATTAGCCTCAACAGAACCACCATTGATGATGATTGTTATGTCATTACCACTACTATGTCCAGTGCCGATACCCGCGCCCAATATACCTGCTGTGGCACTAATTTTACCGCCATTGATGGTAATTGCTGAAGTTCCTCCGCCTATGGCAGGGATATCGTCATTACTGCTGGCAGCCACCAATTCACCGGCACCCTCTCCAGCACCCTTGCTTGGGTTGTGTGTTTGTCCATAGATGGTCAGGCTTGCATTGTTACTAAGCAAAATACTCTTTGTTTCTAATTTACAGCCGTTTTCAAGGATCAGCTTGACATCGCCGGAAACAGTAATGTCACTGTTGATGCTCACACTGCCCGTGGCAACATACCAACTGTTACTCCACGTTGTCGTCGATGCTGTAATAATTTCTGTGGCGTTTTCGGATTGTAGGTTTCCTTTTTCATCATAGTAAGATATAGAATCAGCGGCAGAAGCCTGTACCGGAAACAGACCCAGAATCATTGCCGCCACCAATATTAAACTCCATACCCGCTTTTCATGATTTTCATTGCTTGTTACCTCCATAGTATATTGTCCGTAACTTTTTTGGGGTTGCTCTAAGATGAATCTTATCTTTTATCTCTGTGGTGATTCCCCATACAGATAATGCTTCACAACCCGTAAGACAGCTTTTTTCCCTATAGCAGTACAGCAATGATCTGTTCAAACCAAACCGACTTATGGGTCAATTAGGCATATAACTCATTATATACTAAAAATCCTCTTTAGAAAGTTGAATGGCGAAATTGGTGCCTTTTTTGCCGAAATTGGTTAAAATTAATACTTGATACCCGGAATCGATATGGTCTTACGTGGTACAAATAAAGAAAAAGCCTACCTGGTTGAAAACCACATAAGCTTTATATAACAGATACAGTTGAATTTTTATCTTTCATTTTCTGATAATGATTTGCTAGGGATAAATGTATATAAACAACACCTTGAGGATGTCTCGTATACTTTCCTTATATTGATTGTAGATTATTTTTCGTCTATACTTGGGAGCAAAGACTATATGATATTTACAATAAAAATGAGGCATCCGATTTGGATGCCTCATTTTTATTGGAGCCCTCAACCAGAATTGAACTATGACCTCATTCCTTACCATGGATGCTCTGCTTCGTAAAAAGCTTCGTCCTGCTTCGTCAAGCTTAAGCCTTCTGCGGTGCTCATTTATCACATAAACTCCGCTCCTCGCCGCTTGCTTTCCTCGCATTACTCGCTTTTTACTGTGCATGCTCTACGGTAGAGCGCATCCATGGGAGGGCGTGGCCTCCAGGTACAACTATGGAGATTGCATTAAAAATGAGGCATCCGATTTGGGATGCCTCATTTTTAATGGAGCCCTCAACCAGAATTGAACTGGTGACCTCATCCTTACCATGGATGCGCTCTACCTACTGAGCTATGAGGGCGAGTCTTAACTTGGAGCGGGTGAAGGGAATCGAACCCTCGCAATCAGCTTGGGAAGCTGATGTTCTACCATTGAACTACACCCGCATGCACAACATGTCATGCAGCGAGATTTATTTTAACACAAGGCAGAATGGTTTGTCTAGTCCCTATATAAAATTCTTTCAGAGATTTTTCGCTTTATTTATGGCACTTCTGGATGTTATCCCCTTCATTCCAGTAATATCCCACTCAGACCTGATGCCTCAGGGCATTGGCCACCATGGACTTTCATCCTCGCAGAAATCTGTCGATATGAGAGTAATTTGTTGATATATGCAGCTTTACTATCGCCATTAATTCATTTTTGTATTATTTACAACTTCACGCCAGTCAGTCATCAATTCTCGTTGCGAATCGTATAAATATTATATAATCTCGTTTTGGGCGGATAATATGTATAAATATTTAGTGAAACAACTTGATAAACCCTTGACAAAAAATGAATCTTCATATAAAATTAATTGCATTCAAGATAATGGCGTCTGAATATCAGAGGCCATTTTTTGCTTTTTTATCCCCTTACAGCTTTTGCAGAGAGGTGACATTATGATCAGGATGGAAAATGTTAATAAGTTTTTTGGGGATCTTCATGTACTTAAGAATCTGAATCTGGAAGTTGCTGAGGGTGAGAAACTGGTTATCATCGGGCCTTCGGGGTCGGGGAAGTCCACGGCTATTCGGTGCATGAACTTTCTGGAGGTTCCCACCAGCGGAAGTGTCTATATTAATGGAGAAAAGCTAACCTCTAAGAATAGAACCAAGGTGGTCAGGGATTCAATCTCTATGGTGTTTCAGCAGTTTAACCTCTATCCTCATATGACTGTATTGAAAAACCTGACGCTGGCACCTATGAAGTTACATAAAAAGAGCAAGAAGGACGCTGAGGAGCTGGCCTATCATTACCTTGATATTGTCGGCCTGCGGGAAAAGGCCCATGTCTACCCGTCCACCCTGTCGGGCGGGCAGCAGCAGCGTATCGCCATTGCCCGTGCACTGTGCGCTCAGACAAAGATTATTCTGTTCGATGAGCCCACTTCCGCGCTCGATCCCGAAACCATTCAGGAAGTTCTGGACGTCATGATTAAGCTGGCCAAGGAGAATATCACCATGGTCGTGGTTACCCATGAAATGGGGTTTGCACGGCAGGTTGCAGATAGAATTGTATTCATGGAGGACGGCCAGATCATCGAGGAAGGCGAACCCGAGCATTTCTTTACCAGTGCTGAGAACGACAGAGTTAAGCAATTCCTCAGCAAGATTATCCGTTAAAAGCAACCACCTTTTATAACGCCTGTGACAGGTAATCCCTGATAAATCAACATACATTCAATGTATCTGAAGGAGGTCATGTAAAATGAAAAGCATCAAAAAAATCACCTGTTTATTGCTCAGTGTGCTCATGGTTGTATCCCTTGCCGCATGCGGCGATACGGCCAGCAACAGCAGCACCACACCGACTCCTGCTAGTTCAAACCCTACAGGCACAGAGACAAAATATTCACCCGATGTACAAGCGATTGTTGACCGCGGTGTACTGAGAGTAGGCGTTAAGAATGCCGTTATCGGTTTTGGTTATCAAGATCCGCTGACCAAGGAGTACTCCGGACTTGAAATATCATTGGCTGAAAAAATTGCCGAGAAGCTGGGTGTTGACGTTGAGTATACCGCTGTAACAGCCGCTACCCGTACCGAGCTTCTGGACTCCGGTGACATTGATTGCGTGCTTGCCACCTTCACCATCACAGAGGAAAGAAAGAAGAACTGGGACTTCTCAACCCCATACTATACAGACTATGTTACCGTTCTGGTTGAAAACTCCTCCGGCATTAAATCTCTTAAAGACTTAGTGGGCAAAAAGGTGGGCGTATCCTCCGGTTCAACTTCTGCAAAAGCGCTGGTTAAGGCCATGATTGAAAATGGTGTCATCAGCGGGGATGGCTTCAGCGATGATACCTTTGATCCTGCAACCTGGACCACCGGTGTATCCTTCCAGCAGTTCGACGACTATCCAACCATTTCTACGGCTTTGAGTGCTAAGGAAGTGGACGCCTTCTGCGTGGATAAGTCCATCCTCGCCGTATACCATACCGAAGGCAGATCCTATATTGAGGAGAAGTTTGCACCTCAAAACTATGGTGTTGCCACCAAGAAAGGCTCCGGGTTCTCACCGTTTGTTGAAGAGCTGATTACCGGATGGTTGGCTGACGGAACCATCGACAGCCTGATAAAAGAGAATAACTTGCAGTAAGCATTACAGTTTGAATGAGCTACAGGGCTTCGCCTCGTGCGAAGCCTCTTGTTTATAAGCCTTATACAGCATCAGGAATCACCCATGAAATGAACAGGAGGAAATGGTATGGAGGGTTTATTTTCTTTAGAGGCATGGGAAAAAGTATGGACATTCCGTTCCACCTTTCTGCTGGGGCTGCTCAATAGCGGCAGAATGGCATTATTCGCCTTGCTGCTCTCATTGGTGCTCGGGATAATCTTTGGCTTGATGGCCACCAGCAGCAAAAAGATCTTAAGGGGAATAAGCCGTGTTTATGTGGAGCTCATACAGAACACACCCTTGGTGCTTCAGTTGTGTTTTCTGTATTATGCCCTTGCCTTTTCGGGCAACAGCATGGGAATCATCGCTACCGGTAC
>Ga0208825_1003092_pt1 | contig 10246 bp, 10 predicted proteins | sample AD_UKC113_MetaG_FD_184450 | JGI IMG/M metagenome (GOLD analysis project Ga0208825, IMG submission 184450) | Active sludge microbial communities of municipal wastewater-treating anaerobic digesters from Hong Kong - AD_UKC113_MetaG (SPAdes)... | ecosystem: Engineered > Bioreactor > Anaerobic >...
GGCCTGTGCGGCATCCCCGAGGCGCTGATCCAGGCGCTGCACGACAGCAAGGTGCACAACCTGACCTGCATCTCCAACAACGCCGGCGTGGACGGCTTCGGCCTGGGCAAGCTGCTGGAGACGCGCCAGATCAAGAAGATGATTGCCAGCTACGTGGGCGAGAACAAGGAGTTCGAGCGCCAGTACCTGGCCGGCGAGCTGGAGCTGGAGTTCACCCCGCAGGGCACGTTGGCCGAGAAGCTGCGCGCCGGCGGCGCGGGCATCCCGGCGTTTTTCACGCGCACCGGCGTGGGCACCGTGGTGGCCGAAGGCAAGGAGACGCGCGAGTTCGACGGCCACAAGTACCTGATGGAGCGCTCGCTGGTGCCCGATGTGTCCCTGGTCCACGCCGCGGTGGCCGACACCAGCGGCAACCTGCGCTTCAACCTGACGGCACGCAACTTCAACCCCGCCGTGGCGATGGCCGGCAAGGTCTGCATCGTCGAGGTCGAGAAGATCGTGCCCCTGGGCGAGCTGGCCCCCGACGACGTGCACCTGCCGGGTATCTACGTGCACCGCATCGTGCTGAACGCCAACCCCGAGAAGCGCATCGAAAAGCGCACGTTGACCGAGACCAAAGGAGCCTGACACCATGGCCTGGACCCAAGATCAAATGGCCGCGCGCGCGGCGCAGGAATTGCAAGACGGCTTTTACGTCAACCTGGGCATCGGCATCCCCACGCTGGTGGCCAACCACACGGGCGACAAGGAGGTGTGGCTGCAGTCCGAAAACGGCTTGCTGGGCATCGGCCCCTTCCCGACCGAGAAGACCATCGACGCCGATTTGATCAACGCCGGCAAGCAGACGGTGACCACCATTCCCGGCTCGTCCATCTTCGGCAGCCACGACAGCTTTGCCATGATCCGCGGCGGCAAGATCAACCTGGCCATCCTGGGTGCCATGCAGGTCAGCGAAAAGGGCGACCTGGCCAACTGGATGATCCCCGGCAAGATGGTCAAGGGCATGGGCGGCGCCATGGACCTGGTGGGCGGCGTGCCCAAGGTCATCGTGCTGATGGAACACGTGGCCAAGAAGAAGGACGGCACCACCGATCTGAAGATCCTGCCCCAGTGCACGCTGCCGCTCACGGGCGTGGGCGTGGTGCACATGATCATCACGGATCTCGGCGTGTTCGACGTCACGCCCAAGGGCCTGAAGGTGCGCGAGCTGGCCGATGGCGTGGGCTTTGACGAGGTGCAGGCCAAGACCGGCGTCACACTGCTTCAATAAACATAGCTGCTCGCGCAGACTGGACAAGGGCGAGCTGGCGATCTGGCTTGCCCTTTCGTTTTTTTCAAACCAACGGGAATCACTTCATGCAACTCAAAGGCAAAACCGCCCTGGTCACCGGCTCCACCAGCGGCATTGGCCTGGGGATCGCCATCGAGCTGGCCAAGCAGGGCGCCAACATCGTGATGAACGGCTTTGGCGACGTCGATGGCCCCAGGGGGCAGATCACGGCGCAGGGCGTGCGCGCCGAATACCACGGCGCCGACATGAGCAAGCCCGTCGAGATCGAGGCCATGATGGCGTTCGCGGCCGAGAAGTTCGGTGGTGTGGACATCCTGGTCAACAACGCCGGCATCCAGCACGTGGCGCCGATCGAGAGCTTTCCGCCCGAGAAGTGGGACGCGATCATCGCCATCAACCTCAGTTCGGCGTTTCACACCACGCGGCTGGCGATCCCCTTCATGCGCCAGAAGAATTGGGGCCGGATCATCAATATCGCCTCGGCCCACGGGCTGGTCGCCTCAAAGGAGAAGTCGGCCTACGTGGCGGCCAAGCACGGCATCGTCGGCCTGACCAAGGTGACGGCGCTGGAGCTGGCGACCACCGGCGTGACGGCCAACGCCATCTGCCCCGGCTGGGTGCTCACGCCGCTGGTACAAAAGCAGATCGACGCACGCGCCGCCAACGAGAAGATCAGCGTGGAGCAGGCCACCAAGGAGCTGCTGGGCGAGAAAGAGCCCTCGCTGCAGTTCACCACGCCCGAGCAGTTGGGCGGGCTGGCGGTTTTCTTCTGCTCGCCGGCGGCGGACAACGTGCGCGGGCAGGCGTGGGCGCATGACGGGGGTTGGACGGCGCAGTAAGCGGTGATCCGAGGGCTTGGCAGGCGGCGCCGTGCCTGGCGGGACACTGCCGGCCCTCACCCCAACCCTCTCCCAGAGGGAGAGGGGGTAACACCACGCAGGTCGATTTGCCCTGGCTCCAGCCCTTGACCAGATGGTAAGGGTGTAAAAAGCTCAGCCGACGGATCGCCCTCGCCCCTCTGGGGAGAGGGAGGGGTGAGGGGCGGCGCGCACAACCAAAAACTCAATCAAATCGCTCGCTGACGCTTGTGCAATGTGCGCAGTCAGCTATCAAAACGATAGAAATTGGCGGTTTGAATCGTCACCCCAAGGCATCGGTGCCGACCGCATGGCTGTCCCAACGCAGCCATTCCGGCCCTGGCGCGGCATACAGGCACAGCGCCCGCCCGTTCACCGGATGCGCCAGCGCCAGCGCGCTCGCATGCAGCCACAGGCGCTGCACGCCCAGCAGCGCCGCCACGGCGCGGTTCAGCGGCCCCTTGCCATGGGTGGCGTCACCGATGATGGGGTGGGCCATGTGCTTGCAGTGGCGGCGCAACTGGTGACGCCGGCCGGTTTCTGGGGTCAGCTCCAGCAGCGCGCAGCGGGTGTGGGCAAAGCCGCGATCGGGCAGCGGCAGGACGTAGCGTGCCAGGGTGCGATATGTCGTGCGGGCCGCCTGCACCTCGACCTGGCGTGACGCGCGGGCATCGTCGGGCAAGCGGGCCAGCGGGTGCTCGATCACGCCCGCGCCCGGCGGCCAGCCGCGCACCACGGCCTGGTAGGTCTTGTGCACCGCGCTTGCCTCGAAGGCCAGGGCCAGCGTCCGCGCGGTGGGGGCGTCCAGCGCAAACAGCAGCACGCCGCTGGTGCCCTTGTCCAGGCGGTGCGCGGGCCACACGGGCCGGCCGATCTGATCGCGCAGCAGCTGCACGGCAAAGCACGTCTCGCCGGCGTCCAGGCCGGTGCGGTGCACCAGCAGGCCGGCGGGCTTGTCGATGGCGATCAGGGTCTCGTCCTGGTACAAAATCGGCAACATGCTTTTTCTATTGTCCCCGGCCAAGGCGCTGGACTACGAAACCCCCTTGCCGCCCGACGTGCCGCACACAGAGGCGCTGTTCAAGCAGCCCGCAGCCGAGTTGATCGGCGTGCTGCGCCAGAAGTCGCCCCAGCAGATTGCGCAGTTGATGAGCCTGAGCGACGCGCTGGCCGGCCTGAACGCGGCGCGCTACGAGGCATTCAGCCCGCGCTTCACGGCCGGCAATTCGCGCCCGGCTGTGCTGGCCTTCAACGGCGACGTGTACGAGGGCCTGCAGGCGCGCAGCCTCAAGCCGGCCGAGCTGGACTGGCTGCAGCAGCACGTGTGCATCCTGAGCGGCCTGTACGGCGTGCTGCGCCCGCTGGACCGCATGCAGCCCTACCGGCTGGAGATGGGCACGCGCCTGGCCACCGAGCGGGGCGCCAACCTCTACCAGTTCTGGGGCCCGCGCATTGCCGAATACCTGAACCAGCGACTGGCCGATGAAAAATCGCCCATCGTCGTCAACCTGGCCTCGCAGGAGTACTTCAAATCCGTCGATCGCAAGGTGCTCGCGGCGCGCGTGGTGGAGTGCGTGTTCGAGGAGCGCAAGGGCGCGCAGTACAAGGTGGTCAGCTTCTTCGCCAAGCGCGCGCGCGGGCTGATGGCGCGCTGGGCCGCGCAGCACAAGGCTGCCACGCCCAGGGCGCTGCAGGCCTTCGACCTGGAAGGCTATGCGTTTGCGGCGGCTGCATCCGATGCCGACCGCCTGGTTTTTCGCCGCTCTCACACCCCGTCATGACCCAGGCCATCACCACCGACTTGCGCCGCTGGATCGTCGCCCAGGTCCAGGCGGGGCACAGTGCCGACGCCGTGCTCCAGTCCATGAAGACCTCGGGCTGGGACGAGGACGTCGCCATCGAGGCCATGGAAAGCACGCTGCGCGAGCATCTTCAGCAGCAGGCCCAGGCGCGCACCCTGCCGCCCGGCGTGCCGGTGCCCGAGCCAGCGGTCGGCGAGTCGCCGCTGTACCTGGACGCGGGCGACCGCCGCGTGGCCGTGCTCACCGTCGTGGCCGCGCCACGCATCGTGGTGTTTGGCGACTTGCTGTCGGACGCCGAATGCGACGCGCTGATGGACGCCGCGCGCCCGCGCCTGAGCCGCTCGCTCACCGTGGCCACGGCCACCGGCGGGCAGGAGGTCAACGCCGATCGCACCAGCCAGGGCATGTTTTTCGAGCGCGGCGAGAGCGAACTGACGGCCCGCATCGAGGCGCGCATTGCCCTGTTGCTGAACTGGCCGGTGGCCAACGGCGAGGGCCTGCAGGTGCTGCGCTACGGGCCTGGCACCGAGTACAAGCCGCACTACGACTATTTCGACCCCGAGCAGCCCGGCACGCCGACGCTGCTGGCGCGCGGCGGCCAGCGCGTGGGCACGCTGGTGATGTATTTGAGCGAGCCCGAAAAAGGCGGCGCCACCACCTTCCCCGACGTGGGGCTGTCGGTGGCGCCCAAGCGCGGCCACGCGGTGTTTTTCAGCTACGCCCGGCCGCACCCCAGCACGCGCACCCTGCACGGCGGCGCGCCGGTGCTGGCGGGCGAGAAATGGATTGCCACCAAGTGGCTGCGCGCGGGGGAGTTCCGATGAAAGTCCAGGCCAGCGGGGTCGAGATCGAGGTGCAGGACACGGGCGGCACCGGCCCGGCCGTGCTGCTGGTGATGGGCCTGGGCATGCAGCTCATCGCCTGGCCCGATGCATTGGTGCACGCGCTGGCGGCGGCCGGCTACCGCGTGATCCGCCACGACAACCGCGACGCCGGCCTGTCGCAGGGCTTTGACGAGCTGGGCTCGCCCAATCTGGTGCTGGCCCTGCTGCGCCAAAAGCTCGGCCTGCGCCTGCGCCCGCCCTACACGCTGGGCGAGATGGCGCAGGATGCGCTGGGCGTGCTCGACGCATTGGGCGTGCCGCAGGCGCACGTGATCGGTGCCAGCATGGGCGGCATGATCGCGCAGCGCATGGCCCTGGCCGCGCCCGAGCGGCTGCTGTCGCTGACCAGCGTGATGAGCAGCAGCGGCGCGCGCGGCCTGCCCGGGCCTACGCCCGAGGTGCAGCGCGTCCTGCTTTCGCGCCCGCGCGATGCGCAGGACATGCGGGAGCGCTCGGTGCGCCTGTTTCGCCTGATCGGCGGCAGCGGCTTTGCGGTGCCCGAGGTCGAGTTGCGCGCCCGCGTGGCCACCGCCATGGCGCGCGCCACGCGGCCGCTGGGCGTGCAGCGCCAGTTGCTGGCCATCCTGGCCGACACCACGCGCGCCCAGCAGCTCGCGCGCATTGCCACGCCCACCCTGGTCATCCATGGCAGCGACGACACCCTGGTGCCCCTGGCCGCCGGGCAGGACACGGCGCGGCGCATTCCCGGCGCGCGGCTGGCCGTCGTCGAGGGCATGGGGCATGATCTGCCGCCCGGCGTGGTCGATCGCGTGCTGGCGCCGCTGCTGCCGCATCTGGCCGCGCATTCCTTGCAAACCCCGCTTTCATGAACCATCCGCCATTCCCCTTGTCCGGCACCGTCGAGGGCAGCGCCCTGGGGCGCGCCACGGCCTATGTCGATCAATACGACAGCACGCTGCTGTACCCCATCGCCCGCGCGCCGCAGCGCGAGCGCCTGGGCATCGCGGGCCAGCCGCGCTTCTTCGGCGCCGACTGGTGGACGGCGTACGAGCTGTCCTGGCTGAACGCGCGCGGCAAGCCGCAACTGGCCATCGCCCACATCCTGGTGCCATGCGAGAGCACGCACATCGTCGAGAGCAAATCCTTCAAGCTGTACCTGAACAGCTTCAGCGGCACGGTGTTTGCCGATGCCGCCGAGGTGCGCGCGCGCATCGAAGCCGACGTGAGCGCGGCGGTGTGGTCGGGCGATGCGGTGCGCGCGCGCGCGGCGGTGCGCCTGATCGACCCTGAGGCGTTCGATCGCGAGCCGATCCACGAGATGGACGGCGTCAACCTCGATCGCTTGGACCTGGAATGCACGCACGACGAGCCGGCGCCCGAGTTGCTCACGGCCGCCTTCGACGAGCAGCCGGTGGAGGAGACGCTAGCCAGCCGCCTGCTCAAGAGCAATTGCCCCGTCACCGGCCAGCCCGACTGGGGCAGTGTGCAGATTCGTTACGCCGGCCCGCAGATCGAGCAGGCCGGCCTGCTGCGCTACATCGTCAGCTTTCGCCGCCACAACGACTTTCACGAGCACTGCGTCGAGCGCATGTTCATGGACATCTGGCAGCGCTGCCAGCCCACGCAACTGACGGTGTACGCGCGCTACACGCGCCGAGGCGGGCTGGACATCAACCCCTGGCGCACCAGCCATCCGGGCGCGTTGCCGCCCAACATCCGCACTGCACGGCAATGAGCTGCCGGGCATCACTCGAGGAAACTGAATGACACGACGCTATTTCGGCACCGACGGCATCCGCGGCACCGTGGGGCAGGAGCCCATCACCCCCGACTTCGCGCTGCGCCTGGGTCACGCCGTGGGCCGCGTGCTGAAAGAGCGCGACGCCAACCCGCTGGTGCTGATCGGCAAGGACACGCGCATCTCGGGCTACATGCTGGAGAGCGCGCTCGAGTCGGGCCTGATCTCGGCCGGCGCCAGTGTGATGCTGCTGGGCCCCGTGCCCACGCCGGCGGTGGCCTATCTCACGCGGGCGCAGCGCGCGCAGCTGGGCGTGGTCATCAGCGCCAGCCACAATGCCTTTCCCGACAACGGCATCAAGTTCTTCAGCGCCGATGGCGCCAAGCTGCCCGACGCCTGGGAGCACGAGGTCGAGGCCGCGCTGGACCAGGCGCCGCAGTGGGTGGACTCGGCCGGCCTGGGCCGCGCGCGCCGGCTGGACGACGCCGCCGGCCGCTACATCGAGTTCTGCAAGAGCACGTTCAGTCACGCGCTCAGCCTGCGCGGCCTGAAGATCGTGGTGGACGCGGCGCACGGCGCGGCCTACCAGATCGCGCCCATGGTGTTTCACGAACTGGGCGCCGAGGTGACGGCCATCGGCTGCGCGCCCGACGGCCTGAACATCAACGACGGCGTGGGCGCCACCCACCCCGACGCCCTGGTGCGCGCGGTGCGCGCCAACCGGGCCGACTACGGCATCGCGCTGGACGGCGATGCCGACCGGCTGCAGATGGTGGACGCCCAAGGCCGCCTGTTCAACGGCGACGAACTGCTGTACGTGCTGGCCAACGACCGCTTGCCGCGCGCGGGTGCGGCGCGCGAGCCCGGCCTGGCCGGCGTGGTGGGCACCTTGATGACCAACCTGGCGGTCGAGCAGGCGCTGCGGCACCGCGGCTTCGACTTCGTGCGCGCCAAGGTCGGCGACCGCTATGTGCTGGAAGAGCTGATCCAGCGCCGCTGGCTGCTGGGCGGCGAGGGCTCGGGCCACCTGCTGATGCTGGACAAGCACACCACCGGCGACGGCCTGATCTCGGCCCTGCAGGTGCTGCAAGCCTGTGTGCAGCAGCAGCGCAGCCTGGCCGAACTGCTGGCCGACGTGACGCTGTGCCCGCAGGTGCTGATCAACGTGCGCACGCAGCCAGGCGCCGACTGGCAGGCCAATGCGCGCCTTGCGGCCGAGACCGCCGCCGTGCAGGCCGACTTGGGCGCGGGCGGCCGCGTGCTGATTCGCGCCAGCGGCACCGAGCCGCTGCTGCGCGTGATGGTGGAGGCGCAGGACGGCGAACTGGCCCGGCGCAGCGCCGAGCGCCTGGCCGCCGCCGTGGCTTGATCGCGGATCGAAACGCCGTCGATCAGCGGGCCGCCGCCGGTGCGCTGCGGTAGGCCACGGGCGTTTCCGGCACCGGGTAGCCGGCGTGGCCAAAGGTCTCGACGATGGCCTTTTGCGTGTCGAAGTAGACCTGCCAGTAGTGGTCGGTGTGGGTGTAGGGGCGCACGCACAGCTTGGGGCCTTCGGGCGTGAACTCCAGGATTTCGATGTCGGGCGCGGGGCTGGCGGCCACGTTGGGGATGGCGGCGATCACGGGCTTGAGACGCGCGATGGCGTCCAGCGGATTGACGCTGTTGGCCACCTTGGCCACGCAGTCGACGCGCCGCACCGGCAGGGCGCTGAAATTCTGGATGTTGTCGCCGAACACCTTGCCGTTGCCCACCACGGTCATCACGTTGTCGGGGGTGATGACGGTGGTGGCGAACAGGCCCAGCTCCTGCACCGTGCCGGTCACGCCGCCGGCGCTGATGAAGTCGCCCACCTTGTAGGGCCGCAGCACCTGCATGAAGATGCCGGCGGCAAAGTTGCCCAGCATGCCGCTCCAGGCCGCGCCAATGGCCAGGCCGGCGCCGGCCAGCAGGGCCGCGAACGAGGTGGTCTTGACGCCGAAGATGTCCAGGATCGCCAGGATCAGGACGACGTTGAGCAGCACCGACACGACCGACTTGAGGTAGTTCGCCAGCGTGGCGTCGATCTTGCCGCCGCGCTCGAACACCTTGCCCATCAGGCCGACGGCCAGTGCAATCAGCCAGCGCCCGACGATCCAGGCGACGATGGCCGTGAGCAGCTTGATGCCCAGGTCCGTGCCCTGGGTGGAGATGAAGTGCCAGATTTCTTGCGTGTTCATGATGGCTCGACAAATGCGGGGCCTGCAAGGATAGCGCGTGTCGTGTCCCCATTCGGCCCCGGCGGCGCGCCGGCCTGGGCAATCGTTCACGCCGGGCGGGCCGGTGGCAGCGGTCGCAGGTGATACGCTCGATCGATGGCCAAACGCAATGCACCCGCCCTGAGCGAAGTGAACCTGTCCGAATGGGACGGCGTGCGCCATTTGCACCTGGGCAGCGAATGGGTGCAGGGCTCCATGCGCATCGATGCGCCGTTCGAGCTGGAGCTGGAATACGTGCAGCGCATGATGGCCTGGCTGCTGTTTCGCCCCCTGGACGCAGTCGCCGGCCGTCACGCCATGCAACTGGGCCTGGGGGCCGGCGCCATCACCAAGTATTGCTACAAAAAGCTGAGGATGACCTGCACGGCCATCGAGCTCAACCCGCGCGTGGCCGACGTGTGCCGGGCCTGGCTCAAGCTGCCGCCCGACGACGAGCGCCTGCGCGTGGTGATCGCCGATGCGGCGCAAGAGATCCAGCGCGATGAATGGCTGGGCACGGTGGACGCCCTGGCGGTGGACCTGTATGACGACGAGGCCGCCGCGCCCGTGCTCGACAGCGCCGACTTCTATGCCGACTGCCGCCGCCTGCTGACCGAGGACGGCTGCATGACGGTGAATTTGTTTGGCCGCAGCGCCAGCTTCGAGCGCAGCCTGGCGCGCATCGCCGAGGCGTTTGGCGCGCGCGCCGTGTGGGCCTTCAAGCCCACGCGCGAGGGCAATGCGGTGGTGCTGGCGCAGCGCACGCCCACGCGCCCGAAGCGCGCGGCGCTGCAGGCCCAGGCCGATGCCATCGAGGCGCGCTGGGGCCTGCCGGCCAGCAAATGGTTGCGTGTATTCAAGGCGATCGAGAAATGACCCGACACTCCCGCTCCGCGCCGCTGGCTGCGCTGACCCCGACCCACACCGGCCCCGTCTCGTGGCAGCGCCTGCTGAAGTGGCTGCACGAGGACGGCGTGATCAGTGCCGAGGAGTCCGAGCGCACGGCCCAGCGCTGCTCGCACGCCGAAAGCGCGCAGCCGGCGCTGGAGCGCCTGGCCTCGGTGGGCGTGGCGCGCGCCAGCGACGGGGCGGCGCTGGACGTGGAGGAGCTGACGCGCTTTCTGGCGCGCCGCGCGCAGCTGGAGTATTTGCGCATCGACCCGCTCAAGGTGGATGCGGGCAAGGTGGCCGACAGCATGAGCGCCAGCTATGCCGAGCGCCACAAGGTCCTGCCCGTGCAGGTGACGGCCGCCGAGCTGGTGGTGGCCACCAGCGAGCCCTTCGTCACCGACTGGGTGGCCGAGGTCGAGCGCCAGGCGCGCCGCTCGGTGCGCCGCGTGGTGGCCAGCCCGGCCGCCATCCGGCGCTACACGGCCGAGTTTTTTGCGCTGGCCAGGTCGGTGCGCGCGGCGCAGAAAAGCGGTGGTGCGGCGGGCACGGCCAGCTTCGAGCAGCTGGTCGAGCTGGGCAAGTCGGGCC
>Ga0208825_1003094_pt1 | contig 10244 bp, 7 predicted proteins | sample AD_UKC113_MetaG_FD_184450 | JGI IMG/M metagenome (GOLD analysis project Ga0208825, IMG submission 184450) | Active sludge microbial communities of municipal wastewater-treating anaerobic digesters from Hong Kong - AD_UKC113_MetaG (SPAdes)... | ecosystem: Engineered > Bioreactor > Anaerobic >...
AAGACTAAGACCTATTTTCTGTTAGCGGCCATCTCCTTTCTCGTGTAGAGTTAACACACCCTTATTATAAGACTGATTGTGGATTAAGCTGAAGCATTCGGCAATTCTAGACCTGCAGAAAGTCATCAAAACAAAAAAGATCGTTACCGCGCCTCTTTCGTTGCCATAAAAACCCAAGGCGAGCTATTACTTATTGATTAATGGCAAGTAGTTGTAATGCTCAGCCACAATGGGCGTAGGTGTGGGCAAGGGTTCAGAGGCGATGGTAATTGTGCCTGCGGAAGCTAAGCCGGCTGTTCCATCTTCTAAAGCCGCTTGCACGTACACTCGGTGTTGCCCAGGCTGGAGAGTAGAGACGCCCAACTCGGCAAAAAGTACCTCATCAGCTTTATCCCAAGACCCATCTTCCGGCTGGATGTCGTAGAGCACGGCGCCCTCTTGCCACGGAGCCAAATCAAAGCTATACACAGCGGAAGCGCCTATCGGCGTGGGATCCGTAGTAAATCTGTAAAGGTTAGTCTTGGCAACAGCTGAAAGCTGCCAAAGAATCTGCCCATTTTCTATGCGACTTTGAATGCTCAAGTTGGTAATTTCTGGTCCTGCTGGCAAGCTGTATGGAGCAAAAGAAGCTTTTGCTGCTCGTATCAGCATGTTGAGATTGGCATTGAGTTCCTCTTCAAAGTCCCCACAGTTCATAAAGTATTGACCTTCTGAACTGCTCCCGATCGCGTAAGCTAAAGCCGGTATACCTAGCTCAGCATAGACATAATCCTCGGGCGTGCCATGGAATTGTGTTGTTGGCTCAGTCGGAAAAGCGTCTAAACCATAGGCAAGTTTATTGGCTAAGGTGTAAAGCTCAGCTTCTTCGGGAGCATCATCACCTGTGTAAAAATAAGGGTACCTGAAAATGTCTCCATAGCTCTCCATATTAAGAAGGAGACCGCTTACCTCTGCAATATCAAAAGGGTCCTCGTCGCGGAAATCAGAGAAGACATCGTCAAAGTACGCCTGAATAGATGAAGATTCTGGCTCAGAAAGGGCAGACGCGCCACTGTAAATATTTGTGCAGCCTAAGTAGCCTCCTGCCCATTCAAAGGGAAAATTGCGCCGCAGGTCGGTGCCAGTGAGATCCAAATCTGAACAAGTTGCTGCATTCAAGTTCTTCAGGCGGGCATCAGTACCACCCGTGCTAGCCCAGCCGCTCGCAATTTGCTCTTCTACCACAGCACGGCCATCTGGGTTGGCAACCAAAAGAAGATAGATTTCGGTCTCGTCGAGCAGCCAAGCGACCTCTGGGTCGTGGTCATAGTTCTCCAAAAGATGTTCAGCGAAGCGAAGGTTTAGTTCAACGGGTGCCAAATCACGGGCGTGCAAAGCACTCATTACAAAAAGGACCGGCTTACTACCGGTCGTGTTCTTGTTGGTGAGCTTAAGGATATTCAAATCATAACCCGATGTGTCACCAGAATTCTGCTTGACCCAAGAATCGCCAATGTCGAGCCAGTCAGCCAGGTCGGAGTGTGCTTCAGCAAGGCTTGCAGCATCAGCAAGAACTGTATCCAGCGTACGGTAGCAAAGAAAATCTGGGAGCGTGGCGACTACTTCTTGCGCCAGGGGTCCCCGCTGAGTGAAAAGAGGGAAGCAAAGTGTAAAGACGAAACAAATAAGAACCCCAGCAATCCAGAATCGGTGAGATTTGAGCACGGCAAACTCCTTTATAGAAAAGTGAAAATTTCAAGAGCGAATTATACAAGGAAAGGCTCATTTAGGAGTAAAAATGTCATTATTATCTGTAACCAGGATAATCTCAAAAAGTTGACAGCCCTGCCGGGATAGATTATGCTTATTTTAAGTTCGGGCGGGACCGGCACGGCGGAGCCCTGCGAACCCCGTCAGGTCCGAGAGGAAGCAGCGGTAAGGAGGTCGCTTCGGGTGTTGCCGACAAACCTGCCCGAACATTTTTATGTACCATGACTGAGCCATCCACCTCCACTCCTCCGGTCTGCTCTTACGAGGGCTCCGATTATCAGCAATCCTTCTGGGAAGCAGGGCAGCGCCAATACGAAGATGCCGTCGAAGCGATTGCCCTCAAGCGCTTGCTCCCGCCGAAAGGCGAGCTGTTGCTCGAGCTGGGCGCTGGTGCTGGCCGCAATACACCGCGCTATGGCGGCTATAAGCGCGTGGTTCTTCTAGATTACTCCCGTACGCAGCTGCTGCAAGCGCGCGAGCGCTTAGGTGATAACCCGCGCTACACATACGTTGCAGCGGATGTATACAAACTCCCATTTGTAACCAGTCTTTTTGATGGTGCTACGATGATCCGTACGCTGCATCATATGGCTGAACCTGGCTTAGCCTTGAAAAGCGTCCGTCGCGTAATGGCTCAGGACGCTATTTTTATCTTAGAATTCGCCAATAAGCGCAATCTGAAAGCGGTATTTCGTTACCTCAGCGGCAAGCAAGCCTGGAATCCCTTTTCACCTGAGCAGGTGGAATTTGCCGCGCTCAACTTTGACTTTCACCCGAAGACCATTCGCCGATTATTGGCACAGAATGATTTCAAGATCGAACGGCAATTAGCTGTCTCTTATTTCCGCGTGGGTTGGCTCAAGCAGCACCTACCATTGGGTCTGCTCGTGTGTTTAGACTCAGCCTTGCAGTGGACGGGAGCATTCGCGCAGTATTCGCCGAGCGTTTTCACCCGTGCAAAGGCAATTGGCACTGCGCCTGCCGAGCATCCCCAGGGATTTTTTGCCTGCCCTGTGTGTGGAGCTGCCTTAGCAGAAAGCGCTTCCTCTCAGACCTGCCCAGGTTGTGGCAACTTCTGGGAGTATTCTGAAGGTATCTACGACTTTCGGATTAAACCTGTGACTTGAACCTATGCGTCAAGCACTTTATCAGGGCAATCGGCAGGTTGGGGGCTCACTTCTAAATCAAGCGGATTAGCGCTTGGCAATCTTCTCCCTTTCCAAAACCAGAAATAGTACATCGCCACAGAAGCAATATAGAAGAAGATCGTTATAAGGAAGGGCGGGGCAAAACCGTAGTTAACTTGGAAGTATCCGCTAAACGTCGGGCTGAATGCCCAACCAAAATTACTTGCCATGCTGGATAGGCTCGCCACCATAGCACGCGATTCTGGTTCGACTTGTTCCATCGTAAAAGTCGTATAAACAGGCGAGCTCATGTTCATCAGTACCAAGCGAAAATAATAAGCCGTAGCTGCCACGCCGAACCAAGGTGCAAAACCCAACAGGGCTAAGAAGGGAATGGAGAGCCCTTGCGTTGCGACGACAACCTGGATCTTGCCAAACTTTTCCGCTAATGCTGGCGCCAAAAGCAGCCCGATGCCCATTGCAAGTGATCCCCAAGCGAATAGCACACCAATGGAAGCATCGGAGAGGTTATGCACGTTGCGGAAGAACACATTCATGAAAGGCATAATCATGCCGGCACCGATCGAGGTAAATAAAATCGGGAGGATCAGTTTGCTCAATTTGCCTGGGTTCTTGCGCATGTAATTAATTGGCGCAAAAGAAGCTAAATTGCTATCTTTGGCACGGTTTTGGCTGATCATAAAAATCGGGATGAGCGAAACTGCCACGCCGATCACGATGATTCCCAAAGCCCAAGCATAGGCAGTAGCACTGGTTGCGCTCACTGCCAATCTCGTGCCTGCCCAGGTCGGCAAATACCCGCCTACCCACTGTCCAATGGATGAGGCGGTCATGCTTAAGCCAGAGCTGAAGCTGAAGAGATAGGTGCGCTCGGTTTCACCACTATTTTCCATCAAGAAAGGTCCCATGGTTATAGCGGTAAGCGATTGCGCTAAGCCAATCACGATGTTCATCACCACAAAGATGGGCACTGATGGGTAGAGCACCATCATGAGGATAGCAACACCCATCCCGCTGTGCCCCAAGATGAAAGCGCGCTTGTGGCCAATGCGGTTGGCTAAGTATCCCATAGGCAGCGCCACGATGAGTGAAGTCGCGCTGCGGGCAGTGACTAAATTGCCCAATACGGCTTCGTTGTAGCCCAAGCTTAGTACGTAGAAGTTGAAAAGTAGCTGATATACCCCTATGGCTGAGCCATAAATGATGGTGCCAATGAGGTATTTCCTGGCATTAGGGCTAAAGGCAGCGATGCGCTCTAAATAGGTTTTTACAAAAGAAGTCTTTTTCGCTTCAACAGTTGATGGTATTTTCTCCACCTTAATCCCCCTGAATAAACCTTTTGAGCAGGTCTTGCGTTGCTTCCAAGCCTTCATAGCGTGTGGTGTAATAACGATCTCCTTCTGGGGAAACGGTAACGCGCACCAAGCCGGCTAAGCGCAGCTCGCGGAGGTGATGGGTAACGGTAGGCGGGCGAAGCCGCAGCAGGCGCGAAAGCTGTGCGGCAGTCTGGGGCGATTGCACAACCGTGCGCAGAATGCGTAGACGGGTGGGGTCCGCAAGTGCCTTAAGGCTGAGTAGCAGGCTATCCGGGATAACCTCACCTGGGATTAAAGCCATGTGATCTGGCCGGGAGCCAAAAACCACAAGCAAGGTGTCCACATCTAAGCGGTTGTAATATAAGAAGGGTGATCCCCAAAAAGAGGGGGCTAAATAGATACGGCGAGCTTTGTCTAGCTCAGATAAGCGCACACCGGAAGAAAGCTCCTCGAGCATGGTGGGAAGCTGCAAAGAACCAGCGCGCATTTGTGCATGCGAAAGGCCTTGACGCAGCACGGGGAGAATGCGCTGCTCTTCTTCGAGAAAGAAGGCTTCTACATAAGCTTTTAGCGCCTTCAGGTACTTTTCTCCAAACTCCTCTCGATGTGCCCAAGTTTCATAAAGCAAATTCAAGTAGGTGGGGGTGACCAATCGGTCACGGTTCTGGAAGTTATTGCTAATGATGCTTTTTTCGGTTGCGGTCCATTTACGCTGGGGTGTGGTATTGAGCAACACATCGCGTACGGTTGCAGGCGTGCCATAGTGCAAACTCAATGACTCGAACCTTTTACCAGCGGGGAGACGCTCGAGCGCATCCAAAACAGCTTGGGCATCTTTGGGCATTGGGACGTTATGGACAAAGGGCAATGGCTCGTACATCAGGGTGATTGCGGTTTCCAGGGTCTCACGTTCGTCAGCGGGAAGTCGAGAGCGCACGCCGGCTGCCCAAGAGGCACGTAACCCATGTTGTTCAGGTCGATGAAGCACAAGCAAGCTGATGAATAGATCGTAGCCGGTGCCTATCTCCCATCTAAGGCGGGTGTAATCTGATTCAGGCAACATATATCCTCATCATGAGTAAATAATGGTCTATTATATTAGCTGATTGTCTAACTGGTCAAGTGGGGAAAAGTTTGCTTAGGCTGCGCCGCTTTCTTGGAAACTTCCAGATTAGATTAAAATAGTTGTGGAGAGGTATGACCATGAACACGATCATTGATTACCTTGATTGGCGGGGTGACCTTTCTTTCAATCAAGATCCACTCAACGAAGTGGATAACCTGATTTTTTCGGTTTTATCCTATAGTGACTTTAGCGGCGTGGTCCCAGGATTGGATAAACCCGGTTCGGTCACCTTGCAGGAGGCTGCAGACCGTATCGGACCAGCCCCTCACGAAGTCACCACCAACCTGACGCGTTCATTTTTTGCAGCGCTGCCTCTGCTCCTGGAGAAATGCGCTCAAACCGAACGTTTTGCCAACTTGGAGCTCTCGCATTACATCGATCGTATCGAATTTGCCAAAGCTGAGCAGTTCTCGGCTGTTGTCTTTTCTTTAGATGAACAGCTGCACTTTATTGCCTTTAGCGGCACGGATGATACCTTGGCAGGTTGGAAGGAAGACCTCGAAATGAGCTTCCGAGAAGCGGTGCCGGCTCAGAGGGATGCGACGCGCTATGCTCAAGCAGTAATAGCAAACCTGAGCGGAAACTTCTACCTCGGCGGGCATTCTAAAGGCGGTAATTTGGCAGTTTACGCAGCTGCGCACCTAACGCCGGAAGAACAGCAACGAATTATTGCCGTTTACAATAATGATGGACCGGGCTTTCTCGCCAACATTATTGAAAAAGAAGGCTACCAGCGCATTATTCACAAAGTAACCACTTTTATCCCCCAATCTTCTGTGGCAGGCATATTGCTGGAGCATGAAGAAAAATTTCAGATTATCAGGAGCAACGAGACTGGCTTAATGCAGCATAATGCCTTCTCTTGGGAAGTACTGGGAAAGCATTTTGTTTATGAACAAGAACTTTCTAAAAGCAGCTTGGTGCTCAGTCAGGCTATCCGTGCTTGGTTGAATAATATCTCTTTAGAGGAAAGATCTCAGTTTGTGGAGGCTTTGTTCAAGGTGATCGACGCGACAGGTGCCAAGACCTTGAGCGAACTCTCGGAGGATAAACTTGCTACAGCTCGCGCGATGATCACTACCTTTACCCAAATGGAAGAGGAGACCCAGAATGTCCTAAAAAAAGTGTTGGAAAGCTTCTTTGCTGAAGGCCAGAAAATATTACGTTCTTCATTAGGAGAGGGCGTGGAAAGCTTCATGCAGAAAACCTTAAAGCGCATCAAGCCTTCTGAGCCAAATTCTAGCGAAAGCTGAGTTTAAATAAGGTATAATATTATTAGAGCATAACCCCAAATAGAAGGCTGCCATGAGTGATATTCAGTTTCCCCGTTTTACCAAAGAAGAGCAAATCTCTGCATTGATCGAGCAGCTCAGCGCTTACATCGAACAATATCATGGCGGTACGGTGGAGCTAGTCGCCATTGAAGGCAATGAAGTTAAGGTGCACTTGGGTGGTGCTTGTGAATGCTGTCCTCTGCTGCCTGCAACTTTACAGGGTTGGGTAGCTGGCACTTTGCGTCAATTTTTCCCGGATGTAACCGTTACGTCTGTAGATTAATTTGGAGGCAGCACTAAGCTGCAGTAGCCTGCATTTCCTTCTGCACGGTGTTATAGAGCGTCTCCCCTTTGATTTCATCCAGGGTGTAGCACGTCCCGCCCATCATATCGGCTAATTCCTGCGCCAAACCTGTATCGAAAGCCTTAGCTTCCATATTAATAACCACGCTGTGGATGTCTTCCTTAGCAAATAAGCTCGCCATTTCCTTGATTTCTTCTTTCACCGGTTTATTCCCCATTGGCACGTTCCCAGCACCATCTGTGAGAACGATGAGGAGCGGCTGCACATCCGGGTGAAGGATTTTTTCGCGGGTGATGACCTCATAAGCCATTTTCAAGCCGGCAGCTAAAGGTGTTTTACCCCCCACGGGGATATCAGCTAAGGCACGCTGGGCTAAAAGTACGGAGTTGGTGGGCGCCAGCACGAGCGTCGCACGGTCTTTTTGGAACACGACCAAGCCCACACGATCGCGGCGTTGGTATGCATCCTTGAGCAGGGAAAAGATGGCGCTTTTGGTGGCTTGCATGCGCTCGGCAACTGCCATTGACCAAGACCCATCTACCAAAAAGAGGATGAGATTGCCAGTTTTTTTGACGCGCACCTTTTTCTGGAAGTCTTCCGGGCGCACTGCAAACGCCACGTTTTCTTTCTCGCGGATGGCTTTTCGCTGCCGCTGAAAGGGCGCTGCCGCACGGATGGTCGCATCAAAGGCGAGGTCGTCGGCTTTATGTGGGGAAGGTCTGGCTTTGATGTAACGCCCACGCTTGCGCTCAGTGAATGTCTCAGAACGCCGTCCACCGTGCTTGCGCACCATTTCATCCAGCGGGGTGTCCAATTGGCGGGTTTCAAAAGGATCGCCCGGCTTAATCACCTTGCCGCCATCCCACCAATGAGCGTCCAGCTCGGTAAAAACTTGTTGCTGCGCTTCCCCCACCGGCACTTGCAGGTCATCCGGCTCTAAACTGATGCGCTCTTGCTCACTGCCCGTTTTTTTTTACCCTCATCGTCCTCATCAGAGGGCGTTTGCTCAGCTTCCACCGCTGCCTGCTCTTTGAGCTGCTCGATGCGCTCTTCTAAAGCCTCAATGCCGATATCTGACCTACGGAAAGGTCCGGCTTTGACACGGTGTGGCAGAGCTAATTCTGCCGCTAAGGCAATATCATTCGGCACGATATGGCTGCGCCCATCAAAGGCAGCTTGTGCGCGGGCAGCCTTGAGGATTACCAGGTCAGCGCGGTGCCCATCTACCTCCAGCGAGGCAGTCAGATCGGCGATAATCATTAAGTCTCGGGTGGTGTAAGTGACCTCATCGACCAACGCGCGGGCTTTTTGGATCCGTTCGGAAAGCGCTTGTTCGCGGGGCAGCCAAGCCTCGCGGAATTTGACCGGATCTTGCTCGAAAGCAATATTGCGCTCCATAATCTCAACACGCGCGCGGGCATCTGGGATGCCGCGAATATCCACTGAGAGGGCAAAGCGGTCTAGCAGCTGAGGTCGCAGATCACCTTCTTCAGGGTTCATTGTGCCTACTAAGATAAAGCGGGCGGGATGGCTAAATGAGATGCCTTCGCGCTCTACGATGTTCATCCCCATCGCAGCCGAATCCAACAAAATATCGACGACATGGTCATCCAGCAGGTTAACCTCGTCGATATACAGCAGCCCGCGGTTTGCGGCGGCTAAAACGCCGGGTTCAAAGTGGCGTTCGCCTTTTTGGATGGCACGCTCGATATCGAGCGTCCCGACCACACGGTCCTCTGTGGCAGAAACAGGCAGGTTGATGAAAGGCGTTGGGCGGCGGATGACGGGTAAAGGCTCCTTGGAAGCCGCGGCGCGCTCGATGCACTCGGTGCACCAATGGGTTGGGTCGTGCGGATCGCAGCCAAAACGGCAGCCTTCAATAGCTTCTTCTTCTGGCAGGAGAGCCGCCAAGGCACGCGCGGCGGTGGATTTAGCCGTGCCGCGTTCGCCGCGGATGAGCACGCCGCCAATGCGCGGATCCACTGCGTTGAGCACCAGAGCACGTCGCATGCGCTCTTGCCCGACGATAGCAGTAAAAGGATAAATGACTCGTTGATTCATCAATTGCTTTACCTCAGTGCTAAGTTTACCACGCCAAGGGAAGAAACAAGCGCAGGCATATATAACCTCGCAAGCTGTGGGGAATATTTAAATAGATGAGTTCTACACTATTCTTCTACTCGCATGAGAATATGCGTCACGGCAGTAGAGCCAGTACCCGCTAAGGATTGGATCATCCCAACGTGTGCGTGGGGTACTTGGGCTGTGCCTGCCTCACCGCGCAGCTGCAGGCATGCCTCCACAGCTTGATAGACGCCAGCTGCGCCCAGCGGATTGCCGCGTGCCTTATGCCCGCCCAGTGTGGCTACGGGTAAAGGCCGCTTCTGCCAGCGGGCATGGTCTGCAGCCAAACGCCAACCCTCCCCGCGCGGAGCCAAGCCAGCAGCCTCGAGTGAGAGGACTGCATGCAGCGTGGTGATGTCTGCATATTCAAAGAAATCTGCTTGCGCTGGGGTGATGCCGGCTTGCTGGCAGGTACGCTGCACCGAGACAGCTGCAGCTTCAAAAAACAACGGATCACTACGGTCATGCAGGGCAAAGCGATCTGTCACTAAACTTGAGCCAGCGATACGCACAATAGGATGCCCCAAGCCTTCAGGGATCAGCTCGCGGCGCGCCAGGAGCACAGCCGCCGCGCCATCTGCCAGGGGTGCAATATCATAAAGGTTAAACGGCTCCGCAAGCATGCCAGCCTTCAGGTAGGTCTCCAGTGCTAACGGCTTACGATACATCGCATGCGGGTTGTTGACAGCATTGGCATGTGCGAGCATGGGGAAAGCAGCTAAAGCTTCCCGGTCTACCTGATTCTCATAGATGTAGCGCTGCATCAGTAAGGCTGCCTGACCAATAGGCGTGAGCCCTTCGGCAGCTTCGTAGTCCGAGTCTAAAGTACGCACCGAGAGCGAGTCGATATCACTATCGAGCACATCGGTGGCTTTTTCCACGCCAATCACTAAGGCTACATCCACCATGCCAGAGCGAATAGCGGTATAAGCCATACGCAGCGCAGCTCCGCCAGGGGCATCGGCTGCTTCCACCGTGGTGCCCTCCGCGCCCTTGAGCCCAGCCCATTCGCACAGCAGCGCACCTAAGTTGGCTTGATGCGAAGCGCTGGCAGCAAGCATGTTACCCACGAAGATCGCCTGGGGCTGCAGCCCTCCAGAGTCTTTGATGGCAGCGCGTATCGCCTTCACGCCCAGGTCCCGCAGCGAGAGGCTCCACAACTCGCCTACATTGGTTTGCCCAATGCCGGCAATATAAACTTCA
>Ga0208825_1003095_pt1 | contig 10242 bp, 13 predicted proteins | sample AD_UKC113_MetaG_FD_184450 | JGI IMG/M metagenome (GOLD analysis project Ga0208825, IMG submission 184450) | Active sludge microbial communities of municipal wastewater-treating anaerobic digesters from Hong Kong - AD_UKC113_MetaG (SPAdes)... | ecosystem: Engineered > Bioreactor > Anaerobic >...
TTGCTCGAACATTGGTACATTAAAACAGAAGCGCTTTCCTTTCTCTATGATGATATGGACATTATATCCATCAATAACTGGACAGGCAATACCGTCAGCTTACTGACATTTTGCGGCGGCGTAAACAATCTGCTCCACTTCCACTATTTCCTTAACCCTTGCTAACTTTAAACCAATCCCTTCAAACGATAAACCTTTAAAGATTCTATTAAAGCATCCTTCGGCAAAACTTTCCTGTTTAAAATCTGCTCTCATAACTTTCACCTCTTGCCTTAAACTTTATCCTTCAAAAATTTTCTTGCAAAAAATAAAAAAGCACATTCTCCTTAATTACTACCAGCATAAATCTGGCCGTATAAAGAGAATATGCTCTCCGTCTGTGTCACTAAGACTAGTGTAGCGCATATAGATAAAGAAAACAATCATATTATAACCAGTATTAATAAACTACTAAGTTTATTTTAATAAAAAATCTATTACTCTTATAATTATTTAAATGCTAGTGTTTTTCTATTTCATAACAATCAGTTCTCTTACCTCTTCAATTGTAAAAGGTTCTCTCTTGCTGTGAATTATAAGATGGCAATTAGGACATACTGGCCTTAAATCCTGTATAGGGTCTACTTCATATTCCTTTTGTACTTTGGATAAGGGTACGAGATGGTGTATATGAATTTTATCCTTACCAATTGGTCCATATGTCCTCTCGAAATCAAAACCACAAACGGCACACTTACTACCATAATAATCGATACATATATTTCTTGCTTTCCTATTTCTTTCATAACGATTAACAAAAACCTGACTTACTGTACCTTCTGGTAGGGACGTGATATCTTCAATGATAATTTCTCCAGAATAAACGGATTCAGTATCACTTTGGCCAAAAACTTCTTCAAAAGCATTTACTAATTCGGGACGCATAATCCAAGGGAATTTCCCTCCCTTTTCATATCCTAAAAAAGGAACATGCCACCATCTGGGTTTTCCGTCTTTTCTCAAAGGAGGTTGTGCTCCTGTTTTATTTATCACACGCTTACTAAATCTACTTATCTGTAAATTAATTTGTCCATAATGCTGGATATTTAGTATTGAGGCAATTTCAGACGCTCTTATTTCATGGTTTTTACTCTCATACACAATTCTCAAAATGTTTAAATCAGACTCTGTAGTAACATCTCTGTCTGTAAGTATTTTAGACCATACTTCTTTACTTATATCTAATCGGGTATTGTAAAACATTTTTCCCCTCCTAATCATATGTAACTAATGGATACAACCCTTCTCAAAATGTGTACTTGATTTTTCATTAGCATTGGACAAGTAAAAACTTACTCACCCGTCCGTCTTCTCGTCATTTCATAAAAAATCTCTTTTTCATCATCTGTTTCTGAATAATCTTTATCGGTATCTGCATAGAAGTTTTTTCTTTTGACGGGGTTGAATATCATATCAATAGTTGAAACATTCTGTCGTCTAGATATTTGATTTAATTTATAATCCTTAAGACTGACCGTCTTTTCCATTCTACCCCACCTACTTTATTAATTTTCTTACTTTTATGATATCTTTTCCTTATGATTTTTTCAATCATATTCTAATTTCTAACTCATATATATTAGGTACACATTTATTTAATTGACACCTTACAAGACAATTATAATTCTTAATTTTTATAATAAAATTTTTGCACTGATTTTTTGATTTGCAATGTCCTTTTCTTTATAATACCTCAAAATTTTCTGAAGGAGTGGTCATAATGATAAATTTAGAAGTTTTCAGACTGGAACTAAATTACCTGAAGCAGGTTGCAAAGGGCATTTTGGGGGATAAGGTTTCAGGGGAAATAGGCGAAGCGATTGAGGCCTTAACCCTTCATTTTCTTAACCCTGTTACCTATGATTCCTTATCCCTTTCTTACCTTCAAACAATTGAACAGTACATAAATCAGATTCAGCATGAAATGGAACCAGATAAATATCAACTCCTGATGAACAATATCCCAACCATAAGGATTTTCATTGAAAAAGTAAAATTTGAGATACCCAAATGCTAATAAAATAAGGCCTTGCAGGATAGAAACCCCTATCCCCAAAGCCTTATTTCTTAATCCTATTAACCTTGCCTCTTTATAAATTCATACAGGTCTGAATTATCCATTTCCCTGTAATCATCAGCCTTTATAATATTTGTTAGAATTATCGAGTTGTTATTTTTACTCATTTCACTGACTAAAGTAAATCTAAAATCTTTATCATAGGCAATTACAAAATCCTGGTCTTTTTCTATTTTAATCGTTTCTAGTTGTTTTATAATGTCTTCTTTTCTTAATTCATATTTATCAACTAGTTCAGTGCATTCTATAATAACCTTATTCATATAAGCAAACTTCTCCCTTCCTATATACTATACGCTTTACTATATTGTAAAAACCTTAAACCTTTCAACCATATTCCAAAGCACGTCTTTGGTAGTATCTATACATATTTATGTTCTTTGTTCCTTACTCCTTACCCCTAATCTCTTATACCTATCACTCCTTAACACACCTTCATATATATTCCCTCTTTTCGCCTGTATACTGAATCAGAAACCTTATTCGGGTCGTTATCTGTTTTTATTAAGTATTTAAGTAGTTCCTTATTGCTATAATTAAATTTTGCGACGAGAAAAGAGGAATTGCTTGGAACTGCGATTAGTATATCATCTCCAACTTTTCTTTGTATCTGTTTTTTCATTGCTTCTGATAAAAGCAGTGAACTGGCATAATCGGTGCTGTACTTTAGTGTATATACTGGTATGCCTTTATTTAAAGGCACAAGAGCAGCAGTCATCTTACTAATATTTTCTATAGCCTTTTGTTCAAGTAAATTAAAATCCACATCATCATCAGTAGTGAAGAAACGAAAAGTTTCTACCATATCTGAAACATACAAGATATCAATATCCAAAAAGGCTTTCTTTCTGTAAAACTGGACTTTTGAATTTATCCCAAAATCATGTCTTTTTAATATCGGGTATACATTAGCATAATCTACTTTAAATTTATATTTATTCAATATTTCAGAAGCAATTTTTACATATAATTCCTTTGCATTATAGTAGTCAGTCATTTGATACTCTCTATACATACTGCCGAGCGGAAGTTCTACATAGGTTACTCCAGACCCGAGATGAATTAAGTTTTCTCCTACTTTTACTTCTGGAAATACTTTCTTAAAATCATATGAAATTTTTTCTGTAAACTCCTGAAATGTGAACATCTTGTCATCCCCTTAAAACGGTTTACATGTTACTCTAATATCAAAGCATTTTAATTATGTCTGACCCTTAATTCTAACAATGTAGTAAATTCCCCAGTCAATCATAGCCTCATCAATTATAATTTCATATCTCCCATTTTTGAAAACACCTTTTCCAAAGTGTTTGATATACATAAATAAATTTATCTGTTTCAAAAACTCACTGTTTTCATTGATATTATTATCGCTGCAATACTCTACCATTAATTGTCTATTAACCACTAAAATTAAATCATCCATAACCCTTATATTTGACTTTACCCCTTTACCTTACTAATATTATCCACCAAATATAAAAAAGGCATATCTTCCTTACGCCTCATTCCAGTTGCAACTGGCCGTAAAGGAGATGTGCCTCCAGCAATATCTTTTGCTCCTATTAAATAATTATCATAAGATTTATTAAGTCTTCAATTTTATTAGAAATATCATATTTCTGTAAATAATCTTCTACATCTTGCACTATCCAAATGTTTTCAGAAGCCTCCTTCAATACAGGCCTGTCCATTGATGGTATGTAGGTAAATACATCTTCTACATTACCATCCATAAGAATATCTGTGAAACATGTAGTTTTAGGGCCTAAATACATTCCACATCTAAAGAACCCTTCTATATAAGGAACATTTCCTTTTCTGTATAACTGCCCTTTACCGTGTGCATGGAGTCCTCTTACTCCACCTATATATTTGATATCTCCATTTTTATACGGTATTACAACCGTTGGAACAATCATATTGTAAAACTTTCTGTTAAACTCTCTACATAATTTAAAGAATTCTATTTGTTCATCTGTTGCTTTAATACCTGTATCATCCCGATGTTCTGCACAATCGCTTGTTAATGTTTTGATAACCTCTAGTACCTTATTACCTATTTCCTTTTTTATCATTTTAATCTCTCCCTTTAAAAAATTATGTTTTTAATTAATATGGAGTCCAAACTCTCCATATGTACTTATTGAAGGGAAGTTGATTTATAAATAGGTCATAAGTACTATAGGTATAAACCATATATAATTATTACCAAACCCGTGAAAAATTTAATTGTCAAGTTTCTAAGTTTTTATAGCATATAAAATAATTATGGAAAGATATTACCACATTTTTCTTTAATATACAAGAGTTCTGAAAAACTTATCTCCAAAATGTAATATTTCCCTTAACCCTTATACTTCTTTTTCATAGTTGTAATAATTTTTACATAGATTAAGACGGCTCATCTTATTTTATAGTTAGAATTACCATTCCATAACTACTGACATTTTTATCACACCATTAACACCTATTCATACAAATTCTCTTCTTAAAACCGACTTGAATTACCCTTGAATCCTATTTATTCCTATTTCCCATTATTATCCTCTTCGCCAGAGAAGTTAACTGCTCTTTTACCAATATCTTTTCCTTCCATCTGTCAGGAATAGCATCATAGCCATAGTACACCCCAGCCATTCCTCCTGTAATAGCGGCTATAGTGTCTGCATCCCCTCCAAGGTTGGCTGCTTGACATACAGCATCCTCGAAGGAAGAAGTATTAATAAAACACCATAATGCACATATCAAGGTATCAAACACATATCCCGTTGGCTTCAATTCTTCTTTTGACAACTGAAATACCTGCTTATATTCTGGGTACTTTTCAATATATTCTCTAATAGGTGGTATTTTAGGCTTATCATTTAGATACTGGTAAACTAACAAGTTGTAAAACTGGCAGGCATCTGTCGCTTTCTTGTCATAATGAGTAAGAACACTCTGAGAAACAGTTATCTCAAGCATTTTTTTAGCATCATTATAATATAATGCAACCGGCAAGCACCTCATAAGTGAACCATTGCCAGCGCTCATACCACCTGTTGCCTGATGAGCGTAGTAGGCTGTTTTCATCCAGTCACTGCTTCGTTTATACTCGCTAAGTGCAATTCGGATAATGTTGCCAATGTCCTTGGGTTTACTATCATACCATTCAATAAAGTGTTTGCCGATATGTTCAATAGGATTCTCTGGGTTGTCCAGGATGCCTTCTGCCACAGCAATAGTCATCATTGTATCATCCGTTACTTCCCCAGGTTCTAAATCCCAACAGCCTCCACCTATAATATCTTTTAAATATCCATATTTCCTTTCAATTTCATACTTTGACATAAACTCAAGTGTTCCACCCAGAGCATCTCCGCACGCAACTCCAAAAAGGCCTCCGAGTATTCGTTCATATCTATCCATGAAATACACTTCCTTTAAACTCAGTATCTATGATTATTTATTTGTGCAAAATATTTTGCAATACTGCGTATTGCTTTATCAAATTTATATTTCCAACCCTCATTTGTATCCTCTTTACTGATAAATGTAATTTCTTCTACATTTTCTTCAAAAAGCAAAGTTAACCTATAGTCGCCATAATCATCTAAAGGACATTCATAAGTAACACTCTTAATTCTGTTAATATTAAAATATTCTATAACTATATGCTTATCACCATTAATCCAAACTTTAATAAATTTGTTGTTTTTTAAGATAAAATATAATTGTAAAGTCTGTTCATCAACAAATAAGTATTTTGGATAAAAATATAATATATCATCCTCATCAATTACTTGTGAAACTTTTTCAAACATGCCTGCATATTTACGGGCAATATTATTGCTGTAACGGTTGTTATAAAAGTAATCCTTAATTTCTTTAAAATCTACATTCATCTTAAATCACCTCATTTTTTATGAGTTAATGGTTTAAATATTGAACAATTTGTTTCCATATTTCAACGGCAATTCCATATGCATCGCTAGCATTATTTCCCGTCATAAAATTCATTGTCATTTTTAATTTTAAATCTTTAGTTTTAGTTACTTCACATTCAATTACATCATTAAACGAATTATCGCTATCAATACTAAATCTCCCGTATGACAAATAAATGCTTTGACTTGCACCACCGAGCAAATTCCCCAGCCATATTTTAACTGCATATTTTTCCATACCGTTAATATAAAATCTCATTATAGTCTTTTGATTATGTACAATATCTTTATCGTAATCAAAATTATTATTCTTATGTTTGGTCTGCTCCGCAAAGTCGGATAAAAGCGATAATATTTTAGAATAACTTTGTTTCATAAATTTATTTTTATCTAAATCCGTTATTTCTTTAAAATTGGGAATTATATTAGCAATTTCGTTTACTGCCCTATCATAAATAATTTTCTTTGATTCCAATTTGGGTTTGGCTCCTACCTTTGGTACATCAATTACATCTACCTGATAAATCCTATGCAGTAACTCATTAAACCTAATATCAAACTGGTCATCGTATGAAAAGTCAATAAAATGAAACCCTTCCAAATAAAAAGGAACAGCCTTTCTATAGTCTCCCTTATGCCTCATTATTAGAATTATCTTATCTGGATTATCTTTTATATATCGTATTAATAAATTTGTCTCATAGCCAACTCCGCCCTGGAAGGTGTCTGCTTTCTTAGCATAGTTTTCAGTAAGAATAAGTAAGATATTATCACTATTTTTTATTTTTTCTACCATCATCCTATTCAAGTTAACAGTCTTGCTTTGTGTTTCAAATTTATCAATCGTTGCATCAACACCGTTTTCCCTTAATTTAGCCGCTAAAACTGTTACCCAGTTTTCGTGTTCCTCACTATCCCAACTATAACTGATAAATACCGAAGGGTGCTCTTTTGACATTTTTATCCCCTTTCATTATATTGTTGTTTTTCAAAACTTTACTCTAAGCATAGTTCTTGAATTATGATTTTACAATCATTATCAATAATCAGTTAAAACTAATACTCCATTCCTAACATTCCCTAGTTCTCCTCTTTACTCAGTTATGCAGTTAATTAGTATTACTTCTTTTCAACAAGTTTCCTTCAATTATCTTTTTATCACTTCCATAAACCCAATAATCAATGCTGCTAGTTTCCCACGGGTAATATTCATTTCTTCTTTTTAAACGGTCCAAAACAGTATCCCCCAAATCTGCCCTTCTCTTTTCAATAGAAACAAATGTAATGGGGATATCCTTACTCATGGCATATTCTTTTGCATCATGCCAATTATGCTTATACTTGTCTGCACCATTTGTATTGTTAAGCATAACTAATAGACCAAAACCAATTCCATTGTAATCTTTTGTATTTTCCAAATAGGCTGCAATTGAATCTATCTTCTCTAAATATTTAACAACTGTCGTTTCTACTTCAATCACTATAAAAGGCTTATCTCCTTTACATAATAAAATATCTGCATTCTTTTGCCCTTTTCTTCCCTTTCCGACAAAAGGAGAAGGGGCTCCATCCAGCACTGAATGGTCAGATGACTTTTTAATCCATTCGCTTGACAAAAACCCTATAACAGAATTGTGAGAACTGCCGTACATTTTGATGATAGTATCCCAATTAAATTCCTTGATAATATTTTCTATAGAAGCAGAAATCATACTGTTCACCCATTCATTTTCTTAAAACTATTTCCTTGTTATTGGCCATTGCATTACTGAGTTTATTCACACATTCAATTACTGATGTAAAGCCTATTTTACATCAAATCCCTGTTTTTTTAATCTTCTTACCATTTCTTCTTTTCCAGCGCAGTGAAGCATCTCTTCCCAAGTCTTAAATTTTGTTTTCTCACGAACCACTTTATCAAGTTCTTCTTGAGGAAGATTGTCATAATCCTCTTGAGTGTTTACTTCAAATCCTCCAAATTTAAAGAATTCTTCTATACTACTGAAATCCGTATACTTTCTCATAAAATCCAGATTAAATAATTCATTAAAACTTGCATAACCATCTGCTTTTTTCAATTTCTTTTCAAGTTTTTTCAATTGTTTCTCGATATTGTTCATAAAGACCCCTCCTTGCTTAACAATAGATTTTTAACACCTTCATTTGATTATCTCTAATAAATTCCTTTGTTTTCTCAAGGTCATAAATATAATCAAATAACTGCTTCCTTCTTAATTCCTGCGGTAAATATCTTTGAAATTTTGATGTAGTAATATCAGGTACTCTTTCAATTAACTCTGTTATTTTTTCGTTCTCAAAGTAGTTTGGATTAGTTCTAATCTTATTTATTTCTTCCGATATAATATCAGAATTGATTTTAAATTCTTTATCCCTGCATCGAAGTTTAAATCCCTTCCAAGTTACTCCTACAATATCATAATATCTATTAATTAAAGATAATACTGTTGCCAAAGTATAATTTACTCTATTCCCCGCATATGTATAAAAAATATAATCGTTTTTGCTTTCTTCAATAAGTATTTTACCTCTTTCTAATCCAAAACTTCTTTCTTCATAACGAATTTCATTTAATAAATCAAGTTCCGTCTTATTTAAGAAATTGTATGCCTCATTTGACGTTAGTACATTTAAATACTCTTGAGCCAATTCAAATGATACAAAACCACCTTCAGACATCCATTTTGGAGGTCGTGCATATTCGGCTTCAATAACATATAAAATACCTCTATCATAGTCAATTTTATCTGTCTGCCAGCACCTGCCTGCAAGCACAAACTGAAAATTATCTCCTAATGCATTTACAAACCATCTTTCTAAACTTCCTATAGAACGATTTTTATATTTAACTGTAAACTCTTTATTAGTATCAAAAGCAGAGTATAAGGTTATAAAATTTCTTCCCCCAAACTTTTTTTCTGTTTCAGTATCAATAAATATCTTTCCTCTTTCATACATCAAATACTTGTTCTCCACCATATGCTTAATTAAAAACATAAAATCTTCTTTAGATACTTCTGAAAATGAGTCGACATTTTTGAATAATTCATAAATGGATTCTAAATCAGTTCCCATAGTTGATAAGGTAATTGCCAATATCTGTTGAAACAGTATATCATAAGCCTTTCTTACAAGATAAACATTTTCTACCCATCCTCTAATTGCTAAATTCAATATTGCAATTGAGAAAACAAGTTTTTCCTTATCGGTAGGGAAAAACACAAAATGTGCAATACTGTTCTCCCTTCTTCCCGTTCTACCAAGTCTCTGCAAGAAAGAAGATACAGAATTAGGTGAATCTAACTGCAAAACTATATCAAGGTCTCCTATATCTATACCAAGTTCCAGTGTACTTGTTGCTATTATAGCAGTATTATTGCCTATCTTAAATTTTTCTTCTGCAATTTCTCTAAAATATTTATTAATAGATGAATGATGCACATGACAATCAATACCACTACCTTCAATAAGCAGTTTTAATTCTTCTGCTGCTGTTCTGCTATTTGAAAAAAACAGTGCCTTTTTGCCAAAAATCCTTTTCGCAATATCCTGCTGAAAGTCATCCTTTACCTCATCCACATATTTTATTTCAATTTTTTTAGGTTTCTTTTCTTTTGGAGGATTAATTACTATCCCTTCCCTAGTGCTGCTTCCTTGCATCCATTTTAAAATTTCATGCGGATTTCCTACCGTTGCTGAAAGCCCTATCCGTTGTATGTCAAATTTTGAAAATGATTGGATTCTTTCAGCCACAGCCATAAGATGTATTCCCCTTTCGCTGTCAGCGAAAGCATGTATTTCATCTATTACTATAAATCTTATATTTGCAAATAGTCGCTTTTTATCAATTTTCTGGCTCATCAAAATAACTTCAAGGGACTCAGGTGTAATCATTAAAATTTGAGGTGGATTTTTATAAAACTTTTGCTTTTCGCTACTTTCTACATCCCCATGCCATTTAAAAACATCTGAATATACAAAGGAAGAAAGTTTTTTAAGCCTTTCTTCCTGATTATTTAATAGTGCTTTTATTGGTGATACATAAATAATTGATATAGGTTCTAAATTCTCTGTATACATTACATTTAATACTGGCAAAAAAGCGGCTTCTGTTTTACCTCCAGCGGTAGGAGCAAGAATAATAGTATTTTTACCACTTATGATTTCAGGAAAACTCAA
>Ga0208825_1003102_pt1 | contig 10228 bp, 8 predicted proteins | sample AD_UKC113_MetaG_FD_184450 | JGI IMG/M metagenome (GOLD analysis project Ga0208825, IMG submission 184450) | Active sludge microbial communities of municipal wastewater-treating anaerobic digesters from Hong Kong - AD_UKC113_MetaG (SPAdes)... | ecosystem: Engineered > Bioreactor > Anaerobic >...
TAAAGCGTTCGGCATTGACCAAAGTTTGCTTACGGATGTATTCCTCAGGGGCTTGGTCTGCGCTGCCCCGGCTAATCTCGATATAGTACCCAAAGACTTTATTGAAGCCCACTTTGAGCGTCTTGATGCCGGTACGCTTGCGTTCTTCTCGCTCTAAATTATTGATCCATTCCCGCGCGTGCTGTGAAGAAGAAAGAATGCCATCCAACTCGCTGGAAAACCCCGGCTTGATGATGCCGGTATTGGCTAAGGTCGCAGGCGGGTCATCCGCAATTGCCGCATCGAGCAAAGCTTTTTCCTGATCAAAGGTGTGCAGTTTCATCAAGATTGGCTGCAGCGCAGGCGTTTCACTCGGCAGCAATTCTAAAAGCTGCGGTAGGAGCGCAAAATCTTCACGCAAAGCAACTAAATCCGGCGGGCGGGCTGCCTGGCTGCTGATACGGTTGATCAAGCGTTCCAGGTCATGGAATTTTGCTAAGAGCTCGCTCACTTGCTTGCGGAGCACGCCATTTTGGAAAAAGAATTCCACCATATCCAGCCGGCTGTTAATCGCTTGCAGATTGAGCAAGGGTTTATTCACCCATTGGCGCAGCAAGCGCTTGCCCATCGGTGTGCGCGTCTGATCCAACACGCCCAGCAGGGATCCATCCACCTTATTTTCGCGCAAAGTTTCGGTAAGCTCCAAATTGCGCCGCGTCTCTGCATCCAAGAGCATAAAATCGGAAAGACTGTATGTGTTGAAGCCTGAAAGGGACTTAAGCGCATCTCTGCGCGTTTCTTGCAAGTATTTGAGCAGCGCTCCGGCAGCCTGCACCGTAAGCGCGTGATCGTGTAAGCCAAAGCCGTCTAAGCTGCTTACCCCAAAAGTCGCCTTCATCAGTTCCTCAGCTCTGCCGGGCTCGTAATACCAATTAGGAACAGGAGTCTGCGTGCCCGGTAAGCTGTTGCCCAATACTTGGGCTTCGGAGTACAGCGTCTCGGAAGGGTTGATGCGAATCAGCTCGGAACGCACCTGTGCTTGAAGGTCCTCACCCTCAACCTGCGTGCCAGCAAACTCACCCGTAGTGACATCCAGGTAGGCGATGCCAGCCTTATTCTCCTGAATAAAGACGCTCGCTAAGTAGTTATTCTGAGCAATGGGAAGCAGCCCAGGCTCCACCACCGTGCCAGGTGTAACTACACGGACAACCTCCCGTGAAAAAAGCCCCTTATCCGGCTGGTCACCCACCTGTTCAGCGATGGCAATGTGATACCCATGCTCGATCAACCTGCCGAGGTAATTTTCTGCTGCATGGTAAGGAATGCCCGCCATCGGCACGCGCACACCCTTCGCCACCGGTCGTGAGGTGAGGACAATATCCAACACCTGCGAGGCAATGGCAGCATCCTCATCAAAGGTTTCATAGAAATCACCCAACCTGAAAAAGACAATCGCATCTGGATATTGCTTCTTAATATCCAAATATTGCTGCCGTATCGGGGTGAGGTCTTTAGCCATATTTTCAGGTCACGCTGTTAAGTTTTCGCGAATGTAAGCTGGCACCCGATCCAACGCCTGTGCCAATTTGGAAGCGTCCTTGCCACCAGCCTGAGCGAGTTCTGGCTTGCCGCCTCCGCCCCCGCCCACCACAGCTGCTACGCGTTTGACGAGATCCCCCGCTTTTAGCCCACGCTTAATCAGGTCAGGGGTAACAGCTGCAATAATTAAGGGTTTGCCTTCCAAAGCAGAAGCCAGCACCACCACACCTGAACGATAACGCTGACGGAATTGATCTGCTAAACTACGCAAGGTCTCGGCATTAGCACTTGGGATAATTGCAGCCAGTACAGGCACACCTTCAACGTACTGCACCTTGCTAAGAGCTGTGTTGAAAGCTTCTTGTGCCAAGCGGGAATGCAGCTGAGCATTTTCCTTTTCCAGATGATCTAACTGCGCTTGCAGAGCTTGCAGCTTAGCTAGCACCTCCTGAGGCGCAACCATGAGCACCTGCGCTGCTGTTTGCAGGGTATTCAGGTGTTCCCGGGCAAAATTGTAAGCTTGCCAGCCCGTAACCGCCTCGATACGGCGGATGCCAGCGGCGACACTGCTTTCACTGGTGATTAAAAAGAGCCCAATTTCAGCAGTATTGTGCACATGGGTGCCGCCGCACAACTCATAGGAAACCACGTCGTCCTCTTCTCCAATGCGAATCGTGCGCACCTCGGCGCCATATTTCTCGCCAAAAAGCGCCATTGCGCCTTCACTGACGGCTTGTTCCAACGGTTTCACTTGAATATTTAGGTCATGCTCAGCGAAAATCTCACGATTTACACCCGCTTCTACCTTGGCAAGTTCATCTTGGGTGATAGCCTTGGGGTAGGTGAAATCAAAACGCAGCCGATCCGGTGCTACCAGTGAGCCCGCCTGTCGCACCTGATCGCCTAAGACCTTGCGCAGTTCAGCATGTAAAAGGTGCGTGGCAGTATGGTTGCGCATAATTGCCCTGCGGCGCTCCCGATCGACCCGTGCAATTGCACGATCCCCCACCTTGGGCGTGCCAAAAACCACATGCCCAGCATGCACAATCACACCAGCTGCCGGCCGGCGCACCTCATCTACCTTTACTTCCCACTTGCTGGGCGGGTCCGAGGTGATGATGCCGCTATCAGCGACTTGCCCGCCGGATTCCAAATAGAAGCAGGTATCGGCTAACAGCAGCTCTACATTATCGCCGGCTTGCGCTTCTTGCACGGGCTGCGAGTTCTGGAATATCGCAAGTAAAGGAGATGCCGCCTCATAACGGTCATAAGGGTTATAGGCTACGCCTTGGGCGCCAAGCTTGCCGGCAGTGACCAAATCCTGCAGCACGCGCTGGTAATTCTCCACGTTTTTACCGCCTATCTCGCCAAAGGCTTTTCCAGCCCCGGAGGCGATACGATGCTCTTCCATGCTTTGGTAAAAACCGGCTTCATCCACGCTTAATCCCTCTTCAGCCAGAATATCGCGCGTGATCTCCAATGGAAATCCCAAGGTCGCGTAAAGATCAAAGGCAGCCTTGCCATCCAAAACAGTTTGCCCTTCAGCGCGCATAGCAGTCATCAGGCGGTTGAGTTCGGCAAAGCCTGCATCCAACGTCTCGGCAAAGCGCTGCTCCTCACGGGTAAGCGTATCAAAGATCAGGGCTTCACTCTGCTTGACCTCGGGATAAGATCCCGTGTAAATCTCGATGACTTTCGCTGCAACGTGTGCCATAAAAGGCTCGGTCAAGTCCAATTTACGTGCAAAGCGGGCAGCTCGGCGGATGATCATGCGGCAGACGTAGTTGCGGCCAAGGTTCCCCGGCACAACGCCATCAGCGATGAGGAAGGTGGCGGCGCGCACATGGTCAGCAATGACGCGGTAAGGCGTCAAGTTCTGTTGGCGCTGCTCGCGCGTATGGCCGGCAAGGGCTTGTACCACGTCCAGCAGCGGCGCGAGCAAGTCGGTGTCGTAATTGCCACGCACGCCTTGAATGATGGCGACAATGCGCTCGAAGCCCATGCCCGTATCCACATGCCGCTTGGGCAACGGGACGAGCTCGCTGGGCGAAAGGCGGTTATATTGGATAAATACGTTATTCCAAATCTCGGTGAAGCGGCCGCAATCGCCGTTGACTGCGCAGACATGCCCGGGTTCGCCTTGTTTCTCGCAAGCCTCTGGGCCTAGGTCCCAATGGATTTCGGTACACGGTCCACAAGGACCAGTTTCTGCCATCTCCCAGAAGTTATCTTTACGCCCCGAGGTAACCAGGTGGCTGGGGTCGAAGCCCGGCTGGCTGAGCCAAACTTGCGCAGCTTCGTTATCCTCCGGAATTTGCCCTAGCTCATCCTTGAATGTGGTCGCCCAAATGCGGTTTTTGTCTAAGCCCCACACCTGGGTGAGCAGCTCCCAGGACCAGGAAATGGCTTCTTTTTTGTAGTAATCGCCAAAGGACCAGTTGCCCAGCATCTCGAAGAAAGTGTGATGGGTGTTATCGCGCCCCACCTGGTCAAGGTCGTTATGTTTTCCGGAGACGCGCATGCATTTTTGCGCGTTGACCGCGCGGGTATACGGGCGGGTGTCGGTCCCGAGGAAGACATCTTTGAACTGCACCATGCCGGCGTTGGTGAAAAGCAGGGTGGAATCCCCACCCGGCACGAGAGAAGCACTTGGGACGTACGTATGGCCGCGCGCCACAAAAAAGTCGATGAACGATTGACGGATTTCAGCTCCGGTTAAAACCATAAACAAGCTCCCTCAATGAGAAGATGACTAGATTGGGGAAATTATACTTGAAACCAACCGCTGCGGCTCACTCCATCGCTTGCCGGCCGTCTAAGGCACGCAGCAGCGTGCTCTGATCCGCATATTCAATATCCCCGCCGACCGGCAGCCCGCGCGCCAGCCGGCTAACCTTGATGCCTAATGGCGCAATGCGCTGCTGCAGGTAAAGCGCCGTTGCATCGCCTTCCATACTGGGGTTAGTAGCGATAATCACTTCGCGTACGGGGTGCGTCTTCAGACGCTCCAGCAGCGGAAAGATTTTAATTTGATCGGGGCCAATGCCTTCAATAGGTGATAGTACACCCAGCAAGACATGATATTTGCCGTTATAGGCTCCCGTGCGCTCGATCGCCAGCACATCCAACGGCTCTTCCACCACGCAAATCAAGCCATCATCGCGGTCTGGTGAAGCACAGATTTCACACGGATCTTGCCCTACGGTGGTGATGTTGAAACACACCGAGCATTGCTGCGTTTGCTGCTTGAGCTGTTCTAAGGCTTCTGCCAAGCCTAAAGCAGCCTCATCAGGCGCCTTTAGCAGATAAAAAGCCAGCCGGGAAGCCGTTTTCGGCCCAATGCCAGGTAGCTTGGCAAAGGCATCGATCAAGTTTTGTACCGAATCGGGTAAGGTGCGCATGAAAACCTGACTAACCTAAGCCCATCCCGCCTAACATACTGGTAAACGGAGCCATTTTTTCTTCCGAAAGAGCCCGGGCACTATCTAAAGCTTTATTGATCGCGGTAAGCAGCAGGTCCTGCAACATCTCGACGTCAGCATCCTGGAGCACATCTTCTTGAATCTTGATCTCCAAGCATTTCTGGTCGCCGCTCATGGTGACCGTAACTGCGCCTCCGCCGGCGCTTTCGGTTACGCGGGCTTGCGCGATTTCTTCTTGGGCAGCCGCCATTTGTTCTTGCAGTTTGGCAAGTTGTGCCATCATGTTTCCACCCCCGCGGGGTGAACGAGGTGAATTGAATCCTTTAGCCATTGGCATCATCCTTCTTTTCGTTTGAATTTATAGTCGTCGTTTTGCGCACTCTGCCGCCAAGTTCCCGCAGGGTCATATCCACAAGCCCGTTGGGGATGACATCTGCAGCACCGCTTTCAGTTTCAGATTTGCTGATCACGATACTGTTAATCGTAATTACCTGGAGAAAATACTTGGAAAGCACCTTACGCACAGAGCGCAGCATTTTTTCACTCATCATTTTTTCGCGCAGCAGGTCGCTGCTAAAGCCCAAGGTGAGTAAGCCGTCATTGGCACTTACAATCCGGGAAGAGTTGAGCAGCGCCCCCGCCACTTGGTCCATTTGGCGCACTTCCCGCTTGATCTGATCCCAACGTTCCTGTAAATTATCCAGGTTGAAGTCCACTAGTGCAGAAGTTACCTGAGCGGGCTGTGGTGCACTCACGATTTTACTGGAATCGACGGGTGAACTAACCTTTGGGGTACCAATATTCGTCTCTGTGGCATCAGTGCCCGTTTTTGCTGGGTGACGGGAGGTAGAAGTGACCGGATGGCTTATCGGCTCAGCGATAAATGTCTTTGGCTGCTCAGCTGGAGCCGTGAGCGAAGCAGCAAAAGCTAACTCCAGACCCAAACCTGGGTGCCAATTGGCTTTCAGGTCGGTTGCAGCAGCATTGAACTGGTTGATGGTGGCTATCAATTGTTCAGTGCTGAAATTTTGAGCATGTGCCTCCATCAAGCTGCGCACTTCGGGCAGCAGTTCCAAATCCTTGCTGCCATTAAGCTTTATCACCAGCAGCGTGCGCAAGTAGTCCACCACTTGGCGGGCAAACTGGCGCGGATCTGTGCCGGCATCCAACGCCGTGTGGATTAGCTCTAATCCGCGTGCGCTATCGTGATCTTGAATCGCCTGACCCAAGTCGAGCACCGCTTGGCTGGTAGCTGTACCCAGGATATTCTGTGCCGTCTCCAGCGTGATCATTTTTCCTATTGAGGATAGTTGGTCGATGAGGGAGATAGCATCTCGCAGGCTGCCGGTGGCTTGGCGCGCCACCAAGCTCAACGCTTCATCCTCGATCTCGATGTGCTCCTGAGCGCAAAGCAGCTTTAGTTTTTCGATAATTGTTTGAACCGGTATGCGCCGAAATTCGTGCCGTTGGCAGCGTGAAAGCACCGTTGCAGGGATTTTGTGAATTTCGGTTGTCGCCAGCACAAAGATCACGTGGCTTGGCGGTTCCTCGAGCGTCTTGAGCAGCGCATTGAACGCTGAGGTGGAAAGCATGTGCACTTCATCGATGATATACACCTTAAAGCGCCCTTGGCTAGGCGAGAAGTTGATATTGTCGCGCAGCTCACGAATATCATCTACGCTGGTATTGGAAGCTGCATCGATCTCGATCAGATCCAAGAAGCGACCTTCGTTAACCGCAATGCAATTCTCACAAGCATTGCAAGGCCTTTTGCTCAGGTCCGGGTCCAGGCAGTTGACTGCTTTCGCCAGCAGGCGTGCTGTTGTGGTCTTTCCTGTGCCGCGGGGCCCAGCAAAAAGATATGCCTGGCTGACCTTATCCGCTGTGACAGCGTTTTTAAGCGTCTGGATGATGTGATCTTGACCGACGACTTCCTCCCAGGAGGCTGGGCGCCAAATGCGGTAGAGAGCTTGAGACATACGCTTTTCCTTATGGTACTTGATAAGTTGAGTAAATTATGCCGGTTGGGTTTTTGAGGGTTAATTCATCGCCAGAGCTCCACAGGGCTTTTTCCGCGCCCCAATAAAGCTCGATAACCGAGTCAGTGCCGCTCTTAGAATACAAGCGTACGGCTCCATCCTGATTAAGGCGCAAATTGGGGAAAGTATAAACTTCGCCCTCTGGCCCAACCAACTGCCAGCCAGCCAGATTCACCGCTCCCTCGCCATTATTTCGAATGAGAATGTATTCCAAACTCAGGTCCCCCACACCCACAACGGCTTCGAGCGAGAGTTTAAGCTCTGCGCTAAGGCTGGGCGTTTGTTCAGGTGTTATTACCGTTGCACTGTTAACTTCCGGCGATGTGCGCAGAGCCGTGGGCTGCGCAGTTGGCAAGGTGCTTGTATGGGTGCGCTCCCAGATAAAGAGCACCAGCGACACCGTTAACGCTGAAACGAGGATGTTAAGGAGAATATAAGGCAGAATTGACGCGTGCTTTTTCATAGGCTTCCGGCTGCAATAATCATAGCATAAACCCATTTTTTTCGGATAAAACCTTCAGCAACTTTTCTACAGCTGCTTTCAGATAGGCAAAGGATATTAAACTTAAGGAGCTCGCCAAAGTTGATCAAATAAGCCCAAACTACGGTAAGGAAGAAATAAATTTAACAAAACCCTAACAATCTTTTAGCCTTGTATTAATCAACGTGTGTTAATATAATGACTGATTTGAACATCTATTGTTTCTCTCCTTTCAAATTTGTTCAAATCAGGATCATGTTGTGACAATACAATATCTTGATCGACAGTAAACCAGGCGCAGGTGAGGCGCCTGGTTTACTTTAACCTGCAAATGCTTTAATTTCCTCAATTCCCTCACGCTGGCGCCAGAGCAAATGGCGCACAGCCTTCCGTGGGGACCACAACTCTCCCCCCACTTCGCTTATCGCCTCAACTCCGACACAAGCCGGCAGCGTGCCGCGAACAAGCTCGGATGTGAAATCAAGTTGGGCAAGACTTTCATCTTTGGATGGGAATGGCGGGAGTGGTATTCTCAACGCAGCCAGGATATCGTAGAAATCCTGCGCCATTTGGCTTATCATCGCTGAGATTGTCTTACCTGTTCTATGCTCTGCACGAGCGTAAGCTGCTTCTGGCAAGAACTCCAAACCCGCCAGCAGCTCTTCCCGCTGCCAGCAGTAAACCGCTAGCGCTTGTTGAACCTCATCTTGCGTTAGGGCACGGCGGTCATCTTCAAAGAAAGCCATCGGTTTAGAGCTTCCAGCCAGTCGGCTTGAATTCTCTGGTTTATAAACTTCATCGATACGAAAATCGAGGTTAATGAGGTTGAACCAAGGTTGATCAGCATGCAAATTAATCCAAGCCTCATAGGCAAGCAAATTGCGCGCAAAGTTCATCATCACATCGGCGTCAGACTGACCGTAAGCAAAGCAGCCGGGGAAATCCAGCGCCCAAGCCAAGATGTGCCCCCCAACGCCATACTCGAGCGCAACACGTATTAGCACTTTATCGATCTCGTGAGATTTTTAGAAGGCTAATCGTAGAACACTGGCAAATGACCTAGGGATATGATACGCATCCACTCGGCGCGGTCGCCTTCGGTCAATATTGCCGATTCGCCTGCAACTTTACCGCCGGCTTTCTCGATCACCAGACGCATCCCTTGCAATGTGGAACCGGTGCTGATGACATCATCCAAAATAAGCACTTGCTGCCCGGCAATCAGGGAACGGTCTTTTTCATCCAAGTAAAGTTTTTGGGGTTTGCCGGTGGTGATCGATAGCGTCTCCGCAACAAGCGCATCCCCCATGTAGGGTTTCCATTCCTTGCGCAGAACCACATAAGGCTTGTGTGTCACCTTGGCGAGCATGTGCGCCATCGGGATGCTCTTAGACTCAGCCGTCAGGATGACATCATACGTCATCCCGCTAAGTTTCTCCGCCAGCGCCGTTGCACAAGCATCGACTAATTCAACATCTCCCAAAATGTTCAGAATCGCAATGCGCAGTCCCGGTTTGACCTCAAAAAGGGGCAGTTCGCGGTGCACGCCGGCAATATCGATGGGATATGTTTCTCGTTTGGCTTCCATAATTTCTCCTTGACCTCTCAAATTTCATCAGGATTGTAATCCAAAAAAGGCTATATATTCCTTAAGAAATTTCATAGCCCAATTATATTGTCGATTAAATCAGCTAGTGCCGAGGACGCCGACCCCGGCACTAGGTTTTAAGGAGGAGAAGAAGAAGAGAAGTCGCCCTTTCGATACTATAATATCCTATCCCCCAGAACAGTGCTTGACGCTTAACCTACGATTACCCTACGATTTATCCCATTTCACGTTCATTGTGAAGAAATAGGCTTCTTTCACCATAGTTCTATTTGAAGATCACGGCTGAACACTTTTACAGTAGAATTTAAGCAAATTCTTCTTTTCCAAATCACGGCTTATTGGATAAAATAAAACCACGATGCAAAATAAACCCAAAGCAAACCTTTACATCAAGACCACAGTCGGAGCATTCCTGCTGGAAAGCAGCCCTCAAGGTTTAACGCGCTGCGAAGTGCTGGAAGATGCTCCATCGCCAATAGAGCAAACCAATCCAAGCAATACCGATACATTGCTGCACCAAGCTGCCGAAGAACTGCAAGCATACCTGGAAGGCAGCCTGAAAGCCTTCTCCGTTCCGCTGGACCTCTCAGACCTCTCTTCATTCCAGCAGAAAGTGTTCGCTGAGGTGCGCCAAATCCCCTGGGGCGAAGTGCTTACCTATGCGCAGGTTGCAGCTCAAATCGGCCAGCCCGAGGCTGCCCGCGCAGTGGGTACTGCCCTGGCACACAACCCGCTGATGCTTTTCATTCCTTGCCACCGCATAATTGGCAGCGATGGCAAGCTGCATGGTTTCTCCGCGCCTCAAGGTGTGACACTCAAAGCGTGGCTACTTGACCATGAAGGTGTAAAGGTTAGCAATAATAACCTATGCGCACCTTTCAGTGAGGAAATATAATGGACCAACAGCACCCTCCCTATAAATCCGGCTTCATTGCTATTGCCGGCAAGCCTAACGTGGGCAAGAGCACACTCACGAACGTGCTTTTAGGCCAGCCCATTGCCGGCGTCTCAGCTAAACCGCAAACCACACGTAAGCGCCAGCTTGCCATCCGTACAACCTCAGAATATCAAATGATTTTTGTGGATACCCCTGGCTTGCACGAACCTAAGGATAAGCTCTCCCAATTCATCAATTCCGAAGCAGTATTTGCGTTGGGCG
>Ga0208825_1003111_pt1 | contig 10210 bp, 6 predicted proteins | sample AD_UKC113_MetaG_FD_184450 | JGI IMG/M metagenome (GOLD analysis project Ga0208825, IMG submission 184450) | Active sludge microbial communities of municipal wastewater-treating anaerobic digesters from Hong Kong - AD_UKC113_MetaG (SPAdes)... | ecosystem: Engineered > Bioreactor > Anaerobic >...
TTTTTAGAGGTAATGCTCAATTTCCAAAGTTTAAATCAAAGAAACGTAAAAATACTTTTACAATACCACAATTTGGTAAACTTGAGGACGGGAAAATAATTATACCTAAGTTTAAAGATGGTATCAAAGTAAAATTACATAGAGAAGTTAAGGGTAAAATTGGTAAAATGAGTATTACCAAAACACCAACAGGTAAATATTATGTTTCTATTTTTACAGAACAGATTATTGATGAACTCCCTAAAACTGGTAAACAGGTAGGAATTGATTTGGGTCTAAAAGATTTTGTAATAACTTCTGATAATAAGAAATTTAAAAACAATAGATATATAGCGAAATATGCAAAACAATTAAAGAAAGCACAACAGCATCTTTCTCGTAAACAAAAAGGTAGCAATGGGTTTGAAAAACAAAAACTCAAAGTTGCCAGAATTCACGAGAAAATTGCGAATTGTAGATTAGATACCTTACACAAAGTTAGTAAAGAAATTGTTAAATCTTATGATTTGATAAGCGTCGAAGACTTGAATGTGAAAGGTATGATTAAAAACCACAAACTGTCCAAACACATTGCTGATGCAAGTTGGGGTAAATTTGTTACACTCCTTCAATATAAATGTGATTGGTATGGAAAAACACTTGTGAAAGTTAATCGTTTCTATCCAAGCTCTAAGACTTGTTCAGAATGTGGTTGGATAAATCAAGAATTAAAACTTTCAGATAGGGAATGGACTTGTAATTCCTGCGGTGTAGTACATGACAGGGATGTAAATGCAAGCAAGAATATCCTAAAAGAAGGTTTAAAAATAATATCGGCTGGGACGGTCGATTACACTGATGGAGACTCAAATAAGGCTTCTGTAAAGAAGAATGAGTCTGTGAAGTCAGAAGCCCAACCCATCGCCTTTGGCGTGGGTGGGTAGTTCACTGAGTAGAGTTATTTATATTATTAATCGTATTATTTAGTATATTATCAATATTTTTGTTTTCATTTTCTATCAATAATATTGATATAGACATTGATTGAATTTTTGACAAATCCAATGTATTTTTATTTATAGCATATAATTTAATAGTAATTTTATTTGTATTATTATTCGCATATATCTCAAATTTTGTATTAGTTAGCATTATGATTGTGTCATCTCCTATTATTGTTTGAAAATTTGTTAATGTAGCAATAGCAAATGTTTTGTCCTGATTGAAAGCATCGTTAAAATCATTTAAATAAAATTCTATTTCTTTTACATTTGTTCCGTGAGAATTTATATGAAAATAAGGATCTCTTAAATATTCATATCCTATTGAATTAGAATCTAGCATTAGTCCCGATCCAACGCGAACAATTTTTAAATTTAATGGAACAATTTGCTTGAAACTATGTAATGTATTTGATCCAACAGCTAATGAATCTATATTAGTTTGACTATATATATCTACAGACCCATTTCCATTCCATTTGTTTGTAGTATTATTATATGAGTTTTGGTATTTAAAAAATGTAAAATCATTTCCAGTTATTCCTGATATATCTCCTATATTACATTTTTTATTTGATAATAGTCGTAAGGATATGCTTTTTGTTATTGATGGTGATGTTGATATTGTATGTGGAGATATTCCTAGTACTGGATTTGCAGAATGGTCATATAGAGCAATTGCATAATCATCTATAACAAATGTTTCATTTGTAGAATCTTTTGTACATGTTATGTATTGTGATAACAATGATAATGTGCCTCTTCTTAATATATTAAGTCCTGTATCTGATTTTTCATATAATTTATTATCTTTAAATCCTATTAGAATTTTAGGTACAAAATTGTTATTATGGTATTGGTATATTCTCATAGGATCGTTATGAGGTCTGCCATTTGTGATAATTCTTATTATACTAGATGTATTAGAATTTTCATTTATTATTTGTTCATTTGGAGAATTTGCAGAATATGACGTTGATATAGATAATTCACCGCCATCTAAATATATTCCTCCATTAGCATCTGTTTGATTTATTTTTTTATCATACAATCCAAATTTTAATAATATTGAACCCTTACCATCATCACCTGTTAATGACCCAGTATTAATTGGATATAATAAATCATCTGAATTATTTTTATATACATTATATCCTATAAATGAACTATTATTTTCATCATCTTCGTGATATACCAGTATTTTATTTATAGAGATATTTTCAAGTGGATTTATATCATTTACTCCTATTCGTATTTTATCATTGTCATCCTTTACTATATGTATTGCAGATTTTTTGTATATAGACAATCCTAATCCTTTATATATATTTGACTGCCCGAATAAATTTGATGATATACCTTCTGAAAAATATAATCCAGAAGAATCCATATTATACATTGTATAATGTGGCTTTATAATATCGTTATTATTTAATCCATTTGTTGCATATATAACAGGAGAACCATATCCATTATATGTATTTGTTGCTATAGCATTTCCAAACATTGCTGTTAAAAGACGTCCATTTTCATAATCTATATCATTGATATTATCATTAGGAGAATTTCCTATAATTATACCAGATATTTTATCTATGCCAGTAATACCCAAAAAATTATGAGAATTATCATTAGACATTATTAATAATGGATACATTGTTCCATCAACATTGTTTTTTGTTAATGTTAATGTTGTATTGTTATATACATCATCATTATTATATTGATTACTATAATTTGTTTCTTCTGATGGAATTATTGAAAAATTTATATCATTTTGTATGCTATTCCATAATATTTTAGCAGAATTACCGGTAGCACCATTTTCTATATTATTATTTTCATATCGATACCATTCGTCATTCTCTCCTACAATTTTCATTGCATTAAATCCAATATAACTAAACATATATTGCTGAGTTGATCCACTATTAATAGTTCCTATTGATATTTTTTTGATATTACTATTTCCAATTTCTAATAATCCTTTTGGATTTGTACATCTTATACCAATAGAACCTTCTGTTAATGTATTATCATGTTTTAATGTTATATAATCAATATAATAATTATTACCATTTTTATATATTTCTTCCGTTATTAGTAAATTATTTTTTGTTATGCTGTTAATACATCCATTTAATATAAAGTTAAATCTATATGAATTATTATTTTGTAAATTAGAAGATGTTGTTCCAGCATTAACACCTAATGATAAAATACTTTGAGATGATGTTAGTACAGATGATTTTGTATCAATAAGAACTCGAGAACCTCTACCATAATTATCCACAAAAGCTCCCTTGTATATTGTATTATTATATGAGTCTCCTATTGATAAATTTCCTTGCGAGATTATTCCATTATTTATATTTGAAATATTTTGATAAAAGTCAGAATCTCCAATTACTAATGATTTATTTATTGTTACCCTAGATTTTAAAATTGATATTTCATTTTCATTACCGCCAATTAATAATTGATTATTTGTATTTCCTATCAATAAATTATTAGTATTATTAGAATTTAATGATATTAACAAGTTTTTATTTCCTATTGTATCTCCATTTGTTATTTTATACCATTGATCTGTACCATCAAATTCATATGAATGAATGATTCCGCCTTTTTCTGTATATACTTCAAAAATATCTTCGGATAAAAAATTATTAGAACTATTAAAAATTCTAATTTGATTTTTATCTGATGCAACAGCAAAAACGTTTGGTGATTTATTTAAATATGTAAACACATCCTCAAATTTATTTTCATTTGTATTTATTAGATTATTGTTAGCATAAAAATTAGCATCACTGATAAAAACATTTTGTGCTTTTGTGATATCATTAGATAAATATTTATATTTAGTATCTGATGGATCTAATATTGATCGTCTATCTTTTAAAATCTTACTAAATATAGGAGAAGATACTGTTTTGACAAATTCCCACGAACCATTTTTATATTTACTAATAGATATTTCTGATTCTTTAATTTCAAAATATAAATCATTATTTCTTGGAATAGATTCTCCATTTTCTCCAAAATGGTAATCTGAGTATGGAACATTTGACGTAAATATATATGTTCCATCAATTCCTTGTGGTCCTAATTCGCCTTGTGGTCCCATAATACCTGGCAAACCCGGTGGTCCTATAATTCCTTGTTCTCCTGATGGCCCTCCACCATTTAAAATTATTTGTTCAAAATTATAATTTACTATATCTATTAATTTTGATATATCATCTTCTAATGAAATTTTTTTTAAATTTATTTGTGCCATTAGATTTTTTTTTATATATATATATATAAAAAAAGATATGGCAATAAATATTTCAATTATTGAAAGCAAAACAAATTTAGCAGCATCAAGATTGCTAATAAATTCAAATTTTTCAGCATTAAAAAATGGGATAGATAATCTATATTCATATTTAGATCCATCTACATCAATTTTGAATGGAATAAAATCATTAACTGTTAATGATGAAAGTTCTAGTGTAACAAAAAGTGTTTTAAATGTTGGTAATAGCGCACAAATTTTAGGTAATTTGACTATTGGAACACCCGGCATAGATAATCATATAACATTAAATGGTAATTCAAATAGTAATTTTATTATTCAAAATGGAGATATAAAAATAGAAAATGGTAATATTTCTATAAATGGAAATTCATATGCATATGGTAATTTATATATTGGCACCACAGGAAATACTGGGGGATCTATAAATTTAGTTGGATTGAGTAAATCGTTTGTGTCTCCTATAGATATAACATCCGAAACATCGCCATATGCAATACAATCTGTTTCTGGAATGCAGGGAATTGTTTTATATAATAATGATAATACATCAGATATAGATATAATACTACCATTAGCTTCTACAAATGGGCAAGAATTATATATATCATATATAAAAGGTAATGATTTTGCTGGAGATATTATAATTAAAGGAAATTTAATAGATACATTAGGAACAAAATTTATAAAAATGTCAGAATCTGGCGATACAATTAAATTAATAGGATTATCTACGCATTGGATTTTATTAAATTATACATCGATTTCATTATTGAAGGGATTAACAGAATCATCAATAAAAATAATATAAAAAATAAAATATGAGTGCTACTCCATTTATACGTCCAATTCAAAATCAAGGAGGAACGTTTTATACATTTTCTTCAGCAGCAGAAGATTTAGAATTTACATTTAATACAATAAATAAAAAATTTTATTTTTCTAAATTTGCATGCTTGAATTTGCCAGATATCAAAAGACCAGAAAGTGATTATGCGCTTTTAAAGGAAAATTATATACAATTAGATGTTATTCCAGGAGCATTTGGTAAGGTAAGTTCATCAAAAACATATAATAATATGTTAGCGGAATCATTGCAAAATTATGTATTTAATTTAGAGACAATGATAACCAGCAGACCAGAATATCAATCCGATAAACTATTGACAGTATCAGAACGTGTATTTTTTAAATGGCTAAAAGAAATAGGAGCTATCAGATTTAGAGAAGCTACAAGTCAAGAAAAAAATTCAGGGTCATATCCTATTTTTGTTGAAGAAGATGAAAGCTCGTTGTATTCAAGAGTTGTTAAATATATTGGAGATATAGATATGGTAAATTCTGTAAAACTTACAAATGATTCGTTCACAGAAATTTATATTAATATTCCAAACGAACACGGAAATACTCCATTAATATGTTTTAGATCTATTAGCGATGAAAATTATTTTCCAGGATTATCTATTACAAATCATCAATCTAATCCAAATAATGATGAGATAATATATAATAGAAGTCATAACGATACTCATCCATATTCTCTTTCACTGCAGGCTTTTTTTGATTCTGATTTAAATTCCTATGGAGATGGTATACCGAATGCGAATATATCAATAGATGATATAAATCCACCATCAGAGGGATATCAATTATTTAAATATAATAAATTATTATCAAATTATTATACAGGATGGTGGTTTTCACAGCCCGATTCTAATACATATTTTATACAGCAACCTTATGATTTAAATAATCCTAATTCAAATTTTGATAGTTGCGATAATGATTCTTTATTAATAAGAGGAGTAAGAGATGATAGTCATTTGCCAATAACTCTTCAATATATAAGAACTCAATTAGATGGAATAACCATTGATTTTGATATAAATGATTATAAGCCAATAACATCTAATAATTCTATAAAATCATTATCAGATTTTAATAGTCTAAATACATCTACATCATTTGATTTTAATACAATACTAATATATTATACTGTTGAAGATATATCTACTGGTGAGAAAAAAAATAATCTTTTTGGTGTTTTATTTCTTGACAAGGTTACTACATCAACAGATGGTAGTTATATAAAAAGATATAAAAAATATAAGCCAGATACTGTACTAGGATTAAATGGTAATTCATATGGGTTTAAGATTAATATCAAATTTGACGTATCAAATGATAATGCTTCTGTTGTATCTGTTGTAAATGAGTATTCAACATTTTCAATGCATATGTTTACAGATGCATTGAGTAAATTGCAAAAATCTTCTGATATTTTATTAAATCAAACATATACTGTAAATAAACTAAATGAAGAAATAGAAAATATAAAAGGACTTTTATTAAATGATTATGATAAAAATGAAATAAAAAATAGATTATCTATAATAGAAAACCAACTGTCAACATCAAAAATAATATTTGAAAACGTAGGAGATTTAACATCATTGATAGAAAAAAATTATCAGGAGATATTAAATATATATAATAATAAAACAAGCGTAAACGTTGCATATAATTTAGATATAATACAACCATCATCAGGCATATCTATTGATAATAGTATTAATAATAAACTTTATATTAAAAATACAATGCCATCATATAATTTATCAACAAAATCTGTTTTTGATATATCTAGTGATTTTACATTAACAAATGGATATTTAACATTAGAAATAGAACTAAATGAATTTAATAATTATATTAAAATAAAAAATGAAAATAATTTTAATATTCAAAATGATATAAAAATATTTATAAAAGATAATTTATACAAATGGAAATCTGGGCAATCTTTTAAAATATCATTTGATTATAATTTTCCATTAGATTTATATACAGATACACAACAAGATCTTTATATATATACGGACTTTAATGATACTATAAATTCTGGAAATCCATATTCATTAGAAATTGCTTATATAAATTCAGATGTTTTTAAACATTATGATGGTCATCCTATCATAGAAATTATTTGCATAGATCCTATATTTACAATAAATAATAATAATTTTAACATAGACATATTTTGAGATTGCTCGTTGAATTACATTGAATTACAAATGTCTATTTTCTATCAGAGAGTTTAGATTTTCGTTTTTTTATCGCAAACTATTTTTATTTTTATATTATATTAAAAAAAATATTTTTTTTATATATATAATATTATGGAACAAATTCATAAAACATATAGGTTTCGTTTATATCCTACCGAAAAACAGGAAGAACTATTATTAAAACATTTCGGTTGTACCAGATGGGTATATAATCATTTTTTATATGAGCATAATATTCAACATGAAAATAAGGAAAAAACAGATAATTTCTACCAACAAGAAAAAACATTAGTTGAACTAAAAAAACAGGAAGAATATAAATGGCTAAATGAGGTTAATTCTCAATCATTGTTATGTTCATTAAGAGATTTAAATGTTGGATTTTCTAGGTACTATAAAAAATTATCAAATAAACCAACATTTAAACGTCGTAAGGATAAAAATACATTTGAGGTTCCACAACGTTTTAAAATTGAAAATGGAAAAATATTTATACCTAAATTCCGTGAGGGTATAAAGGTAAAAATAGATAGAAAAGTTAAGGGCACAATTAAGCATATGACCATAACAAAAAGCAAAACAGGAAAATATTATGTTTCTATTTTAACAGTTCAAGAAAGAAAAGAACTACCTAAAACAGGTAAATCTGTTGGATTAGATTTAGGTATAAAAGATTTAGTTATAACATCAGATGGACAAAAATTTGAAAATAATAAATATATAAATAAATATGAAAAAGATTTAAAACACCAACAAAGGTATTTATCTCATAAAACAAAAGGTAGTAAACGTTATAAAAAACAAGTAATTAAAATTGCCAAAATACACGAGAAAATATCTAACTGCAGAAATGATACACTACACAAGATTTCCTACCAGATAGTACGGGACTATGATACAATATGTATAGAAGACCTAAATGTAAAGGGTATGGTTAAAAACCATAAACTAGCAAAACAAATAGAAGATGCTAGCTGGGGAAATTTCGTCAGAATGCTTCAATACAAATCTGATTGGTATGGTAAAAAAGTGGTTCGGATAGATAGATTTTATCCATCATCAAAAACATGTCATATCTGCGGTGAAAAGAACGAAAACCTAAAACTCTCAGATAGAGAATGGACATGCGAACATTGTGGAACAACACACGATAGAGATATCAATGCAAGTATAAACATTCTAAATGAGGGTTTAAGAATATCTGGGATGGTGGTACCCAGTACGCAAGCGGAGGCTCAAATAAGACATTCCCTCGGGAACGCACAGGCCTGTGAAGTTTGTAGCTCAATGTAATTCAAGGAGCAACCACAAGTCGAGTTTAGATGAAATAAAATAATAATATTTTTTAAAAAATAATATTTTATATATAATATAAAAAAATATGAAAATAATTGATAATTTTTTAAAAGATGATAAATATAACAAGGTTATATATCCAAAAAAACAAATAGTATTACATCATACAGCTGGCAATAAAAATGCTCAAAGTTCAATAGATTGGTGGAATTCTCAAAAAGGTAAAATAGGAACCGCATTTATTATAGATTATGACGGAAATATATTCAGATGTTTTTATGAAGATTATTGGTCATTTGCTCTTGGATTAAAAACTATAAATCGATTAGTTATTGAAAAGCAGGCAATACAAATTGAATTATGCGCATGGGGTCAATTAACAAAATCAAATAATGCATATTATAATTATTTAAAAAAGAAAGTTGATAATAATGAAGTATATGAACTAAAAAATAAATGGAGAGGATTTAATTATTTTCATAAATATTCTGATGAACAAATAAATAGTTTAAATGAACTTTTGAATTATTTATGTGATAAATATAATATAAAAAAAGAAATAAATCCAGACATCTTTGATATAAATGAAAAAGCATTAAACGGAGATACAGGAATATATGCTCATTGTAGCTATAGAAAAGATAAATTTGACATCTATCCAGATGACAGAATTTTAAATATTTTTAAAAAATAATATTATTGAAATTATGAAATCAAAAATTTAATTCAAAAGAATTTTAATTGGCAAATAAATATGAAAAATGATAAAATAATGGGAATTGAATTTTTACGTTTTAATCATGCCGGATTAATGGAATTAAAAAATGGAAATATTGAAAACTATGGGGTTGTTGCAATTAAGGATAATAAATTAACATATGTAACGCATTTAGGACTTTTGTTATTATATAAACAATATACAAATATAGTAACAGAAAATGAAAATGAAATTATAAATGATATTAATAAAATATTTAAAAATGTTAAATTAAATAATAATGATAACGATTTTAAAAATATAAAAGAAAAGTTAATTGACAAAGGATATATCAATATTATAAATTTAGAAGAAATTAAATATGTTATTTTTTAAAAAATAAAAATATGATAGAAATAAATAATTATATGAATAAAATTTTTTTAAAAGACATAATGTCTTTATTGAAAGAATTGCCAGATAAATCAGTTGATTTAGTTTATGGTGATCCTGATTATAATGTGGGAATAAAATATCGAGGTAAATCATATACAAAATCTTTTGATGAATATATTGATTGGTACATTGAATTGGCAAAGGAATCATTAAGAGTTCTTAAAGACACTGGTAATATGTTTTTGATAAATTATCCAAAACAAAATGCGTATTTAAGAGTTAAATATTTAGATCAAGCGTGCTATGAAGTTCTTGATTATTCATGGGTATATAGTAGTAGTATTGGTCATAGTCCTAAAAAATTAACAACTGCACATAGAAGTATTTTACATTGTAGAAAAACAAAAAATAATAATTTTTATAAAGATAATATAGCTGTGCCATATAAGTATCCTAAAGATAAAAGAAT
>Ga0208825_1003115_pt1 | contig 10201 bp, 8 predicted proteins | sample AD_UKC113_MetaG_FD_184450 | JGI IMG/M metagenome (GOLD analysis project Ga0208825, IMG submission 184450) | Active sludge microbial communities of municipal wastewater-treating anaerobic digesters from Hong Kong - AD_UKC113_MetaG (SPAdes)... | ecosystem: Engineered > Bioreactor > Anaerobic >...
CGCACCAAGAGGGAGGTCGCCAAGGACCTGAACAACCTCATGAAAATGTGGGAGGAGATCAAGAAGCGGGTCCAGGAAACCCCCTCTCCGGGCCTCATCCACCAGGAACAGGACCTGGCCCTGCGCGTCATTCGAGACTACTTCAATCCCAACATCAAGACCGTTCTAGTGGACGATCGGGAAACCCACCAGCGGGTCAAGGACTTCCTGCGGATCATCGATCCCCGGCTCCAGCGCATCGTCAAGTACCACCGAGAGGACGCTCCCATCAGCCTCAAGTACAACCTCGAAGACCAGATCGAACAGGTCTTCCAGAAGCGGGTCCCCCTGAAATCCGGCGGCTACCTGCTCATCGACTCCACCGAAGCCCTGGTGGCCGTGGACGTCAATTCCGGGCGGGCCAACGGGGACGGAGCCGTGGAGGAAATGGTTTTCAAGGTCAACATGGAGGCCGCCACGGAAATCCCCCGGCAGTTGCGCCTGCGGGACCTGGGCGGGCTCGTGGTCATTGACTTCATCGACATGCACGATCGCCGTCACACCCGGGAAGTGGAACGTCGACTCAAAGAGGAAATGAAAAAGGACAAGGCCAAAATCACCATCGGGCGGATTTCCCGCTTCGGCCTTCTCGAGCTTTCGAGGCAGCACCTGGGAATCAACACCCTGCGGAGCTCCTCGAGGGAGTGCCCCACCTGCAAGGGTGCGGGCTGGGTCCGCACTCCCCTGGCCAGCGCCCTCTTCCATCTTCGAAAAATCTGGATTGGGCTGGCCCAGCGAAAAGACCTGGCCCAGGTGAGAGGGACCTTCTCCATCGAGGTGGCCAACTATCTTTTGAACCAGAAAAGAAACGAATTGAAGCGCCTGGAAGAGCGTTACGGCACTTCCATCTGGATCGAGGGATCCCCCATCCTGCTTCCCCACGAAGGGCAGATCGAGTTTGTGTCCCGGGACGGGGCCCACTAAACGCAACACACGCTCCCGGTCGACGAAGGGATCGAAGGGGGCCGTCATTCCCCCGGCGTCCGGCTCCATATGGGCAGGGGGGGAAGCCGTCCGCGGCCCCAATTCCGCGGAAAGAATGCCGGAAGGGCGTTCGGCAGGCTCGAGGGTGCCCGGATCGTTTCTCGTCCGCCGGTCCTCATCAGACGATCACGTACTTTTTAATGGTATAGACCACTTCGTCCGGATCATCCAGAAGGGTGAGAAACTCGAGGTCCTCGCGTGAGATGGCATTATGGGACAACAGGGTGTTCTTCACCCATTCCAGGAGGCCGTGAAAATATTCCTTGCCCACCAGAATGACGGGAAACGGCTTGATCCTGCGGGTCTGTATGAGGGTCAGGGCCTCGAAGATCTCGTCCATGGTGCCGAACCCCCCCGGCATCCCGACGTAGGCCTGGGCATATTTGATGAACATGACCTTTCGAACGAAGAAGTACTGAAAATCCAGCCGAACATTCTGATACGGGTTGGGTTCCTGTTCCAGGGGAAGCTTGATGTTGAGGCCCACGGACCTGCCTCCCCCCTCCCGGGCCCCCTTGTTTCCCGCCTCCATCACGCCTGGCCCGCCCCCCGTAAGGATATGGAACCCGTTCTGGGCCAGCTTGCGGGCGATCTCCACCGTCTTCTCGTAGACCGGATCTCCCGGTTTGACCCGCGCAGACCCAAAAATGGAAACCGCGGGGTAGATGTCCGAGAGGGTCTGGAACCCATCCACGAACTCGGCGATGATCTTGAAGAGCCGCCATGAATCCTGGACGGTCATGGCGTCAATGACATATTGTTTTTCGGCCATCTTGTCGGTCCTTTTCAATGGATCTTGGTGCCGGCGAGTGATAAGAAGGGTATTGTCAAAAAGCAGGGACAACCCGATCCATCTTACGGGAGGGAAGCGCGGGAAATCAAGTTTCTATTGGAAATCCTTGTGCGGTACACGCTCCCGGTTCTATTCGGACGTGTTTTTTTCGGAATTCTTTTCCCCAGGACGCTCTATTCTTATGGGCACGAATAGGCACCACCGGGGGGTCCCATTGAATGAGAGCTCCGGCCGGTAAAATCAGGTACAATCCAGGTTTGGGTTGCCATTTGGCACCGGAATGAATAGAATCCTGCGAACAGGATCGAATCCGAGAGTCTTATTGAGCTTAACCAGATCATCAACTGTCGATAAATATGACCTGAAGCAGCATCCTTGTTGGGGGTCATGGTCGAATACGACGGAGGCCGTTTGAATGGAAATGAAAGACTTTGTGAAGGCAGCCTTGAAAAAGGTGAACAAGAAGGTGGCCGAGGGGTCCCTGGACAAGAATGAAGAAGGCTACGACGAACCGGAGGAAATGCTCCTGGACTGGATCTGGATCGAGCTGAAAGAAGAATCGCCGGACAAGGATGCCGTCATCGGCATGGACCTGGACGACCTTTACGAGATCATCGAAGGGTCCGCAGACATGTACGAGGATTACCAGATTTTGCTCGAGTCCCTCCGCAAGGAGGAAGAGTCTTAGGACTCGGGCCCGTTTTCATCCGGCGCCCTCTTGTGGGGCGCTTTTTTTGTTGGAAAGACGCCGGGTCCCGCCGGTACGGCCGGGAGCTCCGGCCGGGGAGAAGCCACCAGTCATGGAGTCCGCATCGCCCAGCACTCAACTGCCCGGCATCGTCCTTCACCCGGGACGGGAAAAGAGGATCCTTCGGGGACATCGATGGGTTTTCAGCAACGAAATTTCCACGAACCCTCTTTCCCAGTTCGAGCCGGGGAGCTGGGTGGAGGTGTTTTCCGGCAAAGGCATCTCCCTGGGCTCCGGCTACATCAACCCCCGGTCCCTGATTGCGGTGAGGATCCTTTGTCCTCCGGGAGTCCGCTTCTCCCGGGATTTCCTGGAAGAGCGAATCCGGGAGGCCGTTCGGCGACGGGAGGAATTTTACTACCCGGGATCCTCCTGTTACCGAGCCGTATTTGGCGAATCCGACGGCTTGCCGGGCCTCGTAGTGGATCGTTACGGGGACGTGGTGGTTTACCAGGTCAACACCCTGGGGATGGTTCGCCTCGAGCCGTGGGTCCGGGATTTGCTCCTCGAGATCTTCCGTCCCGCGGCCCTGGTTTGCCGCAACGACTCTTCCGTAAGGGCCCTCGATGGCCTGTCCCCGGAGAAGGGCGTCGTCCACGGCGGGCTGCCCGAGGATTGCCGGGTGTCCATCGACGGGATCGAGTATTCGCTGCGTCCCCTCGAGGGACAAAAGACGGGGTTCTATCTCGACCAGCGGGACAACCGGCGTGCCTTTCAACGATGGACCGCAGGCCGCAGGGTCCTGGACCTGTTTTGCTATAACGGCGCGTGGAGTCTTGCCGCAGTGGCCGGCGGGGCCATCGAGGCGACGGGGGTAGACCAGTCGGGGGACGCCGTCGAGCAGGCCGCGGCCAATGCCGCTCTCAACGGGCTGGAGGATCGCTGCCGCTTCGTTCGGGAGGAAGCCTTTCATTTCTTACGATCCGCAAACAAATCCGATTATGACTGCATCATTCTGGATCCTCCCTCCTTCGCCAAGACCCGCAACGCCCTCGCCGCCGCCAAGAAAGGCTACACGGATCTCAATCGAAGGGCGCTGCTCCTGCTGCCTCCCGGGGGAATCCTGGTGAGCTGCTCGTGCTCCTACCACGTGGACGAAGGCCTGTTTGAGGAAATCCTTCTCCAGGCCGCCCAGGCAAGCGGCCGACGGCTCCGCCTCCTCGAGGCCCGGACTCAGGCCGTAGACCACCCCATTCTCCTGGCCATGCCCGAGACCCGGTATCTCAAGTGCTGTTTTCTCGAGGTGTTCTAAATCCCGGGTGTTGCGGGCCGCCCGGCAGGACGGGAAGCTTAGGAATCCTGAAACCAAGCACATCGATTTTCGTGAAGAGATGAAAAGCCTATGCCGATTTATGAATTCCGATGCGGAGATTGTGGAAAAAAGACGGAAATCATCACCCTGAGGGTTTCCGAAGAGGTGGATCCTTGCTGCCGGCACTGCGGGAGCCGCCAGGTGGGCCGAATCCCTTCCCGGGTGAGGGTGCGCCTTTCCGAGGAGACCCGCCTGGAACGTATGGCGGATCCGTCGCGCCTGGGAGGCCTGGATGAAAACGATCCCAAAAGCATGGCCCGGTGGATGAAAACCATGGGTCAGGAGATGGGAGAGGACCTGGGAGAAGACGTGGACGCCCTGGTGGAGGAAGCCATGGAAGCCGAAGCCCGGGGGGAGCTTGACCCCGGGGGGACGGCCCCGGAAGACGACCTTCCATGAGAAAGCAGGCACCCGATCACGGCCCGGGTTCCCCCCTGTCGGTCACCCGCTGGAGGGCGGAGGATGCCTCCCGTTCCGTTCCCCTTTTTCAATGCCTGGCAAGCCGCCTGAAGGTCTCCCCGGAAGAGGCTTCGGACCTCATCGACTTCGGGTCGGTCCAGGTGAACGGCCACCGGGAACGCAAACCCGCCCGCATCCTCGAGGGCCGGGAAGAGATCGCCGTCTACTGGCCGTGGACGGGGGTCCGTCGACACTACGAGATCGATCCCCGGCGTATCGTGTTCCAGGATTCCTGCCTGCTTGCCTACGACAAGGAGGCGGGAATTCCCAGTCAGCAGACGCCCTCGGACGCCTACAACAACGTGTTCGCCGCCGCGTACCGATACCGGGAAAAGCTGGGCGGGAAAGACCCCTACGTGGCCTTGCACCATCGCCTGGATCGGGAAACCAGCGGGATCCTTCTCCTGGCCCTGGATCGGGAGGTGAATCGGCACTTGGGGAATGCGTTCCGGGATCGCCGGGTGGTCAAGGACTATGCGGCCTGGGTTTCAGGGACCCCGGCCCGGGATTCCTGGGTTTCCCGGGAACCGATCGGTCGCAAGGGGGGAAGATATCGGACGGTCCCCCCCGGCGAAGGGAAGCCCGCCGAAACCCTCTTTTGGGTGCTCTCGAGGCGGGAGAACGGCTCCCTGGTTCGTGCGCGACCCGTGACCGGGCGAACCCACCAGATTCGTCTTCACCTGGAGGCTGCAGGCCACCCGATCCTGGGAGACCGCCTGTACGGGGGCCCCCCTGAAAAACGCCTCTTCCTGCACGCCTGGTGCCTGCAACTGCGCCATCCCGTCAGCGGATCGCCGTTGGTTCTCCCTGCGGCCGTTCCTCCCGACTGGCCGGAACCTCGGCCGGATATTCCTCCGGATTAGGAGAATCGGACCAGCGGTCCAGTTCCTCCTTCATGGCTTCGAGGATCTGTCCCGCCCGGATCAGGGCTTCCCGGGCCACGGTCCGATCCTCCCCCGCAGCCCTGCTCCGGTCCACGAGGTGGGTCCAGTCCAGCCTCGCCATCTCGGAGCGCATCTCGAATTCGTCGTGGAGCTGTGAAATGCCTTGATCCAGCATCCTGCGCAGGTACCGGACCTTGAAGTCCCCGGCATAGGCGGCAAAGGACTGCCCGAGCTCGGAGCGGGTTTCCGCCTTGATCAGGGCCACCGCTTCCTCCACCACCTTGGGGGTTCCCGTGAGACTCCGGGACAATCCCCCCCACCCTCGATTTCCCGAAGAGGACTTCCAGTCCTCCAACCAACCGGACAACCTGGCCAGGCCGAACTTGAGAAGCAACGTCCCCCGACGGGTGACGGCTCGGCTCGCCGCAGCACTGAAGGGGGCGGGCTGGATTCGCCCGAGGAACGCTCCGTCCCAACCTCGACTTCCTTCGAACTTCTCCAGGGAAACGCCGTACTGAGCGAGCCCGCCGCGATACTCCTCGACGGCGGTCTGGAACAGGGTCCAAAAGGATTCGTAGGCCTGCTGCAGACGCGCCTGGAGAAACGCCTCCCTTTCCCGGGCAAACTCGATCACCCGGGTATTGATGCGTTCCACGAGAAACCGGGTGATGCCTTCCCGAAATTCCAAGTACACCCGGTACAACTGCCGAAGGGCCTGTCGAAGGTCGGTCAGTTCTCTGTGTACGCGGGGATCCATCGGAAAACGTTCCACCAGTTCCATGGTTTCCGGCACGATCATTCCGGCCGTGGGATGGAAAAAGGCGTCGGCGGAACCGTCCAGGTCTTGGAGCAAGGCCTCCCTGAGGCCCGAAATGGAATTCCGGAGGGTCAGCAGCATGCCCTGCATGGAAGCATGCTTTTCCCGAAGAGGACCCGAAGATTCCTTCAACACCTCGATGTCCTGATCCAGGAAGGCCTTCCGGGTCTTCACCGTGTCCAGAACGCTTCCCGCCACTAGGGAGAGGCGGTTCAGAATACTTCTCAAAAGGGTGTCCGTCCGTTGCCGCTGGATCCGCTCGGCCATCCGGTCCCGAAACCCTTGGAACCCTTGCGAGGATTTCCGCACCAGGGCCTTTTCCTTTTTCCAGTGGCGAAGAAGCCTTCGCTCCTTTTCCGGCAGGGCGTCCCCCACCTGGTCCGCCAGGTGTAAAAGGGCGGAGAAGCGAAACAGCTGGGGATCGGGCACCACCCACTCGAGCTCACTTTTCACCCGCCCGCACATGGCTTCGATGTCTTCGAGATCCGGGTGCACGTCCAGGTCCACGTTGAGGACGAACAGCGTGTGGGGATCCAGCCGAAGGGTCCTGATGAACTCGAGGAGTCTGAAGTCCGCTTCCCGCAGGCCGTAACGGCTGCTGATGACGTAGAGCACCAGGTGGGTGCCCAACAGGTGCTGCTGCAGGAGGGCAAAATGGAGGGGATTGGGAGAGTCGCTGCCCTGGCAGTCGGCGATCTCGACGTTTTCACCCAGCCAGGGAATGGGGACCTGGAGCTCCATGTCCCGAAGGTAGACCTCCTGGCCCTGGGTCCCCACAAACCGCTGATGCTGCCGGATGGACGTCGGGTCGAAGAGAAGTCGGTTGACCCCCTCCCCCACGGAACTCCCGAGGAGATCGTAGCCGTCCAGGTAGCCCTTGAGGGCAAAAAAGCCGGGCTCGACATGCCCGCGGGTCTGCTGCCGGTCGTTTTGCACCTGCCGGAGCCTGTCCCGGAGGCCCTGTCGGTCCTCGGCCCTGCGGATATCCACGGGCTCGTGGTTTCCATCTCCTTCAAAGTCCGGAAGCATCCGGGCCGAGTCGTTGAGTTCCTCGATGATCTGGGACCACGGTTTGATTTCGACCCATCCCCCCAGCCGATCCGAGGTTCGGATGCGGGTGACGAAGGACGTGACGATCCCCGCACCTCTTCTCAACAGGTCGGACCCGACCAGGGCGTTGATCAGGGTGCTTTTCCCGGATTTCACGGAACCCACTACGGCCACCCTCAGGACGAAGTCCTCGATGGAACGACCCACACCGGCCAGGTGCGTCCTCCACCGCCGCCCAGCCTCCCCTTCGAGGGCGCCCAGCTCTTCCAGTTCCCGGAGGGTTTCTTCCAGGATTTCCATGCGTTGTCGAATTTTGCGCTTCAGGTGGGAGTAGGCTTTCATGGTCCTCCGTCTTGTCCCGTGATGGATGAGGGTCCACAGCTTTTCGGAATCCCCGGGGTCCTTCCCGGCGTTTCAAGAACCGCGCAAGTGCAGTTATCCAGAAAATCCGAAAAAAATCAAGGAAAGCCCTCCACCGCTTCCTGCGGACAGCCCAACATTCTGCACGGATTTCTCGTTTCGACGAGGACTGCCGGACCGGCTACCCGGTCCGGGCCATGGGGGGACGGAGTCTCCCGGGCAGCGGCATTCCCGAACGGAGGTTGGAAGAGGGGTGGGTCGGCCCGGAAGGAACCTGGGTCGGGCCGCTTTTTTTCAGTGCCGGTTTGATGGAGAGGGAAAACGTCCGGATTTCAGGTCCCCGGGCGGAGATTGGGAACGAGGGAATCGCTCGACCCGGGGGGAAGCAATGGAAGAGTCTTCACCACGGGGCACCCGGATGGGCGGGATCAAGGCCTGGAGGGCTACCCCTTCTTCCCGCACGCCTCTCGGATCTTGTGGATGAGCTCCATCAAATCGCAGGGCTTGGTGAGGTAGTCGTAGGCGCCGAACTCGATTCCTTGCCGGGCCGCCGTTTCGGAACCATGTCCCGTGAGCATGATCACCGGCATCGTCGGGTCCATCATTTTGAAGATCTTGAGGACCTCGATCCCGTCCATGTCTTCCATCTTGAGGTCCAAAACGGCCACGTCAAAGCTGCCGTCTCGAAGGACTCGAATCGCCTCGGAACCGCTCAGGGCTGGCGTGACTTCGATGTTGCGCCGGGCCATCCGCTTGGCGAGCACCTGCACATACCCCGCCTCGTCATCCACCAGGAGGAGCTTCACGCGACCGGACCGATCTTGTGTATTCTCAGGCATCTCCGGGTTCCTGTTCAGGCTCCGCGCCGCAAGGTGATTTCCTGGATCCGCGCCTGGGTGATCTTGTCTTCGTGTTGGGTCTTCTTGTTCTTGGCTTCCTTGACCTTGGCCATGAGCTGGTCGATGTCGCAAGGTTTCATCAGGTAGTCGAAGGCCCCCAGCTTCATCCCTTCGATTCCGGTCTCCACCGTGGCATGACCGGTCAGCATGATCACTTCCACCAGGGGATGGGCCTGCTTGATCTTCCGGAGTGTCTCGATGCCGTCCATGCCGGGCATCTTGACGTCCAGGATCACCACATCCACGTTGCTGTCCTTTTCCCGGAGCTTTTCCAGGGCTTCGTAGCCGCTGTAGGCGGTCACGATGCTCAGGTTCCTCTTGCCCAGGCGTCGAGTCATGGTGTCCACAAAGGGGACTTCGTCATCGACCAACATCACGACGGTTTTCAACATGAGGATTCCTCCCTCTCTTGACGTTACGACAGGATTTGACTCCAAAGATACCCCATTTCCCTTGGTTTCGAAAACCCCCGAAACCCGCACCCGGCCGTCGGTTGTCGACTCTCGGGGGCGGACGGTGACTCGGGACCGTTGGGCGGCCCGCCCCATGGAAACCGGGCGGTGGGAATTTTCCGCGCCCCCTAAGGAAATCCGGCGCCGACGACTCGACCCGGCCGGCCGGCGATGGATCTCGAGATCGGCCTACGAACGCGCCTCCTCCCCCTTGCAAAAGAGGGGCAGGTAAACGTGAAAGGTGGTGCCCAAATCCACGGCACTGTTCACCGTGATCTCCCCCCCCATCTTGTGCACGATGCCGTAGCAGATGGACAGCCCCAGCCCCGTGCCTTTCCCCACGGGCTTGGTGGTGAAGAACGGGTCGAAGATCCGGGGCAGCACGGACTTGGGTATGCCGCATCCGGTATCCGAGACGTCCAGCACCACCTTGTCGCCCTCCTGTCTGCTCGTGATTTGGACCGTTCCCCCACCGGGCCCGATGGCATCGATGGCGTTGTTGATAAGGTTCAAGATCACCTGCTGGATTTCCGACGGGGAGGCGCAAACCTCGGGCAACCGGGGGTCCAGGTTCTTCACGATCTTGACGTTGGCGTACCGGGACGGTTGCTCGGAAATTCCCACCACCTCCTCGATGAGGTCGTTGAGCTGCATGGGTCGCGTCCGGGGATCGGTTCTCCGGGCGAAACTCAGCAGCTTGTGGGTGATTTCCTTGCAGCGCTCCCCCTGGGTGCGGATCTGTTGCAACGCCGTCTTGAACTCCTCGAGATTGCGGCTCTCCCGAAACTCTTCCTCTTCCAGCAGGTCTCCGATCCACCCGGCCTCTTCCACCATGATGGCGACGGGGTTGTTGATTTCATGAGCGATCCCCGCGGCAAGTTCCCCCACCGAAGCAAGCTTTCCCGCCTCGATCACCTGCTCGTTCATCATCTCCTTTTCCCGGTCCGCCTTTTCGATGTATCGCACCATCCTCTTGGAAAGCGCGAAGGCCATGAAGACGATGGCCAGCCCTCCCAGGAACCCGATGAGAATCGCCAGCTTCCGGGTCTGGTAGAGGTCCGAAAAGGCATCGGTTTCGTCCTGCTGGTAGGCCAGGATCCATTCCCCTCCCTTGAGGTGCGTCATGACGTAGATGACGTCTCTGCCTCCATGGCGGAACCGCCCAACGGAAACGTCCTTGCGGCGCAGGTCCCCTTGGGAGAAGTCGAAGACGGCCCGGAGCGCCTGCCCCACCGCGCCGTAAGGACTCGAGCCGTCCTGCCTGCCGTGGGCCAGGAGACTCGCGGGAACCTCCCCGTCCAGAACCGACGCGGACTGGGGCCTCGTCTGAAACTTTCCCTCGCTGTTGACGATGAACGCGGATCCGGTCACGCCGATCCGGATGCTCTCCACCAGCGAATTGAA
>Ga0208825_1003116_pt1 | contig 10200 bp, 4 predicted proteins | sample AD_UKC113_MetaG_FD_184450 | JGI IMG/M metagenome (GOLD analysis project Ga0208825, IMG submission 184450) | Active sludge microbial communities of municipal wastewater-treating anaerobic digesters from Hong Kong - AD_UKC113_MetaG (SPAdes)... | ecosystem: Engineered > Bioreactor > Anaerobic >...
GGGAATTTGCCCGGGCCAGGAGGTTGAACCAGCCGGTTTCCCTTATTATGTTTGACGTTGATCACTTTAAGAAAATCAATGATCTTTACGGACATGAGGCCGGTGATCTGGCTCTTCAAGCTATTGCCGGCCAGCTCCAGAAATCTGTCCGGGCCGAAGATATTGTCTGCCGTTTTGGCGGCGAGGAATTTACGGCTGTCCTGCCCGGCCTGCCACTGGATAAAGCCCTCCAGCGGGCGACAGTTATTCTGGAAGCAGTCAGAAATCTGGAGCTGGTTTCTAATGTCACTTTGCTTCAGACCCTAACCATGTCAGCCGGAGTAGCATCTTTCCCGTTCCACGGACTAACACCAGCCGATGTTCTGCAGGCAGCTGACCAGGCACTTTTCCGGGCCAAGAAAGAAGGGAGGGATCAAGCTCTGACCGCAGACCGCCATTAAAATAATCAATGGAAAAAATAATTATTAATAGATATCTGCTTTAGAAGGGGAAAAGGCAGGAAAGATGGCTAAAGATTTTAGCCCTAAAGCTAAGGGGGAGGCGCCGCATGAGAAACCCTGAAGTCCCGGGGCCCAGGTGGAAGAGAAGGTTTGGTAGCCCGGTTTATTTAATATCCGTTCTTTTTACTGTTATTATTCTGGTCATCGGCCTGGCTTTCTATCAAGCTGAAGAAAGAAGGGTAAAAAATGTAATCTATAATCAGCTGTCAAGCATTGCCAGGCTACAAGCCGGGGAAATAAAATCCTGGCTCGACAAAGGCCGGGCCGATGCGGAAGAAACAGCCAGAAGCGAATTCTTTGCGGCGGCTATCAACAATTTTCTGAGGCAGCCTTCCCCGCAAAATACCCGGGAGGTAAAGGAGCGGCTCGAGCTCACCACCGAAGTCTATGGTTATTCCCGGATTATGATTTTAGATAGGGGAAAGAAGCCAGTTATTTCTGTTGGCCAGGAAGCACCGGCCGGAGCTCCGGACTCATTCTCGCCTGAGTTAAAAGAAGCCCTGGCTCAAACTGAAACGACGGGGAAAGTATCCAGCACGGATTTACATCTACCCCGGCCGGGCAGCCTGCCTCATCTCGATATCATCGCCCCTGTATTTTATCCACCCCTGGGGCAGGAAATCGGACTTGAGGTCAATCAACCTATAGCTTTTCTCATTTTGACCTCTGAAGCCCAAAAATCTATATCTCCGCTGATTGAATCCTGGCCAATTTCTTCCAGAACCGGCGAAACCCAGCTGGTCAGAAAGGACGGGGATGAAGCTGTTTTCCTCAATGAGCTGAAAGACCAAAAAGGAACAACTCTCAGCCTGCGCCTGCCGCTCAGCCGGAAAGACACGGCGGCAGTCAGAGCTGCCCTTGGCCAGTATGGCCGGTTTGAAGGACTCGACTACCGGGGCCAGAAGGTTATGGCCTGTCTGGCGCCTGTTCCCGGTACCTCCTGGTCCATTATTGCTAAAATTGATCAGAAGGAAGCGCTCTCTATCTGGCAAAAGAGTTCGACTCTAATCATTCTTCTGATCCTGGCGGTCGTAGCTTTGGGTTTTCTCCTGACGGAACTGTTCTGGCAGCGGCGGGAAAAAGCCAGTCTGGCTAAACTTTATGAGGCTGAAACTCAGGCCCGGGAAAGCCAGGAACTTTTCCGGGTGCTGACCGAGTCATCTCTGACCGGAGTTTATCTGATTCAGGATGGAGTATTTAAATATATCAACCAGACCCTGGCTGAGTGGTTTGGTTATAAGCCGGAGGAACTGCTTGATAAGCTGGGGAATCTTGAGCTGACTCATCCTGATGACCGGCCTACGGTCGCCGAGAACAATCGCCTGCGCCTGGAAAAAAAGGTGATGAGTGTCAGGTACGATTTTAAAGGTCTCAGGAAAGACGGCAGCATTTTTTATGTGGAAGCCCATGGCAGTACGATAGACTATCAAGGACGGCCGGCGATCATCGGCTCGCTGGTTGATATTACTGACCGGATGAACCTGCTGCAGGAAATCCTGGCCAGAGAAGCTGAAATCAGAGCGACTCTTTACAGCATTGGTGATGCCGTTATCGCCACTGATTTTTCCGGCCGGATCCAGATCATGAACCCGGTAGCCGAAAAGTTAACCGGCTGGACAGAAGCAGAAGCCAAAGGCCAGCCCGTTCAGGAAGTTTTCTCCCTGATTGACGAATTCAACCGGCAACCAGTCGAAAATCCTTTTGACCGGGTCAACCGGGAAGCGGCAACCGCCAGTTTGGCCGATCATGCGGTTCTAATTTCGAGAGATGGCCGGGAATACCCGATCGCCGATAGCGGAGCACCAATTATTGATAATAATGGCCAGATACTGGGGGTAATTCTGGTCTTCCGGGATCAGACCGCGGAAAGAAAGACTCAGAGAGAAATACTGGAGACCAGAGAGCAGCTTAAGGAAAGAAATAGATTTCTTGAGCACCTGATTGCCAATTTACCAGGAATGATTTACCGCTGTAAGAATGACCGGAACTGGACCATGGAATATATCGCCGGGGCCTGCCGGGAGATTACCGGCTACGAACCGGAAGATTTAATTAATAACCGCAGACTGGCCTTTAATGATCTGATTTTCCCTGAACACCAGGGGTTTGTCTGGAAGAGATGGCAGGAAGCTTTGGATCAGAAAGAGACTTTTGAAGATGAATATGAGATTAGAACGGCCGACGGCAAAATAAAATGGGTCTGGGAGAGAGGAAGTGGAGTTTACGATCAGGAGGGGCAGCTCATTTGTCTGGAAGGTTTTATTACTGACATTACCGAAAGAAAAAAGGCCGAGCAAGAACTGGTCAAAAGCGAGCGGGAAAAATCGGCTATTTTTGCCACTATTTCCGAGCACGTGCTTGAACTGGCGCCTGATCTGACTGTTGTCTGGGCCAACCGGGCGGCTATCGAATCTCTCGGCAAGAAAGAAAGCGAAGTCATAGGTAAAAAATGCCATGAGCTGTGGTTTGGGCGAAAAGAGCCCTGCCCGTTCTGCCCGGTAGCCACAGCCCGAGACTCGGGACACCCGGAGACCTCTGAATCCACTACAACTGACGGGCGGTCGTGGCACATCAGCGCTTATCCCCTGAGGAACGAGCAGGGTCAGGTGACCGGCATCATCGAAGTCTCATTCGACATAACTGACAGGAAAAAAACCGAAGAAGCCATAAAGCGCTCGCTTCAGGAAAAAGAGATTTTGATCCGGGAAGTCCATCACCGGGTAAAAAACAATATGCAGGTTATTTCCAGCCTCCTGAACCTGCAGTCAAATCTGCTGACCGACCAGAAAGCTAAAGAAGCCATCAGGGAGTGCCAGAGGCGGATAAAATCCATGGCGATGGTCCACGAGAGGCTGTACCGGTCAACGGACCTGGCCAAGATTGATTTTGCCAGCTATTTAAGCAGCCTGGCTAAAAATATTTTTCTGGAACATCAGGTCAATTCAGACCGGATCAAGCTTCAGCTTGAAATCGAACCAGTCGAAATTGATTTGAATCTGGCTGTTCCCCTCGGCTTGATTTTAAATGAGCTAATCACCAACGCTTTTATTCATGCTTTTCCAGGAAGACGGCCTGGAAATATCAAGGTAAGTTTCAAAAAGATTTCTGAAGGCCGGGTTGAACTCCGGGTGGCTGATGATGGAATTGGTTTCCCCCGTGGCTTAGATTTCAAAAAATCAGAATCTCTTGGCCTGGTAATAATCAATGCCCTGGTCGAACAGATTGAAGGACAGCTTGAACAAAAGCCAGTGGAGGGAGGCGGCACCGAGTTTCGCCTGATCTTTGGCGGCTAACCGCTGAACTGGCCCAAAGGCACCAGGCTGGTAAGAATTAAAATAGTTTTTTGACTTTTTCCGGAAGAAAATTCCTCCACCGGCGTCAAAAGTAGAAATAGCTATTTTTATAAGGAGATGGAGGTCTAAATGAAAAAACGTCTCTTACCGGTAATGGTCCTGGTGCTGGTGTTGACGACCTTCTCTCTTCTGATGGCCCAAATGCCCCAACAGCAAATGAAGCCTGAAGAGGTGAAGAGAGCTCTCTCGCTGGTCAGCGAGCCCCAGCCAGTTCCAGACAAGTACAAGGTCGGTTTTGATTCCATTACGCCGGCCGATACCCTGAGCATGCTCGGGTATATTTCGTCGGATTGGATGGAAGGGCGTGAAACCGGCACCCGTGGTTTTGACACAGCTGCCGATTATGTTGTTTCGCTCTTCAAGATGTGGGGTGTCAAGCCAGGCGGTGGTCCGGCCAGAATGAATGCCGGCCGGCTTCGGGCCATGGCTGCCCGTGGAGATTTATCCAATCAGCCGCAGGAAAGAAGCTATTTCCAGGAATTTTCCCTTAAAGAAATCTCTGATCCCAAGACCTCTCTGACCATCGAAGTGGCCAGAGGAGGCAGCCTGAAGAGCCGCACTTTTCAGAGCGGGGTTGATTTTATGAGTCTGTCTTCTTCGGAAGGAAGAATTGGAGGGCCGGTAGTTTTTGTTGGTTACGGAATTAAAGAACCTTCTATCGGCTGGGACGAACTTAAAGGTTTAAACCTCAAAGACAAGGTAGTGGTGGTTATCAGCGAAGCTCCTGGTAAAGATGATCCCAAATCACCTTTTAACCAGAAGAAGGAGCTTAAGGATAAATATTTCCCTCAGGCTCAGGCCTTTCAGATGATGGCTATGATGAGAGGCCGGGGCGGCCAGCGGTTCAATAAACTGGATGAAATTTACAAACAGGCCCCAGCCGCGGTTCTTATTGTTCAGAATGGAGCTAAAGACTCTGATATTTATAATTCCCTGAGCACTGATCAGAATGCCCTGCCGCCAGATGACCGGCCAATTATTGATATGCCCAGGAAGAGGCTGGTTATCCCTGGAGCCAGGGATATGATGGCCGGGATGATGGGCGGAGGAAGTGCTACCACGGTCAATATCACCAGAGAAATGGCCAATCTGTTGCTGGAAAACAGCGGGAAAACTCTGGATGAGCTTAAAAAGTCTATCGAGACCGCTTACCAGCCAGTTTCCCGCGACATTCCTGGAGCCAAGGCTATAATTGATACGACCGCTACCTCCAGGCTAATTAGAGCTAAAAATGTCATCGGCTATATTGAAGGTTCCGACCCGAAACTTAAAGACGAATATTTTGTGGTTGGCGCTCATTTTGATCATAACGGCCGGTGGGAAAATTATGTTTATAATGGCTCGGATGACAATGGCTCAGGTTCTATCGGCGTAGTAGCTATTGCCCGGGCCATGGCCCTCAATCCAGTCAAGCCAAAGCGATCCATTGTCTTCTGCCTCTGGACCGGTGAGGAAAAAGGCTTGCTGGGCAGCCGCTACTACGTCCAGAATCCAGCCTTCCCGCTGGACAAGACAGTTGGTTATCTTAACTACGATATGATCAGCCGGGCCTTTGATGACCAGACTATGGAACGTTATAAGCGGATGCTGGGTGTGACCGGGGCTGAAGATCTGATCAAGAAGATTCGTCCAGCCTATTTCGCGACGGTCAATGCCACCAAAGATTCAGGTTTTTATGAGCTGCAGCAGGAAATGAACAAATATGTCGGGCTGGATCTTTATATTAATGAACCGGAACTTGGAGCCGGAGGCGGCGGATCCGATCATTCATCCTTTGCTTCAGTTAAGAAACCATATGTCTATTATATGGCGGCGATGACCCCTGATTACCATCAGCCAAGCGACACTGTAGATAAAGCTTCGGGCGAACTGTTTTCCAGAATCATCAAGCTCGGTTACCTGACTGTCTTTGCCTTCGCTGACAAATAAAAACAGGGGAAAAACAGGGGACACAATCTATATTTCCTAATTATTTTTAGGAACAGGAAAGGGGCATCTCGATGGTGCCCCTTTTTTTTGCCTTTCCCTGGTAAGAAAACAGGGGACACAATCTATATTTCCTATTTTTTAGTATGGCTCAAGCCCGCCTGATTTTTAATTGATCACTTACTCTACTCTTTATAATTAAATGTGACTGGAAAACTGAATGCTCACTCCATTTTATCCTGAACAATCTAAACAATTACAATTAGAGTGAACAATTGAAGTGGATGGGCTAACCTTTATGTCTTGCCGCTCGCCCTTTTTTAAATAATTAGGAAATATAGATTGTGTCCCCTGTTTATTACTATTTATTAATTTTGGGCCGGCCTGGTGGGTTTCTCTTTATCTTGATACTTAAGGTCTTCTCTAACTTCGCTATGAATTCATCATTTCCTAAAGGTTTTCCACTTCGGGCATAGTCTCGGAAAAACGTCAATTCCTCTTCGCTTTCTTGACCGCGCAAAAAGCCAGCCCAATCGTTGACATCCTTGGTCAAAGGAAACGGCGATAATATTCCTTCATCCAGCCCGAAAACATGAGCTCTGGCACTTGACCAGGGATAATCTTCTGCTCTGGTTACAAGGCCGGCCCTGACCGGATTACGTTCTATGTACCGGGCACAATTATAAAGGTAGATCTCATCCATCGCGTAAGAAAGAAAACGGCCCTGCCATAGATATCCCTTCCAATTATTCTTGGCATTAATCATCCAGGTAAATTTTTTATGCGTTTCGCCAATAGCCCGCCTGAGATTGCCCCCGTTTTCTGGCACGACGACCAGATGAACGTGATTATCCATTAAGCAATAGCACCAGATTCTCACTTTCTCGCGGTGGCAATAAAAGCTCAGAATCTTAAGATACAACCGCTTATCATCATCACCAAAAAACACCCGCTGGCTCCTGTTACCGCGTTGAATGATGTGATGAGGAACATCCGGGACAATAATTCTGGCTATTCTCGGCATGGCATATATAAAGACGAGGATAACTGCCAGGATTTATCATCCAGGATTAAATAATTAAGAAAAAATCTAAAACAAAGGGGCAAATAATTAGGAAATATAGATTGTGTCCCCAGTTTTCCAGTTTTCAGAGGTCAAAGCGGTAAGAGAACTTGAGCAGGAAGATGTTGTCGCCGGGGGCGGTTAAAACATCACCCAGATCACGCCACAGCGACAGGTCGCCCGGGTGGCTGTAGTCGGCCCGGTTCTGCGTCCAGACCACATAGAGCAACGACCCTGGCCGGTATTCCCACCTCAGCACCGCCGTCCCCCGCCACGATTTATAATTAAAATCCGGATTGCCGATGATAAAGGATGTGGCCGCTCCCGCCGCTCCATCCGGGTCAATAAGATAACCTCCCTCAATTGGCTCGAGTGTCGAGCCCCCTTCCTCTCCGAAAACCAGATAATCATAAGCCCGGGCCCGGTTAAGCTGTTTGAAGCGGTCATATTTGCCAACGGCGATAAATGGCTGAAGATAAAGCTGCAGGCTGAGCTTTGGGGTGAAGATCCAGTTGACCCTGATTTCGCTGGCTACCACCTTCTGATCAATTCGTCCAAAAATATACCTTACTCCATAAGTTTCGGTCATCAGGGGATCAGTTACCCTCTTGACCCACTGAGTTTCGTTAGTTTCAAAACTGATGGTCGGCCCGAAGGACAGGCTCAGACTGGTCATCGGCTTCCAGCGCAGCGAGAAATTAGCCGACCAGTAATTAGAATCGGCCTTGAACCACTGATAAGAAAAATTGCCCTGCAAAACAACCGGCTGTCTTGAATCGCTGGTCAGAAAAAGCTGCTGCAGAAAGCCATAAGGGACCTGGGCCAGCGGGCCGCCTCTGGTCAGCTGAGAGGTCAGAGTTTCAGGAAAGTACAGAAAGCTATACTCAAATTGCCACCAGTTGGTCAGGACTCCATTAAAATCAGCAAATAAACAGCCAAACAACTTATTGCCGCCAAAGTCGTACTGCTGGGTCATACCGGCAAAAACCATTGACTGGCGGAAGACTTTTCCCGGCTTGAGCCATTGATAGCCATAAAAGGCATTTAAATCAATTAAATCAGAGCCCATATTCTGAAAACCGGCGTCGTTGGGATCAAAGCCTGGTGACAGAGCTCCGGCCGATAGCAGAAAGAGCGAATTTCCCTGCTGCTTGCCCAGCTTGAACTGACCCGCCCAGCCGTTGAGAGTCGTAGCTTCAGGATTAAGGTTGACATGAGTGGCATCAGGCCGCTGGTAATAATGCATCGGATTTTGCTGTAGCCGGTAAATATCTTCCTGGCTGCCTTCGATAAAACTTCCGCCCAGCCAGCCGCCTACCACCCAGCTGCGCTTTTTGTCGAGGAACGACCAGCCATCAGCCGCTAAGGTAAAAGCGTTTTTATTCAGGATAGCTGATAGGCTTTCGCTATTTATATCTCTCATCACCCCGGTAGCCATCAAGCCCAGTCCCTGCTGCCCGCCGTTTATATCCTTCTGGGCGCGGAGAATGCCATAATAAGTCAGCGGCTCGACTGAATCCTGATAGCGGCTGCTAGCATCGTCAACAGTTGCATATTCGCGGGCAGTCACCGCATTGATAAAACCAACGTTCCAGCCTGAACCAACCCGGCCGGTCAACTTGAAAGCCCCGAGAATGTTTGTCCGGTCAGGAAAGTCAACATAGCCTTCGTGAAGAGGATAGCCCTGTGGCTCCCGGCCTATCCGGCGGCTGTAGAAAAGGCGCGGATTCGGCCCGAGAATGTTTGTCCGGTCAGGAAAGTCAACATAGCCTTCGTGAAGAGGATAGCCCTGTGGCTCCCGGCCTATCCGGCGGCTGTAGAAAAGGCGCGGATTCGGCCAGTTGACATTGACATTCAGATACATCCCGCCTCGCCCGAAGTTATTAAAAATTGAGGCACCCTCAATAAAAAAGGGCCTCTTCTCCTCGTAGTAAGTCTCATAGGCGCTGAGGTTAATGACCGCCGGATCAACTTCCACCTGGCCAAAATCCGGATTAAAGCTGACATCCAGATTGAGATTGCTTTTCAGCCCGACTTTAAGATCAAAGCCGGCATTGCCTGAATATTTATGACCTGTTTGGAATGGATTACCGGTTTCGGCTGGCTGGAATTGAGCCTGGCCGACCGTGTAAGGATAAAGCTCGATACGGCGCCCGGGATTGATTTTTTCGATCCCTTCCAGACGGGCAAAACGTGAGACATAAGCGCTATCTTCTTTTGGCACCCAGGCATAATAGAGGCGCTCGTTTTTACGTTTGATGGTCCGCTGAAAATTCACTCCCCAGACATAGCTATCTTTTTTGGGGAAACGGAGCTGATTAAAAGGGATGCGCATCTCGACTGTCCAGCCGTCGGCCACCCTGGCAGCTTTGGCTTCCCAGATACCATCCCAGCTTTCGTCTTCATTGACATCGTTGGACAGGACCTCATCCACGATTGAGCCCGAGGGATTGATGCCAAACAGATAACCGCTGCGCCGGTCAAAATAGGGATCAACCGCCAGGAAAAACCAGTCCGAATCAACAAAAGAATCGCGCCGGCCAAGCAGACCTTTTATTCCCTCGGGGTCTGAGTCATGGCAGTAAGCGGCCACATAAAGGCTGGAATCATCGTAGGCAACCCAGACTTCCGTTAACTCAGTGGCCGGGGCACCATCCAGAGGATCCCTTTGCAGAAAATCTGACGCCGGCTGATTTTTCTTCCAGACTTCTTCCTCGAGGAGGCCGTCTAATTTGACCGAAGTATTGACCAGGCGGACGGCCCTGGCTACTTTTTCCTCCTGAGCTTTTTTCAGGGCTTCTTTGTCAATGTCAGGCGGGCGAGTGGCTTTGTTATCGGCAGCAGGAAGAGGAGATGCCGATAGCACCAATAAATTAAAGTTAAAAAATAAAAAGAATGATAGCAGAGCAAATAACAAAAAAGATGAGATTTTTTTCTGGCCGGGAGCGAGGAACTGGCAAGGAGAAAGCTTGGGCCGGGCGGTGGTGGTGGGGGAGCTGAGGCTTGGAGTGCTTGACGTGCTTGGAGTGAAATAGCGATTCAAGCCCGGCTGCGATCCGAGGACAGGCGAAATTTTATTGGCTCCTGGCCAGGACCGGGCTTTGTCCCTGGCTTTGGCTCTGGCTTTAGTCTCCATCAGAGAAATCAGCCGCCGGGCTGGATGGTGAGATGGAGTTTCCCCATTATTAAGGTCTTCTCGATGCTCACTGTTTGCAATCTTCTTCATACGCTGCTTCTCCCGATGATTGATTTAAGGTAGATAAGTGAAAGGTAAATTAGCGATTAATATTACCACTTATCCATCCACTTTACCTGTCTCCCTAATAAACGAAAAATTGAAGGAAAAGGTTCATGGTAA
>Ga0208825_1003120_pt1 | contig 10197 bp, 9 predicted proteins | sample AD_UKC113_MetaG_FD_184450 | JGI IMG/M metagenome (GOLD analysis project Ga0208825, IMG submission 184450) | Active sludge microbial communities of municipal wastewater-treating anaerobic digesters from Hong Kong - AD_UKC113_MetaG (SPAdes)... | ecosystem: Engineered > Bioreactor > Anaerobic >...
TGGCTGTTTACATTATTTGGCTGTATATTAGGAATATATATAGGAGTGCTTTAATAGTTATCTCTTTTCACAACTATTTACTCCATTATTACAACGGCACAGCATTTGACTATCTTTTGAAACATATACATCACCATCATTCCTTATATACCCCTGATATATACAGGTTGATGCTTGATAAATATTCCCTAATTCATCTTGAAACTGTAATTTAAAAGTTTCCTTAGAATTTAAATCAAAACTCTCAATTAAAAATATATTCTCAGACCTGCATTGCAGATTAAATGAAAGATCAGTTAAATTACTAATTACTGTAAGAATTAGTCTTTCATTATCCAATTTGTAAAATCCAATCTGAGGAGCTACCTTATTATTAGAATTACACATACTATTTAGGTCGACAACAACCCTAAGCATATTCCCACTTTGCAATATGTCTGTAAACTCAACACTGTGTTTAGGAGGATTATTTAAACTAACTAGATTTAAAAAATTAACAGAATATGTTAAACCATTTGAAGTAAACTCACTAACACTCCTATCTTTCACTGGCAACTCTCCATCACACACTTTTACACCATCGCTACTACATACACAATTCTCCCCCATATCCTGTCCATATGCACATTGATCAGAAACAAGATTTTTCTGTATATACATTAAGAAAACCCCTAAAGAGGTAATAAAGAGAAACAAAGTAATAACCACCAACCAGTTAATATACAACCGACCATTTTTCATTGCAGCCGATATTTTATCACATTTCAAAACTGAAAGCACAATTCCTCTCTGTTGTGCTAAAATACTCTCATGCATGATTCACATATTCATATATCAATGAGTCCATTAAAAGAGAATATACAAGAGGACATACAAGAGTTTATTGAACTTGGCGGAAAGAAGATACTTGCACAAACAACAGATATGACAAATTATCAAGACACCATTGATATGTATAAACACCTAAACAGTAAATTCCCAGACACCATTGATTTAGCCTTAGGAATACATCCTACAAGAATAGAAGAGGGAATATCAAAAAATGAGTTAGACAGTGTAGATATCTTTCAGTATATGAAAAAACAGTATGAAATATTTGAGGAAGTGTTAAACAAAAATATTAAAGATGTAACTGCAATAGGGGAGTGTGGATTGGATTACTTTAGTATGAATCAATATTCTAATTTTACCAAAGAGAAAAAAGAACAGATAAAAGAAGCACAAAGGTTATTATTTTCTAAATTATGCAAATTAGCTGTTAAATATAATCTCCCAATGAGTATTCATGCAAGAGACATAGATGGAAGTAGTAATTGTGTTAAAGATGTACTTGCAATAATTGCAAAAGAAGGAAAGGGAACAATTAAAGGTTCTTTTCATAGCTATACAGGTGATATTAAAATGCTTGATAAAATTCTTAGCTTAGGCATGTATGTTGGTTTTAATGCAATAATTACATATCCAAGTGGTGAGAATGTAAGAGAAATACTTAAAGAAGTACCAGTTGAAAGAGTACTTTTTGAAACTGACGGTCCTTTTCTTCCTACTCAAAGTGTAAGAAAAAAGAAAAACTCTATTAAAAAATATGGGAGACCTGCTTTAATTAAAGAAATTATAGAGAAAGCATGTGAAGTTAAGAATATTGAATGCAAAAGAATGGAAGAAATAACAGACAATAATTACCTTACTCTTTTTTCAAAACAGGATAAGTAATTACTACAAACTCCCCATGAGGATGCTTATCAAATTCTCTTTTATTAAGCTCAACTAAAAGCTTACGCGATGTCCCTGATAAAACTTCTTCTCTTAACTTTGTTATATCTTTTGCAAGTACTGTATGATTATTTTCACAACATAAAGTAATTATTTCAAGAAGTGACAATATCCTATTAGGTGATTCATAAATTATTACTGTAATGCCTAAAGAAAGATATTTTTCTAAGATATTTTTTCTCTTTGTTAATGACTTTGGAAGAAAACCAAGAAATACAAATTTATCAGTTGGAAGACCACTAATAGATAGTGCAGATATTAATGCACTAGGACCTGGAATACTCTGTATTGGGTATCCTAACTCTCTTAACTGCCTAACTAATTTAAAACCTGGATCACTTATCAGCGGAGTACCACTATCAGATATGAGGGCTAAATCTAACCCTAAATCTAATTTCTCTTGAATCTTACTAAATATTCTTTCATGATTCTGGTCCCTGTATGATATTAATGGAGTAGTTATCCCATATCTTTTAAATAGTTTAAAACTCTCTCTTGTGTCCTCTGCTAAAACAAAAGATACAGATTTTAAAACTTCAACAGCTCTGTATGTAATATCTCCTAAATTCCCAATGGGTGTGGAAACAATGTATAGTTTACCTTTTTCCATATATTCTTTATTAAATATTAATTACTCTTCTTAAAATGTTTTCTTTATTCTCTAATGTAAGTTGTGAAGAAGGAATTGCTTCTGAGACATTAAAATCCCCAATAGATACCCTCCTTATCTTCCTTACCGTTGCATAACTCCCAAGTTTTTCTCCTAGGTCATTAATAATTGTTCTAACATATGTTCCAGATGAGCATTTTATCCTACATTTAATAATAGGGTATTTATACTCAACTATTTCAAATTGAGAAATATATATACTAACAGGTTTTAAAGAAAAATTTTGCCCTTGTCTTGCTAATTCATATGCCTTTCTTCCACCAACTTTCTTTGCTGAATATTGGGGTGGAGTTTGCAATATTTGACCTAAGAAGTATGTATCAATAACTTTTTCAACATCTTCTTTACTTGGTTGTATTACACTTCTATCTTTTTTAATTATACTCCCTTGTATATCCTGAGTGTCTGTACTGTAGCCAAACACACCTTCAACATCATAAACCTTCTCATATGAGTGAATAGTTCCTTCCATCTTAGTAGCTCTACCGAGAAGTATGAGAAGAAGACCAGTTGCTAATGGATCAAGTGTTCCTGCATGCCCAATTTTTTGCTCCTTACCTAAAATACCTTTTAATCTCCTTATAACATCATATGATGTTATTCCCTCCTCCTTGTCTACTTGCAGTATTCCATCTATCATGTATATATTATAATAAATAATATATAATTATCTCATATGCCAAACGGTTTAGCACTTGCAATTAATATTCTCATTGTATTAGCACTTCTCTCATATATTGTATCAATGATTTTAAACTTCTTTTCACCATATTACTCAACCCCTAGGAAGTTTCTAAAAGAAATAGTAAGTAGATTCAACTTAAAAGAAAACGAGAAATTCGCAGACTTAGGCTGTGGAGATGGCAGAGTGGTATGGGAAGTTTACAGGACATACAAATGCATCTCTCATGGATATGAGTTCAGTCCTGTTCAGCTCATATATATAAAACTTTCTAAAGCACTACTTGCACCATTTAATAAAAAAATTCAATTCTTTGAAGAAGACTTTTTTAAAGTTAACCTTAAAGAGTATGATGTAATATATTGTAATCTTCCAGAAAACATTTTAGCCCCCTTAGAAGAAAAATTTAGCAAAGAGTTAAAGAAAGGAAGCAGAGTATATACATATAGGTATAAACTGCAAAATAAAAAGGGAAAGAGTATAAAAGTAGGGGAAAGACAGATGTATGAATACATATTCTAATTGCATTAAATAACAGCAATAGATTTCCAAAGGGTAAAGAAATTCGAGTAGAAAGTAAATCAAAATTTGAATACACCCTTTAGTTTTTTTTACTCCTTATCTGCTTCTCCCCACTCCGCAAGCATTCTTGAGTATGACTTTCCCTCTCCATACTCTTCATTTTCAACAACTACAATAGGTTTTCCTAATGCAAAAGCTACTCCCATATCAAAGTGAGTACCTTGAGAAGCAGAACTATAGAAAATATGAACCTCATCTGCTTGCCTAATAGCTTCCATATTCTGCTTACAGATATCATAACCCCTTGCCTGTTGATTAGTATCTCTATGAGGTAAATGAACCTTACATCCTCTCTTCTCTAAGTCTTCTACATAGCTTTCTAGCTTCTCTCTATACTCAGGTGAAGCTCCTCTAACACTACAAATAATAAAGATTTTCTTAAGTGTTGGGTCAGTTTCTAGGGTAATTAGTTTCTCCATTTAGTAAACATATAAATTTAATTATTAGATTATATCAAATATGCTTTGTAGTAAAAAAAAGATATAATCAATTATGGCAAATTATGAACCATTAGCATCAAAATACAGACCTAAAAGTTTAGATGAATTCATAGGTCAACAGCACCTTATCGGAGAGAATGGTCCTATTAGAAAATTCCTTGAAACAGGGAATGTTCCCTCAATGATATTTTGGGGACCTCCAGGAACAGGGAAAACCACTCTTGCATACATAATCTCACTTAATCTGTACTATGATTTTTACAAAATGCAGGCTGTAAATAGCGGAAAAGAAGAATTAAGAAAGATATTAAAGATTGCTTTAAATAATCAAAAATACAACAGAAAGACTATGCTTTTCCTAGATGAAATACATAGATGGAATAAAGCACAACAGGATACTCTCCTTCCATATGTAGAAAAAGGAGTAATTACATTAATCGGTGCAACTACAGAGAATCCTTCATTTACAATAATTAGTCCCCTGTTATCAAGAACAAAGGTTTTTGTTTTTAATCAGCATACAAAAGAAGATATAGCAACTCTGCTAAAAAGAGTAATAAAGAAAGAATATCCTAAGTACAAAATAAATAAAAAAGTAATAGACCTTATCGCAGAACTTGCAAATGGAGATATGAGATCTGCTTTAAATATTTTAGAAATGAGTATTACACTCTCAGATGCAGGAAATAAAAAGAATAAGTTCATACTTTCAGAAGAAGAGATTCAAAGAGTTATTCAAAAACCTCTTTACTATGATAGAGAAGGAGAAGAACATTACAATATAATATCGGCAATACACAAATCAATGAGGTCCAGCAACCCTGATGCAGCGGTGTACTGGCTTGGAAGAATGCTAAGTGCAGGAGAAGACCCACTATACATAGCAAGAAGAATGATAAGATTTGCAAGTGAAGATATAGGGAATGCAGATCCACAAGCATTAATACTAGCAAATAGTGTATATGAAGCATGTGCTAAAGTAGGAATGCCTGAATGTGAAATATTCTTAATTCAGCTTGCAATATATTTATCTAAAGCTCCTAAGGACAACAGTGCATATGTAGCAGAATTAAGTGTAAAAGAAGATATTGAGAAGTATGGAAACCTTCCTGTACCAATGAATATTAGAAATGCTCCAACCAAATTAATGAAAGAGCTCGGATATGGAAAAGGATATGAGTATGATCATGACTTAAAAAACAAAAAATCTAATCAGCAATGTCTACCTGACAAACTTGCAGGAAAGAAGTATGTAAAAGATTAAGAATATAAAAATATTTTGTAAAAATGTATTCTAAAAGATATAATACAGACAGAATGAAAATATCAACTGATGAAAAAATAATAGATAGAATCCTCAATAAAGGAGTAGAAAACATATTACCTTCAAAAGAAGAACTTAAAAATTTACTTCTAAGCGGTAAATGTTTAAATATATATCAAGGCTTTGATCCTACTGCACCTACACTGCACATTGGGCATACAGTAGGTATGAGAAAACTAGAAGATTTTAGAAAGCTAGGACATCAAATATATTTTGTAATAGGGGACTTTACTGCAAGAATAGGGGACCCTTCTGACAAAATGTCAGCAAGAAAGAAACTTACAAAACAGCAGGTTGAAGAAAACATGAGGCTGTATATTGAACAAGCCTCCCATTATATTGATATCTCTAATAAAGAAAATCCTGTTAAAGTGGTATACAACAGTAAATGGCTTGAACCACTTAATTTTGGAGAAATAATAGAACTGGCATCAGTATTTACAGTTCAGCAGATGTTAAAAAGAAGTATGTTTCAAGAAAGACTTAAGAGTGATAAACCAATATATCTTCATGAGTTCCTATACCCCCTTATGCAAGGATACGATAGTGTTGCATTAAATATAGATGTGGAAGTTGGAGGAAATGACCAGCTCTTTAATATGCTTGCAGGAAGAGATTTAGTTATGAATAGATTAAACAAAGAAAAATTCGTAGTTGCTATGAAATTACTAGAAGCAAACGATGGAACAAAAATGGGTAAAACCTCTGGGAATATGATTGAGTTAAGTGATAGTGCAAACAACATATTTGGAAAGGTCATGGCATTTGATGATAAATTAATACCAATTGGCTTTGAGATATTAACTGAATATGAATTAGAACAAGTAAAAGAAATAAAAGAAAGACTTAAAAAAGGAGAAAATCCAATGATACTTAAAAAACTTCTTGCATTTGAAATAACAAAAGATATTAAAGGAGAGCAGGAAGCTGAAAATGCACAAAAATACTTTGAAAATATCTTTCAAAAGAAGAATTTAAATACAGACATTCCTGTTAGAACAGTTAGACAAAGCAATATAAATATTCTAGATTTAATTGTTCAATGCGAGATAACAAATAGCAAATCCCAAGCAAAAAGATTTGTTGAACAGAATGCTGTAACTATAAATGGAGAAAAGATTACAGATTGGAACAAAAATATACAAGTAGGTAGTGGCAGCACCATACTTAAATGCGGAAGACATGTATACCAAGTAAAGTATATTCCCAATTAAACAACTTCTACTCAATGACAACTGACGAATATATAGAACAAGTTAAAAAACTAAGCCCGCAAAAGTTCCTCAATAAAGTATCAAAAGGGATTGCTTTAGCACAAAAATATCATAAAGATGAGACAAGGTTTTCAGGAGAGCCATATGTTAATCACTCTCTTAGAATAGCAATTACTTTAGGCCAAATGGGTCTCGATGCAAACACAATGATTGGTGGGCTTCTGCACAACAGTGTAACTAATGCTCCAAACAAAGAAAAAGAAAGATATGCTGAAATACAAAAACTCTTTGGCAATGATGTTGTTCAACTAGTAAAGAAATACAATAATTTGAGTAAAGCAACAGCAAGTGTTGATACAGATTATGAAATAATTACAAAATATATCTTAAACAGTAACTATGATTTAAGACCTATCCTTATCAAACTTGCAGATAATTTAGACAATGTCAGAACAATTGAGTTTATGCCAAAAGAAAGACTAAGCTCAAAACTTAGAAAAATTCTTTACATATATGCTCCTCTTGCAGAATATCTAAATCTTGAAACAATTAAAAAAGAATTAGAAGAAAAAGCATTAGAAATATACAAGCCTGAGGAGTATAGGATTATCAAATTTAAAATGGAAGAGCACCATTATACAGAAGAAGTAAAGGGTAAATATATTGAATACATTAAAGGACTGCTTAAAGATATAACTCCAACACCAACAATAACAGGCAGGGTAAAGGGAATCTACAGTATATACAACAAACAAAAAAAACAATTAAAAGAGACTGGTACTATTAATATAAATGCAATAAGAGATTTAATTGGTCTTAGAGTTATTACAGACTCTACAGACAACTGCTTTAATGTCCTAGAAAAAATAATGGATAAAGGGGAAATAATTACTGAAGAATTCGACGATTATATATCTCACCCAAAGCCTAATGGATACAGTGCAATGCAGGGACCTGTAATACTAAGTGAAGTATCTCCCAATGTAATTGAAATACAAATAATGACTGCTGATATGTACTACTATAATACATATGGACCTGCTTCACACATTGCATATAAGGAAAGTCTAAGCAGATATGCTAAACCAACTGATAAGTATAGCTGGGTAGAGCAGGTGCACAAAGAGATAAGCAAGCATATTGCTCTTAGAGATACAAATACTTCTAATCCGATTCTAGTAAAGATATTTCCTGATAATGTATATGCATTTACTCCTAAAGGAAAAATAATTCAGCTTGATAAAGGAGATACTGTTGTAGATTTCGCATATAGAATTCATACAGATATTGGCAACAGTATGGTCTCAGCAAAAGTTAATGGGAAAGCAGTAAAGCTTGATTATAAAATTGAAACAGGAGATATAGTGGAAATAAAGACACAAGTAGGAAAAAAGGCTGTCAAAACAGACTGGATTAAATATGCTAATTCTCCCTCCACTCAATCAAAAATACAAAGAACTTGGAAAAATTTTTAGATATTAGTACAATCATAATATGAAGAAAAAGACAAAAGAGAAGCTTACAAAAATATTAAGTATATTCATAGCCATAGTAATGATTGCAAGTATAGCGGTTCCCATAATACTATCACTAATTGGTTAAACATATGACCCAATTATCCTTAAATGATCCAATTACCTCTCTTCGGGGAATAGGAGAAAGCCAGTCTAAAAAATACTCAAAACTTAATATATATACAATCAGAGATCTTCTATTTCACATACCCTTCAGATATAGAGATACATCTGAGATATTAACAATAGAGGATTTTAAGTACCTTGAAGAAGGAACATTCCTTGCACAAATCCTTGAAACAAGAAATGTATATACAAGAACAGGAAAAGTTTTAACAAAGGTAAAAGTTGCAGATAAATACGGAAGTACATTAGATATCTCCTTTTTTAACCAAAGCTATCTTACAAAGACATTTAAGAAAGGACAGTGGTATATATTTGATGGAAAGATATCATACAAAGGAAAGATAAAAAATCTCTATAATCCTAAGTATGAAAAATACACAGGAGCTATATCTGAACAAAAGCATCTAGGAAAAATAATAGGTATATACCATGAAACAGAAGGACTGTCTTCCAGAGCTATAAGGAATAATATAATTCCTCTTGAAAAAGAAATTAGCAATCTAATACAAGATCCTCTCCCCATAAGTATTACTCAAAAAGAAAATCTTCTTCCATTAGCAGATAGTATAAAAGAGATACATTTTCCCGAATCAAAAGATACTCTCCTAAAAGCACGAGAAAGATTACAGCTAGATGAAATGCTTAAAATTGCAATACAGATAGAAAAAGATAAAAAGGAAAAAGAAAAATATAAATCTATTCCCATAGTTGAAGATAAGGAATTAACAAAAGATTTTCTCAACTCTCTTCCTTTTGAACTAACCAGTGACCAGCAAAAAAGTATAAAAGAGATAGTTAAAGATATTTCAAAAAAGAAACCAATGAATAGGTTGCTTAACGGTGATGTAGGAAGTGGAAAGACTGTTGTTGCAGCACTAGCTGTGCTACAGTGTATAAGAAATAATTTTAGTGCAATAGTACTAGCTCCTACAACAGTACTTGCAAATCAGCATTTTGACACATTTAACAAATTACTTTCTCCTTTTGAAATTGATGTACAAATATGGACATCTGCTAGAAAAGGAAAACCAAAATCTCCCAATTCTCTAATAATTGGTACACATGCAGTATTGTATAAAAGTGATATACCAGAAAATCTTAACCTAGTAATTGTAGATGAACAGCATAGATTTGGAGTTGAACAAAGAGAAAAACTGCTAAAAGTAGGCAAAACAATTCCTCACTACTTAACAATGACAGCAACACCCATTCCAAGAAGTTTAACAGAAGTGGTATTTGGAAGTGTAGATGTGTCTACTATAAAAGAAAAACCTAAAATGCAAAAGGATATTACTACTAAATATGTTCCATATTACAAAAGAGAAGATTGCTTTAAATGGGTAAATAAAAAAATTAAAGAAAGCAACTTTAAGCAGCAGGCCTTCATTGTATATCCACTCATTGAAGAGAGCTATACCCTTGATGCAAAGGCTGTATTAACAGAGTTTCAAAACTTAAAAAATATTTACTTTAAAGATATAAATATTGAATTAATGCATGGAAGACTTAAAGAGAAAGAAAAAGCAGATATACTTGAAAGATTTAGAAAAAAAGAAATAAATGTGCTAGTATCAACATCTGTAATAGAGGTAGGAATAGATATGCCTAATGCTACAATAATGATAATAGAAGATGCACATAGATTTGGACTTGCACAGCTTCACCAGTTAAGAGGAAGAGTAGGCAGAGGAGAAATGGAATCATACTGTTTTGTAATACCAAGTAAAAATGAAGAGAAAAACCCAGAGGTAGTAGACAGGTTAAAATACTTTGCATTACATTCATCTGGTTTTGATGTAGCAGAGTATGATTTACAAAGAAGAGGGCCAGGAGAGGTATATGGTATAAAACAGTCAGGTATTCCCCAGTTTA
>Ga0208825_1003129_pt1 | contig 10167 bp, 8 predicted proteins | sample AD_UKC113_MetaG_FD_184450 | JGI IMG/M metagenome (GOLD analysis project Ga0208825, IMG submission 184450) | Active sludge microbial communities of municipal wastewater-treating anaerobic digesters from Hong Kong - AD_UKC113_MetaG (SPAdes)... | ecosystem: Engineered > Bioreactor > Anaerobic >...
ACCCCGTCTAACGCCTGAGCTAACCCGCGCCGCCGTCTTGGCGCATCACATACGAGGCTACCCCGAAGCGGCGTCGGGTTGAGCGAATTGTTAGGGCGCAACGCCCATTAAGGAGTGAACCATGAGTACCACAAAGATTGTATCGCTGTCCGTTGCTGGGCTTGTCGCATTTGTGCTGTCGCTGATGTGGGGTATCCCGTACTACAACGTCTGGCAGCAGCGACTGGCTGGCGAGGCATCGCTTGCCAGAGCAACGCAAGACCGACAAATCGCGGTGCAGGAAGCGCAGGCGAAGAAGGAAGCAGCCACGATGCTTGCTGCGGCGGAAATTGAGCGCGCAAAAGGCGTTGCCGCCGCGAACAAGATCATTGGTGACAGTCTCCACAACAACGAGGACTACTTGCGCTACCTGTTCGTGAACGGGCTGGAAAACACGAAAAACCAGGTGATCTACGTCCCGACTGAGGCGAACTTGCCGATTCTTGAGGCCAGCCGCCGCACACCAGCCGCTGCGCCCTAACGCCCAAATCAGCCGCGCGTATTTTGCGTCGGCTGCATTTGCTTGTTAGGGCTTGACATGCGTTTGTGCCTCTCTAAAATAGGTACTCACTACAGGTTTCGCAAGGGAAACTCACAATGGGTACCGAAGCTAGCATCAAAGATACCGCTGCGCAACTAAAGATTAGCGAGCAACGAGCCAGAACCCTGTGCCGTCAAGGGGAGCTGGAGTCAAGAAAAATTGGAAATAGCTGGGTAGTTCTGCAAAAAAGCATTGATACTTACGGCCTCGTTAGCGGGCACAGAATCGCTGAGGATCACCCAGCTTATAACGTTTCTGCCACCGCCAGAAAACCGATTGCCCTTAGCTTTTTCTCTGGGGCCATGGGCCTTGACTTGGGTATTGAAAAAGCTGGTTTTCACGTTCGGCTGGCATGTGAGGTCGATAAATACTGTAGGCAGACAATAGCACTGAACCGTCCGGATACCGCCCTACTTGGCGATATTAACGATTATGCGGCGGAAGATGTGCGAAGGGCTGCTGGTCTTTCTGTTGAAGACGATATTGATCTTATCGTTGGCGGCCCACCCTGCCAGGCATTCAGTACCGCGGGGAAGCGACAAGGTTTGAGCGATGAGCGAGGTAATGTATTCCTAAAGTATCTCGATCTGGCTTTGGAGCTTAAACCAAAGTACCTAGTCATCGAAAATGTTCGGGGGTTACTTTCATGCCCAATGGAGCACCGCCCCCACCATTTACGGGGGGACGGGTTCCCGGATTTAGCAGAAGATGAACTAAAAGGTGGGGCATTGAACTTCATACTCAGAAAGCTAGACAAATCCGGTTATGGTTACTCGTTCAATTTGTATAATTCTGCCAATTTTGGTACCCCTCAAGTAAGAGAACGGGTCATCATTATCTGTTCACGAGATGGTAAAAAACCTCCTTACCTTGTTCCAACTCACTCTCAGGATGGAGTTTTTGATCTTCCAAAATGGAAAACATTAAGATCCTGTTTGGGCAACATTGATAAGCATCGTCACCTAAACTTTCCCGAGAAGAGATTAAAATACTATCGCTTGTTAAAACCCGGCCAAAACTGGAGAAACCTTCCAGAAGACTTGCAAAAAGAGGCTTTGGGGAAATCATTTTACGCAGGCGGTGGCAAAACTGGATTTTTACGTCGATTAGACTGGAAAAAACCATCTCCAACGCTAGTTACGCACCCAGCGATGCCCGCAACTGACTTGGCGCACCCGGAAGAAGATAGACCATTATCCATTGAGGAATATAAGCGTATACAGGAGTTCCCAGATAGTTGGCAATTAGCAGGCCCGCTCATTCAGCAATACAAGCAGGTTGGTAACGCTGTGCCGCTCAGTTTGGGGGCGGCCGTCGGTAGCCTGGTGATGAATCTTTTGTCTGGCAACAAAGTGGTAAATTTTAGAGATTTCAATTATTCACGGTATAGAAATACGTCTCACGAAGAGTGGATGTGTGAATTCCGTCAGCAAATTTCGAAGCACAATGACTCATGCTCTCAGCAAGAACTGAGTCTGGGCTAAAAGCCCAGACTCAGTTCTTTTATTTCCACGGATCAAAGATTGGCACATTTATCAATCTTTAGATTTTAAAGTTGGATGAGGAGATTTTCCTATCTTAAGTCCTGTATTTGTCTTCGTGTTGTTTCTCCCACTTGCTGAGCAATGGCCAACACCTCTTCATAAAATCCATTACCTCCTAGGGTATCCCAGTATTCCTTACCAATTAATACACATGGATCTGAATTGAAATTAAATATTCTCATAGGCGGACTCCAAGCATAATCCTGCTTAAAATTGCCATATGGATTGTAGTAGAGACCGTAATATACATTTGCACTTGGGTCGGCAAGTTTTAATTTAAGCAAGTCACGCTTTGCTTCCGCAGTTTGATCAATATTTGGCTTAACGGTCTTTATACTCATGTAGTTATTTATGCCATCCTTTTGCCACCAAAGATCAGAAATAACTCTAAGCTGTTGAGTTCCTTGCACTGCTCTAACCGCAGACAACTCAGATACATCAATATTCCAGTTTGCTGGCCGTCGTGCTCTACTGTTTCTGAGGCCAGAAATATGCTCTTCAATTGCATTGATTTGGTCGATCGGAAGAGTAATGAGCGTTACTTTTTGTGTTTCTGCAAATTGAGCACCGCCATTAATTGCTGCTGCCTGAGAAATCTGTTCAATCACCCTTTGCCCAAAAGATGTACTAAACGAACGCTCAAAACGACTCCAAAATAAGGCTTGTTCAGAGAGCAGGGCGGCATGAAAAGGTCTATGAGTATCTTCATGTTGTGTTCTGCTAATCGCGTTCTGTACACACGCCAAAAATTCATTAGCGATAAAATTTGCAACATCTTGACGCATCAAAAGACTTCCTTTATTTAATAGCTATTTTTATAGCTTAGGTGAGACTCATAAACTAGAGCCCTAACAGCGACATCACGCAGCCCATCGATCCATGCAGGTTAGCAGATCAGGAATTGCGCTCTAGCCGGGCGACACATCGCGCAACGGTTTTTTATTGCGTCAAAAACACGCTGCCGCACCGATGCGCAGCACCCCCACTCCCGTAGGGGTGCCGCAACTTAACTCACGCCTCGCGCCGGTTGCTCACCAACGACGCCACCACCGACGGGTCGGCGAGGGTGCTGGTGTCGCCGAGTTGGTCGGGGGCGTTTTCAGCGATCTTGCGCAGGATGCGGCGCATGATTTTGCCGCTGCGGGTTTTGGGTAGGCCCGGTGCCCATTGAATGAAGTCGGGGGTGGCGGTGGGGCCGATTTCGTTGCGCACTTGTTGCACCAGCGCGCGGCGCAACTCTTCGGTGGGCTCGATGCCTTGCTTCAACGTCACATAGGCGTAGATACCTTGGCCCTTGATGTCATGCGGGAAGCCCACTACCGCCGCTTCGGCCACATCCTTGTGCAGCACCAAGGCGCTTTCCACTTCGGCGGTGCCGATACGGTGGCCAGACACGTTGATCACATCGTCCACGCGGCCGGTGATCCAGTAATAGCCATCGGCATCGCGGCGGCAACCATCGCCGCTGAAATACATCCCCGGGTAGGTTTTGAAATAGGTGTCGATGAAGCGCTGGTGGTCGCCATAGACCGTGCGCATCTGCCCCGGCCACGAATCCAGCAACACCAAATTGCCTTCGGTGGCACCTTCCAAAAGATGTCCCTCGGCATCCACCAAGGCCGGCTGCACCCCCGGCAAGGGGTGGGTGGCCGAGCCGGGTTTGAGGTCGGTAACGCCGGGGATGGCGGAAATCAAAATGCCGCCAGTTTCGGTTTGCCACCAGGTATCCACAATCGGGCAACGCGCATCGCCCACCACATCAAAATACCAACGCCATGCTTCCGGGTTGATCGGCTCGCCCACGCTGCCCAGCAGGCGCAGACTTTTGCGCGAAGTCGCCTTCACCGGCGCCTCGCCTTCGCGCATCAAGGCGCGGATGGCGGTGGGTGCGGTGTAGAAAATCGTCACTTGATGCTTGTCGATGACCTCCCAAAACCGCGAAAAATTGGGGTAGTTGGGCACGCCTTCAAACATCACTTCGGTACAGCCATTGGCCAGCGGGCCATACACGATATAGCTGTGGCCCGTCACCCAGCCGACATCGGCGGTGCACCAGAACACGTCATCGGGTTTGAGGTCAAACGTCACGTCATGCGTGTACGCGCTCCACAACAAATAGCCGCCCGTGGTGTGCAGCACGCCCTTGGGTTTGCCGGTGCTGCCGGAGGTGTAGAGGATGAACAACGGGTCTTCTGCGTGCATGCGCTCGGGTTCGCACGCGGTCGGCTGGCTGTCCACCACCGCGTCATACCAACGGTCGCGCGGCATCTGCATGTCCACCGCGCCGCCGGTATGCCGCACCACCAGCACGGTCTCCACCGAGTGGGTGCCGGGCAGCTTGAGCGCCGCGTCCACGTTCGCCTTCAGCGGCACCTTCTTGCCGCCGCGCAGGCCTTCGTCGGCGGTGATGATCAGCTTGCTGGTGCAGTCGGCCACACGGTCGGCGATGGAGTTGGGCGCGAAGCCGCCGAACACCACCATGTGGATCGCACCGATGCGCGCACAGGCCAGCATCGCAATGGCCGCCTCCGGGATCATCGGCAAATAGATCGTCACGCGATCGCCCTTGCCAATACCCAAGCTGCGCAACGCGTTGGCCAATTGGCAGACACGCGCATGCAACTGGCGATAGGTGAGTTTTTGCACCGGCGCGTCGGGACTGTCGGGCTCAAATATCAGCGCGACTTTGTCGCCATTTTTCTCGAGGTGGCGATCCAGACAATTCACGCTGGCATTGAGCTGGCCATCGGCAAACCAACGGATACGAAAGTCTTTCAGGTCATAGCTGACATCTTTGATCTGGGTGGGCGCAACGTACCAATCCAGACGTTTGCTCAACGCGCCCCAGAACGCTTCCGGGTGTTGCTGCGCTTCGGTGCTGGCGCGTGCGCAAGCATCGCGGTTTAGGTTGGCCTGCGCGGCAAATGCAGGATCCACCGGGTACAAATCGCTCATCCAACTCTCCAAACAATGTCATGTGGGGGCATGCGCGGAGGGCACCGCGTCGTAGTCTTTGAGTGTGCCGCAAGCGCGCACCGCATCGCGTTGATTTCATGTTAAATCCAGAGCAAATCCGCAATCTTGTCCGCAAGACATTGCTGACTTCCTGCACTTGATCGCAACACAAATCGGCGCAGGATAGGCACGTCTCCACTACCCAAGACACACATTTATGCTGCCTGCCCCGCTTCGCCGCACCCCGTTGGCCCTTGCCATGCTGTGTGCCATCGCCGGCCTATCGCTGACCGCCTGCAAGCCCAAGACCAACGCCACCAGCCCCGCGCCGGTCGCCGCCGCACCCGCCGCCGCGCCCACCGTGGGCATTGATCTGGCCGGCATCGACAAAGCCGTGCAGCCGGGTGACGACTTCTACACCTATGCCAACGGCATCTGGCAGCAGAAGACCGACATCCCTGCCGACCGTGCCAGCACCGGGGTGTTCTACACCGTGTTTGAAAAGGCCGAAAAGCGCCTGTCGGATTTGGTGCTAGGCCTGCAAAAGCAAAACCCCGCCGCCGGTAGCAACGCCCGCAAGATTGCCGACTACTACGCCGCATATATGGATGAAGCCGGCATCGAAGCGCACGGACTGGCGCCATTGCAAGCCAAGCTGGCGGAAGTGGACGCCATCGCCGATACCGCTGCGCTGTCGCGCTACCTCGGCGGCACCCTGCGCGCCGATGTGGACCCGATGAATGCCACCAACTATTACACCGAGCATCTGCTGGGCCTGTTTGTGGCCGCCGGGTTGGATAACCCCACCAAGAACACCGGCTATCTGCTGCAAGGCGGCTTGGGCATGCCCGACCGCGAATACTACCTGTCCGCCGACAAGGACATGGCCAAGAACCGCGAGGCGTACAAGGCCTATCTTGCCGCGCTGCTCAAACAAGCCGGGCAGGCCGATGCCAGCAAGCAAGCGCAGGCCATTTTTGATCTGGAAATGAAGATCGCCAAGGCGCAAGCCAGCGTGGTGGATACCCAAGACATCCACAAGGCCAACAACCCGTGGCCGGTGGCCGATTTTGCCAAGCAGGCACCCGGCATCGACTGGGCCGCCTTCTTCGATGCGGCAGGGTTGAGCAAGCAGCAGACGTTGGTGGCATGGCAGCCCAATGCCATCAAACAATTGTCGGCCTTGGTGGCCAGTCAACCGCTGTCGGTATGGAAGGACTATCTACGTTTCCACTTGCTCAATCAAAGCGCCAGCCTGCTGCCCAAGGCCTACGCGGATTTACGCTTTGGCTTCTACGGCACGCAGCTGTCTGGCACCACCAAACAACGTGACCGCTGGAAGCGCGCCTTGGCCGCCACCGATAATGCCATGGGCGATGCCATTGGCCAGTTGTATGTGAAGCAATATTTTCCGGCCAGCTCCAAAGCCCAGGTCGAGGACATGGTGCATAACATTTTGGCCGCGTTCCGCGATGGCGTGGACAAACTCACATGGATGACACCGGCCACCAAACAGCAGGCCAAACAGAAAGCCGAAACCATGCTGGTGGGTGTGGGTTATCCGGACACGTGGCGCGATTATTCCAAGCTCGACATCAAGCCCGATGATGCACTGGGCAATGCGCAGCGCGCAGGTTTGGCAGAGTACCAACACCAGCTAGCCAAACTGGGCACCACGCCTGACCGCAAGGAATGGTGGATGACCCCGCAAACCGTCAACGCGGTGAACTTGCCCCTGCAAAACGCGATGAATTTCCCGGCGGCAATTCTGGAAGCGCCGTTCTTTGATCCCAAGGCCGATGCTGCCGCCAACTACGGCGCGATTGGCGCGGTGATTGGCCACGAAATCAGTCATGGGTTTGACAACCTGGGTGCCGAATTTGACGCCCAAGGCCGCCTGCACAATTGGTGGACGCCCGAAGACACCGCCCACTTCAAGGCCGCCACCGACAAGCTGGCCGCCCAGTACGACAGCTACGAAGCCCTGCCGGGCCTGCATATCAATGGCAAGCAGACCCTGGGCGAAAACATCGCTGATCTTTCTGGGGTGCAGGCGGCCTATGTGGCCTATCACAAGTCATTGAACGGCAAACCCGCACCGGTGATCGACGGTCTGACCGGTGATCAACGTTTCTTCCTCGCCTTCGCACAAGCCTGGCGCAGCAAGATGCGCGACGCCGCCCTCCGCGCACAGGTGGTCGGCAACGAACATGCCCCCGGTCAGTGGCGCGCACTCACCGTGCGCAATATCGATGCGTGGTATGCCACCTTCAATGTGAAAGATGGGCAGAAACTCTACCTGGCCCCCGATGCACGCGTGAAGATCTGGTAAGCCCACGCTTGCCGAAAAGTGTGCACCAAAACGCCGGCCGAGTGCCGGCGTTTTGGTGGGACGGCTGAATTTGTAAGACACTCAGCAGCGGCCCAACGATGGCCTTGCCATTGCCGGCAAGGTGCATGCCCGCAGCTTCTTTCACTACCCAATCGCACTGTCACACGTCCTTTTTATGGCGACAAACACGATGAACCCAGTCCCTCCACCAACCGGCGCGCACCACCACATGTTGCGTATGCATGGCCGTGACCCGCATGAAGCGCATCGGGTCTCAACCCCACTGGAACTTCTGTTCGATCTGACCTTCGTGATCAGTTTTGGGTTTGCAGCATCGCAACTGGCGCACGCATTGACGGAAGGGCATATTGCGGCCGGTCTGCTGGGTTTTGGCTTTGCAAGTTTTGCCATTTGCTGGGCGTGGACAAACTTCACCTGGTTTGCGTCGGCCTACGACACCGACGATTGGCTGTTCAGGCTGATGACCATGGCGCAGATGACCGGCGTGCTGGTGTTGGCCATTGGTCTACCTCGAATGTTTGCCTCGTTCGATAACGAAGACGGTCGGATTGATAATTCCATCATCGTGCTGGGCTACGTCATCATGCGCATCGCCATGATGTTGCAGTGGTTGCGCGCCGCACGACAAGACCCGCAACGGCGACGCACCTGCTTGACCTACGCAGCCATCATCTTGATTGCACAATTGGGATGGGTGGGGCAACTGCTGATTCCGCTGCCGATGCATCTCTCGATGGCGATCATATGCCTGCTGGTCATGTTTGAACTTGCCGGCCCGATGCTGGCCGAGCGCGTGGATGGCGGCACCCCTTGGCACGCCCACCATATCGCCGAGCGTTATGGCCTGTTTGCAATCATCGCCCTGGGCGAGGGCCTCGTCGGAACGGTGGCCGCGCTCTCGGCCGTGGTGGACACACAGGGCTGGACGCTAGAGGTACTGCTGGTGGCCGTGGCCGGGGTAGGTTTGACCTTCGGGATCTGGTGGCTTTACCAATTGCTGCCGTCCGCAGACATGCTGCATGGGCGCGGTCGCCGCACATTTGCGTGGGCGTTCTTGCAGATGATGACCTGCTCCACCATTGTCGCTATGGGCGCGGGGCTGCACCTGTCGGCCTATACACTGGAACAGAAAACGCATATCACCGCCTTTACCAGCTTTTTGATCACCGCCACTATCGTTGGCATCTTGCTGGCACTGCTCTACGCGCTGCATTACTTTCTAGTGCGCAAATTAGATCGCCTGCATCTCGGCTTGCTATTGATCACCGCAGCGATTTTTGCAGCGGCCATCTTGGCAGCGTCTGCGGGTGTTGGCATGCCGTTGTGTCTTTGCATCTTGGCACTGGCACCGGTGGTGTCGATCATTGGTTATGAACGGAAAGGGCATCGCAGACAGTCGTAACGGGTTTGCACCACCGCGCTTCCCATATGCGTTTTGAGAAGGCCAAGACCGATGCCCACAAACCCAATCGCCATCCGCCCCGTTCCGATAAACTGTCAGGCCACATTGCTGCGCCCCGCCACGCCCGGCAATGCACGTTGGCGTTTTCTGCGTCTCCCGCAGCAGGCCAGCGCGCAACTGCCATCACGCGGCATGGTCAGTGTGGAAGCTGCCCTCAATGGGCATGCCTTCCGCGCAACCTTGGATCCGGATGGCAACGGCAGTCATTGGCTGAAGCTGCCCGCCGCGTTGTGCAAGGCCAGCGGCGTGAAAGCCGGGGACGCAGTAACGCTGACATTTGCACCTGCCACGAGAGAACCCGCGCCGCGCATTCCGCCCGATCTGCGCAAGGCGCTCGCGCAAGCACCGGCGGCCAAGGCGCAGTGGGTAACGCTGACGCCGGAGGCTGCGCCGTAAGTGTGTGTATGGTCATGTCACGGGCAAGAATGTCGGCCCGCGCATCGCGTACCATTTCCCCCATGAAAATCGCCAGCTGGAACGTCAACTCCCTCAACGTGCGCTTGCCGCAGCTGCTGGATTGGCTGGGTGAATTCCAACCGGACGTGGTGGGCTTGCAGGAAACCAAACTGGAAGACCACCGCTTCCCCGAAGACGCCTTGCTGGAAGCCGGCTACCGCAGCGTGTTTCATGGGCAAAAGACCTACAACGGCGTCGCTATTCTTGCGCGGCATCCCATTGCGCAGCCGCAAATCGCGATCCCAGCATTCGATGACCCGCAAGCGCGCGCGATTGCCGCCACCGTGGGCGGCGTGCGCATCGTCAATCTGTATGTGGTGAACGGGCAAGACCTTGGCACCGACAAATACGACTACAAATTGCGTTGGTTGGATGCCGTGCACGGCTGGCTGGCGGAGGAACTCAAGGCGCATCCCCATCTGGTGGTGCTGGGCGATTTCAACATCGCCCCCGATGACCGCGACGTGCCGGATGCGTCGGTGTGGAATGACGACCATATCCTCACTTCCAGCGCCGAACGCGCCGCTTATCAACGGCTGCTGGCGCTGGGCCTGCACGACGGCTTGCGTCTGCTGCATGACGACGCGGCAATGTTCAGTTGGTGGGATTACCGGCAGGCCGCATTTCGTCGCAATCTGGGGTTGCGAATTGATTTGACCCTGGTCTCGGATGCACTCAAGGCACAGGTGCAGGCAGTGGGCATCGACAAAACCCCGCGCAGTTGGGAGCGCCCCAGCGATCACGCCCCGGCGTGGGTGCACCTGCACGCATGAGCGGCCTTCTACAATAGGCCGATGCACGCACCTTTACGCCCCGA
>Ga0208825_1003134_pt1 | contig 10161 bp, 7 predicted proteins | sample AD_UKC113_MetaG_FD_184450 | JGI IMG/M metagenome (GOLD analysis project Ga0208825, IMG submission 184450) | Active sludge microbial communities of municipal wastewater-treating anaerobic digesters from Hong Kong - AD_UKC113_MetaG (SPAdes)... | ecosystem: Engineered > Bioreactor > Anaerobic >...
AGTACATACAGTAAAGACTTAATATAAACAGATTGCCATAATAAGGTGGCCGAGGGTCACCTTCCTTTGTACGCAGTCTATTATACATCTCGATCTTTTGCTTGGCAGTGTACTCGGGCGTCTCAAAAGCAGTTTTCATACGGCAATATTCTGGATCATACGTCCAGATGGTCGAGATTGTCTTGTAGTCCTGCAATCTCTTCACCCCCGGTTGACTATAAGTAAAGTCGTGAAGTTTGGTGCCTGGGAAAGGAAGGAAAATAGCACCACTCGTGTCATCAATACCTAAGCCCTTCATTTTCTTGAAGGTATCCAAGGTCTTGGCCTGCGTATCCCCTGGCAACCCTATCATGTAGTATCCTACACAACGGATTCGATGTCTTTTTAAGATGGCAATGCACTCTTTAATTTGATCAATGGTCACATTTCTCTGTAAATTTGCATAGACATCAGGCTGGAGAGTCTCAACCCCGATGGCCACAAGGTAACATCCTGTCTCCTTCATTCGCTTCGCAAGCGCATCGGTCATCTTGTCAGGCCGTACCCCTGTACAGTACCAGGGGAGAGTGATTCCATGTTGTTCCAGAAGGTCACAGAACTCAAGTACTCGCTGTGGCAGAATATTGAAGGCATCATCAACGATGCTGAATTCCTCGATCTTGTATTCGGATATAGCGTGCTCAATCTCTGCGATTATATTCTGTGGGCTCCGAGGTCTCCATTTCTTTGTGGATCGAAAACAATACGCGCATGTGTATGGACACCCCCGCGAGGTGATGATGGAATAGCGTTTCATTCTTGTAATGCCGAAAGATTTGTAATCCGGAAAAGGACGATTATCAATATCGGGCCGAAGAACCCTATCCTTATTGCGCATCACCTTGCCGTTATCTCGGTAGATAAGTCCATCGATTTCCGACAGCGGAATCAAGCCCTGAAGCGCGCTGCAGAGCTCCACGATCGCCTCCTCCCCGTCTCCCACAAGTGCAAAGTCGAGTTCCGGGATATCCTCGAGGATCCGCTCCTGCTCTATCATCATCTGTGGCCCTCCGACGACAATGGGGACACGGCAAAAGCCTTTGATGTGGGCGATCATCTCTTTCACCGGCCAATAGCTGATATAGAAGAGGGCGATGCCAACGAGATCGGGTCGGAATGCCGCGATGGCCTTCTCTACCATCTCGTTTACGGGCCAATCCCGGTGATTGGCGAGGTCGAGCACCTTGACTTCTATACCATTCTGCCGTAGCGCCCCTGCCAGATAGGCCAGGGCGATATTCAACCCGCGCCAACAATTTCTCGGTTCGATGAGGAGGACCTTCATTATTATGCTTCCCTTCCTTTATGCTTCCGTTCGAGAAAGTGCTATCTCAACAATTTTAGTCTGACAAGCGGCCATATAGATGATGCCAATCGTCAAGAAACCAAGAAAGCGACCGTACGCTGCCCCCACGGCATCTCTTTCAATGCTGAGGAAGACCACCATACCTCCGATCTGCACGATGGTGCCGATGAGAAAGGGACCATAGAGAAACGGGGCTGAAAAAAATCGAAATACATACGCCCGCGAAAACGTATAAATGGAGAAAAAACAGGTTCCAGCCAGAATGATCAGAAAGTAACGCCATCCGTTCGCCATAAAATCCGGATGATAAAGCTTGAAGAAGAGATATCCGATGACCAACCCAAACGTCGCCATGTAAATCAGACCGAGGGCCAGGCTCAAGAGAGATTTTGTTGCCTGTTTTTTCGTGAGAGAATTCATATCACTCAAATGGCCGATATACGGCATCATGAGTTCGCTCATACGGTCAACGGGAAAACTCACCAGCAACCCGGCCTGCACGGCTATGATATAGTATGCGAGTTCCGGTTTTGGAACGTTATATGCCGCCAAGATCCAGCGATCGCTATACATGAGAAATTGAGAAATGATCCCCGTCAGGATGAACATCATCGCTTCACGCCCAAAACGGGAAACATCACGCCAAGGCACATGGGACCTCAGACGCATCATTCCGGAACGGACGAGGCTCACCGACAAAAAAGAGACACTCATCAGAGGCGCTATAATGAATGCCAGCATCCAGTTGTTATGCCAGACGAGAAAAAACGGGATAATCAACAGGGTGCCTACAAAATATACGAATCGCGATATAAAACCTAATCGGAAATGATAATCAAAGTGTGCCCGCGAGAGCAGGAAGGTGTCGAGAGAGAGGCAGATCATGTACACAAGGGCATAGAGATAATCCATTTCTTTTAAGGAAAGGTTCCAGTAGTGGGTGAGAACACCATAAAGGGGGAGATGGAGTATGGCTATGATCACCAGCCCAATCAGCATTATCTTAAATAATGCTCCCGTATACACAGCGCGAAGTTCCGTACCCATCTCTCCCAAATGCCGGTAGAGCGCCATTGCCAGGGATGGACCGAAGATAGTTACATAAAAATTCATAGAAGTCATGATCAGTAGCAATTCCGCGAATGAAGCAACCTCCATTCGCCTGGATAGGTAAGGGTATATAATGAAGCTCAAAGCGCCCAACTGAAACACACTGCCCGCAGTAAGGTAGAGGAATCTGACACCGTGCTCCCGATTGCGAGAAAGAATATGCCTTAGCAATTCTGGAATCAGCATGCTTGATTTGTTAACGCGGTTGTGCGTCCACGAGCACAGTACCCATGCATCATGCTACAGTGCAAAAATCGATATGGCATTATTGTGAGGAATACGGATCTTCATACATCGAAATCGGCATTGAAGGTATGCGCCCATTCGATCAGGTTGATCCATCGCCAGACAGCCGTTCCCCATGAACGACGCCCGGAAAGTATACTGTGCCAGTATCTATCCAGATTCCTCAAATCAAAAATCGGAATTGCCCGGGCATCTTGACTTTTCAGGCGTTGTTCAATCCAAGGGGCGAGTGTCCAGACCCAGCTGGATTCAGGTGTTGAGAACCCGATCTTATCACGCCGATCAAGTATAGTATCGGGGACCAATCCCCGCATGGCGGACCGGAAGACCGCCTTTGTAAGCCCCGATGGATCAATAATATATTGTTCAGGGAGCCCATAGATGAATTCCACAATCGGAATCGTCAAGAACGGCACCCTGCTCTCGATTGAAAACCGCATGGAATTCCGGTCCTCATAACGGAGAAGTTTCGGCAGGGTTTGGCGTTGCAGGGAGTCCACCAACTGTGAATGCATGTGGTTTCGGCCATCCACCTTCCACATCGGAGACTGAGGCACCTCACGATCATAGAACCATTGGCTGTTCATCCAAGCCGGCATCAGATCGCGTCCGATCAATCCATAGCCAAGGGTTTGGATAATGGGGGGCATCTGGAGCCCGATGGCCATGCTCAGCAGATTTCCGCGGTTTATCCCTGGTGTCGCGCAACAATGTCGATACAGCCGCACAGCCTCACTCCAATGTCCTTGAGCCATAAGTGAAGCAATTCTGGCCGCCATGAACGCCCAATACCCTCCCAGAATTTCATCCGCGCCTTGGCCATCGAGCATCACTTTTACACCAGCCTGAGATGCTAGCTCGAAGATCTTGTATTGAGCAAATATGCTGGTGCTGCCAAAGGGCTCTCCTTGCGATCGAATAAGGTCGGGAAGTGATTCGACTAAATCGAAGGCATTAGGGCGCGTGCAGTGCGCCCGAGTTGCGGCCTTGGACACGACAATATTCATCCAATGTTCTTCACTGATTTGTTCATCGGTGGGAATATAGCTGAAGGTATTGATTTCTCCCGCCCCCCCCAGGACTTCCCTCATCGCCATTACGATCGAGGACGAATCGATCCCTCCCGAGAGGCATGCTCCAACAGGTACGTCACTTCTCAGATGGATACGCACACTGTCAACAAACAGATCACGTAGATGTCTGGATGCCTCGTCATATCCAATGTCTTGGGGTTGGTAGGGTGGGATATGCCAGTATGGTCGCGGGGAGAATGCACAGCCGGCATCCAGCCGTATCTCCAAAAAATGAGCAGCCGGGATTTGATGGATGTCAGCCCAAAATGTTTCGTCTCCATAGTCCGTTACGTCGAATCGCAAATAATGATAAAGTCGGGTGGCATTGACCCTCCGTCTCATGCCTGGATATTGGAGCAGCGTAGCTGTCTCAGATGCGAATCCAAACATGTCTTGGCCGACATAACAATACAGAGGCTTGATCCCGAAGGGATCTCTGGCAAGGAACAAACACCGTCGTTTTAAATCCAGAATAGCAAACGCATACATGCCGATCAGACGAGACAATACGTTCTGACCCCACCGAGCGTAACCCTGCAGCAACACCTCGGTATCTGAATGAGATCGAAACACGTGTCCGGCTGCTTCCAGTTCTGCGCGTAGCTCAAGATAATTATAGATCTCTCCGTTAAGTACAATGCTATACACACCGTCATTTGTCTGCATAGGCTGCCAACCGGACTTACTTGTATCTATGATAGACAACCGCCGATGTATAAAGGCGGCCCTGATCTCATCAAACATGCCCACAGCGGAATCAACAACTGCGCCCATGCGGTCATTCCAGCCAAGATACCCGAAATCATCAGGGCCCCGGTGCCGCAGAGATGATCCTAATGATTCCAACCAGTTTGGATCAATACATCTTCGATGATCGGTAAACAAGATGCCGGCTATTCCACACATATACCAAAAGAATAATCTTTCAGGTAACGTGGCTACCTTGAACAATGCTCATTCATGGAACACGTTACATGGTGTTGATGCACATTCCAGTGCCTGGGGAACAGAGGGACCTTCCAGTCTCGATTTTCGTTTCGAGCAATCATGAAAAGATTGATGCCCCGGAAGCCTGGCATTATCGACTCAAGGACGCCGCATGGCATAACCGCACCTGCTCGCAAAAGGGCAGAAATATCTGCTCTAAGACACCTGATGCAATGCCGTCACTGTTGACGATACAGCTCCGCTCATTGAGGTGCATTCCATCCTTCAGAGATCCTGGAAGGAATCATAGTAGTCATTTCATGAGTCAATGAAACCAGCGCCACATCTATAACCGATATGATCTTACAAATCAAGAAGGGGTGACCGGTACAAGTAGTTGTTTTGTAATACAATGTCTCAGCCAAGGGGAACCAAGTATCCCGAACGATTTCCGAAACCCTACGACCTCTTCTATCGGGCATGCCGCTCCCCAGCCAACCTTGACATGCCTCATCACGCGATTATTATATTAACTACGTTGTAATACAGTATGACGATACATGGGGGAGGTGTTCATTATGATGGATTACGCCTTACTGCTCAGGACGTTTCTTCTCCGGGCGGCGAAGTTCTACCCCCGGAAAGAGATCGTGTCCGTATACCCGAACGAGGTCTTCCGTTACACCTATGCCGATTACTACCAGCGCGTCTGCCAGCTGGCGCACGCGCTCAAGTCCCTGGGCATCAAACGCGGGGACCGCGTGGCCAGCTTCGCGCTCAACGACCAACGCCACCTGGAGCTCTACTTCGGTGTGCCCTGCTACGGGTCCGTGCTGCACACCGTCAATATCCGCTTGTCCCAGGAACACCTGATCTACATCATCAACCACGCCGAAGACCAGATCCTCTTCATCGACGAGAACGTACTCTTCCTGATCGAGCCCATCAAGGACAAGCTCAAGACCGTGAAGCATTTCGTGGTGCTCTCGCAGAGCGGCAACAAGCCCCAGACCAGCCTGTCGCCCGTGTACCTGTACGACGAGTGGATCGCGCAGTTCCCGACCGACTATGATTTCCCCAGTGACCTGAGCGAATGGGACCCGGCCCTGATCTGCTACACCTCGGCCACCACCGGCCAGCCCAAGGGCGTGGTCTACACCCACCGCGGCATCGTGCTGCATTCCTACGGCGTCGGAGTGACCTTGGGGGCCTCCGAGGCTGAAACGCTCCTGCATATCGTCCCCATGTTCCACGCCAATGCATGGGGCGCGCCCTTTGTCGCGGTCGGCATGGGCTGCAAGCAGGTGCTCCCCGGCCGCGAAGTGCTCAACATGGAAAAACTCTGCCGCATCATCGCCGAAGAAAAGGTGACCTTCACGTGCGGGGTGCCCACGATATGGATGATGCTTTATGACTATCTTGAAAAAGGCGGCTGGTACGACTTTTCCTCTCTCAAGGCTATTTTTTCCGGAGGCGCGGCATGCCCCTTGGCCCTCATGAAGGGTCTGAACGAGAAATACGGCTTCCCCATCCGCCAGGCCTACGGTATGACCGAGACCTCGCCCATGGCTTTGGTGGCCCTACCCAAGAGCTACATGGAAGACTGGCCCATGGAAAAGATCTACGATATCCGATCCAGCGCCGGCCTGCCGGCCTTGGGGGTGGAGATGAAGATCGTCAACGACCAAGGTCGGGAAGTCAAAATGGACGGCCAGGAATGGGGCGAAATCTGCCTCAAAGGCCCCTGGATCGCCAAGGAGTACTATAAAGACCCCGAGACCACCAAGAGCTTCTTCCCGGACGGCTGGCTGCACACCGGCGACATCGGCACTATCGACACGGAAGGTTATGTCCGGTTGGTGGACCGCAAAAAGGACCTGATCAAGAGCGGCGGTGAATGGATCTCGTCGGTGGACCTCGAAAACACCCTCATGGCCCATCCCAAGATCATGGAGGCGGCTGTCATCGGCATCCCGGACGCCAAGTGGCAGGAGCGGCCCATGGCCTGCATCGTGCCGTTCCCCGGCCAGAGCATCACCCCAGACGAGATCAAGGAATACCTCAAGGACAAGTTCGCCTCGTGGTGGATTCCGGAGAAATACATCACCCTGGAACAGATACCCAAGACTAGCGTGGGCAAGTTCAACAAGCGCGAGCTCCGGCAGATGTATGCGGATGGGAAAATCGGATGATGGCGCGGCGACGAGCGCCGCGCTGTACTCCCTGATCGAGACGGCCAAGGCCTGCGGGTTGAAACCCTGTCGCTACCAGCGCCACATCTTCGAGAAGCTGCCGTTCGCCTCCACCTCTGAAGATTTCACAGCCTTGCTTCAGCAAAACCTCAGCATGGATGCCCTCCTTTCTCTGACCCGGGCCGGGTTATCCGCATATCACGTTCCTCGTATGGTGCGATGATATTGGCGCTTGCGGATAATCCAATTTGACGAGAAGTCACATCGTCACATTCAAGATGGGCAGAGCCCCTTATTCAGGCCACCAATCACGGCATCAATCTCTGCCTGCCCCATCCCAACCCACAATGGCAGACGCAGTAATCGATCCGATACTGATTCCGTATTGACCATCGGGCTGCCCACTCTACCATACATTCTTCCGGCCGGCGAGCTGTGCAAAGGCACATAGTGGAATACGGTGTTCACGCCCCGGGCCTTCAGGTAGGTGATCAGTCTGCTGCGCGTTTCCAAGGACTCCAGCAGGATATAGTACATGTGCGCGTTAGGTTGGCAGTATTCGGGTATTCTCGGACGACGAAGCACCCCCATATTTTCAAACGCTCGAAGCGCCTCATGGTAAAGCCTCCAGACTGCCAGACGCCTTTCAGTAATGGCTGCCGCCTCTTCCATCTGCGCCCATAAGAAGGCCGCGACAACTTCACCGATCAGATATGAGGAGCCGACATCCACCCAAGTATACTTGTCCACCTGCCCGCTAAAAAACTGGCTGCGGTTGGTGCCTTTTTCCCGGACAATTTCGGCGCGCTCCGCGAACTGTTCATCATTCACCAATAATGCACCACCCTCGCCTGCAATGATGTTCTTGGTCTCGTGGAACGAGTAGGTTCCCAAGTGGCCAATCGAACCTAACGGCTTGTCTTTGTAGGCAGCCATGATGCCCTGTGCAGCGTCCTCGATTACAAGCAGTCCATGCCGTCTCGCTATATCCATAATGACATCCATCTCGCACGCCACGCCGGCGTAATGAACCGGCACAATTGCCTTGGTGCGGGGCGTTATGGCCGCCTCAATCAGAGTCTCGTCGATGTTGAGCGTATCCGAGCGAATATCTACAAAAACCGGTACACCACCGCGAGCTACAAAAGCATTAGCTGTCGAAACGAATGTGTATGATGGCATGATAACTTCGTCACCAGGCTGGATTCCCGCCAGGATCGCCGCCATTTCCAAAGCCGCAGTGCAGGAATGTGTGAGCAGCGCCTTATATGCTCCTGTTTGCGCCTCGAGCCAGGCATGACACTTTTTTGTAAAACCGCCATCCCCGGATAAATGACCTACAGCATGGGCTTGAGCGATGTACCACAACTCTCGACCGGTCATATATGGTTTATTGAAAGGGATAATGTCCATACCAATACTCTCAGGAATCAGAACCTGTGTTTCCGATCTTTTTTGCCACTGCCAGCCGCGAACCACCGACGGGAAATGAAACGCCGCGGCGGATGAGCCCAAGTTCCAAGTGAAGGATCCTTTCAAAAATTCTGTCCACAAGCGGATTCACACTCAATTCTGCTTGCGGATCATAACTTCTGCCCGTGAAACGATGCCTCAGACGCGAGAGAAACATCAAGGGCAATAGGATGGTGACAAAGGATGTGCTGCGCACAATGGAAAAGCCGACGCGCGCCAATTTCTCATGCAAGTCGCATGCGGTATAGCGCCGGACATGGCAGGCATGATCGTCTACGCCGCTCCAAAGCCAATGGTGTTGCGGCACGGTAAGCAACAGCACGCCGTCCCTCTTCAAGGATCTAAACATTTGTTCCAGCACCTCCTCATCCTCATCAATATGTTCGAGGACGTCGAACGCTCCGATGGCTTCAAATTCATCGACAAAAGGGATATTTCTCGCATCCATCTGCATGAATTCACAGCCCGGAATTCGATCGGCAGCGAAAGAGATCCCTTCGGTATAGATGTCAGCTCCGATCAGACGCATATTCGGAAAGTGCCTTGCCAGTCCCTGCAAGACGAATCCCGTTCCGCATCCGATTTCCATGAACGAAGGAACGCCCGCACAATATCTTTCGATGGTCCAGGTAATCAGAGCGTTACGCGCGCAAAACCAAAAATTACCCTCTTCAAGCGCCGCAAGCGTTCTAAAAAACGAGGATTTGAACCCGCTGTCGTTTTGTGCCCTTTGAGGACAAAAAACCGGCCAGACGCCATGTCTTTCCGGCTGCCACCCGCATCTAGGACAACGCCAATTTTGATGTTCAAATGCATAGGAGCAGACGAGACAGCGTTTCATAATTCCTGCCCATGGAGCGCTGAGCCGCCCAGGACTTTGAAAACCCAGAATTTCTGAGCCAGGAAGAGCACCAGAGCGATCATTACAACAGCAACCGCCTGCACGATCAGATGTGAAAAACCGAGATACCCGCTGAAGAATTCGAGTACAACCACATTCAAAGCATAGCACCCGATATACGAGACCAGGTACCTGATAGCCGACGAAGATAGACGCCCATGATAATTGAATGACCATTTTTTATTGAAATAATACGCCGCTCCAATGTGAACAGGATAGACGATGCTGATGGTCAGAACAGGGCTTACGCCTAGGAAGGTGATAAAAACGTACAACAAGAAGGCTATCATGTTCGTGACCGCCCCGACAACGGCGTATCTCATGAACTCCTTAGAACATCTCAAGGACAACCCCTTTCCAGTCTTGGAACAGAGTACAAAACATGTACTTCCAAAAATGGCGAGACCAACCATGTCGTTTGCATTCCTTCGCGTTTCAAACGCATAACCACACGCCTTCAGCGGAATCACGAGAATCAAACTGCACGTAATACATAACCCTCCACAATCTTCGTGGAAGGAAAACCCGCCAACATAATTTCGAAATTATGCCTGTCCGCCAATTTTTTAACGAGATCGAGATCGAAAAAATGTATCAATCTCCCGAGATTCTGCTCCTTGCGTATTCTTGTGCCTGCCTCAGTATCTGATATGTTTCTTGCATATTGATCACCAGTCACCGAAACTGAGTTGATGTATAAGAGATTATAGCCTCTTTTCAAAGGCAGCTCATATGGACAGAAGCCCGAGAAAGCAAACAGTCCATGTTTTTCAAGTCTTCCTCTTATTAGAGAGAACATATCATCCAGCTTCTCAGTAGTGAGAAAGTGTAAAAACCTGAATGAGGCAACAAGTGCATACACCGTTTTACATTCAGATAAATACGTGCAAGCAT
>Ga0208825_1003143_pt1 | contig 10136 bp, 5 predicted proteins | sample AD_UKC113_MetaG_FD_184450 | JGI IMG/M metagenome (GOLD analysis project Ga0208825, IMG submission 184450) | Active sludge microbial communities of municipal wastewater-treating anaerobic digesters from Hong Kong - AD_UKC113_MetaG (SPAdes)... | ecosystem: Engineered > Bioreactor > Anaerobic >...
CCACCGTCGCCGAGCAATGGGGCCGCCGCTGGATCACCATCGACACCTCGCGCGTGGCACTCGCCTTGGCCCGCGCCCGCATCATGGGCGCACGCTACCCGTTCTACCTGCTGGCCGATTCGCGTGAAGGCCAGATCAAGGAGGCCGAAGTCACCCGCACGGCGCCCAGCAGCCAGCCGGTGCAGGGCAACATCCGCCACGGCTTTGTCTATGAGCGCGTGCCGCACATCACGCTCAAGTCCATCGCCAACAACGCCGAGATCGACGTCATTTGGTCGCAATGGCAAGCCACGCTGGAGCCGCTGCGCGAGCAGCTGAACGCGGCGCTGGGCACCCACTGGCAGGAGTGGGAGATTCCCCGTGAGCTGCCCGCACCGCCCGCTGCATCCACCAGCACGGCCAAGGGTATCAAAAATGATAGCTGCTCGCGCTTGCCAGATAAGCTCCAGGAGGCAAAAACACTCTTGAACGCCTGGTGGCAGGCCCGCATTGCCCGCCAGAAGGAGATTGACGCCTCCATTGCCGCCAAGGCCGAGTTTGAGTATCTGTACGACAAGCCGTACGAGAACAAGAAGGCCGTGCGCGTGGCCGGGCCCTTCACGGTCGAATCGCTCAGCCCGCACCGCATGCTGGGCGTGGACGAGAACGATGAGCTGATCAACGTGGCCCAGGAGCCGGGGGCAGACTACAACGCCCGCCAGACCTTCCCGCAGATGATTCTGGACAACCTCAAGACCGCGGGCGTGCAGCAGGCGCACAAGGCCGACCGCATCAACTTCACATCGCTCACGCCCTGGCCGGGCGAGGGCGCGGTGTGTGCCGAAGGCCGCTACCTGGAAGGTGACGTTGAAAAGCGCGCCGGCATCTTCATCGGCCCCGAATTCGGCACCGTGCAGCGCAGCGACTTGGTCGAAGCCGCCCGCGAGTGCGGCGACGCCGGCTTTGACGTGCTGATTGCCTGCGCCTTCAACTACGAGGCGCACGCCACCGAATTCAGCAAGCTGGGCCGCATCCCCGTGCTCAAGGCCCGCATGAACGCCGACCTGCACATGGCCGAGGATTTGAAGAACACCGGCAAGGGCAACCTGTTCGTGATCTTCGGCGAGCCCGACATCAGCCTGCTGCCCCAGGAGGGCGGCCAGCTGCGCATCAAGGTCAACGGCGTGGATGTGTTCAAGCCCCAGACCGGCGAAATCATCAGCGACGGCGCCGACGGCATCGCCTGCTGGTTCATCGACACCGACTACAACCAGGAGAGCTTCTTCGTGCGCCACGCCTACTTTCTGGGCGCCAACGACCCCTACAGCGCGCTGAAAACCACGCTCAAGGCCGAGATCGACAAGGAAGCCTGGGACACGCTCAACAGCGACACCTCACGCCCGTTCGATCGCCCCAAGTCCGGGCGCATCGCGGTGAAGGTCATCAACCACCTGGGGGATGAGGTGATGAAGGTGTTCAAGGTGTAAGGGGGCTGGCATGGAGGCTGGAGACAAGGTCAGGCTGAAAGCCAACCCAGGGCGCATCGGCATTCTGGGCCGCGAGACCGATGGCCCACCCGGACGCCAGCGCGTGCTGGTGAACTTTCTGGACGGCACGGAAGAATTCTTTTTGCCCGGTGCGCTGGAAAAAGTAGAGAAAAAAGCGCCTGGGCCTTACGAGCTGATCAAGCAGGGGCGCTATGGCCGCACCAACGACCTGCGCGGTGCCATCACCTATTACAGGCTCAGCGGCAAGTTGGCCAACCTCATCTACAGCATGAACTCCACCAACACGGAGTTCCTGGCTTACCAGTTCAAGCCGGTGCTGCAGTTTTTGGACTCACCCACCAATGGCATCCTGATTGCAGACGAGGTCGGCTTGGGCAAGACCATTGAGGCGGGCCTGATCTGGACCGAGCTGCAGGCGCGCGAGGATGCGCGCCGCCTGCTGGTGGTCTGCCCCGCCATGCTGTGCGACAAATGGAAGCGCGAGCTGGCCCACCGCTTTGGGGTCAAGGCCAGCATCGTGGACGCACACGAGTTAATCCAGCAGCTCGAAGAGATCAAGCGACAGCCGCATCAGGAATTCGCCCTTATTGCCAGTCTGCAGGGTATTCGGCCGTCGCGCGGCTGGAACGACGAGGACGAGCCATCCGACACGGCAGCAGCACGCCTGGCGCGTCTGCTCAACGAGTCCGAGCTGGAGGAGCCCTTGCTCGACATGGTGATCATCGACGAGGCCCACTACCTGCGCAACCAGGATACCCAGACCTATCGATTGGGCAAGCTGCTGCGCCCGGTGGCGCAGCACATGGTGATGCTGTCGGCCACGCCGATCCAGTTGCGCAACCGCGACCTGTTCAACCTGGTGCATTTGCTGGACGAGGATGCTTTCCCCTACGAACGGTCTTTTGAATGGACTTTGCGCGCCAATGCGCCCATCGTTGATTTGCGCGACCGCGTGCTGAGCTCCACCATCACCCAGCAGGACTTTGTCTCTGCAGTGGCCACTGCGCAGGAGTTGACCTGGTTTGAAGACAGCGAGCAGTTGGCCTACCTGCGCCAAAACCCGCCCAGCGATGCAGAGCTTGCCAGTCCGCGCGGCCGGGCAGAAGTTGCCGATCAGCTGGACCGCGTCAACCCGCTGAGCAAGGTTGTCACGCGCACCCTCAAGCGAGACGTGCAGATCAACCGTGTGGAACGCCTGCCGGTGGTGCTCAAGGCACGCATGTCTCCCATTGAGGAAAACTTCTACAACCAGGTCACAGCTGCCGTGCAGGACCTGTGCGAGGAACTCAACATCTCCGAGGGGTTTTTACTCACCATCCCTCAGCGCCAGATGGCGAGCTCCATGGCCGCTGCTTGCGAGGGCTGGAAGGCGCGGGTCGAAACGGCCGAGGGGCGACAGGCGTTTGGCGAGGCTGCGGCAGAGCTGGATGCCGACATCGACGACCATGTGCACACATCAAGCGGAACTCTGATCAACGAACTCAGGGCCATTGCGCACGAGGTGGGTGATGCGACCGCCCTGGCCGCCAGTGACAGCAAGTTTGAACTGTTGCGCAGTCACTTGGCTGACTATTGGCGCCAGCACCCGGGAAAAAAAGTGGTGTTGTTCTCCTTCTACCGCGCCACGTTGTATTACCTGCAACGAAGGCTGGCGAGCGACGGGATCCAGGCGGTGGTGCTGCACGGCGGAATGGACAAGCAGCAGGCCCTGGAGCACTTTGAGCGCGCTGACGGGCCGCACATCCTGTTGTCCTCCGAGGTGGCGTCTGAAGGGGTGGACCTGCAATTTTCCAGCTTGCTCATCAATTACGACCTGCCGTGGAATCCGGCCAGGATTGAGCAGCGCATTGGGCGGATCGACCGCATCGGCCAGCAGGAAGAGCAGATCCTCATTTGGAACCTGGTGTATGAAGACTCCATTGACGACCGGGTGTATGAGCGATTGCTGGATCGACTGGGTGCCTTTCGGCAAGCGCTGGGCAGCATGGAGGCAGTGCTGGGCGAAGAAATGCGCAAGCTGGCGTACGAGCTCCTCTCGCATAGGCTGACGCCGGAGCAGATGAACCGGCGCATCGACTCGACTGCGGTGGCCATCGAGAACACGCAGCGCCACCAGATCCAACTCGAATCCGAGGCGGCCAACCTGATTGCGCACGGCGAATACATACAGAACAAGGTGCGCGCAGCCGACGAAGTGGGGCGCTACATCCGAGGAGAGGATTTGCTGGCCTACGTGCGCGATTTTTTCCTGCGCGCTTACCCAGGCACCAGACTGATCGCGCAGAACGAAGACAGTCTGCTGTGCCGTTTAGAGCTGTCCACCGATGCGCGCGTCAGGTTTGCAGATTTCATCCAGGCCCAGCGCCTGCAGGGGCGTACGACGCTACAGGCAAGCAGCCCGCTGCTGTTGCGCTTTGACAACCGCAAGGGCAAAGCCCCGTCCGGTGTGGAGATCGTGGGCCAGGACCACCCTCTGGTGCGTTTCGTTGGAGAGCAGCTGCGCCAGGCAGGTGGTGAGCTGAATTACCACCCTGTGGCTGCGTTGGAGTTGCAGCAAACCCATTTGCCCAAGTTTCAACGCGGTGCTTATGTGTATGTGGTGATGCGCTGGTCGGTTTCGGGTTCGCGTGAGATTGAGCGCCTTGAATACATGGCCAGGTCACTGGATCGGGACCGACTTCTAGATGGCGATCAGGCTGAGCAGCTGGTCAATATGGCCGCTCTCAAGGGCAGCGATTGGTTGGGTGCAGCCGATCAGGTTGACTCGGACCGTGCCGCTGCCTTGCAAGATGAGTGCCGCACCGAGTTGGATGAACGCTTTCACCATTTTGTTGAGGCCCAGCAACGTGAGGATGCAGACCGTGTGCGCCTGATGGTCAGCTTGCTGGAACAGCACCTTGCAAAGAAACGAGAGCAGTCACAAGAGCTGATTCGCAGGCACGAGGCGTCCAGCAACCCCCGGCGGCGGAGCTTGATACCTGCGGTGAGGGGACGTCTTCAGAAAGAGGAAAACCGGGTCAATGAAAAGATCGCAGAACTGCGGCTCAAGACTGATTCGGCACCCCACCCAAGCGTGGTCTCTTCGGGAGTGATTCGCATCAGTTGACATTTGTTGTCAGGAGGGGAAAGCATGGCGAGATCAATTCGGGAAGCTTTCGAGCTGGCCGGTGGAGCGGCAAAGGCAGCAGTGACGTCCGGCAGACCGGTTGCCAATCAGCCTTTTCCAGAAGTCAAGTCACCAAACCAACCGGCCGCAGCAGACCCGCCGCCGCGAAACGTACCGCCGGCCGCCGGAGCAAGGTCGTCAAAGCGGCGGCTCGGCTCGCAGGCACGGCGCGCACCGCCTCCTGAGCAAGACGGGCTGGGCACACATTTGCGCAGTGATTCGTCAACGCGACGGGCGCAGGTTCGCAGCGCGGTTTCGCATCCTCCCCAAGCACGACCGCATCCTCCGAAAAAGGTAGTGCCAGCACCTGCGATGGCTCCAATGATCCCAGCGGCCGTCAAGCCGCTGACTGTGTCGCCTTCAGCCAGGCTGCTGCTCACGGCTGGCGAGGACAAAACCATTGCCGTTGCGCCTCAGATAGAACGGGCAGGCCGCAGGACACAAGCCTTGGTTGGCGAGGCACAGGCCCAGCACGAGATTGCACTTGGGTTGGATTTCGGCACATCGTCGGTCAAGGTGGTCATTGGCGATAGCGCTCTAGGCAAGTCATTTGCAGTACCGTTTGCGAAGCATGAAGGCATCGACAAGTACCTTCTGCCTTCGCGCCTGTTCCAGACTGGCTCGCAGTTCTCGCTTGCAGAGGGCGCCCAATGCCACCGAGACCTGAAACTTTCTTTTCTGGCGGCGCCGCAGGACCAGAGCAACCAGGTGCGCATCGTCGCGTTCTTGGCGCTGGTGATTCAGCGTGCACGGGCCTGGTTGCTGACGCGTCACGCGCAGACGTACCGCCGCACACAGCTCTTCTGGAAGCTGTCCATAGGGCTTCCCGCTGCACATTTTCAGGACTCGACGTTGTTCAGTCCTTTCGCCCAGCTTTGCGCAGTGGCCTGGGCGGTGGCCGGTAACACGGGGCCGGTGGATGAGTCCACCATTGTGGCGCTGCTGCGGCAGCCGCCCACCGCCACTGGCTCGGATCAGGACGCCGTGGTGACGGTTGTGCCTGAGATTGCGGCGCAGATATACGGCTTCGTGGTCTCAACCAGTTTCGACAGGAGGGCGAAAAACATCTATCTCATGGCCGATGTGGGCGCTGGCACTGTGGATGCGTCGCTTTTTCGTGTGTTTCCGGCGCATGGTGGCAAGTGGGATTTCGAGTTCTTCACATCGGTTGTCGCGCCTTACGGAGTGAGTAACCTGCATCGGCACCGCGTTGACTGGTGGACAGAATCTCTACAGGAGTCCTCAGCGCCGGCGGAACTTGCTCAGCAACTTCTTCAGTTCAAATTCCAGACCGACCAGCAGCGCAATATTCCGGCTTCATTCGCCAATTACTTCGCTGGAATCAAAGTGAACAAACGCACCGGGATGTCGGACCCAGATCGTCACTTCTACGAAAAGACGCTGGCTCAGATACAAGGTCGAGCCCTCTTGCGAACGTGGAAGGACAACCTCCTGTCTCAGGAGGCGATCGCTGGAGTGCCTTTTTTCCTTGGCGGCGGCGGCGCGCGCATGACGTTCTACGCAAATTTGACTGCCTCGATGAATCAGCGCCCCACCGGTTACTCGTGGCTTTACGCTACGCCACGCGCCTTGACGCTGCCCGACGATCTGGTGCTCGATGACATTGCCAAGGCAGACTACGACCGACTTTCCGTAGCCTATGGCCTCAGCCGATTGGAGCTGGGTCGTGTACTGAAGGCCTTGCCCAAGCCCAAGCTGGTTTTTCCGGACACGGCAACGTGGACCGATCACTACATCAGCAAGGATCAGTGTTGAGCGCGTCAACTATGCAATTCCGCATCGCCGACACCTTCACCGACAGCCTCGCCCGGCTGACCGGCGACGAGCAAAAGGCCGTCAAGACCACCGCCTTCGATCTGCAACTGAACCCGGCGCATCCCGGCATGAGCCTGCACCGGATCGAGCAGTCCAAGGACAAGAACTTCTGGTCGGTACGTGCCGGCAGCGACATCCGGCTCATCGTTCACCGGACGGAAAACAGCCTGCTGCTTTGCTATGTCGATCACCATGACAAGGCCTACGACTGGGCCGCAAGGCGCAAGCTGCAGACGCATCCCGCGACGGGCGCGGCGCAGTTGGTGGAGGTGCGCGAAACCGTGCAGCAGGTAGTGGTGCCGGTCTATGTGCAGACCGACTTGCCTTTGGCACACGGGCCGGGCGCGCCAGCCAAGCTTCTGTTTGCAAACAGGCCGGACGATGAGCTGTTGGGCTATGGCGTGCCCGCCGAGTGGCTGGCCGACGTCAAGGCCGCCACCGAAGACAGCCTGCTGGCTCTGGCCGATCACCTGCCCGCCGAGGCGGCGGAGGCCTTGCTGGAGCTGGCCACGGGTGGCAAGCCCCGCGTGCCTGTTCCTGCCGCGGCCACGGCCAACCCGTTCGATCATCCGGACGCGCAACGGCGTTTCCGCGTGATGGCCAACGTGGCCGAGCTGGAGGCGGCGCTGAACTTTCCCTGGGACAAGTGGACCGTCTTTCTGCACCCCGAGCAGCGCCAATGGGTGGAGCGCGACTACACCGGCCCGGCCCGCGTGTCTGGTTCTGCCGGCACCGGCAAGACCGTGGTGGCATTGCACCGCGCTGCCCATCTGGCACGCACCCATCCCGACGCCCGCGTGCTGCTCACCACGTTTTCGGACACGCTGGCCAGTGCCTTGCATACCCAGCTGAAAAAGCTGGTCAGCAGCGAGCCCAAGCTGGCCGAGCGTATCGACGTGCATTCACTCAACGCCATCGGCCTGCGTCTCTACAAGGCGCAGCATGGGGCGGCAACGCTGGCCAGCCGCGTTGCGGTGCGGCAGATGCTGGAGCATGCGTCCAAAGCCGTAGGCGGTCACAAATTCAGCCTGCACTTTCTGCTGACGGAGTGGGAGCAGATCGTCGATGCCTGGCAACTTGCGCGCTGGGAGGACTACCGCGACGTCACCCGCCTGGGGCGCAAGACACGGCTGCCGGAACCGCAGCGGGCGGTGCTGTGGGCCATTTTTGAGCAGGTGCGCACGGCATTGACGGGCCAAAAGCTGATCACGCACGCGGCCATGTTCACCATGCTGGCAGACAGCAAGCACGCGCCGTTCGACTTTGCCGTGGTGGACGAGGCTCAGGACCTCAGCGTGGCGCATTTGCGTTTTCTGGCGGCGTTGGGAGCCCATCGTCCGGATGCATTGTTTTTTGCGGGGGATCTGGGGCAACGCATCTTCCAGCAGCCGTTTTCCTGGAAGTCGGTGGGCGTGGACATTCGCGGCCGCTCGCGCACGCTGCGCATCAACTACCGAACCTCCCATCAGATTCGCCAGCAGGCCGACCGTTTGCTTGGCGACCAGAGCCTTGACGTGGATGGCAACGCCGAAATCCGCAGTGACACCGTGTCGGTCTTCAATGGCCCGCCGCCTGTGATTCGGGTGACCAAGTCCGAGAGCGAGGAAATCAAGGCCGTCGGCGCCTGGCTGGCCGAGCAGGAAGAGGTCGGCGTCTTGCCGCAAGAGTTTGGCGTGTTCGTGCGCTCACCAGCGCAACTGGAACGGGCGCGCGCCGCAGTCGCCGCGTCGGGCATGCCTTTCAAGGTGCTCGATGAACATGCCGAAACCGCCGTCGGCCATGTCTCCATCGCCACCATGCACCTGGCCAAGGGGCTGGAGTTTCGTGCCGTGGCGGTGATGGCCTGTGACGATGAGGTCATGCCCTTGCAGGAGCGCATTGAAACGGTGGGCGACGATGCCGACCTGCACGAGGTGTATGAAACCGAGCGGCACTTGCTGTACGTGGCCTGCACGCGGGCGCGCGATCAGTTGCTGGTGACCGGGGTGGAACCGGCTTCTGAGTTTTTGGATGATTTCAGGCAGGGAATTCACGCATAGCCACATGAACTCTGATGCACTTTTTTGTTCGCTGTCGCAGTCGCGCTTTTCCGAACGGGTTCAGTCCATTCCCCGGCTTCTGACTGATGCGCTTCCGGTGGCTTGTGATCGGGTGTACGAGGATTTCAAGGCGTTCTAGGGCAACAAAAAACCCCATCGCTGGGGCATGTTGAAGTTCACTTCGTGCCGAAGATGCGGTCGCCTGCATCGCCCAGGCCCGGCAGGATGTAGCCGTGGTCGTTGAGCTGGCGGTCGATGGCAGCGGTGTAGATCGGCACGTCCGGGTGCGCCGCCTGCAGCGTGGCAATGCCCTCGGGCGCGGCCAGCAGGCACAGGAACTTGACCGAGCGCGGCGAGCAGGCCTTGATGCGCTCGATGGCCGCCACGGCCGAGTGGCCGGTGGCCAGCATCGGGTCGACCACCACGACGTCGCGCTCGGCCATGTCGGCGGGCATCTTGAAGTAGTACTCCACCGCCTGCAGCGTCTTGGGGTCGCGGTACAGGCCCACGGTGCCCACGCGGGCGTTGGGCACCACGCGCAGCAGGCCGTCGAGCATGCCGTTGCCGGCGCGCAGGATGCTGGCGAACACCAGCTTCTTGCCGTCGATCATGGGGCTTTGCATGGTCTCCAGCGGCGTCTCGATCTGCACCAGGTGGGTGGGCATGTCACGCGTCACCTCGTAGGCCATCAGCATCGCCAGCTCGCCCAGCAGGGTGCGAAAGCTGGTGCTGCTGGCCTCCTTGTTGCGCATCAGGGTCAGCTTGTGCTGCACCAGCGGGTGGGTGATGTGGTGGACCTGGGAGCGGGCGGTGGGCGACATGGCGGCGATTTTAGACAGCGCACCGGCGCGCCGGGCTCTGCGGCATTGAGCCGCCGTGCCGACTCGCTTTGCGCAGCCCATGGGCAAAATTTCTTTCGCCTGAAGCCGTCAAGGCGTAACCTGCGCCGTGTCCGGACCGAACTTCTCACTGCCACCCGATGTCCGCCGCCGATACCGAAGCCGAGTTGCGCCGCCTGCTGCTGGCCGGCCTGGCCGGCGACGATGTCGCCTATCGGCGTTTTTTGCAGTTGCTGGCCGGGCACCTGCGCGGTTTTTTGCGGCGGCGCCTGTTTGGCTGGCCCGATGACGTGGAGGATCTGGTGCAGGAATGTCTTTTGGCCATGCACACCAAGCGCCACACCTACCAGGCCGACCAGCCGCTCACGCCCTGGGTGCACGCCATCGCGCGCTACAAGCTGATCGACCTACTGCGCGTTCGCGGCGTGCGCGAGGCCCTGCACGACCCGCTGGACGAGGCGGTGCCGCTGTTGGGCGCGGCCGAAACCGACGCGCTGGACGCCCGCCACGACGTGCTGGAGATGCTGCAAAGCCTGCCTGCCAAGCAGCGCCGCTCGATCGAGTGCGTGAAGATCGCGGGCCTGTCGGTGGCCGAGACGGCGCGTCTGACGGGCCAGTCCGAGTCGGCCGTCAAGGTGGGCGTCCACCGCGGCCTGAAGGCGCTGGCCGCGCGCTTTGGCGTCACACGCCAACCCGAGGGCCAGAGATGAGAACCGACGAATTGATCACCTTGCTGGCCACGCGCGCCGCCGCTGAACGGCAGGCCCCC
>Ga0208825_1003146_pt1 | contig 10122 bp, 6 predicted proteins | sample AD_UKC113_MetaG_FD_184450 | JGI IMG/M metagenome (GOLD analysis project Ga0208825, IMG submission 184450) | Active sludge microbial communities of municipal wastewater-treating anaerobic digesters from Hong Kong - AD_UKC113_MetaG (SPAdes)... | ecosystem: Engineered > Bioreactor > Anaerobic >...
AGCCCAGTATTGTTTTCCCTGAACCCGGACCCCCGGTTATCACATAGGTACAATCAAGGGGTAAATTTGTAATTTCCAGTTGTTCGTCAGGGCTCAGCTCTTCGAGCTTTGGAAGTTTTATGCCCATAAATTCCTCCTGTTATTTTTTTAAAATAGGTAATTTTTATATAAAAATTACTTTATAGTTGTCAATAAAAATTAGGTCCGGTGATACTAAACAAGTCAAAATACAAAGGTTTTGAATTATCTGTCAATAATTATCAAGAACCGCCTTAGTATCAACATGGTTAAGCAAATCCTGGAAACTGGAAAAATCAGAAGAATCAAAGAGGCTCTGGTTCACCCGAATATATCTCCATTCTTCCCCGGTCTGATTAGTTACATCGCGGCACCATCTTTTAATAGCTTCATCCTTCCTGTCCGTATCTTCATAGATACGCCCTTTAGTTTCTATAATCCAGTAGGTCTTCCTTTTGCCAACCTTCTGAACAGCTACAAAATCAGGATAATAGAATCTAATTGCTCCCCTCGAGCTTAAATAATCGATTGAGAATCTTTCAGCCAGCGCCGCAAATCTTTCAATATCTGGACATGCATCCAGGAACTCGGCAAATCTGGCCTCAAAATCATTATAAACAGCGACAAAATTGAAGACGGTTTTATTACACCTGAGATGTTTTCTTCTCCATTTAAAAGGCTCGATCTTTGATAGTTTTAATGCCCCTGATTTTATCACTTCTTCTCTTATTTCAATTGCAATATCGCCGATTTGTTTAGCCAGTAAGTCAATAATTGCCTCCTGTACTGCCAGATCGTTGAGAGCTTTTCTTAATCTTATATCTTCTATATCGTCAATGAACTTTTCGAAACATCTATTAAGAAGATATTGTTCAACTTTTGGATAGAGCAGGCTAAACTCACAGGTCAACCTGGCCTTTTTCATTATCTGTCTCACAATAAAGGCAACAAGCTCTTTGCCGTCAGGGATATTAGCATTATCTATTTCTCCTTCATGCACTATGGTCTCGGTAACGACGAATTCCATTCGTAGCTTTATTTTTCTGTCCTGGTCCAGTTGATCCGATTTAAATAGAGAGGCGATTTTCATCGGGTCAAGGTTTTCAATGTTTTTGTAGTGTCTCCGATAGCGGAATTCAGTATGAGGTATTTCAATATCATATTGAATTCTGCCCATCTCCGGGGCAATGGTGATTGGTAACGGTGGCAAAGTCCTGGTAACATTAATGCCAACACCCTCTTTTTCCAGCTCAGCAACAAAATCCTCGAAAGCTCTTGTACCCATAATTTCGAGTGTCTGGGTATGATCGGGACTTATGGCTCTCATCAGTCTTAATCCCCGGCCTACAGCCTGCTCTGGCAAAATCTTAGCCTTGGAAGTAAACGGCCTTAAGCCAAGGATGACAGTTACATTCTGAACGTCCCACCCCTCTCTCAACATTAAATTGCTGACTATTATTTTTACTTCGTTGTCCGGCTCATCAACTTTTCTGACCAGTTCTCTTAATCTAGGCAGATCTTTCTCGCTAATTCTTATCTCTGTCTCCTCTCCTTCTTTTTCTCTGGTTTTTACGTGTATGACTATAACTTCTTCCTCTGGGTTTCTAAAGCCCAGACCCTTTCTCTTTCGAATGGTCTCGGCTATTTTATCGGCATATTCATTTTTCTCGGCCATTATGAATAAAACAGGCTTTTTCCCCACCTCAGAATAAACTTCATAGTGCTCCTTCCACCTTCTCAGAGCAGCTTCAATCCAATCTCCATATTTCTGGATAACGTTATCTCTGGTGATGTTGTCAGGATCGCTTTTATTAATCCTGTGAACGATTAAAGGGGCCTTCACAATTCTGTCTTCAACCGCCTGAGCCAGAGGATAATCAACAATAATCCAGGGATAATAAGTTCCAGTTAACGTTTTCGGAGTTGCAGAAAAATCCAACCACAGATTAATACCTGAAGGCAAGCTATTGTGGATGGCCATAAGGGTTTTATACCATTCCAGCGCTTCGTCATGCACGTGGTGGGCTTCATCATTAATCGCCATCAGGTTATTCAGCTTCTTTATCTTATCCAGCAAGGGCTCAGCCGGCGTGGTTAGGTCTTTCTGCGGTTTTTTGCCCAGTATCTCCTGTATGATATTTTCGGGTCGCCAGTCATTACTTCTTGATTGATATAACTGTTGGATATTGTTAACTATGATGTTCCCGGAGGGCAGAAGTGGGGAATCGTCTCCTCTCAGTGTCACTTTAAGATTCCACCTCGAACGCCAATGTGCTGGAATCAGTGGTAAATCATAAAATATCCTGTTGTCACTGAAGTCTTTGGCTAGCCTCTCATAGACAATTACATTCGGTGCCAGCACCAGGAAGTTATCAGGATAACGATCATCTTTTTCCATTACCTTGTTAAAAAACGACCAGACAATGGCCATAGCCATAGCATAAGTCTTCCCTGAACCGGTAGCCATTTTAAGAGCATATCTCAAAAGTCCCTTCTCCGGGAGCTCTTGCTCTCCCTCCTGCTCAAGTTCTGGAAAATAACGGATCACTTTTCTCTTGCCATCAGCGGCTTCGACGATTTCAACTGCCTTTCTGAAGAGGTCTTTCTTGAAATTTTCAGCATAGGTTTCAATAACAGGCTTTAAATCCAAATATTTCTTAACTTCAAAAAGATAGATTAAGGTCTCAATGGCCTCTCGCTGGCAAAACCAGTATTTAAAGAGCTCATTACCTACTTTATGGTCGTTATAAAACCAGAAATATAGCAGTTCCTTTGTAGTGTCAGTAGCTCCTGGATAATCGCTGTCTCTCCACTGATCGACACTTTCTCTTAACTTGTTCACCATGAGTATCTTGCTTGGTCTTCTTCCGTGAACCACCCTATAAGAGTTTTGTCCTTCTTTAATAAGATGAGCCACTGGCTTTTCATGAGGCTCTTTTCCCTCAATATAGGGCAGCGTCTTATCATATTTAACCAGGGTTTTAGGAGATTTATTCATATTATTTTCTCCCTGGTGACCTTTAAATATTTATCTACAACGATTAATTCGCCTTCACCTACCTCGTGCCAGTCTTCATCAGTAAGTTTTTCACTGCAGATCACGAAGGCCTTTTCCCGAGCGCATCTTTTTGATTCTATCAGAGCATTTGTTTCTGCTGATCTGGCCTCAAAGGGTGAATCCGGTCTTCTCTCCAGGTAGAACAAGCTGCGGCCTCCCCTGAAGCCGTAGAGAGAAACTCCATCTGATAGCACAAAATTTGCGCCGGCGTCATCCCCTATTACCTTTGTGACAGCCTCAATAATACCCTTTACAGGATCATTTTCCCGCTGGATACATTGCATGATAAGCCTGAAATAAATTTCTGAATCTATGGGGTCGCTCGTAAAATGCTGGTCGAAAGGCGGATCTAATAAATCCAATAGCTTTTTTTTATTTACCGTTCCATTATGGGCAAAGATCCAGTTTTTATATTCAAAGGGGTGTGAATTTTCCTGGCGACTGCACCCGGAGCTGGCTTTTCTGACATGAGCAATTACTATATTCGAGTTTATTTCCTTTACCTTACTATCAAACTCATCAGAGTTTAAGGCGCTCCCTTCTTTTTTATAAATTCTCGCCTTACCATGATCATACCAGCCGAGACCCCAGCCATCAGGATTATTCCTGGCCAGATGCTTGAATCCGTTTCTGGCTTCAAGCATGGAAAACCTTATATCCACGTCTCCATTAGCAATCAACCCAAATAAACGGCACATGCTATTTAACCTCCACTTCATATACCTGAGAGGTATCAATCCCGAAAATATCTATGACCTTAACAAATATCTTATATTTACCGGGCTGTTCATATTTATGAGAAGCTCTGAGATTTAACTGCCTGTCCTTTTTGGTTCTATAAGAAGTCCATTCATTGTTAAAAGTGTCATTGCGGAAATCAAAATCTATAGCCCAGTAGTCAATCCAGTCTGTCCATTTTTTAATCTTATCTTTCACGTCATCAGGAATAAGATCGGTGTGGGGTATAACGAAGTCTTTTAATTCAACCTCAACCTGCTTTCTGTTGACCTTTATATCTGTTTTAATATGAGCCAGCTCAAAGAACTGGATATCACCTCTTTTTACCGCTACCGGGTCCAAGACGTCCATGGGGATTATTCTTAACTTCAACCTGATATTTTCATTCTGGGCAACTTCCTGAATAGCGTCATTTAGGCCCATTTCCCATTCCCATCCCAGAACATGCAACTCTGTTCCGCCTACTTTTTTGCATTCCCGGATCGCATCCAGGCACTCTTGTATGGTCACCGGCGAATCCACGGCCCCAACATAAACGAAAGCAATGCCCTTCTTGCCGTGGAGATAAGTGAATCCGGAAACAGATTCGGCCCCATATAGCTTCAGGATAAATGAAAGATATTCATAAAGAGCCTGTTTTTCACCTTTGCCAGTAAAAGTTTTTACCTGCCAGAGCTGGCGCTCATATTTACCCAGGTTAAGAATTTCAAAAGGCTTTGCCTTTTTCCCGTATTTTTGGCCCTCATTTTCCAGATCTTTTGAGTTTTCAATATCAAGAAACCGCTTTCTTGTAACATGAACAGCATACCTGGACAGATCGCATCCAATCCAGCGCCTCCCCAGTTTTTCGGCAGCTGCCAGGGTGGTTCCCGACCCACAGAAAAAATCCGCAACTATGTCACCAGGATTAGAGGAGGCAAGAATAATCCGCTGCAACAAGTCCTCATTTTTTTCTGTATCAAATTTGTAATTAAATGAATAGGCAGAAATGTCGGTCCATAGTGTATCTAAGAACTTCTTGTCGCTTGGGGGAACCCAATGTTCTATCTTTCCAGTCGGAGATTTTCTAATAAACTCTAGTTTTTGGTTGGTCAGTAACCAGTACCTGTACAACGTAACATTCTTAGGCGCGACTTCCGAACAATAGAATTCATAGTTACTTAGGGCTTTCCTTGCTCTTTCCTCTTCCCATTTCCATTGCCCGGATGCAGGTTTGACACCCAATATCTCGTACCGCATGGTAGGTCTATTTGCCGTGCTCCAAAAATCCTTCCAATATCCATCGGGATGCTTAATCTCCTCCTTTTTGACAAAAATAGGGGGGAACTTTCTTTCTGGATTCTTTGAGTAGAAAAAAATGACGTCGTGTCCTTGCGGCAGAGATTTTATGCTTTCAAATTGGTATTGAAGGTTTTTATAAATTCTTTTTGCTATTATTTCATTTCTAAAATTTTCATACCCAAAAATATCATCCATCATTACCTTGACGTAATGTCCGACATGCCAATCAAGATGAACATAAATAAAACCATTTTCAGTCAGAAGTTCTTTCATCAAAACAAGCCGCTCATACATCATTTGAAGATAGGAATCAAGACCTTTACCCCAGGTATCGTAATAAGCTTTTTCTTCCATCATTGAGTGCTCTTTGGTAATTTCTTCTGCCTCTTCCCCCACCTGTATCTTGAACTTAAAATCTGCACCGGTAGCAAACGGCGGGTCTATATAAATCAAATTTATTTTTCCAGCAAACTTTTCCAGCAGGGAGGACATCACCAGTTTGTTGTCGCCCCAGATGAGCCTGTTTTTCCAGCCCTCTTCAAAGGTGTCTCCTTCTTCTCCTTTCCACAGTTCAAAAAGAAAAGGTTGAGGCTCTTCTTTGCCTGTCCTGGGCTTGTTAATTGCCTCAACTATCTGAAAAGGATATGGGCCTGGTTTTTCAACCGGGTTCAGCTTCCCGTCTTCACCATATTTACCATTCCAGATCAGTTCGGTTCCCCTGACATCAATTTTTGGCATATTATTCCTCCATCAATTCTTTGGTCTTGAATTTTATTATCCCATTTTCCGAACAATAAAATCTAAAGTCACATTCTTTACAGACTTTTTCCACATCGGGCAGTTCATTTAAACTGAAATCTTTCCGTTTTATCTTCCGGACAATTTCATCGAAATAGCGACCTACATCTTCAACGTCCTGATCACAATAGTTCAGCTCAGCCAGGGCATCTTTTCTTTTTTCCTCCGAGGTCCAGTATATATACATTTTTTTTACGGGAATGTTGTAACGATTGTTGATTATATGCGCATAAAGGCAGAGCTGCCTGAGATATTTTTGAACAAGGCGCTTACCATAATCGTTCGTAAGATCAGGCTTCTTCTGGGTTTTAAAATCAAGTAGCTCCAGGCCTTCGTCCTGGGCTAACAGCAGGTCAACCTTACCGACAATAATATAATCTTCTTTTTCAAGTGACACATCCACTTCCGCTTCTTTTAATCTTTGCAGAAAACTCATGTTTTGGACAAAATAATTCAGCACCTGCTTTAGAGCTGTTTCTTTCAGGGTTTTTGATAGCGGTCTTAATCCGGCCAGCAGGAGAGCCTTATAGTTTTTCTCAAACCAGCTTTCTATGAGGTCTGTGGGTGGTGTTTCCCGGTCAAGAACCGCCTTATGGATGTCTTCTATCGTCTGATGTAATAGGCTTCCGAATAACACCTGGGCTGACCTTGAAGGCTGAAAATCATATTCTTTGAAAAAGAGATACTGCTGGGGGCAGATCTCATAAGCATTAACCTGGGAAAGTGAATAGCTTTTCTTCGGAATGAACTGAGGTTTGGATGAAAACTTCTGAGCTTTCAGAGTTTGATCTTCAATGTATGGGTATTGATCAAGTCCTTCCCAGACAGGGTTGAACCAGGGTTGAGGTCTGGTAGCTGCAGTTAAGACCAGTATTTTCTGGGCACGGGTAAAGGCAACGTAATAATGTCTTAGCCGGTCAAACCGGGTCATTTGTTCTTCAGTTTCATAGGTTCCTCGTTTGGAGAAAGGCAACAGTTTGCGGTCAACCTCTTTCTGAACTTTGAATTTTTTTTCTAGTGTTCCAACGACGACCACCGGAAATTCAAGACCCTTGGATTGGTGAATGGTCATTATCTGAACGAATCCCTTAGGCACAGGATTGTCCGGATCTTCATACTCATCCATGCCGTTAGTGATAAGAAAATTAAAAAAACTATTAAACAGACGGTACTTTATTTGCCCCTTATCCCTGGCAGAAACCAATGAAACACCGTAATAGGCCTGGAAAATTGAAATGAGCCTGGAGAATATAGACAGGTTATAGGCCTTATTCTCATCCTTCAAGAAGAAAGAAAAAGGCTTATAGGCAAGAAGCTGGTAGAAATAATCAAGAATAGTTAAATCCAGTGAACCTGTTTCGAGTTCTTCTATCTGCTTGACTTTCCGCCGTATATAATCCTTAAGGTCTTCAAGCCCATCGCGAGCTAAAAGGGATATGGATTCTTCGACATATTGTCTATGAGGATAATCATCAAGTTCCTTGCTGTGAAAGCCAAAAATAAGGGCATAGCAGGCAATTAAAAATTTTACTTCTTCATTTTCAAAGAACATTTTGGCTCGCGGGGCAAAGTAGGGAATGTGGTTGTCTTTTAAAGCCTGAATATAATGGCCGCTGTGTTCTGGCCGGACGCTTCTAAGCAAGAGGGCCACGTCTGACCAATCCTGGATAATTTTGTTATCTTTCAAAAACTTTATGAGCTGCACAAATCTTCGAGCCTCATCTTCTGGCCCACCGGCCCATATAGAAAAGACAGCTGGATAAGCCGGGAATTCGCCGCCTGGATTCTCTTTTATCTCTTTTTGATGTCGAAAGCCATCCCAGTCGATAGAGGTAATAAATTTATTGCATCTTGAGATTATGTCGCGGTGCGAACGGTAGTTTATGGTTAGCTTGACCTCTTTACAATTATCAAAATTTTTCGAGAATTCGAGAATATTCCTGACAGTTGCCCCACGAAACCGGTAGAGGGCCTGGTCTTCATCGCCGACCACACACAGATTATTTTCAGGCCTGGCCAGGGTCAAAAGAATCTGCTCCTGGACATAGTTGGTATCCTGATACTCATCAACCATAATGTATTTTATTTTTCCCTTTATCTTTTTATAAGTGTCTTTATCCTGCAATAGCTCAAAGAATATTTTCTGGAGGTGTGAAAAATCGAGGGTATTGTTTTCGTATAGCAGGTGCACATACCGCTCGTAGGCTTCAGCCACTTTGAAGAGGAAGGGGTCTTCTGACTTTCTTAATTCGGTCGGTTCAATCAGTTCTTCTGTTATCTTATTAAGGTATGAAATTAACGTGTTAATTGCACGCCATTTTGAATCCCATTTTCCCAGATATTGCCCATTTTCGAGCGGGGCAATAACATCAAAATGCTCATAAACAAAGAAAACCTGAGTTAATTCGTCCAGAACCCTGTAATTCTTATTGAGCCAGGTCTTGTGAAGAAAATCCATTATAAACTGATTGCAAAGGCTGTGGATTGTACCGACTTTAAGCTGATTAACGCGGCCCTGGTAGCCAATCTTTCTGCCTAGCTGGCTTACTCTGTCTCGAAGTTCGAAGGCCGCTTTTTCAGTAAAGGTGGTTAGAATGATTTCCTCAGGCCTGGCCCTTTCTGAAATCAGTAGAAACAGGGTTCTGGCCACTATGGTTAGGGTCTTGCCGGTTCCCGGTCCAGCGATAATCAGAAGAGGACCTTCAGTTGAGGTAATAGCCTCAGCTTGATCATCATTCAAGGTATCGATGGTCTCTTTAATCCTGTTTAGGACGGAACGGTCATTTTCAGTAAGGTTCATGATTAAATCATAATTAAGTAAATGAGTAGTTGTATGACAATTGACTGATTATCAAGATGATAGTTAGCCGGCATCTATAGTCTTTAGCTCCTTGGCAGCATGTATTTTATTGTCAAAGATGCCCCCTTTCCCTTCGGAGGCTGGTTTAAAATCAAGTCTCCCGGTCTCATATTTTCCTTCATTACATCGCAGCAAATTGGCATCCGATGGTTCCTACCAGGGTACTCCCCGACACGTCGATGTAAATCACCAGCATTCACAACAACAGAAGGAAGACCTTTGGCTATAGCCGCCTTAAATAATAAATTTAAGGCAACTCTAAAATCATGAGTATCAGGTGGCATTGTCTTAGCTCCTTTTATGTCAAAAACACATTCTCATTATGCCAGAGGAGGTAGTCGCGGCTCGGGTGGTCGGCCGGGTTTGGAGGGAGGTGATCAAGGAGGTGACCGTGGAACGGGTAATAAGATCGTCCATTCTTGTATTCCTCTTTCAGCCGGGTACTGACCTCAATATGAAAATCGCTCGTCACGGTTATATAGCCACAGTCAAAAAGCCGGTGCAAATCGCTTCGGAGCAAAAGCCCGTTACTCACTGCATGTGGACCCGAATCGCCATATGGCTTGATGTGTGCTGCCTCCAGCGCCGGTAGTGAATGCTCGCCGGTCACGGCGCATGACCGCTGATAAGCTTCTGTTACTGCCACTCTGAATGTACCCTGGCCAAGCCTTGGTCTGATTGTTGTCTCACGGCCATAGCATTCCTGTTCAGCCATTACACGCTGGCCTTCGCTCAAGCGATCAGGAACATTTTCTCTTTGCCAGACTTCCATCACCTTTTGCCAGAGATATTGCCCATCTTGAGAATCAAGAGAATATGTTTTGCCTCTGACGATGGAAGTACTCCAGCCAGGAAGCGGAAACCAATCGGCTTGATCCAGGAAAAATGGTTGCGTCAGGACGATGCATCCGATTTTAAAATCTTCAGCGCGGGTAGTTGAGCGGGACGGACGATACTGGAGAATGGCCTGACTCAACTCAGCATAAGACCGGCAGCCATTTTCCATGCCGAAAGTCTCCCAGGCCAGGCTGACGGGTAACTCCAGATAACGATAAAAGACGACACCGCCGGCAATCAGATCCTCCCCGCTAGCTTGCTGCCGGTGAAGTTTAAAGAGAAAAAGATCACCCTCACCAATGGCCCGAAATTGAGCGGCAGGAGAAGGCTGCCAGAAATTGACCTCGCCGAGGCCAGAAGAGTCTTTAAGAGAAGCAGTGGAGGGCGGCTGAAGCGATAGGTCCCTTAAAAACTTAAACCACTTATAATCGGTAACTCCGACGTAGATTTTCATCACACTTAATAATCAGGCAGTGTAAAGTTGGTGCCTTTGAGTCGTGGCTTTTGCTCCTCTTATCTCAGACCTTAGCTA
>Ga0208825_1003152_pt1 | contig 10090 bp, 10 predicted proteins | sample AD_UKC113_MetaG_FD_184450 | JGI IMG/M metagenome (GOLD analysis project Ga0208825, IMG submission 184450) | Active sludge microbial communities of municipal wastewater-treating anaerobic digesters from Hong Kong - AD_UKC113_MetaG (SPAdes)... | ecosystem: Engineered > Bioreactor > Anaerobic >...
CGGGCACATGGCCGGCGTCAAGTGCACTGGCGCGGTGCCGTCGCGTTTCGAAAAGCCGGGAAGCATTCATGGCAGATTCATCACGTTTTTTTGTTAACTACCGACTGGTTGGTAGCTAGTATACTATCGGATCATGTCAAAAATCCGATTTGCCAGCTGATCATGCGTAACAACATTCGACACGACGCCGCCGAGACGAAACGGCGACAGCGGCTGACGCCCGAAGCACGGGTGCCGCTGATCCTGGACGCCGCGATGGAAGAGTTTTCGCGACGCGGCTTCGTGGCCACGCGCATGGACGATATAGCGCGACGCAGCGGTTTGTCAAAAGGAGGGCTTTACGCTCATTTCGACGGCAAGGACGCCATCTTCAAGGCCCTGCTCGACCGCACCGTGCATCATGTGGATTGGGGAGAAATGCCCACGTCGGCAAGCCCGGCCAGCACGCGCGAGGTCGCCGAATGGATCGTGGATCGCCTGCATGACACCCTGTTGACACCCGACAGCGTGGCGATCTTGCGCATCCTGATCCCGGAGCGCGAACGCGTCCCGGTGCGCGTGCAGGAGTGGCAGCAAAACCTGATTCGCCTGCGCACGGAGCACGTCGCGGCCTTGATCGGCCATGCGCTGGAGGCTTGCGGCAAGCAAGGCAGCGTGCTGGCGCGCCACCCCTGGCTGGCCATTTCACCGGCCATTCATGTGCTGCTGTGGCAAACGATGCTGGGTGACGGGGTCAGCCCGGACCCGCACTACCGCGAGGCCCATGTCGAGATGCTGTGCGAGCTGCTGGGTTGAGCCCGATAAAACGGCGCATCGACGCATCTCCCGCGCGTCGGCTCGCCGTATCGGGCGCGCCCGCGGGAGGCGTGCTGCCTCTCTGAGGCTCTCAGTCCTGACGCGGCGCCTGCTGCGGCTCGCGCACCTCGCGCCAGCCCACGTCCTGCACGCCGGTGTCCATCGAGGCACCGGTGGCTTGCGCCGCGTCGGCGCGGGGCGTGCTGGATGCCGGCTGGCCCGCCGGGCGGCGCGGCCAGTGCTGGCGCGCCATGGCGCGGTAGCGTTGCCACAGCAGCGTGACGGTGGCCGGACGCCCGGTGATCCAGCCCGACACCAGGCTGTAGACCACCATCACCACCAGCCAGAACAACAGGCTGACGACAAAGACCAGCCCCAGCGCCATCAGCACGGCCCAGCCCAGCCAGCCGACGATGCGGCCGAGCACGCGCTCCAGCGGGTTGGCGGGCGAAGACGCGGGCGGCGGCAAAAATCCGTAAGGCGTTTGAGTCATGTCGGTCAGAGTCGGGGCGGTGCCCAAAGTTTCAAGGCAGGCGTTCCAGAGCGTGAATATAGGCCGGTGTGCGCATCAGCGCCTCCCAGTCGACCGCAAGACCTTGTGGCAGCAAAGCCATCCGGCGCCGCTCGCTCGCGGCCTTGGGCTGCCAGCGCCCGTCGAGCTGGGCGCGCGCCAGGGCGTCGATGGTGTCGTCGATCACCGCGCCCTGCCCCAGCGACTGGTTGCACAGCAGGGCCAGATCGCAACCGGCATCCAGCGCGGCCAGCACCGCATCGGCCGGGCTGACGGTGCGCCCCTCGATCTGGCGCGCGCCGGCCATGCTCAGGTCGTCGCTGATGATGGCGCCGTCAAAACCCAGCTGCTCACGCAGGATGGCCTGCAGCCAGCGGGCCGAAAAACCGGCCGGGCGCTTGTCCACCCGGGTGTAGATCACGTGCGCCGGCATCACGGCGCGCAGGCTGCTGGCCAGCCAGCCGTAGGGCGCGGCATCTTGATGCAGGATGGCCTTGAGCGGGCGCGTGTCGCGCGGCACGTCGGTGTGCGAGTCGGCCGCAACGAAACCGTGACCCGGAAAGTGCTTGCCACAGTGCGCCATGCCGGCCAGCAGCAGGCCGTGCATCAGGCTCTTGGCCAGCAGGGTGACCACGCGCGCGTCGGCGTGCAGGGCGCGGTCGCCGATGACCCCACTGGGCCCCCAATCCAGGTCGAGCACGGGCGTGAAGCTGAGATCGACCCCGCAGGCGCGCAGCTCGGCGCCCAGCACGTGGCCGCAGGCGGTGGCGGCGTCCTGCGCGCGCATGGCGTCGCGCATCCACAGCTCGCCCAGGCGGCGCATGGGCGGCAGGTGGGTGAAGCCATCGCTGCGAAAGCGCTGCACGCGCCCGCCTTCGTGGTCGACGGCGATCAGCAGATCGCCCCGCACGCGCTTGACGGCCGCGCACAGGGCGGTGAGCTGCGCGCGGCTGTCCCAGTTGCGCGCGAACAGGATCAGCCCGCCCACCAGCGGGTGCGCCAGGCGCTGGCGGTCCACCGCGCTCAGCGTGGTGCCGGCGATGTCGATGATCAGCGGGGCGTGCGGCGGCATGTCAGAAAAAGATCCACGTGACGAGCAGGAACAGCGGAATCAGGATGCCGCCGCTCCAGGCCATGTAGCCGAAGAAGCTGGGCATCTTCACGCCGCGATCCTCGGCGATGGCCTTGACCATCAGGTTGGGCGCGTTGCCGATGTAGCTGTTGGCGCCCATGAACACGGCGCCGGCGCTGATGGCCGCCAGGGTGCTGGCCAGCGGCCCCATCAGGTGCGCCGCGTCGCCGCCCGCGGTGTTGAAGAACACGAGGTAGGTCGGCGCGTTGTCCAGGAAGGAGCTGAGCACGCCGGTGGCCCAGAAGTAGGCGGCCGGGTTGGGCGTGCCGTCGGCGTTGGTGACCGCCTTGACGATGGCGCCGAAGGGCCCGTCCTCGCCCGCCTGCAGCATGGCGATGACGGGGATGATGGTCAGGAAGATGCCGGCGAACAGCTTGCCCACCTCCTGCATCGGCCCCCAGTCGAACTGGTTGGACTCGTGCACCGCGCGCGGCGTGATGGCGATCGACACCGCCGTGACCCCGATCAGGCCGACGTCGCGCACCAGTCCCGGCAGGCCGACGGCGGTGCCCATGACGTCGAACGACACCGGGCTGGCCCACATGCCGCTCATCAGCACCAGCGCCACCACCACGCCCAGCAGCACGAAGTTGACGGCGCCGTCGAAGCCGAACGTCGGCGTGTCGGGCGTCGGATCGGGCCGCGTCACGCCCTGCTTGCGGTACAGGTGGCGGTCGAGGACGTAGAACAGCGCCAGCAGCACCACCGTCATGAACAGGGTTTCGCGGTAGATGTTCTCGAGCGTCCAGAAGAAGCCGACGCCCTTGAGAAAGCCCAGGAACAGCGGCGGGTCGCCCAGCGGCGTGAGCGAGCCACCGATGTTGCTGACGATGAAGATGAAGAACACCACCACGTGCGCGCAGCTGGGGCGGTTGTCGTTGGCGCGGATCAGCGGGCGGATCAGCAGCATGGACGCGCCCGTGGTGCCCATGAAGCTGGCCAGCACCGCGCCGATGGCCAGGATGGCGGTGTTCAGCTGCGGCGTGCCGTGCAGGTTGCCGCGGATGTAGATGCCGCCCGAGACGGTGAACAGCGCCGTCAGCAGCAGGATGAAGGGGATGTATTCGGCCACCAGCGCATGCACCAGGCCGGCCAGTGCCGTGTGCGCGCCGAACACCGCCGCGAAGGGCAGCAGAAAGGCCAGCGACCAGGCGGCGGCGATCTTGCCGAAGTGGTGGTGCCAGAAGTGCGGGCCGACCAGCGGCCAGACGGCGATCGACAGCAGGATGCCGACAAAGGGCAGGCCCCACAGGGCCGACAGCTGGCGGCCGTCGAGCCCGGCCGCGTGGGCGGGCGCGGCCAGCGCCAGCAGCGCGGGCGCCAGCCACCACGCGGGGGCCAGTGCCTTGCGCAGGCATTTGGGTTGGGCGGCGTGGCAGGAAGTGGTCGGCACAGTCATTTTCAGGTCAAATCAGGCCATAGCGCTTATGGAGTGTGCGCTATTAGCTATATAAATAATAGTATCAGAGCATCACCGGCGCGGTGCGGATGACCGGGCCGCTGCCGGGCGCGGGCGGCGCCGGCAGGTCGAACACCTGGCGCAGGTAGTTCAGGTAGCCCTCGTCCTCCACCATGGTCTTGCCGGGCGTGTCCGAGATCTTGGCCACCGGCTGGCCGTTGCACTGCACCATCTTCAGCACCAGCTGCAGCGCGTCGGGGCCGACGTCGTTGGTCAGGTTGGTGCCGACGCCGAAGGCCACCTGCACGCGGCCGTGAAAGCGCTCGAACAACTCGATGCAGCGCGGAATGGTCAGGCCGTCGCTGAAGATCAGCGTCTTGGTGCGCGGATCGCAGCGGTTGGCCTTGTAGTGCTCGATCATGCGCTCGCCCCACAGGAAGGGGTCGCCCGAGTCGTGGCGCGCGCCGTCGAACAGCTTGCAGAAGTACATGTCGAAGTCGCGCAGGAAGGCGTTCATGCCGTACACGTCGGACAGCGCGATGCCCAGGTCGCCCCGGTACTCCTGCGCCCACTTCTCGAAGCCGAACACCTGCGTGTCGCGCAGGCGCGGGCCCAGCGCCTGGCAGGCCTGCAGGTATTCGTGCGCCATGGTGCCCATGGGGCGCAGGCCCAGGTCGCGCGCGAACAGCACGTTGCTGGTGCCGGTGAGCTGGCCCGCCTCGCCCGTGCCCAGGCGCTGTTGCAGGGTTTGCAGGACCTCACGCTGCCAGGGGCGCGAAAAGCGCCGGCGCGTGCCGTAGTCGGCAATCTTCAGCTCGGCCAGCCCGGGGGCCTTCAGCAGCTCGATCTTGGCGGCCAGGCGCCGGCGGCCCTCGGCCAGATCAAGATGGGGCTGCGTGTTGCGGAAGTAGATCTCGCTGATGATGGCCAGCACCGGAATCTCGAACAAGATGGTGTGCAGCCAGGGGCCGCGCACGCGGATGTCGATGGCGCCGTCGTCCTGCGGGGTGAGCGTGAGGTGCTGCTCGTTCAGGCGAAACAGGCCCAGAAAATCGATGAAGTCGCTCTTGATGAAACGCATGCCGCGCATGTAGGCCAGTTCGTCATCGGAAAAGCGCAGGCTGCACAGGTGGCGCAGTTCGTCGTGGATCTCGTGGACGTAGGGCGCCAGTTGCGCGCCGGGCGTGCGACAGCGGAACTTGTACTCCACCTGCGCGCCCGGAAACTGATGCAGCACGGCCTGCATCATGGTGAACTTGTACAGGTCGGTGTCGAGCAGGCTTTCAATGATCATGGCGCGCGAGTCTCCCTTGTGTCGTGGCCCCGATGCGACCCAGTGTAGCGCCGGCCAGCCCGAGAGCGGCGCTCAATCGAGCCAGCGGGTAAAGCCGCCCACCGGCTCGCGCGGTGTCTTGTAGGTGTTGACCAGCGCCGTCTCATCGGCCCAGCCCAGCGCCATGCCGCAGACGATCTTTTCCTCGGCGCCGGCGCCGATGTGCGGCAAAATGATGGCGCCATAGTGGTTCCACGCCGCCTGGGGGCAGGTGTGCAGGCCGCGGGCGCGCGCCGCCACCATGATGTTTTGCAGGAACATGCCGTAGTCCAGCAGCGAGCCCGCGCCCATCACGCGGTCAATGGTGAACATCAGGCCGACGGGCGCGTCGAAGAAGCAAAAGTTGCGCCGGTGCTGGGCGTGCATCTTTTCCTTGTCGTCCCTGGTGATGCCCAGGAGGCCATACAGGCTCCAGCCGTTTTGACGCCGGCGCGCCAGGTACGGGTCGATCCACTGGCGCGGGTAGTAGTCGTACTCTTCCTGAAAGCTCGCCGCCGCCGTCGGGTTGTGGCGGCCCTCGTCGTACGCGGCGCACACCTTCTCGACCAGCGCGTCGCGGCTGGCCCCTTGCAGCACATACACCTGCCAGGGCTGGGCATTGGTGCCCGAAGGGCTGCGCGAAGCCACGCGCAGGATGTCCTCGATGCTCTGGCGCGGCACCGGCGCAGGCGAGAACGCGCGCACGCAAAAGCGGTTTTCGATGGCCGCGTCCACGCTGGCCGCATCGGCGATCGGGGCTTTCAGCTGGGACATTGAAGCGACTCCAGAACGGTTTGGAGCGGGGCCGGCAGGGGCACGGGCCGATGCGTGTCGCGATCGACGTACACGTGCACGAAATGCCCCTTGGCCGCCGTCAGCGGCGCGCCTTCGGCAAACAGGCCGACTTCATAGCGCACGCTGGACGAGCCGATGTGCGCCACGCGAATGCCCGCCTCCACGTTCTGCGGAAAGGCCAGCGGCGCGAAGTACTGGCATTGCGTCTCGATCACGAAGCCGATGGTGCCGCCGCCGCCCGGGTCCAGCGCGCCGCGGTCGATCAAATGGGCGTTGACGGCGGTATCGAACCACGAGTAGTACACGACGTTGTTGACGTGCCCGTACTGGTCGTTGTCCATCCAGCGTGTGGTGATGGTACGAAAGGCGCGATAGCGCTCACGGGCTTCGGGTTGGGGGCGGGCAGAAACAGACATGGGCGCATTCTGCCAGCGGCGCCTTTCGAGCCCGCGCCGAATCCCGGGCCGGGCGAGCCGGGTTAGACCGCTGCATCTAAAAATGCCGCAATCACGCAAAACGCCTTGATTTCCTGCGGGTTTCCCCTAAAATTCAACCCATGCTGCACTGCAACATAAGAAGTGGTTGAGGGGCAGCATCCAACCATACCCCATCCACCGTAGGAGATTTCCATCATGTTGACCCCTGACCAATTCCTGGCCTCGCAAAAAGCCAACCTCGAAACCCTGAACGGCCTGACCAACAAGGCCTTCGAAGGCGTTGAAAAGCTGGTCGAGCTGAACCTGCAAGCCACCAAGGCCGCCCTGCTCGAGTCGCAGTCGCACGCCCAAGCCCTGCTGTCGGTGCGCGACGTGCAAGAGCTGCTGACTCTGCAAGCCGGCATGCTGCAGCCCCTGGCCGAGAAGACCGCCGCCTACAGCCGTCATCTGTATGACATCGCTTCGGGCACCAGCAGCGAATTCAGCAAGGCCGTCGAAGCCAAAGTGGCCGAGAGCCAGGCGCAATTCGCCTCGCTGGTGGACAGCGCCGCCAAGAACGCCCCGGCCGGTTCGGACACCGCCGTTGCCATGATGAAGAGCGCCGTGGCTGCTGCCAACAACGCCTTCGAATCGGTGCAAAAAGCCGTCAAGCAAGCTACCGACATGGCCGAAGCCAACTTCAACGCCGTTGCCGCCAACGCCACCAACGTGGCCAAGAGCGCCACGGCCGCCGGCAAGAAGCGCTGATTGACTCCACTGGCGCTCTCGCGGGCGCCAGACGCTCGGCCCGCACCCGGGTCGAGCACCCAGAAGAAAGGGACACCCCGTCCAGCGCACCGTGCTCTTTCTTCTGGGTGGCATCGAAGCCAACCCCGCCGCTTGTCTCCTCGGATCCTTTCGACACCTTCAACGGTTCAGGGATCCCTTCAAGGGCCGATCGCAAGATCGGCCTTTTTTTTTGCTGTTTGATCGGTTTTTGTCAACGAGAACAATTCTCGTTTGCGTTATGATCGCAGTGCCTGTTCTTTTTCCTCCTCCTGCCTCCAGAGGTCTTGCTTTTCCATGAAAAAACGCGTCTTCATGCTCGCCGCCGCTGCCGCCGTGGCCGGTGCTTCCGTCCCGGCCCTGGCGCAGGATGCGCAAACCATCAACCTGTATTCGGCGCGGCACTATGCCACCGACGAGCAGCTCTACGACGGTTTCACCAAGGCCACCGGCATCAAGATCAACCGCGTGGACGGCGACGACGCCGGCATCATCGCGCGCCTGAAGGCCGAGGGCAGCGCCTCGCCGGCCGACGTGATCCTGCTGGTGGACGCCGCCCGCCTGTGGCGCGGCGAGCACGACGGGCTGTTTTTGCCGATCAAGTCCGCACTGCTCGATGACGCCATCCCGCCCAGCCTGCGCGCCGCCCCGGCGGCCGACGGCGGCATTGCGTGGTTCGGCTTTTCCACCCGCGCGCGCGTCATCGTCTACGACAAGATCCGCGTCAAGCCGGCCGACGTGGCGACCTATGCCGACCTGGGTGACCCCAAGAACAAGGGCAAGCTGTGCATCCGCAGCGGCTCGCACCCCTACAACCTGAGCCTGATCGGCTCGCAACTGGAGCACATGGGCCCCGAGAAGACCGAGGCCTGGCTGAGCGGCATGGTGGCCAACATGGCGCGCTCGCCCAAGGGCGGCGACACCGACCAGATCAAGGCCGTGGCCGCCGGCGAATGCCAGATCGCCGTCACCAACAGCTACTACCTGGCGCGCATGATGCGATCGGGCAACCCGGACGACCGCGCCGTGGCCGAAAAGGTCGGCGTGGTGTTTCCCAACCAGGCCAGTTGGGGCACGCACGTCAACATCGCCGGCGCCGCCGTGGCGCGCCACTCCAAGAACGTGGCCGGTGCCACCAGGTTCCTCGAGTACCTGGCCAGCCCCGCGGCACAAAACTACTTTGCCAACGGCAACAATGAGTGGCCGGTGGCCAAGGGCGTGGTGACCGACAACCCGGCGCTCAAGGCCATGACGGGCGGCAGCGGCAGCTTCAAGGCCGAGACCATTCCGGTCAGCAAGGTGGGCGAACACCTGGTGCAGGTGCAGCAGATGCTGGATCGCGCCGGGTTCAAATAAGCCGCGCCGGCGCAGCCGTCAATCCGCACCCCGTGCGGCGATTTTCAAGGCCAATGGGCCGCCAGCGCCCATGCAGAGCGCGCAAGAAGCTATTAATTTGGTAGCAACCGCAGCAAGCGCCCGTCCGATTCGTCGGTCAACACGTACAGCAGGCCATCGGGCCCCTGGCGCACGTCGCGGATGCGCTGGCCCAGCTCCTGCAGCAGCTTGTGCTCGGCCACCACGCGGCCGTCCTTCAGCTCGATGCGGTCCAGGTACTTGAACTTCAGCGAGCCCACGAACAGGTTGCCGCGCCACTGCGGCCCATAGCGCTCGCTGGTCAAAAAGGCCATGCCCGAGGGCGCGATCGAGGGCGTCCAGTGATGCAGCGGCGGCTCGGTGCCGGCCATGGCACTCTGGCCCGTGCCCACCGGCGTGCCGTCGTAGTTCAGGCCAAAGCTCACCAGGGGCCAGCCGTAGTTCTTGCCGGCTTGCGGCAGGTTGATCTCGTCGCCGCCCATGGGGCCGTGCTCGTCGGTCCACAGCGTGTCGTCCGCGGCCAGCGTGGCGCCTTGCACATTGCGGTGGCCATAGCTCCAGATCTCGGGGCGCGCGCCCGCCTTGCCCACGAAGGGGTTGTCGGGCGGAATGCTGCCGTCCTTGCCCACGCGCACGATCTTGCCCAGGTCGTTGTCCAGCTTTTGTGCCGCATCGCGCTGCGTGAAGCGCTCGCCCAGGGTCAGAAACAAGGTGCCGTCGGGCTGCCCGCCCACCATGCGCTCGACGATGCGGCAGCCAAAATGCAGGCGACTGGCCACCTTGGGCTGCTGGCTGAAGATCACCCGCACGTCCTCCAGCCGCGTGCGGTCATCGGACAGGCGCGCCCGGGCCAGCGCGGTGCCGTTGGTGCCGCTGGGCCCGGGCTCGCTGAAGCAGAAGTAGATCGTGCCGTTGGCGGCAAACCGCGAATCGGTAACCACATCCAGCAAGCCGCCCTGCCCGCCCGCCGCCACCGCGGGCAGGCCCGCCACCGGCGGGCGCAGCGTGCCGTCGGACTCGACCACGCGCAGCCGACCCGGCCGCTCGGTCACCAGAAAACGCCCGCCCGGCAAAAACGCCACCGCCCAGGGATGATCGAGCGCGCCGACCACGGTTTGCACCTGGGGCGTTGCGGACTGCGCCCACGCCAGCGGCGCCGCGACCAGGGCCCCCGCCAGCACGCACAGGCGCGCAAGGCGCTCGGCGCCGGCTGTTGGATCCCGAGTTTGAATGCTCATCGCTTGTCTTCGAATCGGTTGGGGCTTGCGCTGATGTGACGCAAATCACTGTCACGAACCCGCGCGCGGGAAAACCCTTGCTTTCAGCGTCGCGGACGCGGCACAACCCCGCTCCTTTTACCCTACACTACGCCGGTCGCCTGTTTGGGACAATAAGAAATTCAGTTACATTTTTTGAGGTCCGCTGTGCAACGACGCAACGGATCGACTCACACGGCGCCAGCCTGCCGCTGCGCCTCACTTCATCGGAATCCATGTTCAAAGCCTTGATCATCGCTGCCGCCGTGCTTGCCGCTCCCCTTGCCCACGCAAGCCCGCAGGATGATCCGGAC
>Ga0208825_1003153_pt1 | contig 10089 bp, 10 predicted proteins | sample AD_UKC113_MetaG_FD_184450 | JGI IMG/M metagenome (GOLD analysis project Ga0208825, IMG submission 184450) | Active sludge microbial communities of municipal wastewater-treating anaerobic digesters from Hong Kong - AD_UKC113_MetaG (SPAdes)... | ecosystem: Engineered > Bioreactor > Anaerobic >...
AGAGGTTGCTGTAACAGACGTAGGTAGTTTGAAAGAGGGAACCAGAGTCGCGGTCCAAAAGTAATTTCTTCAGCGGAGATTGGAGAGATTGAGATGAAGAACAAGGCCGTTATTTACATATTGCTGGCGGTCATGCTGGTCGTCCTGGCCGGCGTGACTTCGTACTACTGGTATAAAAACAGCCACTACGTCGATACGGAAGACGCCCGGGTGGACGGAACGATAGTGAAGATCAGCCCGCAGGTCTCCGGTAAAATTTTGGAAATGAACGTCGCAGAAGGTGATCCGGTCAGGGAAGGGCAGATCATCGCCCGCCAGGTTGATTTCACTTCGACGCCCGGTATAAACGCGGGCGCCAACCCCGACCTTTTCGTGATCAAGTCGCCCATCAGCGGCACGGTCATAAAGAAGATCGGAAACGTGGGAGAGGTGGGCGTACCGGGCCAGCCGGTTGTCATGGTGGCCGACCTCAACAGCCTGTACATAACGGCCAATATTGAGGAAACCAAGCTTTACAAAGTGAAGGAAGGCCAGAAAGTGGACTTTACCATCGACAGCATTCCCGGCGTGAAGTTTGAAGGAAAGGTCGTGTCCATCGGCGAGGCCACCACCTCTACCTTCTCGCTGCTGCCCGCGCAGAACACCGGCGGCAACTTCACCAAGGTCGTGCAGCGCATTCCCGTCAAGATCGGCATCAAAAACTACCAGGGGAAGCGCCTGCTGCCGGGTATGAACGCGGTCGTCCGGATCTATGTAAAGTAGGGAAAACATAATAGTTGAATATCTGTATAAGGGTTGATTTTTTGTGTTATGATGTTATAATGTAATTACATTAATATTTTTAGGGGTGATGTTGTGCTGGTGAGAACGCAAATCATGCTGGAAGAAAGTCAGCACCGTTTTTTAACTGAAGAGGCCAGACTGAAAGGAGTCAGCTTGTCGGAGGTAATCCGGCAGTTGATCGAAGAAAAACAGAAAAAAATATCTATAGCTCAGGCTGCCGGTGCGCTGGAGATGAGCAGGGGAGCGGTCCCCGGTCCTGGCGACGGCCTTCATCACGATGAGGTCCTTTACAAATGAGAAAAGTGTTTATAGATACCGGAGCCTGGTATGCCATGAAAGATTCCAGGGATCCCCATCATCAGGAGGTAATTAATTTCTTTGCAGGTATGCAGGGGCAAGTGTTGTGTTTTACTTCCGATTATGTTGCGGATGAAGCAATAACCCTTGCGCGTTACCGGTTGAAAAATCACCGGGTGGCATCTGACCTGGCGCTAGAGTTATTTGCAGAAAAAGCGGCCAAGATGATCTTTATTTCTCCCCGGCACCACGCCCGCGCGCTGGAGATATTTAATACTTTCAGCGATCAATTATTTTCCTACACTGACTGCACCAGTTTCGCCCTTATGGAAACTATGGGGATTGAAGAGGCGCTGGCCTTCGACAGCCATTTTACTTTTGAAAAACTCGGTTTTCGCCAGATAGGGGGCGCCCTATAGGAACCCCGTCAGAGGTGGCTAATACCTTTCGCTCGTATTACTTGTTATTACTATTATTGATCTTTTATGTTACCGTTTCGTCAGGGCAGGAAGTGTTTTTTAATGACTGATAGCAAGACTGAAAAAGAGGCGATGGGGGGCAGCCCCGCTGGTTCTGGTGGCGGGCCGCCTGGTGCGGGGGAGGGACATTCTTCCGGCGGAATCCCCATGGCCGCCCTGATGACCTTGATCGCGGGGGCGTTTATGGGCATCCTCGACGGCAGTATTGTTAACGTGGCGCTGCCCAGGATGATGTCGATATTCAACTCCACGGCCGACCAGATCCAGTGGGTAATGACCGGCTACCTGCTCGCTTCGGGCGTGGTGGTGCCGGTTACCGGCTATTTGAGCGACCGGTTCGGCGGGAAAAGGCTGTACGTCGTGTCCCTGGGCGTATTCACCGCGGGATCGGCTTTGTGCAGCCTGGCCTGGAGCAATAATTCGCTGGTGGCAGCCAGGGTGGTTCAGGCCGTCGGCGGCGGCATGATGATGCCGGTGAGCATGGCCATGATTTACCACATCGTGCCCAGGGACAAAATCGGGACGGCTCTGGGAATATGGGGAATCTCGGCCATGGTCGCCCCCACTGTCGGGCCGACTCTGGGCGGGTACCTGGTCGACAACTTCAGCTGGCATTGGATTTTCACGATTAATGTTCCCATCGGCGTGGCGGCCGTTTTCCTGGCCATGGCGATCCTGGAGGAAACGCCGAAAAAAACCGGGCTAAAGGTCGATATACCCGGCATCGTCCTGAGCGCCGCCGGTTGCTTCGCGCTGCTTCTGGCTTTGAGCGAAGGGCAGGACAAGGGCTGGACTTCGCTGTACATCGTCAACCTTTTGATCTTTTCGGGCTTTACCCTGGCCCTGTTCGTCGTCTGGGAGCTGATCACGGAGCAGCCCATGCTGGACATCCGCCTGTTGAAGAACAGGACGTTCGCGGCCAGCCTGTTGTGTGTAAGCATCGCCACCATAGGCCTGTTTTCCGCCATTTTTCTGGTGCCTCTCTTCGTCCAGAATGTTCTGGGCTTCACCCCGATGCAGACGGGGCTGATGATGATGCCGGCGGCTCTGGCCTCGGGGATCATGATGCCGGTCAGCGGCAGGCTGTTCGACAAAGTCGGCGCCCTGCCCCTGTGTCTGGTGGGGCTGTCCGTAACGGTCGTCACCACCTACCAGCTTCACACCATCACCTACGACGTCAGTTACAGGGATTTGCAGCATCTTCTGGTGGTAAGGTCTCTCGGCCTGGGGCTGTGCATGATGCCCATCGCGACGGCCGGCATGAACACCATCCCCCACTTTTTAATCGGCCGGGCTTCGGCTCTCAGCAACCTGGTCAGGCAAATCTCGGCTTCGTTCGGCATCGCCTTTCTCACCTATGTAATGCTCAACCGGCAGGAATACCACGCCGTCCGGCTCGCCGACACGGTGAGCTATAATTCTCCCGCCGCGGCCGGGGCGCTCCAGCAAATTCAGGGGCTCCTTTCCCAGGCGGGCGCGGGCGCGTCCGGAGCTGCCGGCGTTCTTTACTCCCTGGTGCGCCGGGAGGCTTTCATCTCCGGCATCGCCGACGCCTTTGTGGTGAGCACGGTTATTGTGATTCTGGCCATGCCCTTTGTTTTTCTGCTGGATAAGAAGCGGGTTGAAGCGCAGCGGGCACTGGAATACAGGCGGTACGCCGGCATGATGCCGCCGGGGGGGCCTCCTGCGGGCGGTCCGGCCGGTAAAGGCGGACCAGATGGAGCGGGCGCGTCCGGCCGGGGTGACGGAATACAGGCGGCAGAGAAGCCACAACCGGTTGAAATATAGAAGCCACCAATATTCAGGAGTTTGTCGCTTTTCGGCTGTGCAAATTTTTCCCTGCCTGGAGAATTGCCGGCAAATGTGATAAAATGGCTAAAGTATAAAAACGTCGAATAGTGGACGGGGAGAACATTTGCGTTATGAGGGTCAGTCTCCTTGGCGCTTGTATAGACGCGCTCACCATGGAGGAAACGGTCGAGCGGGTTGCGGGTTTTATCGGAAGCGGCCGGCCGCACCTTATTTTGACCATGAACCCGGAGTTTCTTTACCGGGCGCAGTTTGACGGTTCACTCCTCGAGCTTGCCGCAAGGGCTGACCTGGTGACGCCGGACGGGGAAGGCATAGTCTGGGCCAGCCGGGTGGCTGGCTGCCCGGTGCCCGAGCGGGTGACCGGCATCGACCTGATGACCAGGCTGCTGGAGAGGGCGTCTGCAGAAGGCTGGCGGGTCTACCTGCTGGGCGCGGCGCCGGGTGTTGCCGGAGAAGCCGCCGAAAAAATCCGCCAGGCTTATCCGGGGCTGAAGGTGGCGGGAACCCACCACGGCTACTTCCGGGACGATGAGGCGGCGGAGGTTGTTGAAAAAATAAGGATGGCGGCTCCCGACCTCGTTTTTGTGGCGATGGGAGCGCCCAGACAGGAAAGGTGGATCGACAGCCATCTTGCCGGAACGGGCGCCGCGGCCGCCCTCGGCGTCGGAGGAAGTTTCGACGTTCTGGCCGGCAGGGTGAGAAGGGCTCCCGCGTGGGTCAGGCGGCTGCGTCTGGAGTGGCTTTACCGCCTGCTCAGGGAACCTTCCCGCTGGCGCCGGCAGTTGGTGTTGCCGATGTTTGCCTGGATGGTAATTAAAAAGTATAAGCTCGGGATGAAATAGCATTTTGCTTCCCGAAATTAACAGGACGGTTCGTATTGGTTTTTAAAGAGCCGGGTTTTTCCGCGGACGGTCCCTGTACATGGAGACAGACAATGCCCAAAGTGGTTATTTCCGGTTACTACGGTTTTCATAACAGCGGCGACGAGGCAATCCTGCACGCCATGCTTCTGGCCCTCCGGGACGCCGTTCCGGGCCTGGAGGCGGTGGTGCTGTCAAAAGATCCCGGCTATACTTCCAGCGAGTTTGGAGTGCGCTCGATCTTGCGGGATAAGCCCCTGGATGTTTTGAAAGCTTTGAGGGAAGCCGACCTGTTAATCAGCGGCGGCGGCGGCCTGTTACAGGACGTAACCGGCCCCAAAAGCATCATTTATTATCTCGGCGTGGCCGCGCTGGCGAAATTTTTAGGCAAGCCGGTTTTCTTTTACGCGCAGGGGATCGGCCCGGTGAACACCGCGCTGGGCAGGGCGCTGGTACGGCTGGTGGCCGACAGGGTAAATGTGATTACCGTAAGGGATCAGGATTCAAAAGAAGAGCTTGTCGCCATGGGAGTCACCCGCCCGCGTATTCACGTTACGGCCGACCCGGTTCTGGGCCTGAATCCCGATCTTTTCGACCGCGAGAGGGGCAGGGAAATTCTCATGTCGCTGGGCGTCGGGGAAGGCCCGCTGGTGGGAATTTCGGTAAGGCCCTGGAAGGGTCTGGAGGGATTCAAGGGAGCGGTGGCGGGAGCTGCGGACGACCTGGCTGCGGAGGGCTGGCAGGTTCTGCTGGTGCCCATGCACTATCCCGGCGACCTCGGAGTCTGCCGGGAGGTGGCTTCCAAAATGAAAGCCAGGCCGCATATTTTTGACGGCGGCGCCGGGTACAGGGATCTGCTTGCCGTCACGGCCAACCTTGACCTCGCTGTTGGAATGAGGCTGCACTTCCTTATTTTCGGCGCGATCTTCGGAGTTCCCGTGCTGGGCATTCCCTACGATCCGAAAGTAAACTGTTTTTTGCGGTCACTGGGCCTGCCCTCCGGCCTGGACGTCGAGACCCTCGAACACGGCCGGCTCATTTCGGCGGTCCGGGAACTGCTGAAAAACCGGGAGGAGGCGGGCGCCCGCCTTAAGGAAAGAGTGGGGCATCTCAGGAATATGGCGCTCCGGAACGCGTCCCTGGCGGCCGAACTTATCGGCGGGGTTCCGGCGTCTTAATAACGGGGTATTTTTTGAGCCGAGGCCGTATCGCTCTTTCCAGCAGTTATTGGGCAGGATAAGTTTGCCCTGTGTCGAACTTTTGTTTAACGGCGCTGTTTGCCGGGTAACACCGTTGGCCGTGGGCAAAGGCGCCGCCCCGGCGTTGTCAACTCTGGTCAGTTTTTATTAATGAGCGGTTGGGGGGAGATTTTGTGCCAATCAATAAAGTCAGGCTGTCCTCGCTGGTTCTGCTTGCCGCAGCCGGTTTGTTCCTGCTGGCGTATGCGGCGTTTGCCGCCGACGGCGGTACGGGCGGGAGCGGCGACCCGCTGGTTACCCGTAGCTACGTTGACCAGTACACGCAGTGGAAAGTGGCCGACCTGAAAACCGGCCAGGTTCTGCAGGGCCGCGCCGGAACGGAGCTGATCGTCAGGCGGGGGCGGGCGGTCGCGGTCGACAGCACCGCCAACGGTATCCCCGACGTTACGGAGGGCGCGGACATCCGCGCCGGTGAAGCGGTTCCGCTCAACCACCTGCTGGTTATCCCGCGGGAGGACGGACGGGGAATCAGGGCGCTGTCCGCGGTTGTAGTGATGTACCGCGGCGGGGCCGTCATCAAATAGAAAATATTCCCGAGCCATACCATGCTTGGCGGGGTGGGTTGAATTGAGAAAAACGAGACGAAAGCTTAAAAGAAAGGCGCCTTTTGTAATTTGCTGCCTTGTTCTGCTGGCGCTGCTGGCAGGCGGCTGCGTGCTGGCCAAAAACATACTGTTCCCCTCCGTCGAAGGGGTTTTTGAGCCCGACTCCCCGCAGACGGGCAAAAGGCTGAACGTCCTGCTGCTGGGCGTGGACGCGCGGCAGGGGGAGACTGCGGCCCGGGCCGACACAATAATTCTGGCGAGCATAGACCCGAAGACAAAGCGGATGGCCCTGCTCTCCATTCCGCGGGACACCAGGGTGAACATACCGGGCCACGGGTGGGACAAGATCAACAGCGCAACCGTCTACGGCGGTCCGGAGCTTGCCGCGAAAGTAATTTCCGACCTGGTGGGGATGTCCGTAAAATACTATGTACTTACGAACTTCAACGGTTTTAAGGACATCGTCGACGCCCTGGGCGGCGTCACCCTGGACGTGGAACAGGATATGTACCACTGGGACGACGAAGACGGGGGGATTTACGAGATAAACCTGAAGAAGGGCGTACAGCGCCTCGACGGGGATAAAGCCCTCCAGTACGTGCGCTACCGGGACTACATGATGGGCGACATAGACCGCACCAAGCACCAGCAGAAATTTCTTGTGGCGCTGGCCGGGGAGATTCTCCAGCCCGGCACCATACCCAAACTGCCGCGGCTGATTCCCGAAATCAACCGCTACGTTAAGACCAACCTGACTTTAAGCGATATGTACACACTGGCTTCGGCGGCGAGGAACCTCGAGGATGCCAATATTGTAACCCAGACCCTGCCCGGCCGGCCTCTCGACATCGACGGGGGAAGCTACTGGGGTGTCGACCCGGCCGAGGCCAGGCAGATGATGGCGCGGCTTTTAAACGGTGAGACGGTGAGCAATGTCGTGCTTACCACTCCGCTGAGCGGTCAGTATTCCGGCTCTTCCGGGACGGGTACGGAAAAAAATGCCGGGCAATCGCAGCAGTCCGGCGCCAAATCTTCCGGGAAGGGAACGGAAGTCAATCCGGCCATTCCGAAAACAGGCGCTTCAACGGCCACTGGGTCTGGGCGGAAAGACGGAAAAAGTTCCGGCGGTACCGGCCCCACGGTTGTCATAACTCCTGTAGATTCCGGTTCGGATACGGATTCCGATTCGGGCACGGGAGCGGAAACGGACGGGACTCCTTCCGGTTCCGGTTCCCAGTCCGGCTCCGGTTCGAGCAGCGGGACCACGGGAAATAAGGGCGTCAATCCCGCCATCCCGGGTTCAAAGACGGGCACTTCAACCTCGTAGGAAAAGAGGACATCCCGGAGGATGTCCTCTCTAACCTTGAGCACGAGAAACTTTGAGGTAAAAGAGCAGCTCCAAGACTATCCTGCCGCCGCCTTTGCAGCGGCGCTAGTCCGGTCCGCAGCAAGCCGCGGTGATGTCGGAGCGGAGCACCTGAGTGAGCGGTGACAAAAGCACTGCCATAACAAGCAGGATGAGCGGTGACAGGGCGCTGCCCAAAAAGTAACGCATAAGAACGAAGGCAGCGCCTTCGTTCTATTCCGTAAACTAATCTTCTCGTGACCTTGAGGTTGGAGCAAGCGAACTCCTGGTTCACTCGACGCTAAGCGCTTAAGCGAGCGTTTCAGTCTTAAGGTAATTTGTCAACAATCGCAGGGGACATCCCGCAGGTGTCCCCTTTAATTCTGCTTTAGTATCGTCACCCCGTAAAATATGCCGGTGCTGGAAGCGGTATTGGTTTTGATGGAAACCTGTCCCCCCGTTTTTATTTCCTTGTTTCCGATGGTCACGTTGTTGTCCGTCACAATGGCCGGGGAGCGCACCGTGACAATGAGGTTGTACTGGTCCGGAACGTCCGCCGCCACCACCCTGCCGTCCAGCGTGGGCACGGCCTGCTTGTACGGGGAGGCTTCCTTGCCCACGACGGTTCCCAGCACGATGTTGGTCTGCACGTCCCTCACCGTCTGCCCCTCTTTAAAGGCCTCCACGGTCGGCATGCGCACCTTTTCGAGCAGCACCTTGAACTCCACTTCCCCGTTTTGGGCGGCCAGCCCTTTGTTCACGAAGAACAGCTTGTAGACCCCAGCCGCGATCAGGGCGAGGACCACGGCTACCACCAGGACGTCGATGAAGTTGAACCTTCCCTTTTCTTCCCTTGCCTGCATTTTATTCATTCCTTTCAGCGGCCGGCCGGCCTTCGGCGAGTTTCTCAAGCGTCAAAAGGACTGCGATCAGGAGCCAGAGCAGAATGGCTATTTTATAATACCAGAGAAAATAGTCGACTGTCGAGTGAACTAAAAATCCGGCTATCGCCCCCATAATTCCCGCGTTCAGGCTCCTGATGCGCGCGCTGCCGTCGCTGCAAAGTTTCAGGCCGAGTTTGAACACGGCGAGGAACAGCCAGACAAAAACCGCCAAGCCAAGTATACCAAACTCGCTGATTATCTGTAAATATAAATTGTGAGAGTGCGGCACCACGTTGGAGTTGATCATGTGGGTGTAATAAACTCTGGCGAACGCGTTTCTCCCGAGCCCCACCCCCGTTTCCCAGTGGCTCTCGATCAGCGACATGGTTGATTTCCAGGTGTCGAGGCGGTAAAGGCTGGAGGAATCTTTCATGGAAGTGATCGTCGCCAGCCGCGCCAGAATCGAATGCGGGAGGAAGGAGTACGCGAATATTCCCGCTGCGGTCAGCACAGGCAGCAGCAATCTGTTTATAAATACGGCGAAAACGATCATGGCCGCCGCAAGGGCCACGTAGCCGCCCCTGGAATAGGTGAGAACCAGGCAGAAAACCGCCGCCGCCGCGGTCAGGGCGTAAAACAGCCGCCGCAACCGCCCCGCCGGTCCGGACAGCGCTCCGGTCAAGACCGCGGCCAGCAGAGTAAGGTACTGCGCCAGCAGGTTCGGGTTGTCAAAACCGGCGTAGGCCCTGTTTTGCACTCCCGGATTTATTTTTACGTCCACCCATTCCTTTTTCACTTCGAGGATGCTTGCATCCGAATAGAAATGGAATATTGCGTAGCAGGCCGCAATGAAACCGGCCACGGCCAAAAGAAAGACAAAGGTGTCTAGTTTATCCCCGGTGTCGAAAACGTTTACCATCACCAGCAGGTAAACAAGGCCGGTCACCGGGATTAAAAACTCGCTCAGGCTGGGGAACGGCCATATTGAAGTCACCGTGGCGTAAAGCATGACCAGGCAAAACAGGAGCAGGGGCACGGCCAGGGGCGACAGGTGGAAGCGGGCCCGGCGCGATCCGTTCAACACGCTGAGGACGAAGGATGCCAGCGTCAGCAGCGACAGCAGGAAAAGCACCTTGAAAGCCGCAAAGGGCAGGAGCAGGGCGGCGAGATACAACCCGCACTCCGGCCTGTACAAAACGGCGGCCGCTGCCAGGACGGCGCCGAGCGCCGCCGGCGCCCCCGTCCGGGGCAGAAAGACTAAAGCCGAAACCGCCAGCAGGAGCAAAGCCAGGAAGGATCCGTGCGTTACGGCCCGGAGCAGGCGGCTTTTGCCGGGAACCATCCGGCTAACGGCCCTTTCCAGGGCGCCGCAAAGATCCCGCAGCAGGCTGTAAGTCAGGCTTTTCCTGACCGGCTCCCCGCTTATCAGGCGTCCGGTGAAGCTCTCGCGGCAGGCCCTGCCGAGATACCGGACCAGGCCGCCGGTCAGACTTTTTTCGAAAACCCGGTTCAAACCGGCCGCGGTTTTCGAAGCCGTGTTTTTCCACAAACTGATCAGTGCGCTTTCCATTTGGCACGTCCGTTCTTTTAGTGTTAAAAAAGTATTCCGGCCTCTTCGGACATTATTTTGCGTATCTCACCCACGCGCGCCCTCCAGGAATGATTCTCCATCATCTCCGCCTGCCGCCTGGCGGCGGCCGGGTCCCGGTTTTTCAGCGCGACGTCCACCGCGGACGCGAAGCCGGCAGGGTCCGGCGCCACGTAAACAAATTCGCGGAAGTCTTCTACGGAAGGAAGGGCCGTCGAAACCACCGGCTTGCCGGTG
>Ga0208825_1003156_pt1 | contig 10085 bp, 7 predicted proteins | sample AD_UKC113_MetaG_FD_184450 | JGI IMG/M metagenome (GOLD analysis project Ga0208825, IMG submission 184450) | Active sludge microbial communities of municipal wastewater-treating anaerobic digesters from Hong Kong - AD_UKC113_MetaG (SPAdes)... | ecosystem: Engineered > Bioreactor > Anaerobic >...
AAACGAGGGGTGTCCTGCAGACACAATTTCCGCTCCGCGGCCCGGCCCCTCCCGGCTGCCACGGCTCGCGTCTTTTGGCTCTCCTCCTCTCTTACCATTTCGATGACCGGCCAGTAGACGTCAGGGCGGCGGCTCCTGAAGAAGCCCCAGCCCTCCCGCACTGCCTCGTTCCTGGCCAGGTCGAGTGTCACCACCAGCACCTCCTGGGAGCTGCCGCTGGCCTCGGCGATGATCCTCCCGAATGAGTCGGAGACGAAGGAACCCCCCCAGAAGATCAGGTCGTCCTCCCGGCCCACCCTGTTGGCCGCAGCCACGCAGACGCTATTGGCGATGGCATGGCCTCGCTGCACCGTCTGCCAGGCGTCGTGCCAGTCCCCCTCCTCCGGCCTCTCCTCTCCCCTGATCCAGCCTATGGCCGTGGGATAGAAGATTATCTGGGCTCCGTCCAGTGCGGCAACGCGGGCGGCCTCAGGAAACCACTGGTCAAAGCAGATGAGTGTGGCAAATCTGGCATAGCGGGTGTTGTAGACCCGTATCTCCTCTCCTGGATCGAAATAGCTCCTCTCGTAGAAGTGGGGGTCGTGTGGAATGTGCACCTTTCTGTATGTGGGCAGCAGGCTGCCGTCTGCGTCGATCACTGCAGCGGAGTTGTAATATCCGGAGACGTCCTTTTCGAATATCGGCACGATTATCACTATCTGCAGCTCCCGGGCGAGGGCAGAGAACGCCTCGGTGGAGGGGCCGGGGATTCTCTCGGCCAGCTCAAATGCCATGGATGCATTTTGTGCGTCTCGATCTCGCTGGGGAAAATAGCGGGTACGATAGAGCTCGGGCAGGCAGACGATTTGAGCGCCTCTGTCTGCAGCCTCCCTGACCAGCTCCAGGGCTCGCTTTAGGTTGAGATCGATATCCTCCGAGATCTGGGTTTGAATCAATGCAATTGTAACAGCCGAAGGTGCTTTTCTTGCAGCCATGAAGCCTATCTCCGCCGGATAAGAGGGATCACGGGTTTAACTAGATGGCGGGATTTAGAAAAGAATCTTTTGCCGAGCCATGCCCCGGCCGTGTATTATCCGGCAGGTTGCTGTGCCGGTTATGGCACGCAACTTTTCTTGCCGGATCTTATTTTCTCACAGGCCCCCAGCCGTATACATGATCACGAAGGCAATCTTTATAGGGAAGAAAATACCAGCAAGCCTGCGGCAGCGCTGATACCCGCGCAGATGAGCGGCCGTAAGGCACGAACTCTCGACCGTTAAGGGTTTAAATCAGATCAGCGCAGTTGGGGGACGGCCAATGAAGCGCCAAGGTGGCGGAGCGGCTACGCAAATGCCTGCAGAGCATTACCACTCCGGTTCGAATCCGGACCTTGGCTTACAATTTTTCCGGCAAATATTTCGCAACTGTCATCTCAGCTTTCTCCGGGCCTCTGCCCCCAATCGACCATTCCAAAAAAACGATTATTCATGCGTTTTATACTTTAATAAAATTTTGTAAATATTTTAGGGAAAAGCTTATATTGTCTCAAGTTATTTAGTTACAGTCCTAATTATTCAGGAGGCTTAATCAGTTTTGAGCGAAGTGACAGGCTACGATGCCAGCCAGATTCAGGTTCTGGAGGGCCTTGAGGCGGTCAGGCGCAGGCCTGCCATGTACATAGGCAGCACAGACGCCCTGGGCCTGCACCATCTGGTCTACGAGGTAGTGGACAACAGCGTGGACGAGGCCCTGGGGGGTTACGCGAAGAGAATCGATGTCATCCTCCGTCAGGACGGCAGCGCCTCAGTGTCAGATGACGGCCGCGGCATTCCAGTGGACAGCCATCCCCAATACAGTCGCCCTGCGCTGGAGATAGTGATGACTGTGCTTCATGCCGGAGGCAAGTTCGATCATGCATCCTATAGCGTATCCGGCGGCCTGCACGGAGTGGGCGTATCCGTGGTCAATGCCCTCTCCCTCTGGATGGAGGTGGAGGTGAGACGGAACGGTCAGGTCTACCGGCAGCGCTACGAGCGGGGCAGAATCGCCTCACCTGTGGAGGTGGTGGGCAAGAGCGAGCACACCGGAACTACAGTCACCTTCCAGCCAGATAGCTCCATCTTCGAGGAAACCGAATTCAGCTTCGACACACTCTCTGCCAGGCTGCGGGAGCTGGCATTCCTAAACCGGGGCCTGGCCATCAGCATAAAAGACGAGCGCTCTGGCAGGGAGAACCATTTCTGCTATGAGGGTGGCATCATCTCCTTCGTCGAGTACCTCAATGCCAATAAGGAGGTTCTGCACAAGCCCCCTCTCTATTTCTCGCGCAGCAAGAACGGAACGCAGGTGGAGGTAGCCCTGCAGTACAACAACTCCTACAATGAGAATGTCTTCTCCTTCGCAAACAACATCAACACCCGCGAGGGCGGAACACATCTCATGGGATTTAGAGCTGCCCTCACCAAGACCGTCAACGAGTATGCGAAGTCCAATAAAATCTTTAAGACCGATTTGAAGCTGGGCGGCGAGGACCTGCGAGAGGGGCTGGTAGCGGTGATCAGCGTCAAGCTGCCAGATCCCCAGTTCGAGGGCCAGACCAAGACCCGCCTCGGCAACAGCTCCATCCGGGGTCTGATAGAGTCCATGGTCTCGGAGGGCCTGGCCGAGTACTTCGAAGAGAATCCGACAGTTGCCACCACCATTGTGGAGAAGGCGGGCGAAGCCATGCGCGCTCGCGAGGCTGCCAGAAAGGCAAAGGAGCTGACCCGCAGGAAGAATGCCCTGGGCTCGGGAGGGCTGCCGGGCAAGCTGGCCGACTGCTCTGATAGCGACCCGTCCAAATGCGAGATCTACATAGTGGAGGGCGAGTCTGCCGGCGGAAGCGCGAAACAGGGTCGCAACCGCCACTTCCAGGCCATCCTCCCCCTGCGTGGCAAGATCCTCAATGTGGAGAGGGCCAGGCTGGACAAGATCCTCAAGAACGCCGAGATACGCAATATGATCGTGGCTTTCGGAACGGGCATAGGCGACGACTTCGACATCACCAAGGCCCGCTACCACAAGGTGGTCATAATGACAGATGCAGATGTGGACGGCTCGCACATTCGCACACTGCTCCTCACATTCATCTACCGCTACATGAGGCCCCTGATCGAGGCGGGCTATGTCTTCATAGCCCAGCCGCCCCTCTACATGGTCAAGAAGGGAAAGCAGGTCAGCTATGCCTACACAGATGAAGAGCTCAACGAGCTGGTCAGGTCCATGGCCAAGCCTGCGATACAGAGGTACAAGGGCCTGGGAGAGATGAACCCGGAGCAGCTATGGGAGACCACCATGAACCCTGAGAAGAGGACCATGCTAAAGGTGACGCTGGAGGACGCAGTGGAGGCAGACCGCATCTTCACAATACTCATGGGAGATCAGGTGGAGCCGCGGCGCGAGTTCATAGAGAAGCACGCCAAATATGTGAAGAACCTTGACATTTGAAGCGGATACGAGGTGGCTTTGACGGAAGTTCAGGTTAATCTAACTGAGGAGATGAAGTCCTCTTACATCGATTATGCCATGAGCGTCATCGTGGGCAGGGCTCTGCCAGATGTGAGGGACGGCCTCAAGCCGGTTCACCGGCGCATCCTTTATGCCATGTATGAGCAGGGCATGACCCACGACCAGCCCTACAAGAAATCGGCGCGTGTGGTGGGAGATGTCATGGGCAAGTACCATCCCCACGGGGATGCGGCCATATACGAGACCATGGTGCGCATGGCCCAGACATTCTCCATGCGCTATCCTCTCATCGACGGCCAGGGCAACTTCGGATCGATTGACGGCGATCCGGCTGCGGCCATGCGCTACACCGAGGTGCGGCTGACCAGTATTGCAGAAGAGCTGCTTGCGGACATCGAAAAGAATACCGTAGACTTCGTTCCCAACTACGACGGCACTCTAAAGGAGCCTCTTGTTCTGCCAGGCAAGATTCCCAACCTCCTGCTCAACGGCTCCACAGGAATTGCCGTGGGCATGGCCACAAACATCCCTCCCCATAACCTGAGGGAGCTGTCCGCGGCGATTATCCATCTTATAGACCAGCCTTCAGCCACCTTGGGCGAGCTGATGCAGATGCTGCCCGGGCCGGACTTTCCAACGGGCGGCTACATAGTTGGCCGGGCGGGGATTGAGGCCGCCTACAGCAGCGGCCGGGGCAGCATAATCCTCCAGGCCAAATCGGAGATTGAAGAGGGGCCGAGGAGCACAAAGATCGTCTTCACCGAGCTGCCATATCAGGTCAACAAGGCCAAGCTAATCGAGGATATGGCGGAGCTGGTCAAGGGTGGCCGGCTGGAGGGCATATCCGACCTGCGGGACGAGTCGGACAAGGACGGCATCCGCCTGGTGGTGGAGGTCAAGGCAGGCTTCAATGCCAGTGTGGTCCTCAATCAGCTTCACAAGCACACGGCTCTGCAGAGCAGCTATGGCATCAACAACATGGTACTGGTGGACGGCCTGCCCAAAACCGTCTCCCTCAAGGAGATGCTGGAGCAGTATATCTACTATCGCTCTACCGTTATAGAGAGGCGCACCCGCTTCGACCTGGATGCTGCAGAGAAGAGGGCCCATATCCTGGCCGGCCTGCTCATCGCTCTCCGCAATATAGATGAGGTCATAAGGATAATAAAGGCCGCTCCCTCGCCCAATGAGGCCAGGGATTCCCTGATGCAGACCTTCTCCCTATCCGAGGAGCAGGGCAGGGCCATACTGGATATGAGGCTGCAGAGGCTCACGGGCCTAGAGCAGGAGAAGATAGTCTCAGAGGCGGCTGAGCTGGAGAAGCTCATCGCCAGGCTGCGGCAGATCCTTTCAAGCAACCAGGAGATTCTGGCCATCATCAAGCAGGAGCTGGCGGAGCTGGCTGAAAATTACGGTGACGAGAGGCGGACCGCCATCATCGAGGCCAACGGCGAGGTCTCCCACGAGGACCTGATTCAGGAGGAGGATGTGGCTGTGACCATCACCTCCTCCGGCTACATCAAGAGGCAGCCTCTCACCACATATCGCAGCCAGCGGCGGGGCGGCAAGGGGGTAATAGGAGCCGAGACGAAGAGCGAGGAGTTCGTGACAGATGTCTTCACCGCCTCCACCAGGGACTACCTGCTCTTCTTCACGGACAAAGGCAAGGCCCACTGGCTGAAGGTCTACGAGGTCCCATCCCTGGGCCGGGCGGCGCGTGGCAAGTCCATTGTCAACCTGCTGCAACTGGAGCCAGACGAGAGGATCACCGGCGCCATTCCTGTGAAGAGCTTTGACTCGGGATTCATCGTCCTGGTCACGCGCAGCGGCAGCATAGTCAAGATGCCACTGCAGGCATTCTCCAATCCCAGAAAGGGCGGCATCAAGGCAGTGAACCTGAAGGGCGACAGCCTGGTCTCGGCAAAGCTCACTGACGGCAGCCGGGAGCTGCTCATCGCCACAAAGTTCGGCAAGGCCATTCGCTTCAAGGAGGAGGAGGTGCGGGCCTCCAATCGCGGCACAATGGGGGTCAAGGCCATCAGCCTGAGCCCGGGAGACGAGCTGATAAGCATGGATGTGATCCGGGTGGGGGCAGGATACACACTGCTCACCATCACAAATCGGGGCTACGGCAAGAGGACGGAGATGAGCGAGTACCCGCTGCAGAAGCGGGGCGGCATGGGCGTCAAGAACATCGACGCCAGGAAGGGCTTCGTCTGCTGCACCACAGCCGTCTCCGATGAGGACGAGCTGCTGGTGACAACCAAGGAGGGCGTGGTGATCAGGATTCCGGCCAGCGAGATCCGGGTGCAAGGCCGGGCCACCCAGGGTGTGCGCATCATGAATGTCAAGGCGGGGGACGAGGTGGTGGCGGTGGCCAGGATAAGCTGAGGCCGATCGCTGCTATTGGCATTTTTCCTTCGCATCTACACCTGCCAGATATCCCGGGGCATTTGTGTCAGGCTCACAGCCCCGCCGGGTGTGGTCAGGAACGTATCCTCGATTCCCACCACGCCTTTGTTCGGATAGAATATCTTGGGCTCGATTGCGATCGTCATATTGCTCTGCAGTATATGGTCCAGCGGCCCTATTACCGGATACTCGTCCAGCTCCAGGCCCACCCCGTGGCCGACAAAGCCGCATTTGTTGCCGTTGCTTCCGCCCAGGCTATCTCCGTACCCCAGCCTCGCCCCCTCAGCCTCTGACAGCTCGAAAAGCGCTCTGCCCGTCCGGCCGCTGACCATCTGCCCGGCCACCGTCTCCTCTATCAGCCGGGCTGCCTGATAGGCATCCTCAAGAGCAGGCTCCAGCCTGCCGATGGAAAAGATGCGGGTGGCATCGACGATATAGCCGTTGTAGATCCCCACGCAGTCCACGAACACCGGCTGGTTTCTCTTGATACGCGCAAATCCCGCCCCCTGGGGGAAGATGAGGGACGTGCCCCGCCCTCCGCTGGGCGAGGCCAGGAAGCTGGGATATGCCGCCTCCGGCCCGGCCATGACATGGCCCAGGGGGACGATGCTGTTGAAGCGGCGGAAGCGCAGGGAGCCCTGATGGCCCATGGAGCGCATAACAGACTCGATCCTGCAGATCAGGTCCACCTCCCTCATGCCCTCCTCCAGATAGTTCGGCACAGAATTGAAGCCTGCCTCCAGAATGCGCGCCGCCTCAGAAATCAGGCCCAGCTCGAACTCAGACTTGACGGACCTGATGTGCCTGATCCCCTCAGCCACATCGACGAGCCTGGCATTCTCCAGGGCCTTGTTGACCTTTAAATAGAAGCTGCAGGGCAGCACATCCATCTCCAGCCCGATCGTAGCCCCGGAGGGGATGCCCAGGTCCGACTTGAGGTTTCTCATGTTCTTGAGGGGCAAAACCTCCAGTGGCGACTCCTGCCTGGCCCTCTCCAGGCTCCTCTTCATCATGACGACCGGCTCGCCATCCCTGGGGATGTAGACCAGGCCGTCCTGAGCAGTGCCGCAGAAGTAGCAGATGTCTACAGCATGAAAGAGCAGTGCACCGTCCATGCCGCCGTGGCTTCCGTCTGACTCATCCTCCATCCCCTCCATGCGGGACTGCAATGCCTTTATCCTGCGCTCGATCTCTGACCTGGGGGTAAGAACATACTCCATTAGAAATTCACCATAAATTATTTATTTTGCTCTCAAATGATACAAAGGCAGTCTGATTGAAATATACTTCGATATGACATTCACTTCTCAGCCACCTCTGCCCGCCATTCGGGCAGCATCCTTTTGTGCTCAAACTCCTTGCCGGCCAGGGGGCGTCATCCTCTTCAATCCGACTCTGGCAGAACGCCTGGTACTGCTCCAGGGCCAGACGCTTTGGCTCCTCCATCGAGATCTCGCCGCCGTGCTCAAGAATGGCCCGCTGGTTGAGCTCTCCTATTTCCTCTGCAAGGAGGTGGTTCTTGGCAACAATGGTGTCCGGCTGCCGGACCGCGGGCACCCTTCCAGGAAGTGAGCCCCATGTTGGGCCTGGTGGCATCGGTCCGTTCTGTTATGATCTCGGCTGCTGTATGGCCGGTTATGGCCCAGTGGAGCTTGTTTTGAACCATCTTGATGAACTCCTGGGTGCTCTCGAGCTGGGGATAGCAGCCGATGGAGAGTGTATAGATATCGCGGATCTTCTGGTAGAAGCGCTTCTCTGATGCCCGGATGTCAAGGATGCGCTCCAGCAGCTCGCGAAGTAGTCGGCTCCGAAGGCCTGCTCGCCCTTCAGCCTCTGGTCATCCAGAACAAAGCCTTGACCATATACACCCGCAGGCATTCGGTAGCCTGGACGCCCCGGTGGCTGCGGACCCGGTAGCCGACGGCCAGTATCATATCCAGATTGTAGAAGTCTATCAATCGCTCTGCCTGGCGGATGCCATCGGTTTGAACTATCCGGAATTTCCGGATTGTTGCCTCTTGGCTCTGCTCATGGTCGCTGTAGATGTTGATGATATGCTCGCTGATGGTTGGCACCGACACCTGAGAAAATGCTATTTAGTATATCCTGTTTTTCCTCTTAGAGAGCCTCATTTAACCTCTGTGCTCTCAAAGAGATATGCGCCCAAAAGGAGCATGGAAACGCAGCAAATAGCCGAAGCTCCCAGGTCCACTAAAGGGGAAAATGCGCCTGTGCCTATCAATCCGTATCTCAGGCCGTCCACGCCGTATGTGAGGGGATTGAGGTATGCGAGATCCCTTATCAATTCCGGAAATCTCTCGATGGGAAAGAGCGCCCCGGAGAGGAAGAACAATGGAAATATGAGGATGTTCATGATCAGGCTGTATCCGGACATGTCTTCCATCTTTGAGGCGAAGGCCAGTCCCAGTCCAATGAATGTCGCAGCTACCAGGACCATATATACCAGGGACAATAGTAATCCTGCAAGGCTTGGCATCTTCATTCCCAGCAGTATCCCCGAGATGAGTATTATAATTGCCTGAAGAATGCCGGTGGTCAGGCCTCCAGCCGTTCTCCCCAAGACTATGGCAATTCTGCTTACAGGTGCGACCATGATCTCCTTTAAGAAACCGAATTCCCTATCCCATAAGACGGAAAGACCTGCAAATGTGGCTGAGAAGAGCAATGTCATACCTATGATCCCAGGAGTCAGAAAGCTGACATAGCTTAAACCAGATGGTATGCCCGGCATCGTACCGCCAAATCCTATTCCAAGGAAGGCGAGGAAAAAGAAAGGCGAGGCTATGGATCCTATGAGACGGCTCTTAAGGCGGAAGAAGCGCAGCATCTCCCGAAGCCAGATGCTGTAAATGGCATTGAGGTCCTCTCTCATCGTCTCCTCCTGTGCGCCGTTGAGTTGTTCCCGGTGTCCCTTATCTTCCTGCCGGTGTACTTGAGAAAAACATCTTCCAGGGAGGGCTTATGGAGCCCTACGGAGGTGATCACCGTGCCGCATTTGTTTGCCTCCTGAATGATCTCTGGAATCCTGGATTGAGCATGATCCACCATCAGCTCGAGAGTTCCATTAATCACGGCGACGGACTTGATCCAGGGGAACGATTGCAGGCATGGCAACAACGCCTCTGTGCCCATCTGAACCTCAAGGCTGATAGTATCAGATCCGATCATATCTTTGAGGTTTGATGGTGTGTCCAGGGCCACGACCTTGCCCTTATCGATGATAGCCACACGATCGCATAGGGCATCTGCCTCCTCCATATAATGTGTGGTGAGGATAATTGTAACCCCCTTCTCTTTGTTCATATTGCGAATGTACTCCCATATATACCGCCTTGTCTGGGCATCCAGGCCAAGGGTGGGCTCGTCCATGAAGAGCACATGGGGATAATGCATCAGGCCTCTTGCAATCTCAAGCCTCCGCTGCATGCCGCCGGAGTAGTCCTCCATTTTTATATCGGCCTTGTCTACCAGATCCACCAGCTTTAGAACCTCATCAATCCTCTCCTGGCGCAGGCGGCCATTCATTCCGTACATCCTGCCATGAAAGTCCAGGTTCTCCCTGCCAGTAAGCATGCCATCCCAGGCCGGATCCTGGAATACGACGCCGATGGAGGATCGAACTGCATTTCTTTCTCGGATCACATCATGGCCCCATACCTGGGCCTTCCCATCTGATGGTGTGAGCATGGTGGTAAGCATCTTTATGATAGTGCTTTTGCCAGCGCCATTGGCTCCCAGGAGACCGAATAGCTCTCCTTTATATATTTCGAGATCTATGTGATCCACAGCAGTCGTCTCGCCGAACCTTTTAGTCAGACCATGCATAGAGATCGCAACCTCATCCATCCGGCCGTCCGCTGATTCAACTCCCCTTGTGATCTCGTTCACCTTCTCAATGATGTACTCGCCTCAAGTCAAATTCGCATCATTCTCCTTCTCCAAGATATAGTTCTCGATTCTGGTAGCAGGCCTGGCAAGCATTGCAGTATTCCATCTTCAGCCTGCATATTAAGCGAAATCGGATAGTCTACCTATATTGTGGAGTGAACCCCTCCGAGTGGACAATGAGTTAAGCAACTTCAACTCATGGAGGGAAATATATGAAAAGGACGAGGCAGCGCTACGACCGTGCATTCAAGATATCGGTAATAGCAGAACTTGAGAGT
>Ga0208825_1003157_pt1 | contig 10082 bp, 7 predicted proteins | sample AD_UKC113_MetaG_FD_184450 | JGI IMG/M metagenome (GOLD analysis project Ga0208825, IMG submission 184450) | Active sludge microbial communities of municipal wastewater-treating anaerobic digesters from Hong Kong - AD_UKC113_MetaG (SPAdes)... | ecosystem: Engineered > Bioreactor > Anaerobic >...
CCCTGCCGGGCTGCGTCCCGCAAAAGCCTCTTCATGGTTCCCGTCCTCCTCGGAAGCCGCGGCTCGCCGTCAGGACAAATTGCCCTCGTCCGGCTCCTTGTGGTCTTGGATGTGCGGGTTTTCGAGGTCGGGCCCCTCCCAGGGCTACGAGATACGGATGGTGGTCCCTTCTCCCACCCGGGATTCCTTGGAAAAGGAGCCTCCCGAAAGCTTCACGCGCTCCCGCATGCCGGTCAGTCCCAGCCCTTTCTTCTCGATGCTGCCGGCAAGGGCCGCCGGGATATCGAACCCGATCCCGTGGTCCCGGATGACCATGGAGACGGTTTGGTCCAGGCGGTCCAGGGAGACCTCCACCCGTCCCCGCCCGGCTGCATGGCTCGATCCAAAACGGCTCCGTGTCCGGGAGGACCTCGCTGAGGGTTCGCCCCACGACCTCCTCGGCCTTGAGACCCGTGTGTTTTTCGAAGCTGGGGTTGACCTCCAGGGCACGACAGTCACAGGGCCGACCGTCGGCACCACACAGGATCTCGCCGTAGACGAATCCGTCGGTCATGGAATTGAAAAGACCGCGATACCGCGCCGGGCTTTCCCGGAGCACCTCCTCGCTCTTCTTCAGCTCTCGAAACAGGAGGTCGTAGGGTCTGGCCAGCCCCGTTTCGATGACGGCTTTGTACAAGAGGTAGAAGGAGGCGATCTTGAGGATGTGTCCGACCCAGTTGGAGAAACCGTGGACGTGGATGTAGAAGGTGAAGGCCGGCTCGGAGGCGATGGTCAGGCCGATGGACCACACCACCAGGCGGAACACCCCCTCGTCGAACCGGTCTCGATGCCGAGCGCCCAGAAAAACGGAGGCCGGGAAAATCAGGCAAATCCCGTATTCGCTTGCCTTTTTGAACACGGTCAATCCGCTTCCTTCCGCGAAACAGGCGGGAAAGACCTCCCAGTGGAGGATTCCCGGGAGCAACAGGGAACAGGCGAGGGTGTGCCCCATCAGAAGCGGGGAGACGTCGATCTTTCGTCGGAAGAAGAGCGGGGCCGGCAGCAAGGAGACGCTCTCGGTGAAACGAGCGGCGACCCACCGTTGAGTCGGCAGGTTGGTGTCCGTCCGGGGAAAGACCCCCATTCCCTTGTAGGCGAGGGTATGGACGAGGTCCAGGGCCCCCACGAACGGGTAGGCAATGCCGAGGAAAAGGAGGCAATTGTTGTCGAAGAAACGCCGGGAATTCCAGGCCCGGGCAAACATGCCGAAGGCAATGACGATGGAAAACAGCTCGACCAGGCTGTGAAACAGAAGATAGGGCGAGGCCGCCAGGGAGAGCGCGACCGGCAACCCTGCCCCCACTGCCGGGTTGATTGCCTTCGCGGAGATGGAATGGGTTGTCATATCGGGCTGCTCCGAAAACACGAAACCGTCGTCACGGAACCGCGTGGGTCGCGCTCTCCCCCGGGCGGACGGACCCCCGGTCGCACGGATCGTTCACATAACGGCGGGCTGCCCGGTGGATGCCAGCACCGTACTCCACACCCAGCCCTGGGGATCGAGCTTCTTTCGGCTGGAAACGGCCATGGGGATCGGCACATGGGTGAACTCCCCTCCCCAGTCCCCCACCACCATGTTGGTGAGGCCCGCCATCCCCGCATGGACCGCGTTCTGGCCCAGGAGCAGGCAGTAGGCCGAATCGTGTGCGTTGGCCGCAACGCTCCGAATGGTGTAGCTGGGATCGATGTACTTGAGATTCACTTCTTTGCCCCGTTCCTTGAAATGGGCGTTGATGCGATCTCGCAGGAAGGCGCCGATGTCTCCCAGCCGGACGTTTCCGGAAGCGTCCCGGGCCTGAGTCCCCTGCAGGAGGTCCTGGCCTGCGCCCTCTCCCACCAGGATGACGGCGTGGCCTTTGCGCTCCAACCGTTCCTCGAGGTTTTGGAGAAAGCCTTCCAGGGTGAAGGGAATCTCGGGAACGAGGCAGTAGTTCACATCGTTGTAGGCAAGGGCGGCAAAAGCGGGGATGAACCCCGATTCCCGACCCATGAGCTTCACCAAGCCCACCCCGTTTCGGGCCCCGGTGGCCTCGGTGTGGGCGGAGAGGATGGCGTCCCCGGCTTCGCTCACCGCCGTCTCGAAGCCAAAGGACCGCTGGACAAAGGAAATGTCGTTATCGATGGTCTTGGGGACCCCGATCACGGAGATTTTGAGCCTCCGCTCGGCGATCTCCCGGGAGATGGCCTGGGCTCCCCGCAGGGTTCCGTCCCCGCCCAGGGTGAAGAGGATTCCCACGTTCATTCGTTCCAGGGTGTCCACCATTTCGGAAACGTCCTGGGGTCCCCGGGACGACCCCAAAATCGTTCCCCCCTGTTCGTGAATCCGGGAAACCGATTGGGGGGTCAGTTCCAGGGGAGCATGCCGGAAGCGGGGGGAAAGTCCCTCGTAGCCGTAGAGAAAACCGAAGAGGTTCCGAACCCCGTAGTGGTGGAAGAGGCTCATCACCACGGATCGAATCACGTCGTTCAGACCCGGACACAAGCCTCCGCACGTGACAATGCCGCACTTGAGCTTGGTGGGATCGAAGTAGATTTTCTCTCGGGGCCCCGCTTTTTCGAAGGAAGGCGGGACCTTGCCGCCCTCGAGGAACTTCATGACGGTCCGGGGATCGCGGTGATAGAGCACCCGGTCGTCTTCAGGGACAAAATGGGCGCAGGACATGGGAGAGGGGATGCGGCATTCTCCCAGCCTGGCTATGGTGAAATCAAACTCCGTTTCCGTCATCGTATTCCTCCTGCTGAACGCCGGGCCATGGGTGGCGAGCCGTGTGGTGCGAAGGACCGGCTCGAATCAAAGTGCCCGACCATCATAGCAGAAAAGGCCCCGGAGCGGGAAATCAGTGGCTCGTCGAGGGGGCATTCCCCGGGGACTCAGCCCCGGGTTGGACCCTTGTTCTGGCACAACGGGGCAATATTGGGGTAAAATCCACCGTCCTCGATGAACCCCCGGGCAAGAGAGAGGTGTGAGGAAAATTCCATGCGTTGGTCCATGCCTTTTCCGTTGAACATCCGTCAGAAGGTCATGGTGGGGTTGACGGTCATTCTTCTGGTGGTCATTTCCATCGGGACCCTTTCCTACCGGTACCTGCGTGAAATCGAACGAAAACAGCACTTCGTCGAGGTGGCGGACGACCTGAGCAACATCATTCTCGAGATGCGCCGGTACGAGAAGAACTACCTCTTGTACGGTTCCCGGGAAGACGTGGAGGAGAACCGCCGCTACGTCCTCCAAGGCAAGGAGGTGCTGAAGAAGATGACGCCCGAGGCCCGGGAGTTTCAGGCAGGTCCTTTGCTGATCCGCCTGGAGCAGGAGCTGTGGGGCTACGGCGCCCTGATGCAGCGAACCGTCCAATGGGCCGAAGGGGACAAAACGAAGCCGGATCCCCGCTGGGAAGAGCAATTGCGGGAGCACGGCAAGAGCCTCGTGGACCTTTCCCAGGAGATGGTGCGGTTCGAACGAAGGAGGATTCTCAAGATCATACAGACCCTCAAGACCCAGTTGCTCGCTTCCCTGGCCATGTCCGCGCTCCTGGGCGTTTTCTTGATTCCCGTGGTGGCCCACAAGATCATCCGGCCTTTGCGCACCATCGAGAATACGACCCATCGCATTGCCCGGGGGGAGTTCAGCCCGCTGCCGGTTCCGGAAACCCCGGACGAGACCCAGCAGGTGGTGCAGGCGTTCAACCGGATGGTCGTCGAGCTCGAGAAGCACCAGGACCAACTGGTACAGGCCAAGAAGCTCTCTTCCCTGGGGACCCTCACCTCCGGGATCGCCCACCAGTTGAACAACCCGTTAAACAACATCTCGACCTCCTGCCAGATCCTCCTGGAGGAGCTGAATCACCCGGATTCGGAACTGATGCGGAGGATGCTGGGCAACATCGAACAGGAGGTTCACCGTGCCCGGGATATCGTTCGAGGGCTCCTCGAGTTTTCCCGGATGAGAGAGTTCTGCCTTGCGCCCACGTCCTTGCCGGAGGTCGTCGAGCGTTCCATCGGCCTCATATCCAGCCAGATTCCTCCCCGCATCGAGGTGGTGGCGGACATTCCCCCGGATCTTAGCCTGAGCCTGGATGCCCAGCGAATGCAGCAGGTGTTTTTGAACCTGATCGAAAATGCGATCCAGGCTATGGAACCACCCGGGCAGATCCGGATTACCGCGGGCCGGGTGCCCGAGGAAGGCGCAGTCCTGATTTCCGTGGCGGACACCGGAAAGGGTATCCCCGAGGGCCTCCTGGGCAGGATCTTCGATCCCTTCTTCACCACCAAGGAAGTGGGGGTGGGGACGGGTTTGGGACTTTCCGTGGTCTACGGGATCATTCAGAAGCACGGGGGAACCATTTCCGTGGAAAGCAAACCGGGGGAAGGAAGCCGGTTCATTATCCGGCTGCCCGCCGAAACCGTATGCTGAAGGAGAGGGTAGGGAAGTGAGAGGACCGCGCATCTTGATTGCGGATGATGAGCGCATTGCGAGGGAAAATCTCGAGCACGTGCTCCGAAAGGAAGGGTTCGACACTACTTGCGTGGAAAACGGCGAGTCGGCCATCCGGGAGCTCGAACGGGAGGAGTTCGATCTCGTCATGACCGATCTTTGCATGCAGCCGGTGGACGGAATGCAGGTCCTCGAACGGGCCCGGGAGCTTTACCCCGACACGGAAGTCATCGTCATCACGGGGTACGCCACCGTAAACTCCGCCGTCGAAGCCATGCAAAAAGGCGCCTACCACTACCTTCCCAAGCCCTACAAGATCGAAGAGGTTCGAGCCCTGGTGCGAAAGGCTCTGGAGAAAAGGTCCCTCCGGCAGGAAGTCACGGCCTTGAGGCGGCAAATTCGGGACCTGGGGGAATCTTCCCTGCTCATCGGCAAGAGCGCCGAGATGGAGGCTCTCAAGAGAACCATCGAACAGGTCGCTCCCACGGACTGCAACGTCCTCATCCTTGGGGAGACCGGCACCGGCAAGGAACTGGCGGCGAGGATGATTCACCGGCTCAGCCCTCGGCGGGACAACCGTTTCCTGGCCGTCAACTGCGGGGCTTTCAACGAAGAGCTGCTCGCCAACGAGCTTTTCGGGCACGATCGCGAGGCCTTCACGGGGGCTCGGGGAATCAAGAAAGGACTGCTGGAAGCTGCCGAAGGGGGGACGGTGCTCCTGGACGAAATCGGGGACATGCCTCCCCCCATGCAGGTCAAGCTGTTGCGGGTCTTGCAGGAAAGAAAGTTCCTGCGGGTGGGCGGAACGGAGGAAATCCCCGTGGACATCCGGGTCCTGGCGGCCACCAACAAGGATCTCAAACACGAGGTCGAGATGGGCTCGTTTCGCCGGGACCTCTTCTACCGCATCAACGTCATCACCCTGCATGTGCCGCGCCTGGCGGACCGAAAAGACGACATCCTTCTCTTGAGCTTCCACTTCCTGGAAAAGATCTCCCGGGCCCAGGGCAAAAAGATCGAAGCCATGTCCGACCGGGTGACGGAAATTCTTCTCTCCTACGAGTTTCCCGGCAACGTTCGGGAGTTGGAAAACATCCTGGAACGGGCGGTTACCCTGGCACGGGGAACTACCATCGAGGTGGAGCACCTTCCGTCGGATCTCCGCAGGCCGGGCCTTCGGGTTCACGGACCCCGGCGGGGGTACCTTTCGCTGGAGGAAAACGAAAGGGAATACATCGCCTGGATTCTCCGGGAGGTGAAAGACAACAAGACCCGGGCAGCCGAAGTGCTCGGCATCGACCGGGTCTCCCTGTGGCGCAAGTTGAAACGCTACCGGATGGAATGAGGCCGGGGCAAGAACCCATGCGGCAGGGTCCCCCGAGCCTTGCTATGCCTCCGCATATCCGGGTTCCAGAGTGGTGTGGGCCGATTTCCAGCCCAGGATCATGCTGCCCACGATGATGACGGCCCCGGTTCCCAGCGCCAGGCACATGGTGACGAAGCTCGCTCGATCGAGCACGCCGAGGATCCCGGAATCCAGGGAAACCAACCCCAGCCGGTGGAGGTAGATGGGAACCGCAAGGGCCCGGCTGAATGCCACAATGAGCATGATGGTCGCCATCACGGTCTTGATGGTGTGTTCTTTGACATACGTGGTTCCAATGGCCCCCAGTTGGACCCCGAGAATGGACCCCGCCAGGATGATCAACGTCAGCCGGATGTCCACCATGCCGTAGGCGGCCCAGTTGATCGTCCCGGCAAGGCCCATGACGAAAGCGATGACCAGTTCGGTGGCGGTGGAAACGAGGCTTGAAACCCCCATGGCGTAGATCATGCCCGGGACTCCCACGAACCCGCCCACGGCGATGGTGGCGGCAAGAACGCCCGTGGCAAACCCCACGGGAACCGTAAACCACAACGAGATTCGCACGTTGGCGGTCTTGAAATGAATCATGGGGGGAAGGTGAATCTTTTGGAGCTTCAAAGCCAGGGCCGAGACCTGCTCTTTCCCCCCGGATTTCCACGTCTTCCAGGCATCCCGGGAAACATAGCCTCCGACCACCAGGAGAATGCTCACGAAAGACAGGCTCACGTAAAGGTCCGAGCCTGCCGGTCCCCAACGGTCCAGGATGAAGTGCTGAATCCGGATTCCCGCCTGGACGCCGACTCCCGCCGATGCGGCCAGCACCAGCCCCAGCTTGATATCCACCTGGCCGTATTTGAAACGCTTGCAGGCCCCCACCAAAGCCTTGGGAAACTTATGGCACATGTTGCTGGCCACCGCGATGGTCCCCGGAACGCCCAGGCTCATCATTCCCGGGGTCAGGACGAAAGCCCCTCCCGATCCGATGAACCCGCTCACGAGCCCTCCGATAAGACCTACCAGGAAAAGAAACCCGACGGACAGCGGGTCCAAATGGATAAACTGGATTGCTTCATTGACCGGAACCATTCTTTCTCTCCTCCTGCGTGTGAAGTATCAGTTGCCGGATACCCATGGATACGCCCGTCCTAGGCCTTGTCGATCCGGTGAAAAGGATTGACGTACGCATAAGCCCGGGGCCTTTTCTGAGCACTCTTCTTCTTCCGGGACGCTTTGGGCTCGGTCTCCCTCAAGACCGGTTTCTTTCTCGCCTCGATGCCCAACAGGGACCAAAGATTGGCGGCAAAAGCCCCGTGGGCGAAGGAAAAGAGGAAGACCGTCCCCACGGGAAACGCTGCGTACCAACCGCCCCGGGTAAAAGTTCCCATGACGGCATCCGCATTCCAGAAGACGGCTCCGTACATAGCCGCCGTGAGTAACCCGTAGGCGAGGGTGCGGGCCACGGGTCTCTTCCTTGGTACTCCCTGCTCCTTGGTCATGTCGGTACCTCCTTTGGAATCCATTGAACCTGAAATCACGCTGAACATGGGAATCCCCACTTCCCTAGCCACTTCTTCCCGGTTCACTCCCAGATCCGTCACCACGAATTCGATGCGCCGGATCTCGTGTTGGAGCTCATCCACCGCCCAGCCCGGGTCTCCCGCCTTGACCGCGTGTTCGCACCGGATTCCCTTTTGGGCGGCCCTCCGCTTGAGCGTTCCCGCCGCCTTGGCCGCCCACCGGTCCGGATATCCGCGCCTTCCCGACTCATCCACGCTGAGGGCCACCAGGTCGTAGTCCAGGCGTTCCGCCAGGTGGACGGCATAGCTCACGGTTTCCTCGGAAAAGGCGTCTCCCGTTCCAACCACCAGAATCTTTCGACGCTCCGTGCTGCCCTTGCCCGCCGATTGGTTTGTGGGATCGTCTTTCGTCATGGTTTCACCTCCTATCCGTGTGCCGCATGCCCAATGGTTGGCATTGACCTTGCCGTACTATCAACGAGCATGCCATGGGAGAATTTGTTGGCTAACTAGAGGAAATCACGCTACCTATTGCCGAAAGACCCCCAGTTTCCGCAGTCTCGTTGTTTGTTGCATTCTGCAACGGAAAAAAAGAGCCGGGAGGGATAGGGGGCCGAGATTTTTGGTCTTTTGAAGGTATTGCGCCAAAGAGCACGGACTGTTGCAGGGTGCAACGCCGGGAAAGGATGGAGGCATGACGTTTTTCCGAAAACTGCGGGGACAGGAGGAGGAGACCGAGGACGCGAGCCGGGATCTCCAGGAGTTGCGAGAGGCCTTGGAGAGGGCTCGGCTTCCGGAAGCCGTGGGTGGTGTGGCCGCCAAGGAGCTGGAGCGCATTCGCAGGACGGATTCTTCCACTCCCGAGTACACCATCGGGGTGAACTACCTGGAATTTCTCCTGGCCCTTCCCTGGAATCGTTTTACCGAAGACAACCTGGATCTCGGGCGGGGGGAGAGGATCCTGCAAGCGCAACATTACGGCTTGAGGCACGTGAAGGAGCGGATTCTCGAGTACCTTGCCGTTCGGGCTCTTTGCAGTCTTCGGGACTTTCACATTCTGGTGGTGGACGACGAGCCCATTGCCCGGACGAACCTGGAATATGTTCTCCGGAAAGAGGGCTACCGGGTGAGCACGGCGGCCAATGGGGTTGAGGCCCTGGAAATGGTCGGAAAGAGGGAATTCGAGCTGATCCTGACCGATCTCAAGATGGAAAAGATGGACGGCATGCAGCTCTTGGAATCCGTCAAGCACGTGGCGCCCGGCACGGAGATCGTGATGATCACGGGGTACGCCACCGTGAGCTCGGCGGTGGATGCGCTGAAGAAAGGGGCCGTGCACTATCTGCCCAAGCCCATCGATTTGAACGAGCTGCGCTCCACCGTGCGGCAGATCCGGGAGAAGAAGCGGTTTTTCCAGGTGACCCGCAGCCCCGTCCTTTGTTTTTCCGGTCCTCCGGGAACCGGGAAGACCTCCATCGGTCGTTCCATCGCGGAAGCCCTTCAACGGAAGTTCATCCGGTTTTCCCTTGCCGGAGTCCGGGACGAGGCGGAGTTGCGCGGGCATCGGAGGACCTACGTCGGGGCCATGGCTGGCCGGGTCCTCAACGAAATGAAACGGGTGGGGGTCAAGAACCCGGTTTTCATGCTCGATGAAATCGACAAGATGGGCCGGGACTTCCGGGGAGACCCCTCGTCGGTCCTGCTCGAAATCCTGGACCCCGAGCAGAACGGCCGTTTCATGGATCACTACCTGGATGTTCCCTTCGATTTGTCGGCGGTCCTGTTCATCGCCACGGCCAACCTGGTGGAGGGGCTGCCTGAGGCCCTGGTGGACCGGCTCGAAATCATCCCGTTCCATGGGTACACGGAGAGAGAGAAGAATGAAATCGCCCACAGGTACCTGATCCCTCGTCAGATGAGGGAGCACGGGCTCACGGACCGGGGCGTGGAATTTGCCGCGGGAGCCGTCGGCAAGGTCATCCGGGACTACACCCTCGAGGCGGGGTTGAGAAACCTCGAACGGGAAATGGCCACCATCTGCCGGAAGCTCGCCCGGGTAATTCTCCTGGACCGGGAAACCTCGGCTCCCTTGGAAGTGGATGAAACCCTGGTGGAAAAACTCCTGGGTCCTCCCCGGTACCGCCATGAAATCGCCGAAGAGGGGTTTCGGCTGGGAGTGACGACGGGATTGGTGTGGAGCGAGCTGGGAGGCGAGATCATTTCGGTGGAAGCGGGCCTCATGAAGGGCAGCGGGCAGCTCATCCTCACGGGGTCCCTGGGAAGCGTGCTCAGGGAATCTGCTCAAACGGCCCTGAGCTATATTCGCAGCCATGCCCGGGAGCTTTCCGTCGATCCCGAATTCTTCAGGGGCCACGACGTCCATATTCACATTCCCGCGGGCGCCGTTCCCAAGGACGGACCCTCGGCCGGGATAACCATCGTCCTGGCATTGGCGTCCCTGCTTACGGGAAGGCCCGCCCGCCGGGATGCGGCTCTGTCCGGGGAAATCACCCTTCGAGGCCGCATTCTGCCCGTGGCGGGAATCCGGGAGAAGGTTCTCGCCGCTCAACGGGCCGGAATCAAGGTGGTGGTTTTTCCCCGGCGCAACCGCTTGGATGTGGACAATCTCGAAGAGGACGTGAAGAACGGAATTTCCGTGATTCTTGTGGACGAGATCCCGGAGTTGGTGGATGTGGTGCTACAGAAGACCCCGAAACCGTGAGCCCCG
>Ga0208825_1003166_pt1 | contig 10053 bp, 8 predicted proteins | sample AD_UKC113_MetaG_FD_184450 | JGI IMG/M metagenome (GOLD analysis project Ga0208825, IMG submission 184450) | Active sludge microbial communities of municipal wastewater-treating anaerobic digesters from Hong Kong - AD_UKC113_MetaG (SPAdes)... | ecosystem: Engineered > Bioreactor > Anaerobic >...
CCACCGACACCAGCAAGGTGGCCAACACCTCGGCCACGGCCGCGTCGACCGGGGCCGACCTGAACGGCAAGGCCGCACAGGACGCGGCAAGCCAACTGCGCGAGCGCCTGGCCGCCAGCGCCGCGGCGCGCCACGGCGGGCGGGCCACCGACGTGCGCTTTGCCAACGACCAGGTGTACGTGGGCGGCAAGACGCTGGCCTTCAACACGGTCATCAGCGAGGCGTATCTCGATCGCGTGCAGCTGTGGTCCGACGGCTTCTACGCCACGCCTGGGCTGTCCTGGGACAAGGACAGGATGCAGGGCCGCCCCTTCTACTACTTTGCCTACGGCGCCGCCGTGAGCGAGGTGGTGATCGACACGCTGACGGGCGAATGGAAGCTGCTGCGCGCCGACATCCTGCACGACGCGGGCCGCTCGCTGAACCCCGCGGTGGATATCGGCCAGGTCGAGGGCGCCTTCATCCAGGGCATGGGCTGGATCACCACCGAGGAGCTGGTGTGGCACCCCAAGACCGGGCTGCTCACCACGCACGCACCCAGCACCTACAAGATTCCCACCGCCAACGACTGCCCACCGGTGTTCAACGTGCGGCTGTTCGACGGCCCCAACGCCGAGGACTCCATCCACCGCAGCAAGGCCGTGGGCGAGCCGCCGCTGCTGCTGCCCTTCTCGGTGTTCTTCGCCATCCGCGACGCCATTTCGGCCGCCGGCGGGCACCGGGTCGATCCGCCCCTGACAGCACCCGCCACCAGCGAAGCCATCTTGCGCGCCCTCACCGCCGTACGACAGGCCGCCTGATCCACCGACCACCGCACCTGCCCTGGCCCCGTCCAGGCGCTGAACCATGACCTCATCGCCCCTGGGCCCACCGGCCGGAGATACCGCACCCGGTGGCATGGCCAGCGCGGTCGCCGAGCGCACGCTGTTCGACCGCATCGACCTGCACCTGATCCGCGTGCTGCACACCGTGCTGACCGAGCGCAGCGTCTCGCGCGCGGCCCTGCGCCTGGGCATGCACCAGCCGGCCGTGTCGGCCGCGCTCAAGCGCCTGCGCGAGCTGGCGGGCGATCCGCTGCTGGTGCGCAACGGCGCGCACATGGTGGCCACCGACGCCGGGCGGCGCATGGTCGAGCCCGCGGCCCACATCCTGGGCGCCGCCGAGGCGCTGTTCACCGAGGCGCGCCAATTCGATCCGCGCACCAGCACCGCCACCTTCCGCATTGCCGCCAGCGACTACCTGGACCCATCGTTCCTGCCGCGCCTGGTGGCCGACGTCAAACGCCAGGCGCCGCTCACGCGCATCGAGATCCATGCCCTCACGCGCGAGAGCGACTACCGCGCCCACCTCGGCCAGGGCGACATCGACCTGGTCATCGGCAACTGGCTGCAACCGCCCGAAGACCTGCACCTGGCGCGCCTGTTCAGCGACGAGGTGGTGTGCCTGGTCAGCCGGGACCATCCGGCCGTGCGTCGCGGCTGGGACGAGTCCGACTGGCTCCAGGCCGACCACATCGCGCCCACCCCCATGCACCCCGGCGCGCGCGGCATCATCGATCAGATCCTGGACAGCCAGGGCCTGCAGCGCAACATCGCCGCGCGCTGCGCCTACTTCAGCCTGGTCGCCGAAATGGTGGCCGGCACCCTGCTGGTGCTGACCACCGGCCGCCAGTACTGCGAGCGGGTGGCCGCGCACCTGCCGGTGGTCATCCTGCCCTGCCCCATCGCCATGCCCCCGCTGCTGTACTACCAGCTGTGGCATCCGCGCAGCCACCAGTCGAGCAGCGCTCGCTGGCTGCGTGACCGAACCAAGGACGTGGCCGCCAGCCTGGCGAGCGGCCACGCCCCTGGCCCTTGCCCCCAACCCTGATCCAAGCCCCAACCGGAGGAGACAACCCCATGAGCTGGACCGAAAACCTGTTCAAGCTGCAGGACCACGGCACCACGGTGCGCACCGAGGTCATCGCCGGCGTCACCACGTTCCTGACGATGGCCTACATCATCTTCGTCAACCCGGCCATACTGGGCGACGCGGGCATGCCCAAGTCCTCGGTGTTCGTGGCCACCTGCCTGATCGCCGCGCTGGGCACGGCGGTGATGGCGCTGTACGCCAACTACCCCATCGCGCTGGCCCCCGGCATGGGGCTGAACGCCTACTTCGCCTACACCGTGGTGCTGGGCATGGGCTTTCCGTGGCAGGCGGCGCTGGGCGCGGTGTTCATCTCGGGCTGCCTGTTCATGGCGGTCACCATCTTCGGCCTGCGCGGGCTCATCATCCGGGGCATCCCGCAGTCGCTGCGCAACGCCATCACGGTGGGCATTGGCCTCTTTCTGGCGTTGATCGCGCTCAAGAGCGCCGGCATCGTGGCGGCCTCCAAGGCCACCTACATCACCCTGGGCGATCTGCACTCGCCGCCCGTGGTGCTGGCCTCGCTGGGCTTTCTGCTGATCGTCGCGCTGGACAAGTTCCGCGTGCCCGGCGCCATCCTGATCGGCATCATCGCCGTCACCATCGCCTCCTTCTTCTTCGGCGGCAACCAGTTCCATGGCATCTTCGACATGCCGCCCTCGATCGAGCCCACTTTCCTCAAGCTCGACATCAAGTCGGCCATCTCGCACGGCTTCCTGAACGTGGTGCTGGTGTTCTTCCTGGTCGAGCTGTTTGACGCCACCGGCACCCTGATGGGCGTGGCCAAGCGCGCGGGCCTGTTGGTGCCCGGCCGCATGGAGCGCCTGAACAAGTCGCTGTTTGCCGACAGCGTGGCCATCTTCGCCGGCTCGCTGCTGGGCACCTCCAGCACCACCGCCTATGTCGAGAGCGCCGCCGGCGTGCAGGCGGGCGGGCGCACGGGCCTGACGGCCCTCACCGTGTCGGTGCTGTTCCTGGCCGCGCTGTTCATCGCCCCGCTGGCCGGCGCCGTGCCCGCCTACGCCACCGCCCCGGCGCTGTTCTTCGTCGCCTGCCTGATGCTGCGCGAGCTGACCGAGCTGGACTGGGACGACTCCACCGAAGTGGTGCCCGCGGCCATCACGGCGCTGATGATGCCCTTCACCTACTCGATTGCCAACGGCCTGGCCTTCGGCTTCATCAGTTACGCCGGCATCAAGCTGCTGACGGGCCGCGGCCGTGAGGCGCACTGGATGGTGTGGATCATCGCCGCCATCTTCCTCTTCAAGTTCATCTACGTCGGCGGAGATTGAAATGGCACACCCCCAATCTCCACACGCTGCGCGTTGTTGCGCCTCCCCCCTCGCGGGGGCATCGCCAACGACCGGGGAAACCCCGGCCGCGGCGATCACTGGCGCGGCCTGCTCCGCGGCCATCGGGGCCTTTGGGTTTGGCGCGCGGTGCACTTTGCCAGGCGCCTGGGGACATTGACATGCAAGCGTATCGAGCGCAGTTGCTCCGTTTTGATTCCCAAGGGCAGGCACTGTACGACAGCGACGGCCTGCTGGTGGTCGATGGCGACGCCAGCGGCGTGCGGCGGGTGGTGGACGCCGGCGCCTACCGCACCCTGGCGGGGCGCCATCCCCAGGTGCCCATCACCCACTGGCCCGAGCGCATCATCGCGCCGGGTTTCATCGACATGCACGTGCACTACGCGCAGACCGACATCATCGGCGCGCCGGCGGCAGGCCTCTTGCCCTGGCTGGAGAACTACACCTTCCCGGCCGAGTCGCGCTTTGTCGATCCGCAATACGCTGCCGAGGTGGCCGGCGTTTTCTTCGAGGAGCTGATGCGCAACGGGGTGACCACCGCGGTGGTCTTTCCCACCTCGCACCCCGCCTCCACCGACGCCTTCTTCACCCGCGCCGAGCACTACGGCCTGCGCATGATCGGCGGCAAGGTCATGCAAGACCGCAACTCGCCCGACGGCGTGCGCGACGAGACCGAGCAAAGCCTGATCGACACCGAAACCCTGATCCAGCGCTGGCACGGCAAGGGCCGCCTGGGCTACGCCATCACCCCGCGCTTTGCGCCCACCAGCAGCGAGGCGCAGCTGCGCGGCGCCGGCGCGCTGGCCGCCAAATACCCCGACACCTGGATCCACTCGCACGTGGCCGAAAACCGCGACGAGGTCAAATGGGTGCGCGAGCTCTACCCCAAGTCGCGCTCCTACCTGGGCGTGTACCAGGACTTCGGCCTGATGCGCCAGCGCGCCGTGTATGCGCACTGCATCCACCTGGACGACGCCGACCGCCAGCTGATGCGCGACACCCGCACGGCCGCGGCCGTCAGCCCCACCAGCAACCTGTTTCTGGGCAGCGGCTTCTTCGACTTCGAGGCGGCCATGAAGCACGGCGTGCCCCACGGCCTGGCCAGCGACGTGGGCGGTGGCACCAGCTTCAGCCCCTTTCACACCATGCTGGCCGCCTACTACGTGGGGCGCGAGGGCCAGAGCAAACCGGGCCTGAGCCTGACGCCCTCGCAACTGTGGTGGGCGCACACGGGCGCCGCCGCGCGCGCGCTGGGGCTGGAAGGCGTGATCGGCACCCTGCAAACCGGCACCGAGGCGGACTTTTTGGTGCTCAACCCCAAGGCCACGCCGCTGCTGGCGCGCAAGACGGGGCGTGCGCAGAACCTGGACGAGCTGCTGTTTTCGCTGATCGTCCTGGGCGACGACCGCGTGATCGAGAAGGTGGTGGTAGCCTGATCGACGTTTCGGTCAGCGCCCGGCGCGGCCCGCCCGCGTCAGGGCCATCAGGATGACCAGCGCAAAGATCACGAACCACACGAAGGACCAGTTGGCGATGCTGCCGCCCAGAAAGGTCCAGTCCACCGCGCTGCAATCGCCGCCGCCCTTGAAGATCATCGGAATCGCACGTTGCAGCGGAAACGATTCGATCATGCCGTACAGGTCGCGCCCGCAGGTGGCCATCTCGGGCGGATACCACTGCAGCCAACTCTGGCGCGCCGCGGTGAAGGCGCCAAAGGCCGACATCGCCACGGCCAGCAGGCCCCACAGGCGCCAGCTGCCGGCGCCCTTGCCAAACGCGGCCAGCGCGCAGAACACGCCGACGATGATCAGCGCGTAGCGCTGCACGATGCACATGGGGCACGGGTCGAGCCCCACCACGTTTTGCAGATACAGGATGCCGAAGGCCAGCATGGCCGCGCAAACGAGGGCGATCAGCGCGAACACGCGCCGCGGGTTGGACAACAGGGAGGCAATCACGATTGGCTTGGGTTTCTTGTCAAAGGTGCCCGCAGGGAGTGGGTTTGGACCCACAAGGTTCCCGGCCCACGCGCATCGGGCGTTGCGGCGGGCACAAGAAACTATCAAAAAGATAGCTGCTTGCGCCCATCCATCATGCGCAAGCGGCTGATTTTATGAGATATCAGCCCTGGTGCTTGCGCACCCACGCCACCAGCGCATCGACGAACTTCTGCACGTACTCATGGCTGGCCTTGCCGATGACGCCATCCACCACCAGGCCTTCCTTCCACTGGATGAACATCTCGGGCTGGCCGAGCTGGGGCATGTCCAGAAACGCAAGCACGCTGTGCAGATGCGACTGCGCCACGGCCGTGCCGATCGTGCCGATCGACACGCCGCACACCGCCGCCGGCTTGCCGCCCCACTTGCTCTGGCCCCAGGGGCGCGACGCCTGGTCGATGGCGTTCTTGAGCACGCCGGGGATCGAGCGGTTGTACTCGGGCGTGACGAACAGCACGCCGTCGGCGGCCGCCACCTCGTCGCGCAGGCGCTTGACCGCCGGCACCGGTGGCGCGCCGTCGCTGTCCTGGTCATACAGCGGAAGGTCGTCGATGCGCACGAAATGCGCCTTCACGTCGGCCGGAAACTGCTTGACCAGCGCCTGGGCAAACTGGCGGTTGAAGGATTCCTTGCGTAGGCTGCCGACCACGACGGCAATGTTGAGCTGGGCCATGAGTGATCTCCTTGTCTAGCCACGGTGCAAAGGCGCGATGATCGCGGATTTTTGGAATCGGCGCAGCCGTGACAATAATCGCAGCCCATGAGCAAGCCCGCCCCCTCCATCGGCGCGACGCAAGACCGGGTCGATCCCGCACCCGAGGGTGAAGTGCGCCCGCAGCGGCGCATCCAATCCATCGACGTGGGCATGCGCGTGCTGCAGGCACTGACCGAGGAGCGCCGCCCGCTGCCGCTGAAGGCGCTGGCCCAGCGCGCCGACATGCCGCCGGGCAAGGCGCACCCCTACCTGGTCAGCTTCATGGCGGCCGGCATGGTCAAGCAAAGCCCGCTGACGGGCCACTACGAGCTGGGCCCCATGGCGCTGCAAATGGGCCTGGCCGCGCTGCAGCAGCTCGACGCGCTGACCGAGGCCAGCCAGGAAGCCGCCCTGCTGTGCGACCAGGCCGACCTGAGCGTGGCGCTGTGCGTGTGGGGCCACCTGGGCCCCACCGTGGTGCGGCTGGACGAGCCGCGCTACCCGCTGCACGTGAACCTGCGCGTGGGCACGGTGATGTCGGTGTTCAACACCATCACCGGGCGGGTGTTTGCCGCCTACCTGCCCGAACGGATGGTGCGCTCGGTGCTGGAAGACGAGCACCGCCGCGTGGTCGGCGGCGGCTCGGGCGCCTACGACAGCGCCGAGGTGCGGCAGATGCTGGCCGACATCCGCGCCGCCGGCATGGGCCGGGGCCTGTCCACGCCGCAGCCGGGCGTCAACACCCTGAGCGCGCCGGTATTCGACGCCGACGGCAAGATCGCCCTGGTGTTCACCGTGATCGGCCCGCACGGCCTGTTCGACGCCGAGATCAACGGCCCGGCGGGGCAGTTGCTGCGAAAGCACGCCGATGCGGTGTCGCGCCGGCTGGGCTTCAATCCCGCCTTGGTCAAAATTAAACATCAGCAAATTCGTTGACATACATCTAATTTAATCGGACAATCCCTCCATCCCGAACCCGATGGAGCCCCCATGTCCGACAAGAAATTCGCCTCCCAGGCCGACCTCGAAGAAAAAAAAATCAGCTGGGACAAGCTAAGTAGCAACGCCTACGCCTACACCGCCGAGGGCGACCCCAACACCGGCGTGATCATTGGCGATGACGGTTGCATGATCATCGACGCGACCGCTACGCCCGTGGCTGCGCAAGGCGTCATCGCCAAGATCCGCGAGATCACCGACAAGCCGATCAAGTACGTGGTGCTCACGCACTACCACGCCGTGCGCGTGCTGGGCGCTTCGGGCTACAAGAACGAAGGCCTTCAGCAGATCATCGCCAGCCAGGACACCTGGGACCTGATCGTCGAGCGCGGCCAGCAGGACATGGACTCGGAGATCGGCCGCTTTCCGCGCCTGTTCCAGGCGGTGGAGAGCGTGCCCGGCCTGACCTGGCCGACGCTGACCTTCCAGGGCGAGATGACGCTGTGGCTGGGCAAGCTGGAGGTCAAGATCAAGCAGATCGGCCGCGGCCATACCAAGGGCGACACCATCGTTTACCTGCCGTCGCAGAACATCTGCTTCTCGGGCGACCTGGTCGAAGCCGATGCCGCGTGCTATGCGGGCGACGCGTACTTCACCGACTGGCCGCAGACGCTGGACAAACTCGCGGCGATGAACTTCGACAAGCTGGTGCCCGGCCGCGGGCCCACGCTGATGAGTCCGGCCGAGGTCAAGAAAGGCCTGGCCTACACGCGCGACTTCACCAGCACGCTGTACAAGGGCGCGCAAGAAGCCGTCGCCAAAGGCATGGACTTGAAGGCCACCATGACCCACGTGCGCAAGACCATGGACCCCAAGTTCGCCCAGGTCTTCATCTACGAGCACTGCATGCCCTTCGACGTGACGCGCGCGCACGACGAGGCCAGCGGCATCCAGCACCCGCGCATCTGGACGGCCGAGCGCGACCAGCAGATGTGGCACGCGCTGCAGGCCGACTGAACGAGGTGTGGCCGGGGTTTCCACCACCACCCTGGCCGATCGCACCTGTTGAAAAATATTATTTTGATAGCTTGTGGCGCTTGATTCACAAGCGCTTTAGCTGATTTTTATCATGAAGCGGGCCCCGTGAGCCTGCACGGAGACAAGCCATGAGCCAGCCCGATTCGCAACCGGCCACGACCCAGCACCACACCCAGGTGGTGGTCGTGGGCAACGGCCCCGTCGGCCAGACCGCCGCCCTGCTGCTGGCGCGCTGGGGCATTGACTGCGTCGTGGTCGATCGCCGGCCGCAGCGCGATGTCATCGGCTCCAAGGCCATCTGCCAGCAGCGCGACGTGCTCGACGTGTGGGAGTCGGTCGGCGTCGGCCACAAGATCGCCGCCGAAGGCCTCACCTGGGACCGCGCCACCACCTTGTACAAGGACGCCACGCTGTTCACCCAGCCCTTCGTCGACACCGGGCGCTCGGTGTTCCCACCCTTCGTCAACATCTCGCAGACCCGCACCGAAGAGCTGCTGGACGAGCAGATCGCGGCGACGGCGCAGATCACGCCGCTGTGGGACCACGGCGTCGAGCAGATCGAGCAGGACGCGGACGGCGTCACCCTGCACTGCCGCCGCGCCGACGGCACGCCGATCGACGTGCGTGCCCCCTACGCCATCGTCGCCGCCGGCTCGGCGCCGCGCGAGTTGCGCCACCAGCTGGGCGTCAGCTTCAACGGCCGCAGCTTTGACGACAAGTTTCTGATCTGCGACATCCGCGCCGACCTGCCGGGCTGGGAGCGCGAGCGGCGCTTTTACTTCGACCCCGAGTGGAACCCCGGCCGCCAGGTGCTGATCCACCCCTGCCCCGACTCGACCTTTCGCATCGACTGGCAGGTGCCGGGCGACTACGACATCGAGCAGGAAGAAGCCAGCGGCGCCCTGGATGCGCGCATCCGCCAGATCATCGGCGACAATCCCTACGAAATCGTCTGGAAGTCGGTCTACCGCTTTCACTCGCGCATGGTCGACCGCATGCGTGTGGGGCGCGTGCTGCTGGCCGGCGACTTTGCCCATATCGTCTCGCCGTTTGGCGCGCGCGGGCTCAACACCGGCGTGATGGACGCCGAGAACGCCGCCTGGAAGCTGGCCTTCGTGCTGCGCGGCTGGGCCGGTGACGTGCTGCTGGACAGCTACGACAGCGAGCGCAGCGCGGCCTCGCGCGAGAACATCGAAGTCACCGGCCACACCATGGACTTTCTGGTGCCGCAAACCGCCGAGCAGCACCGCATCCGCGTCGAGCGCCTCACGGCCGCGCTGACCGACCCCTCGGTGCATCCGCAGATCGACTCGGGCCGCCTGTCCGAGCCCTTCTGGTATGTCGACTCGCCACTCACCACACCCGATGCGAAGCACCCGTTTGCCGGTCGTCCGCCACGCGGCCACGTGCCGCCGCCCGGGCCGGGCGTCGCAGTGCCCGACGTACCGGTGCGCATCGCGGGCATGGACTGCACGCGCTTGCGGCAAGTGGCGCGCGACGGCTTGCTGCTGCTGACCGGCAGCGCGGTGGACCTGCACCTGCTGCGCGAGCAGGCGCAAAACGCCACCAGCGCGCCGCTGCGCGTGCTTCGCATCGCCGACATCGATGCCGAAGGCGCTCTGCAACAGGCACTGCAGGCCCGCCCGGACGAAGTCTGGGTGGTGCGTCCGGACGCGCATATCGCCGCCGTCTGCGCATCTGGCGATGGCCAGGCCGTGGGCGATGCGTTGCAACGTGTCATGGGCCGCCGTGCCGCCATGTCCCTCTGATGGACCGCCGCCGCGGCCCGCGACGGCGTCTGACCCCTTCACCCCAACCACCGCAAGGAGACTTTCCATGGCCAATCTCAACGGCGTCCACCACGTCGCCTACCGCTGCAAGAACGCCAAGCAGACCGTCGAGTGGTATCAAAAATACCTGGACGCCAACTTCATCCTCGCCATTGCCGAAAACGAGGTGCCCTCCACCAAGGAGCCGGACCCGTACATGCACATCTTCATCGACATCGGCGGCGGCAACATCCTGGCCTTCTTCGAGCTGCCCACCAAGGCCGAGATGCTGGCCCCGTCCGACGCCAACACCCCGTCCTGGACGCAGCACCTGGCGCTCAAGACCGATTCCATCGACACCATGATGAAGGTCAAGGCCCGCATGGAAGCCGACG
>Ga0208825_1003168_pt1 | contig 10052 bp, 7 predicted proteins | sample AD_UKC113_MetaG_FD_184450 | JGI IMG/M metagenome (GOLD analysis project Ga0208825, IMG submission 184450) | Active sludge microbial communities of municipal wastewater-treating anaerobic digesters from Hong Kong - AD_UKC113_MetaG (SPAdes)... | ecosystem: Engineered > Bioreactor > Anaerobic >...
CTACTAAACTGCATTCTAGAAAACGTTCATCTGCTCTAATCTAGACTAATTTCCCTATACAGATGGTAACTTAGATAATCGTGAGTACAGTGAACTGGATACGTGTGACATGACATCCTCATACATGTCTGGCATATATGAGAATAGTTCAAATAGATCGTCGTTCGTATTACGTATACCAGCCATCTATTTATTGAACTATATTACATCGCCACTCTATTTGAAGTCTGTTTGCTATTTGCCAACTTGGCTTAATATATCTTGAACTTGCTTCTGTATATCTACACCCTGATGTTTCTATGTATAGTCTCTATATTTGTTTACAAATATTCCAAGCGGATTAGTGGTTGGTATACTCTGGCCGGCCTAATTTACCGTAGTTGATTTAGCTCTATTCTAACCATACGTAACTACATCTTCGCTTATCCATTGCTTAAGTGCAGTACGTATATCATCTTCATTTAGTGTGCCATAGCCCTACTATTCATAGTCGCGCTACAGACTTTGCACAAGATCGTCTAGCTAAGTCATATTCTGATTAGTTTTACTTGGGCTATTTAGCATCTGAGTTATCTGATTTTCTACATTCTGATATTGAGTAGCATTACTCTAATCGAAAATTGTGCCAAGTTGAGTATAAGTAGTGATAAGCTAAATTTCCTATATATTAGTAGTCTACTACATAGAACGTAGCTGCTTCTGTGAAGTGCCAAGTACCTAGTTTATCTTATTGAACATGTCAACCTATGTACCTGCTACGTTCTACTTCTCCAATTTTGCCTTTTCTTGCTATACTAATTTCTCGGTAGGTTCAAGTCTAACACCGTAGGCATTAAACAAATCGACTATAGAACGATTTTGCCTAAAGCCATTTATTGTCTGTTCAGTTACTTGTGCCACCACTGTTGGATTATTTGGAGCGGCAGATCTCTATATAGCCTGATTAATAATTAATTGCTACGTACCAGATAATTGATTTGGCAGTATCTGCTGATTTGCCGGCGTATTCTGGAATAGAATGAAGTCTGCGTACTATTCCCTCTATCTATTGATATTCTGATCATTTTCACCAGCAGGAATGGTAACACCTTCCAATTTATTTATAAATCTCTTTCTATCCAATGGGTCCTGTGTGGCATTTTTCTAATTTCTTGAGTACTGTACCGTACCAAACATATTCTTTATTATTCTACTTACATCGTCGCCTTCGGTTATTTGTATAGGAGTATATGGATTAGCAGTATTGTTGTATAGTACATTCAACCTATTTTGTATTGTCCCATACTATTTATTTAATTTATCAGCACTAGTATTGATTATTGAAGCGTTAGATACAATAGTTCTACTCTTTTGCAGATCTTGATAGAAAGACAACTACTCCTAATATATACTCTTAGGAGATACGTTATTTACATTCTGACCTGTATTATTCAATACATTAATTAGCACATTACCAGCCATACGCTAATAATCTGCATTATTGCCGAATTCTCTGTTGTAATCGATATTATTAAGTGTATTAATAGCTACATTCTTATCTATGTACTACTAATCAAGTGTTAAAGTGCCGCCGGATATCCTAAGTAAAAGCTGCTCTACATAATTCCTAGATTCTAATCCTTCATTTACTCTACTAGCTATATTATGTGCAGTAGTAACTTGTGTATTTACAGTATTTAATCTCTGATTCAGCGCTTGATGCGCGGCTAAGTTATTAAATACAGTATCTAAATTCTGCCTAGCATTATTCAATTCTGTTGTTATTTGCTGCAATTGGCCCTATTGCGGCTAGTTTGCTTGCTAAGCAACTGTATTATTTATCTAAGTATCAATTTCTTGCCGTAATGCTCCTGTGAATCTGTTGAGTAAGTCATTAGCTGTAGTATTCTCATCTACTGCTCCACCATTCTAATATCTACCTGCTGTGAGAAAATGTTGATACTAGTCTACAAGCTAATCCTCGACTGCTGGTGCGCCTGCCCTGTTCTATGCACCTTGCGCAATAATTCTATTTGATATATCCTGCAGCAACTCGCTGCCAAATTGATACGCATTATTAGTTAGTGCATTAATCTATTGAAACTAAGCATATATTGTGTCTAATGGATTCATTGACCCACCTCAAATCCAAATATGTTCAGTACTACTAATACATTTGCTTATATGGATTGCTCATAACCAGTGTATCGGAAACTCTTGCCTTCAAATCGTATGCACGTTGTAATGAGAATTGAAGAATTTGCTACTCTGCCTTAGAATACCACATTGACTTATCGTTAACCACTGCGTAATTGCCCATCTAACCTATAACTCTATATTTGCGTTTTAATTCTCGTGATTCATACTACTACTGTGAAACTGCCGCAACTCCATAACCAACCTAACCAATCTTAGTCACCGTCTGATATATATTGAATCCTTGCCAGAGTGTGCCCTAAACTGTCATTAACCTATTGGCGCCAATTTGATTAGTTAGGATCTTTGTCATTTCTCCCCTTAATTTCTCCTACTACTAATCATCTGTAATCTTACCAGCCTACTTTGCCTGCTCTACCTAAAAGTCCTAATAAGTCTGTGCAATTCTATTCTACTTATCCCACTGAAACAACTTTGCAATTTTGCTATATCCTTCTGCAGGCTCATAGCCTTTCTATACCTAATAGCGTTTCAATTCCTCTTGTACAGATTTTGATGTCAAATTGATATTTTTCTTCAAGCCCAATCTTGCAACCTAATCGGGGCCAAGCTGTTCAACTACTCCCCTACCTAGTTCGTACTTCCATATAGACTACTAATTAATTGCCTCATCACTTATACGCCATATACCAAAATTTCTATCTACAGTAGGATGCTCTGTATAGTACTGAATTAGTTTATTGCCCTACTCCTCGCTCCACATTGCACGATTCTTATATAACTCATCTGATAATACGCTAGGCATATATTCCTATAAATCGCCTAATTTCTCTATGTTACCAGGCGTAAGTGCAATGCCATTTGTAGCCCAGTTAGTAAGGAAACCTACTATCTTACCTTCTGCAGGCTAACCAACAGAGCGCATGAGGTTGTACGATATAGCCGTTTCTGCTAAAACGCTCTCAGCCACTGCTCCAGCATAGCCAAACGCCGCACGTGCAATTTGGTGCGGATTTCTGAATTCTTCTTCATTAAGCTGCTGATTATTTAGTTGGAACATTAAAGGTGCTGTATTATATAGGTACTGATTATTTGCCATATCTCAGTTCCCCCTAAGGAGAGATGATATGGCCGCTCGATTTAATATGCGGCCAGAATCTTGTACTATCAATAACCGCGTTGGTTTGTATAGATCTTACCTAACTAGAATTCATCGTACGCTGTCTTGTGTATGCCCTAATTTGACTATACCGCAGTTGTAGTTATAGCGCCTGCAATACCTACTGGTATTGCTAAGTTGCCATATGCAAGTGCATTGTACTTTGCCTTCTCTAATCCTGTATATCCAAGTGTCTGCTCTATCTGTTTACCAAATTGGTCAAACTCATTTTTGACAACGCTTCTGCCAAATCCCTAAAGCGTATCTGATGCTGTATCAGGCAACATTATGCGTGTCTACTACTAAAGAATGTCATTATTATTCCTCATACTGTATGATGCCTTACGCGTTGTCTAATTACCAGTAATATCAAATACTTTATCGTACATGAAAGAGTACAAATCCGATATATTATTTATATTACCCGGTTTGGCTGGCACTGAACCTAGTGTCTAATCTACACCAAATGTATCTTTCCATAATTTATCAAACTTACTTTTATCATTAATTATAAACTGCTTATTCGTATCTTTCTCGTTTAACTAGTTAGTAAATTGCTTCCATTTAGTTGCAACGTCATTAACGCCAGTTTTGAATTTCTACTTTACACCTTCGTCAACATCACCAAAATCAAATCCAGATAAGTCTGCTCCATTCTTTGCTATATAGTCTGCAATGTTATTGACTGTACTCTTTACCTTACTTGACTATTCCTATTCGTATTTCTACATACTAGAGTTAAATTGATTCCAAGTCATCTTATTATACAAATCCTAATTCGGTTTATTCGCAAGCTATGATATTGTGCCTTGCCCTTTTGCGGCATTTTGTAATTTCTACAACGCATCGCCGGCCTATCTATTGAAATCAGAGTTATTAGCCGTCTACTACATGGTTTCCAATATTGCCGGCTTGTTTGCCTGATTTATAGTCTGATTAATTATACCTTCTTTCTCTGCCTAATCACTCAACCTTCTCCATATAGTCTGTTCTGGTGTTAAAGTACCTGTTGCATTACGTGCATTTTGTATGTTAGTTAATACAGTGCCGGCTTCCTTTCTAGCTTTATCCTAAACACTGAGCATGTTAATTACATTACCGCCCTAATTCCTATTTGCATCAGATTGTAGGTATTCTACGCTTTGCTTAAATGGATCTAATTCCCCTTTTACCTTCTTAATGGCAGCTTGATATGCCTTTACTTCGTCGTCAGTTAAATTACCATTTGTGCCAAATTGCTTTTTAATCAATTCTTCCGATTCATCTAATACATCGTTTGCACTCTTAAAGAATTTATTTAAACCCTATCCACCTGCAGATGACTAATCTGCTGTAATAGAGCGTAATGTAGAAACTGGCTTACGAATATCATCGGCCATCGTTGTTGACATGAAATTATGCAGGAATCGCTACTATTTACCTGCTTCCTTTGGCATATTAGCTCTTGCATTACGCTACTGGAATCCTTTAACACCAGTTATGACGCCAAGAAATGTAAAGAATGGATTATTCTTGCCGCCTTTGCCCTACCATTCTTTTAGTTCACTAGTTGCTACTTCTCCAACAATTGGTATATTTACTTTACCAGCCCTGATCATACAAACTCCTCCTTAGTTGATTATGTTTGCTTTCCATCTTTATTGAATTTAGATAGTAAAGAGCTTAAGTCTCCGACTATATTCACAGATTGGCCGCCGTATAGTTCAGTTAAACTTTTAAGTAACTTGACCTTCCTATTTTCAAGATTCTCAACTAGCTGATATATGCTATGTAGCTTGCGTTCTATCTTCTTTCCGTTCTCACTCTCAGTAATTACAAGTTCCTCCATACCATCATGCTATAGCTGCTATTGCTACCGCATGAGCTGCAATTCTGTTGCTACTAAACTATTAATTAGTGAAGCCTACTGCCTATCACTCTACTATACCTAGAAGCTATCAAGATATTCATTAAACCAACGCCGCTAGTAGAGTAATTCAAGTGGGCATGACTCATCTAGCAGTTCGTTGCCCTAAACTGGGCATCTACCTTTATATGGACACTTATCTTGCCCCTTGCATACAAGCTACAGAGTAGCTAACTGACCTAGCTCAAAGTCTGGCTAGTTACGCTCAAGTTGTGCTATTACTTCCTTACTTAATTTTTTCATTATCCTATCTGGTAATATGCCTTGCTCTATAGGTTTTATCTCCATTAACATCACTCCCTTTGCTATCTTTGAATTAACAAATACGAACTAAGTGTTAATTTAGGCATGTATAGATGATGTATAACGAGGTGTTTACATTGAAGAACACATGGTCAAATTACTTTAATTCATTTGACGATTAGCAACAATATTAGCAGACAAAACTCGGCGTAGAGTACCCAATAAACTAGATTTGTGTCGATTGTGTCATATATCATACACTCGATAAAGGATTAGACTTCAATGTCAACTGCAAGCCATTAGAATAGGATTATTTTGATGAGCCGCAGGATAAGTCACAACCTTAGAAGCTGCTAAAGATTGCAGATAATCCTTACTTCTTCGCTAAAGAAATATTAGGTATAGAGCCAAGACAGTTCCAGAAGGAATTTCTATCATGCAGATAGCAACGTAAAGTGCTTAGGGTATCTCGCCGTTCTGGTAAATCGCACGCCATGGCAATTTATTAGCTCTGGTTTGCAACTACACATTAGAATTAGCAAATAAGAATAGTCGCGCCACGAGATATACACGTCAAAGAGCTATTTGATAAGATGGACCAGATGATTCGTAATTCACAATTGTTAAGAGATAGCATAGTGAAAATATCAACCCGCGGCCTTAATGTATATAGGAAAAATCCATATGAAATACAACTTAAGAATGGCTCTGTAATCCGCGGTCTTACTACTGGCGATAGTGATGGTACTAGTGTAAGGTCACAGACTGCAGACCTATTGATTATGGACGAGTAGGACTACGTAAGCGACACGGCAATCGCCGCAGTATTCCCATTGATTTAGTCAAATAGCAAGACTCAATTTGTGCTGTCATCCACTCCTTATGTGGGCAAAAGCTACTTCTTCCAATGGTGCCATGACTAGTCATATAAGGAGTTGTACTATTCATATCAGGAATTGGACACTTACGACCCTGAGACTGATAAGGAGTTCCAACGTACACTCACTAAAGAACAGTATGAACGTGAGATACTTGCACTATTCAGTATGCAAGAGTCTGGCGTGTTCCCTAATAAGCTAATAGATTAGTAGCTTGAAGATTATGAGTTTGATAATTTAAGCCACATACCTCAGGGTACATACACTATGGGCATAGATTGGAACGAATAGGCCGCAGGTGTGCAAATTATTGTAGTAAGATGGGAACCACACAATCAGAAATTCAGGGTATCTAATGTAGTACAGATTAATCCAAGTGAATTTACTCAGCTTGTTGCTATTGATACTATAATCGAACTATACCACTAGTACAATCCAGTTAAGATTATGGTAGATGAAGGATTCGGTAATACGCAGATACAATAGCTGCGTAGGTATGGAGTTGAGTATAACGATCAGAAATTCCTACTGTAGTTGACTCCAGTATTCTTCGGCTAGACTGTTGATCAGTATGACCCCATCACGAGAGATATGCAGCAAGTACACTTAAAGCAATTGCTAGTACAAATTACATCTAGATTCTTAGAATCAGGCTCCTTAATTCTACCAAAATAGTTAGATACAAAGCCGCAACTTGTTGGCCAGATGCGTAATTATGTATTTACCGGCATCTCAGATAGCGGCTAGCCAAAGTACTCGAAAGGTAACGTACACCAACTTGAGGCACTTATGCTTTAGTTATATGGCATGTGGATGATCAAAGATAGCATGACACAGAATTACACATAGGCACCAAAAGAAATAGGCTCGTATATAGGTAAAATGAGTTCTATATCAAAAGTAGAGAACATGTATGGGAGGATGCGTAATGGCGGGACGTCACAAAATCGGCTTCTTGAAACACTCTACAGGCGCAACAGAAACATATAACACAAGTGTTACATCACAATCGAGTGCACAGCAAGTAGCAAATATATTCGAAATTGCGGCACAACAGCTCACCGATGTAAATAGTACTACACTAAATAAATTTGATGCAGTAATAGATGCACGAATCAAATCAAAGTGGGATGAACAAGCATTTGATGTTAATTTGACAAATCAATAGCAAGTAGATTAGCTAAAGAAGATAAGAGCCATATCGGATCCTAATGACCATTCGCTTGTTGTAAAATATAAGGATGTTTACACATAGCTTAAAATCTACGTATCCGCTAATATGCCACCAAGACTATAGATAGTATAGTAGCTCAATCCAATACCAGTCTTAACTGATCAGGGTATGCTCTATCTCACTGACGATGCAACGGCCGGCATATTATATAGTGATGGCATAGATATAGTAACTGGCTTAGAAACTGATGAGGAATGGACTAACAACAATTAGACTGTAAGCGAAATGATAGAGAAGTGCCACATGAAGAATAAATATGGCGAGTGTGTCCAGAATTTCAAATAGTCAGATCGAGCTAAACTACAATAGTCGAACTTAATTCAGATTATGAAGGACCTAAATTAGGGCCAAGGCGAATACAGTAACGAAATATAGCAATGCACAATGTCGCAAGATTGGAGTACTTTACTATTCTTGAAATTATTAGTCAACCCAGATAGCAAATTCGATCTTGCGCGTGTTGTAGTAAGAAACACAATTGGAGTAATTGAAGATACAATCAATATGATCTTTGGTTCAATGCGCGATATAAGCATATTTGGATTTAAACCGTTTGGCTTCTTACCTGTAATCACTACGTATGAACATTGGGTTCATAAGATCCTTGTAATGCAAAAATATCATATGTGCCCGATTTTCAAAGTCACGCAGGTATATGCAATAAGTGGTAAGGACAAATTCATAGCTGAAGTTAATGCAAATCCTTATACGTACGATGGGAAAGTAAAAGCCTCAGTATCAAAAGACATAGCACTAAAGATGGCTGGCAAAAAGCCGCTTGATTAGTGACATTGGGGAGTGCTGAGAATGCTAAAATGCCTTAATAATTAGATTGGATAGAACACCAAAAGATATAGATTAGGCCAATATCAGCGTTCTGACTAGAAGGCCCTTATATATAACTCTGAGTTATTGGCCTACGCTCAAGTGCCGCCTACTTAGGTAGCTAATCCAGATAACCAGTAGTAGTAGTAGATACTTATCGGTTAGCTAGATAACAGTGACGCCAAATAGGAAGTTGGTAAAGTAGTAAGTTAGCAAATTGGTCAAATTGCGGCTAGTACATACAATTAGTAGCTGACAGTCGAGCCCGCGTTATCAGATTCACAGTAGATACAAAATGAAAGTAAGAAGCTAGAAGAGCAGTAGACTGGTTAGCTTCAAGACCTATTGTATGATACAGGCTAGCTTAACGATCTTATAAACGATATCCTCTCATCAGAGAAATAGTGCTGCGTATAGAATTTAGGAGTATTCATTATCTAGTTTGCTATGTAGTATAACGAACTTGTAATACAAGGTGTAGTAGAGAATGGGCAACGTAGGTATTACAAGCCAATAGCACAAAACGCGCCGATATTCGTTAAGTTAACGTTAGAGAAAATGAATTACATACTCAATCTACCTGCTGATCAACTTGATAAATTTCTTAATAATCAGCAGCTGTGGAATACTGTAGACCAATTCATATAGAGTATGGATCAAGTACTTACGCTACTTGAGAATGTATTCAACATATTCATAATATCGGAATGGTAGATGAATTAGCAGACTCCGTCTATTTTCTAGTTACTCTACAATCTCATGGCCATATTTGTAATGCAAGTAAGTATATAGCTTCTTATGCAGGCCAAACAATTCACTGATGACATAGTCTAGCAATTCATATCGCCAATTAAAATAGACGAGCAGCAGATAAATAAAGAATTGTCATTCACAGTAGGGCAAACTGGTGATGTCTCAGGTAACTACGACTACTCAACTAAAAAGCTCGGCTTCGATCCTAAATACCTTATAGACACATACTCTATTTAGCTCAGTACATATAAGCGCTAGTTCGATTGCAGTGGAAGTCAACAAGACCTTACAGATGAATTAATTTAGTGGCTTTATACATTCTTACAAGATAAGTATGTAGAGCAGATAAAGGCCGCGGCTAAACAAGAAACTGGCTAGTATGGCGATTTACTTAATGCCTAGTAGATCAATAATTCTGGCGATTAGTTGTACCAGACTACTAATGCCATAGTCAATACTTCAGTAACTCTTTAGAATTATTAGTCCGTAGCAGATAAGTTGTGCAATGATACATCATTCATATCACAGTTAGAAAACAAAATCAATTAGTATAAAGCTAATATGGGGCAAATTGATGTAAATGTAATTGCACAATCCATGTTATTAAATAGCTATGCCGGCTTACCTGGCTAGTAGATGAGTAATTAGCAATAGTAGCTAGGCAGTCCTGCAAATGTGTCTATACGTCAATAGTTTGAATCTAACATGTCTGGCTTCTCTTAGGTAGATGTGATTTAGCAAAATTAGTAGCTATCCATACAATAGAATAGGTCTGCCATATCAGGTAGATACAAAAATCTGACTAACGAAGAACGTACTCAACTTGTAAATAGAGTATACTCTGTATATAACTGGCTATTATTAAAATATCAAGCACAATCTGGCGGCCAGTAGCTCAAAAACTATATCGAGTTTATA
>Ga0208825_1003170_pt1 | contig 10041 bp, 6 predicted proteins | sample AD_UKC113_MetaG_FD_184450 | JGI IMG/M metagenome (GOLD analysis project Ga0208825, IMG submission 184450) | Active sludge microbial communities of municipal wastewater-treating anaerobic digesters from Hong Kong - AD_UKC113_MetaG (SPAdes)... | ecosystem: Engineered > Bioreactor > Anaerobic >...
TCTGAATTCTGAAGTTGTAAAAGCGCAACTTTCAGATATAAAAAGCAGAGTGTCGTCGTTAAAATTGCCAACTCAACTCCAGTTACTTAACATACAATCGAAACGTGTTTTTGGATTGGTAACGGACCTTGCCGCACAACTGCCAGAAGGTTCGAAACAGCAAAAGACTCTGAGAGCACTGATTAAAAACATCGATTGGCCAGGGACTGCGAAGGACATGTTCACAAATTATGACCTATTCGTTCAGAGCTATGACCCATATATGAGAGAACTAAAGATGTATCTAAATGAAGTATCAGTTCAGGGACCTGAATTTATGAACGTATCAAAGACCGGAATAAAGGTAAGACCAAAATCGCTCGAGAAATTGACAGATATCGTTCTTTCAACTTATAGAAGCGACGTAGTACCAAGCATGAACGTCATGTCTAGAAAGGCAACTGAACTTTCCGACAAATTGGATCTAAGCGGTGCGGCAAACAGCCAACTCAAAGCGATAGATGGTGCAGCGTTCAGAATCGACCAAATTTGGCAAAGAAAGGCTGATAACTACTTAGTCAGATGGATATTAAACAGTATCATCGTAGCCATAACTGTCTCACTCATCACCACTGCAGTAACTGCTTTGGCAGCTTATCCATTTAGCCGAATGAGATTCAAAGGAAGAAAATATGGTATAATGGGATTGCTACTCATTCAAATGTTCCCAGCAATCATGTACATGATTGCTATTTACACGTTCCTTTCATTTGCTGGTAAATATATTCCAGGATTTGGATTGAGCAAACTTTCTGGTCTTATATTTGCGTACTTAGGTGGTATAGCTTACAACATGTATTTGATTAAAGGTTACTACGATACGATACCAGATTCTCTTGAAGAGGCGGCGCTCATAGATGGTGCGACAAGATGGCAGACGTTTGTAAAAATAGTCATCCCTCTTGCATCGCCTATACTCGCCGTTATCGTCATTCTCACGTTCATGAGTACATTCAATGAATTCATCCTTGCAAAGATCATTTTGCAAGATGTCAAACAATACACGTACGCAGTCGGGCTCTATACGTTCTCAACTGGTCCATTTGAAACAGAGTGGGGATTGTTTACGGCGGCTGCACTCATAGGCATGGTACCTATGGTTGTACTATTCTTGCTGATGCAAAGGTACATAGTTGGTGGCCTTGTAAGCGGTGCTGTAAAAGGCTGATGGAGATGACTATCGTTTAGAATTATCTTAGCAATATTTTCAAAGAATCGTGAAAGAATGTGGTGAACAGATGATAGAACATAAGCCTGATTACCAAAGAAGTATAGTGAACCTGGCTTCTACATTCCTAAAACACTTTGATTGTCAAACGTATCACGAAGAATATCCCCTCGAAGGTTCTTTCGAGGGGATTTTACAACATGCAAAGAAGATTGTTATATTTCTGATCGACGGAATGGGATATGAAAAGTTCACTAAGATGAACGAAGAGCTGAACTTCCAAAACGTACTAAAAGTCTCCAGCGTCTTTCCAACAACCACGGCAGCCGCAGTTACAAGCTGGTTTACCGCAAGAACACCAAAAGAACATGGTTTGCTTGGTTACATACTTTATCTAAGAGAAATCGGTTCCATTACAAACATGATAGAATTTTCGTATCCTGGCATCGAAGGTGGGATGTTCTCCAACATGATGAAAAAGAGGATTCACAGATTAGAGAACGTCTTCGACGCTTTGAGAGAAAGGGAAATATACGGAGGAGTATTAACACATGCATCGATTGCCAATTCAGGACTTTCTTATCTTATTCATCGCAACGGACATATCATGAGTTATTACTACATGGGAGATCTGCTTGCCACTCTCAAAAAGAGACTTTCAGAAGATTGGACTGGTATCTTGTACGTCTATTGGGGACATTTGGACGGACTGGGACACAAAAAAGGGCCAGATAGCGATGCATATGAAATTGAGATGAAGAGAATTTTGACTGAGCTCAAGAGATTTTCTGAAGAATCTTTGGATGATGAAACGTTACTTGTAATTACTTCAGACCACGGTATGATCCAAATTCCTCCAGCTCGAAACAATTTTCTCAAACCAAACGACACTTTCAACAGACTCTTATCGTCACCACCAGGTGGTGAAATGAGGATGATGTACTTTTATCTTTCGAAGCGAAATAACTTAGATTTACTCAAAGATTATTTCAACTCAAATTATCCAGGTGCTGTAGATTTCTTAACTCCAAGAGAGGCAATGGATTTGGAACTATTCGGTACAGGTCGTGCACATCCAGAATTGTACAATCGCATAGGTGATGCTATAATGGTTACGAGAGAAGACAATGCATTCACTTACATGTACAGTGGTGGAGAAGAGAGACTATCCGGTATGCATGGCGGTTTAACGATTCAAGAACTCTACGTACCTGCTATATTCTTACATGTTTAAGTGCTTGTGTGATACAAATCGATGCGATAACGAGAAGGAGGAAACAAGATGCAGCAAGTGAGAGTCAGATTCGCACCAAGTCCGACAGGCTATTTACACGTAGGAGGCGCAAGAACAGCGTTATTTAACTGGTTGTACGCTCGCAAAAATGGTGGAAAATTCATACTAAGAATCGAAGATACAGACACCGAAAGGTCAACGAGAGAATCAGAAGAGATGATAATGAGAGACCTCAAATGGTTGGGATTAACCTGGGATGAAGGCCCTGACATTGGAGGTGACTTTGGTCCATATAGACAGAGTGAGAGATTGGATCTGTACAGAGAATTTGCCGAAAAACTCATAGAAAATGGCAACGCTTACTTTGCTGTCTACGATAAAGATGATCCAAAGAAGGTACTGTACACATCAGTTCAGAGACCTTCTGATGGAACTACGTACACAATCGTTTTTAAAGTGCCAAAGAACAAAATCATTTCGTATGACGACATGCTTAAAGGGACAATAGAATTTTCAACCGAATACATGGAAGATTTCATTATCTTCAAATCGAATGGATTTCCCGTTTACAACTATGCCGTTGTAATAGATGATCACACGATGAACATCACGCACGTATTGCGAGGTGAAGACCATATCTCAAATACACCAAAACAGATACTCATATACGAAGCACTTGGTTGGCAACCACCAGAATTCATGCATATTCCATTGATTTTGGGAGCAGATAAGACGCCGCTGAGCAAGAGACATGGTGCAACAGCCGTTGAACACTTCAGAAGAGAAGGATACTTAGCCAAAGCACTCGTGAATTACCTTGCAATACTTGGATGGAGTGTTGATGAAGAGATATTCGATTACGTAGAAAAAGTAAATTCTTTCTCACCCGAACAGATATCGAACAAAAATGTCGTATTCGATTACCAGAAATTAGAATGGGTAAATGGCAAGCACATGAAGATGTTATCTTCCGAGGAAATGTACGAGAAATTTTTGGATTGGCAGAGATTTACAGGCAACGATAAAAAAGTGCCAGAAAATGTATTTGAAATATGCAAAGAGAAGGTAAACACATTGAAGCAGTTGTACGAATTTGCACTTCCATTCGTTGAAGAAGAGTATGAATATAGCGATGATTACGTAGAGAAATTTCTCAAGAAACCTGAGGCAAGAGACATAATTCAAAGTGCGTTGCAGGAATTCTCCGCACTCGATGAATATACCATAGAGAGCGTAGAAGCCACACTTAGGAAAATCGCATCGACGTTACAAATAGGGACAAACAAAGTCTTTCAAACGATACGTGGCGCACTACTCGGTAAACTTGTTACACCAGGACTATTTGAGAGCATAGTTGTACTTGGAAAAGAAGAAACGAAGAGAAGATTGCTGCGAACTTTACAGAAAGTAGATTCACTTAGTTGAAAATTGTGAAAAAGCGTTGACAGGTGATGTATATGAGAATATTCAATTCATACTCCAGCAATAAGATACAGATAGAAAAAGTTGAAAAAAATAACGGAAAGATTCTTGCATACTCAAAATCCTCATCATTCTACCCTGATGGAAAAGGTGGCCAACTTGGTGATAGAGGAAAGATAGGTAATGCACGTGTACTATCCGTGAGAGAAAACGATGAGTATACCATCTGTGAATTGGATGCCGAAATACAACCAGGGGAATACGATGTTAAAATCGACGAAAAAAGAAGAATAGACATAGCACAACAACACACTGCTCAACACATATTGTCAGCTGCTTTCATAGAAATTGCTCACATCAAGACTGTCAGTTTCCACATGGGTGAAGAATACTGTACAATAGATATGGAAGCTGCCTTCATAGAGTACGATGTACTCAACGAGGCAGAAGAACTTGCAAACAAAATTGTACAAAGTTGCACGGAAGTTGAAGAAATAATCACAGATTTAGAAGGTTCCAAAGAGTATTCACTGAGAAAGCCATTGAGTGAAAAAGTAAAAGGCGATGTAAGATTGATAAAAATCGGACAATTCGACGTATCAGCCTGTAGTGGATTCCACACAGGGAACACAGGCGAGGTTGGAATGATAAAGATAATTGACACAGAGAAGGTAAAAGGTGAGCTAACTAGATTATATTTCGTTGCAGGAATGCGCTCACTGAAATATTTCCAAAAGTACAATTCGGTGACAAACGGACTTGCTAAGATGCTTACAACTTCAGTCGATGAATTACAGGCAAGAATAGTTAAGATGCAAAACCAACTAAGAGAGCAATCATCGACTCTATCAAGAATTTCCGAAGAATACGCTCGTTGTATCTCAACGAATTTACAAAATGATGGTCTAGTATATTTGGAAGGATACAGTGAAGTCGGAAACTTCTTACTGAAAATCATGGATTTATCGAACAGAATGGTTATTTTCTTCGATGGTACTCGATATTTCATTGCCTCGCATAAATACGATGTAAGGTCTATGATTAAGAAACTTATGGAACTATATGGAGGAAGAGGAGGTGGAAAGGCGGAATTTGCGAATTATCAACCCGAGAAAAAAATGGAACGTACAGACTTCGAACGTGTCTATGCTGAAGTCTATCAGGTATAAAGACCCAAGAAAAATTCTAAAAACTACACAAGTTGGAGGTGCAAAGTCATGTTACGTATTAGGAAAGGTTTATTAGTTCTTTTATTGGTATCACTTCTTGCCATTTTTTCATTTGGAGATGCATTGAAATTTTTACCACAAAATTACTCTACGTTGGTCTATGTACCAGATTTACCAAAATTGTACGATTCGTTCAAAGCATTACCGATAGGCCAAACATTGTTACTGGATACCGGAGTTGGACTTGAGTCGTTGGTAAATGGTATTTTGCAGCAGCAACTACTCTCGATGAAATACACGATGAGTGATTTTGACTTGTTCATGAAAGAAATGCTCATTGCAACCGATAGCAATGGCAATGTAAGTATTGTACTTGGACCTGTAAAGAGCCCGGCAAAGGTGAAGAACGTGCTCCAAAGCCTATTAGCTGAAGACACGATGAAACAAGTACAATTCACCGAGAATTATTTCATATTCTCGAATACAAAAGTAGGTGGAGGAAAAGCACCAGCAGCTCTCCAATCGAATTTAAAAGGTAACCTTGGCGTGACCTACACGAACATATCAGATGGCAAAATCGCATTTGAAGGATACGGATACTTGAAAGTAGAGAACAATGCGCTCACTTTTTACGAAAAGATAGATGCAAAGACAAATGATGCCAAAGCGGCACTCAAATCCCTTCAGAGCGCAAAGCCAGTAGACGTACTTGGCGATAAAAATGTTGGAGGAGACGTACTCGTATTTGTCAACAGAGATATTCCAGATGCGCTTCAAAAAGCCACAATTGGTGCTCTACTCTCAGCATTGAATATCACAAATGTAAACGCTTCTGGAAAGATGTACACAAGTATGGATATCGGTTCAGTGATTACAGACTTGATGAATACAGGCACGCAGAGCAACACTGGAAGTAGTTCAAACAAGAGTGCTACTCAACAAACTATGCCATCAGTTTCTTCTTATTCAGTAGTCTTCGGTTCTGGACTGAAAATGCCAGCTGAAGTGAAGAAATATGTTACCATAGGTGGTGAGAAATACGGTGTTCTAGACACAGGTAATGGTATAACGTCTTACATACTTATAAAGAGTGACAGAATGATAACATACACTACAGACCCCAGCAAATACAAGGCTGGAGACAAAGCATTTTTCACATCCAACTACGACCCAAAATATTTCGCAGGCGTTCTCTTCAATTTTGAACCACTTATATACAACTTAGTTGGTAAGAAAGTCAAATCTTCAGCAACACTCTTTGGTAGTGTTGAAGGCGATTCTATAGTCATGAGAGGTTCTATTAAGTAATTGATTTGAGCAAATAAAAAACGTAAGATAGAAGGTGCCTAAGTGGCTGATAAGAAGAGTTCTTTTGGGAAAGTTATTGGATGTTTCTTCTACTTCTTTCTGTTGGCGCTTTTCATTCCCATAATAATGTCATCTGTATTTTTTGACTTTAGGATACTTTTTCCTGGATTTTCTTCGTTTCTTGGTGTTCTCTTCATCTTGTTTGTTGTTTTTGTATTCTATTCAATAGCTACGAGATCTAAAAAGGAATCAGGAAACAGTGAGAATGACAAGGCAAAATCTGCTCAGAAAAATCTAGAGAATATGACAAGTAATGGCTCTTCACAGTATAATTCTAAGAGAGAAGAAAAATCAGATTTGCAAGATGAACAACAAGACTACTTAAACGAACAAGATACAATAGAATCATTCGAGGAAACTTACGAGAGAGACAAAGAAACTAACGGACCAAAAAGCGATGTTGTTTACAAAGCTTTCTTACGTCTCAACCTTAATCCTAATTCAACTTACACTCAAGTTAGCGAGAGATATTATGAACTGACAAAGAAAATACATCAAAAGAAGATCAATGAGGAAGCTAAAGAAAAGGAACTCGATGAATTAGAAAAGGCATACAACATACTTACTGAATACTATTCGAAGAATTCGTAAATTCGTACTATTGTAAGAATGTACTCCGTGAAGTTAAATAAAACTTTAGGGAGCTGATTGTATGACAATTACTTTTGGTGTAATATTTTTCATACTCCAGATAATTGCGATATTTCTGCTAATTTATGCGCTCATACTTATGTTTAGAATCATAACTTCGCCAGAAGCTGGAACGGATGTTGGCAATCAGAGAAAAGTAAGAAAGAACGTCAATCCACCAGATAACGTAAACGACGAGATGCTTAAGAAAGCATTCAAAACATTTGGACTATCGCCATCAGACGGCTATCCAGAAGCATCGTACAGATACTATCTCATTAGAAAATGGCTCCAGTCCTCAGACTTTGACGAACAAGAAAAAAGCAAGAGAATTGCTGAATTGGATGCGCTCTTCGATATACTTGCAGACTACTATACGAAGAAGTCGTAAAACTATAGAAAATTTCAGCGGAATACCAAATACGCAATGACTGAGAAAGATAGGGAGGAAATCATTCCTCCCTATTTTTTTTCAACAATCCTTCTGCACATCTTAACAGCTTGCTGCGCATCTTTACACCATAATAAGCATATCACCATGCCAAGGGCGTCCAAAATCAATATTAATGACAGGTCCGTACAGATATGGTATGTATTTTTCATACACCAAATCAACAATTTGAACAGTTCTTGAACAAGACCAATGTATCAGTTGTCTAAATATTATAAACCTTTGAAGGAGCTTGCACGCTTTTAATCAATCATAGTATAAAGAGTGAACAATCCTATTCTCGTTACTTTGTCAGTCTTTGAATAGCTAGTGAGTCGTGGACGTATATTCACAGCCATTGATGTTCTAATGTTACTGAATTTCTTGAAATCACAGGGATGATTTAGGAATGATCCGAGAGTGATCTAAGAATGTTGTTCAATTTGTTTGAGTATCTTGATGGTATCAAATTAGTAACCATATTGAGAGAAATACAATCAGCAATGAACTCAGACAATACTTTCCGTCTTTATTATTAAATAATTCATAAACAAATAATTCATAAATTTAGTTAACAGTATAAATCAAATTTCCGGGAGGTGGAAGTCATGAACAAGGTTACTCATCTATCTATTTTAATATTTGTATTCATTGCTATCTTCTTAGTCTCCTGCCAAGAAAATCCTGTTCAGAAAGAAGAGATTGAGATGGTGTCGAATCTGTCGGCACAAAGAGACAGTAACGGTGTAAAGCTAACTTGGGAGTACGATTTGCCAGCGACGTTTGATGTCTACCGAGGTAACAAGGACGATCCTGAACATTTAGTAACTACAACGAATAAGTACTTCATTGACGAAAATCCTGATCCTACGAAAAACCACTACTACGTTAAGGCAACATACAGTGGAAAAACGAGTAAATTAAAGGAGATAATAGTAGATCTCCAAGCTCCGCAAGTTAGTATATCGAGTCCAGAGGATGGTTCTGTTTTAAGCGGGATAGTCACAATAGAAGCAAGTGCACATGATGATACTGCAGTAGCGACGGTAGCATTCTACACCGATGGCACAAAAGCTGGAGAAGACAACGATTCACCATATCAATACAGTTGGGATACATCGAGCTTGACAAACAATTCTACCCATACGATACAGGCAAAAGCATACGACATCATAGGGAACTCAGGGCAAAGCAATATAGTAGCGGTGAGAGTTGTAAATAACATACCACAAGTAAGGATAGTAAGTCCAACGAACGGCGAGACTTTGCATGGAATGGTTACTATACTGGCCGAAGCTCAAGACAACGAAAGAATAGCTCAAGTTGAATTTTTTGCTAACGATAAACTTTTGAAAAGTTTCATCTCATCACCGTATGAATATGTTTGGAATACATATGGAGTAATCGATGGAACCTATACATTAAAAGTGGAAGCTACCGACCTATTGGGCAATCAGAATTTTGAAACTATAAATGTTATAGTGAACAACGGGCAAAAGACATTTGGTGAAAGTGGTGATGATGTAGCAGAATGCATCCAACAAACGACAGATGGTGGATACATCGTTGCCGGTTATACAACGTCGTTTGGAGCTGGTGGCTACGACATACACATCCTCAAGTTAGATTCAAATGAAAACTTAGTTTGGCAAAAGACGTTTGGAGGAGGTCTTGACGACTTCGCATTTTCCATCCAACAAACGACAGATGGCGGATACATCGTTGCCGGTTACACATTCTCGTTTGGAGTAGCAGGTGATGCTTACGTTCTAAAACTAAATCCAAGTGGAGAATTGCAATGGCAAAAGACATTTGGTGGAAATGGTTTTGACACTGTAAATTCGGTTAAACAAACGACAAATGGTGGATACATTGTTGCCGGGTTCACAAATTCGTTTGGAGCTGGTGGCTACGATGTATACATCCTCAAGTTAGATTCAGATGAAAACTTAGTTTGGCAAAAGACGTTTGGTGGAAATGGTGATGATTATGCATGGCCGGTTAAGCAAACGACAGATGGTGGATACATCGTTGCTGGTTATACAACGTCGTTTGGAACTGGTAACCTCGACGTATACATCCTGAAACTCAATTCAGACGGAAGTTTGGCATGGCAAAAGACTTTTGGTAGAAATGGTGATGACTGGGCAAACTCTGTTCAAGAAACGACAGATGGTGGATATATTGTTGCCGGTGGTACAACGCCGTTTGGAGCTAGTGGCTACGACGTATACGTCCTGAAACTCAATTCAGACGGAAGTTTAGCATGGCAAAAGACGTTTGGTGGAAGTGATTATGATGTAGCATATGCTGTTCAAGAAACGACAGATGGCGGATATATTGTTGCTGGGTGCACATGGTCGTTTGGAACTGGTGGTAGCGATGCATACATTCTGAAACTCAATTCAGATGGAAGCTTAGAATGGCAAAAGACGTTTGGTGGAAATAGTTATGATATAGCATATTCCATTCAACAAACGGCAAATGGCGGATACATCGTTGCCGGTTATACAACGTCGTTTGGAACCGGTGATCAAGACATATACATCCTGAAACTTGATTCAAATGGAGAATTACACCC
>Ga0208825_1003176_pt1 | contig 10027 bp, 6 predicted proteins | sample AD_UKC113_MetaG_FD_184450 | JGI IMG/M metagenome (GOLD analysis project Ga0208825, IMG submission 184450) | Active sludge microbial communities of municipal wastewater-treating anaerobic digesters from Hong Kong - AD_UKC113_MetaG (SPAdes)... | ecosystem: Engineered > Bioreactor > Anaerobic >...
TCATAGGCGTTAAAGTTTTTAAGTGTTTATTTGTAATAGTTTGCTCCTCGTATATTCTCATGGATAGGCATTGTGGTTTGCTTGTCAACAGGACTTATCCGGTCAAGCTTGCTTCCAATAATCTGTGCAATTACTTTGTAATTATATACCCCGTAGCTTGAAGCCCTCTGACAAGCAGCGATTAACCTGTCTTTTCCGGCCTTTCTTTCGAAGGATAAAATACCAACACAACTTCGGTATGTTTGCTCAGGATATGATTTATTGTCAAGCACTTTTCTTATGTAAGACTCAACATCAGTATGTATATGTCCAGCCCACTCAATAAATTTTCCAGGATTCCATTCACTTACGAACTGGTGACTCGATGGCAGGTGTTCCTTTACTGTAGTATACTTGTAAGGTGCACGATCACGTAAATGGTAAGCTATCCGGTAGACAGCAACATAGGTGGCAGTATAAACCAGCTTAACTTTCTGTCCAATGTAGTGGTATGGGACACTATAATAATGCCTGTCTCTGTGAAGTTGAACATAGCAGTTTTTCATAACTTTGACCTGAAGATATTCCTTCAGCTCCCAGTAATCATGTGGAAGAGGATGGAGATGTTGTTTTTCTTCTGTTTGAAAAAGTATGTTTCGACTCTCTTTTCTCCCCTGCAATGGGTGATCATTATGTGCTTCAAGTCTTTCAAGAATGGCATCGTTAAGATTATCGGGATTGGTAAATACCTGGTTTCGAAGAGGCGCATAAATTCGAGTATAGATAATCTGGACCGTTCTCTCAACCCATGCCTTATCCCTCGGCTTGAGACTTCTCGCCGGAAGGATGGCCATATCATAATGGTTGCCAAGATCAAGGAGATCCCTGTTTACTTCTGCTTCATACGGATTAGCTTTATCTACTGCGGACTTAAGATTATCTGGCACAAGAACTCTTGGAACACCTCCAAAGTAGTTTAATGCTCTAACAATGCAGGATAAAAAGTCTTCTTTCCGCTGGCTCTCGCATGCTCTAACATATGTTCTTCCGCTATAACCCAAAACGGCAACAAAGACTTCCATCTCTTTTATCTCACCAGTGTATGGATCAGCTATGGACATCTTTGATCCTGCAAAATCAATATACATCTTGTCTCCGGGCTGCTGTTCGATATGAAGTGATACATCTTTGCGATCAAGATATTGCTTTAAATATTCACAGAACTGACTGTAACTGTATCCTCCAGGACACCTGCTACGATACTCTGCCCATAATATCTGACGGGTTACCCCCTTGCGTGAAAGCTCGCTCTGGCAATATGGTAAAAAATCGTGCAGATCTTCCCTTCGGGTTTCATCGGACTGCTCCCTTTCATTACTATCTGCACCTTCAAGATAACTCTTGACAGTATTTTTTGATAAACCGAGTTCACGGGCAATCGTCTTCTTCCCAAATCCAAGACTCTGTAAAATGCCAACCTGTTTTTTAACTTCCATTTCTATTATCCTTCTTGCCATCGCATATTTTTCCTGTAAAAGAAAAAGTCAACGATCACAAAGGGGGCCAATTTGCCGGAATGTCAGTCAACATTTTATCCACAGAGGGGTCAAAATGCCGGAATGTCAGCTATCATCACCAATTCCAGGGGGGTCAATTGTCCGGAATGAGGGGTCAATTAAATCGGAACAGGGGGTCAATTAATTTCGGAATATACTCCTATCAAACTTGTACCGCGACACTCGTAATGCTCAACAAGCTTTGTACCTGGACGGCAAAAAGTGCGCCATACCCTCCTTGCACCGTGACAATTTTGTGGCCCCGCTGCCGCGGGGTACCAGGACTCTGCCCGGATGCTGCGTCGGGTAACGCTTACTAAGCCCTACCGCCGGGCCGTTAGTAAAAATGCGCCTTAGATAATTGGCCACGCGCCGTAACTGGACAAATTTCTGATGACAACGATATTTTGTGCCACCTAGACTGAAAAGCCGACGCTCCTACTGCTCCGTGATAGTATCGTTTGATAGTATCACTTCTGCTACCTGGACAGCTTTCATCGCCGGCCAATTCTTTCATCTGGACACCTTTCTGACGCACTTTTACTAACCACTATTCATCAAAAAAACTCAAAATAATATACTTTCACATATAAACCTATTTACTATGAAGAAACCCGTGACAAAAAAATCAGCATTCCTTTCCTCAATCATTATTGTACTTGGTTCTTTTGCATCTTATATTGGCTACTATGACAGAATCGGATGCAAGCCATCTCATGCTGGATTCTGGTATGTTATAATTCTAGGCTTCACTCTTGGCGTTATGGTAACTCTTTTTGGACTCTGGATTAACGAGATAAAGACAAAAAAGAAAGAATTAAAGGAAGACACCAAGGAGGAAATTATGGACAAAAAATAAAAACCTGGTATCCGTTTCACAATTCCTGCATGACAGAAACAATAAATGGCACTTTTACTAACACGGACGGTTGGGGTAATAAGCTTGTCACGGTTTTTGCAAAGCTCACTCCTGCTCACAATGAAATTTAAAAGTAACTTGACTTGATACCGGCTTCGATTAAACCTTGTACCCCGATTGCAAAAACACGTGCCATACCCTACTTGCACCGTGACAGCTTACTGGCCTACCGGGACAATTTTGTGGCGGTGCTGCGTCGGGTAACGCTTACTCCCTCAACCGCCGGGCCGTTACAAGCAAGCCGAGAAAAAAGACAGCTATAGAATGACAATGAAATTTTTGCTGCATAAAGACAAAGAAATAAAGGCAAACCCCGCCCACAAAAGCAAGAGTGTGGCTGCCTTTCCCTGCAACCTTCCCTTCGCAGCCACACACATGCTTTTTAGCCGACCCGACCGTTGGCCAAAACCTGTTGATAAATAATTGAAATTTTCTATACCAGCCAAATAAAAAATGTATTACCTTTGACAAAATTAGTCAACACAAAAAATGTCAACACTAGGATTGAAATTAAGAGAATTGAGAGAACAGGCAGGGTTATCATTGAGAAAAGCTGCCATGCAACTAGATATTGACGTGGCAATATTAAGTAAAATGGAACGTGGAGAAAGAAAATTCTCAAAAAAATTGGTTTTAAAACTGGCAGACCTTTATAAAGCAAACTCTGACAAATTGATAATTGACTTTCTAAGTGAAAAAGTGCTTTACGAATTAGAAAACGAAGATTTTGGGCTTGAGGCGTTGAAAGTCGCTGAGAAACAATTAAAATATAAAAAAGACAATAACAAGAAGAAATGAAAATACAGAAAATCAGAATACATAATTTTCGTTCAATAATCCATCAGGAAATTGATTGTAAAGACTTTACTCTTTTTGTTGGTGAAAATAATTCCGGCAAAACAAATATTATTACTGCTTTAAGGGCATTTTATGAAAATGAGGGTTACAAGTATGATAAAAAAGCAGATTTTCCTAAACTTTCTAATACAACCGATTATGAAAGTTGGATTGAATTACAGTTTATAACTACGAATGAAGAGCAAGAAACGATAAAGGATGAATATAAAAGAGAAGACAATATTTTAATTGTAAGAAGGTATTTTGAATCCACTGATAAAAACAAAGTTAAAAACGACAATAGCAACATTTTTTATGTTTCAAAGGATAGCTCAATTTCTGAAAACAATTTTTATGGAGCAAAAAATGTTTCTCAGGCAAAATTGGGTAAAATCATTTATATACCTGAAATAGCAAAAACTGATGACACTTTTAAACTATCAGGTCCATCGCCTCTCCGACAAGTAATAAGTTTTGTCTTTAAAAAAGTTCTTGAAAAATCAAAAGCATTCACAGGTTTAGATAAAGCATTTGAAGATTTCAACAAAGATTTCAAAACTGAGTCTTCGCCTGATGGTATTTCCATGGACAGCCTAAAAGAAGATATCAATAACGAATTAAAAAACTGGCAATTCACTTTCGGTTTTGATGTAAACCCTATAAAAACAGATTTAATAATTAAAAACCTAATTGACCATTATATTGAGGATGATAATTTGCAAACTGGGAAAAAAAGAGTAGATATGAAAAATATCGGGCAAGGTTTGCAAAGACATTTAATATATACGATGATTAAACTTGCTGCTAAGTACGATGAGGGCAAGAAAGAAAGCGACAAAAAAGAGTTTTATCCTGATTTTACTTTAATTCTCTTTGAAGAACCTGAAGCTTTTCTGCATCCAAGTCAACAGGAATTGATGAATATTGGCTTAAAACAAATTGCAAGTGAATATAACCAACAGGTTTTTTGTACCTCACATTCTTCAATTTTCGTAAGCAAAAACATTAATAAGCTTACTGAGATTAAAAGAATTGAAAAGAAAAATGGCATTAGCGAAATATTCCAAATTGATGAACAAACTTTAAAGTCACTTTATACAGATTGTACTGAACTTAGCAATTTTTTGCAAAGTAAAATAAATGCTGGTGTTCCTGCTTCTGATGAAGTTGAATTGAAAAAATTAATTAATGAGAAAGATGATGAAGAAAAACTATTAGAAGAATCAATAAAATTCTCCATTTGGCTTGACATAGAAAGAGCTTCAATGTTTTTTGCCAAACATGTTTTAATTTGTGAAGGAGCTTCTGAAAAAGCCTTTATTGATTATTTGATGAATACACAATGGTCTGAACTCAAGGAAAAACATATTTATTGTTTGGATGCTTTAGGTAAGTATAATATTCACAGATATATTGTTCTACTCTCGAAATTTGGAATTTCGCATTCTGTTTTGATGGATCTCGATGAGAATAATAAATGTCATAAATATATTAATGAATTTGTGAAAAGTAAATGTTCAAAATTGCATGGTTTTAAAAAAGATTTTGAAACATTTTTAGGGATTACACCAGTTCCTAAAAACAGACACGATTTAAAACCACTTAATATTTTAAAAAATTTTGAAGATGGAAATATTGCTGTTGAGAAAATTGAAGAATTAAAAGCGATTGTAAAAAACTTAACAATATAGAATTATGCCTACTTTACAGTTTAAAGGAAAAAACATAATCTGGAACCACCATTTGGCTGTTCCATTTCATACATTGGACGAAGTACCAGAGTTGCATTATCTGCCAGAAAAAGCAAACGGCAATATGATAATTGAAGGCGACAACCTTATTGCTTTAAAAGCGCTCTTACCTCAGTTTGCAGGAAAAATCAAGTGCATTTATATTGACCCTCCTTACAATACTGGAAATGAAGGTTGGATATACAATGACAAAGTGAATAGCCCTTTAATAAATGAATGGATTGGTAAAACGGTTGGTATTGACGATTTAACTCGACATGACAAATGGTTATGTATGATGGTGCCCAGGTTAAAACTGTTGAGGGAATTACTTTCAGAAGATGGCGTAATTTTTATTAGTATTGATGATAATGAATTATATAATCTAAAAAATATTTTAGATGAAATATTTACTGAAAATGGTTTTATATCTAATATTACAGTTCAGGTAAATAAAGGAGGTAGAGATTACTTGCCAATTGCTGAAACTCATGAAAATTTATTATGCTATTTCAAAACTGAAAAATCAGAATTAAATGAACTGGCAAAAAAAGATATGCACTTTAGTTATACTGATTCATACGGTGATTACAATCACCGAGAGTTGAGAAATCGGAATCCAAAATTTACAAGTGCAAATCGTCCAAATCTTTTTTATCCTATATATGTAAATGAAAGTTCTGAGAACGAAAAAAAAGAATGTTTAATTTCTCTTATTAAAACAAATGAATTCAATATTGAGGTTTTTCCACTTAATAGTGAAGGGAATGAAAGTTGTTGGCGATGGAGTAAGGATAAACTGCAACAAAATATCAAAGAAACGATTGATTTATCAAATGTTATTGCCAAGAAGAAAAATGGTGGTGGGTATAATATTTATGAAAAACATCGAAAAGATACTTCAAAAGCGAAATCAATTTGGGATGAAAGCGAAGTACGAACCGAACAAGGTACAATTGATTTAAGAGAGCTTAATTTAGGTGGAAAATTTGAACATCCGAAACCAACCCCATTGATAAAAAAGATTATTGAATTAGCAACCTTAGAAGATTCTATTATTCTTGACTCTTTCGCAGGCTCTGGCACCACCATGCACGCTGTAATGGATCTCAACAAAGAAGATGGTGGCAACCGCAGGTGCATTATGGTACAAATGACCGAAGCCACCGAAGCAGAACCCGACAAAAACATTTGTAAAGATATTACAAGGGAAAGAGTAAAACGTGCCATTGACAAATACAGGTATGATGCAGGTTTTAAATATTACCGCCTCGGTATTCCCCTCGATGCCGAAACCATGCTGGCCGGGCAGTTGCCAACTTACAATCAATTTGCAAAATATGTTTATTACTTATGTACAGGTGAACATCTCGAAGCCGAGGACAATATAAATGAAGCAGATTACTACGTGGGCGAATATGGCAAACAAGCCATTTATTTGGTTTACAAACAAGATTATGAAACACTAACTCGTCTTGCACTCAATTTAACTCTTGCCGAAAAAATAAAGCAACAGCAACCGGGCAAAAAGCGGATTGTATATGCGCCTTCGTGCTTTCTGGATGAGGAATATTTGACCGATAACCAGTTTGAGTATGTTGGAATTCCATATAATTTGTTTCAACACAATCAGTAGATAATTATGTATTTAAAAAAATATCAGATAAAAGTTGTAAACGCACTTAAGCAGTTTCTGCAAACAGCCCGTGATACCAAAACATCGTTTGACATTGCAAAACAGGCATTGCCTGAAAATATGCGTCATACCTTGAATTGGGTGCAAACAGCTTTTCAGACTTGCGGTTTGGAATATAAAGACCGTTGTACTAACGGGCTTGGGAATAATTATCCCCGAATGATTATAAAAGTACCAACAGGTGGCGGTAAAACGCTGCTTGCTGTTGAGTCAATCCGTGAGTATCAAACCTTATTTGCTCAAAAACGCACCGGGCTTGTAGTCTGGATTGTGCCCAGTGAAACCATTTACAGCCAGACTGTTCAGAAAATCAGGGACAAAGGAAACCATTTACGTCAGTTGTTGGATCATTGCAGTGGTAACCGTACTGTAGTTCTGGAAAAAGGACAGCGTTTAACCACCAATGATATTGAAGAAAATCTTGTTGTTCTGTTTGTTATGATTCAGTCAATAAGCCGTACCAATGGAAAAGAAGCATTAAAGGTATTTCAGGACAGCGGCGGCTATGACAGTTTTTTTCCTGCCGATAACCGATACGACCTACACGAACAGTTGTTAAAGCAAGTTCCGAACCTTGATTATATTTCACCGCTTGGAACAGAACAGCCTTTGATAATGACGAGCCTTGGAAACGCTATCCGTGTTTCAAAACCGTTCATCATCATAGACGAAATTCACAAAGTATTTTCTTACAATGCCCGTAAAACTATTGATAACTTAAATCCTGAATTTGTTCTTGGTTTTTCGGCTACGCCAAAAGCTGAAATGAATGTCTTGGTTACCATTTCAGGACTTGAACTAAAAGAGGAAGAAATGGTAAAACTCGATATGCACATTCTTCCGCCAGTCAGCAAACAGGAGAGCGACTGGAAAGCAATGGTAAAGGAAATAAAAGATCACCGGGATAAACTTGAAGAAATTGCAAAAAAATACCAGAAAGATAAAGGGGTTTATATTCGACCTACAGCGTTATTACAGGTCGAAGCAACAGGCAAAGACCAGAGAGGCAGAGGTAAAGTTCATAGTTTGGATGTAAAGGATTATTTGGTTACTCTTGATGTGAATCCTGATGAAATTGCAATAAAAACAAGTGCTCAAAATGACATTGAAGATGTAAACTTGTTTTCACAGGAATGCCCGGTACGCTTTATCATCACTAAAGAAGCATTGCGGGAAGGCTGGGACTTTTCTTTTGCATACATTTTGGGAATTATTCCGAATGTAAATTCAAATACTGGAGTTACCCAATTAGTCGGTAGAATTTTACGACAACCATTTGCAAGAAAAACCGGAATAAAAGAATTGGATGAAAGCTATGTATATTATACAAAAGGTGATACAAGAGAAATTTTAGACAGGGTTTCAACCGGGTTCAAAAATGAAGGACTTGAAGATTTGGTTACAAAACTAAAATTCCGTGATAATGAAGCGATAAACGCCACAAAAATTGTGAAAATAAAAAAAGAGTTTAGCGAGAAATTTCAGAATTCATTTTATTTGCCTGTTTGGGTAATGGTTGATAAAGAAGGTTCAAAACGCAGGTTTAATTACGAAACAGACATAAAGCCTAAAATTGATTTTACAAAAGTTGTATTAGATGATGAATTTCTTACAAAACTTGTGAATTCATTAAGCAACGAAACAAAAGAAAGAAAAGCATTTGCAATTACCCTTGATGATTCGAGCAAAGCATCATTTGTTGAAGAACAAAGCCAAACAAATGGAAAAGCAGAAATTAATATTGATTACTTAACACGCAGATTGAATGAATTAATTGAAAATCCTTTTCTGGCAAGAATTATCGGAACTAAGTATTTATCGCAAATTGAAGAAAAGATAGGTAAGGAAAAACTGAAAGAACATTACAGTTTCATTGTTTCACAGCTTTGTAAAAAGTTTCAGGAAGAGAAAACAAAACAGGAAGAAGAAATATTTTTGGAAGAATTAAAAGCCCAAAATCTTGTTCTTGCAGTATCCGATGATGATACAGTTGGTTTCAAAGTACCAAAAGAGGATGTAATAACAGTAAGCCCAATTCCAAGCACTTACAAATATTATTTGTTTGAAGATGTTGAAGTAACAGCGATGAACACGCTTGAAAGGAAAGTTGGTGACTTACTTGATAAACAGGAAAAGATACTTTGGTGGTTCAGAAATAAAGTAAACAGAAAATGGTACTCTATACAAGGATGGCAGCAAAATAAAATCAGACCAGACTTTATTGCAGCAAAAAAGACAGCAGAGAATCATTTGGAATTGGTTTACATCATTGAAAGCAAGGGAGAACATCTTCTTGGAAATATTGATACAACCTACAAAAAGAAAGTTCTCGACATAATGACAGAGCAGAAACAACTCAAAAAAATTAAGGCATACCAAACACAAATTCCGTTTGAAGAATATGTGATTAATGACAAAGTTGAATGTTATTTAATTGAGCAGGGAAAAGAAGAAGAAAAAATAAAAGAGATTCTGAAATGATAAGCCAACACGCACCGTCCCTTCGCTGTCAGGCACATTGGCAAAACGCTCAAAGCAATCGCTACATCCAAATTTTGCCAAAGAGCCTTCCAGCCCTTCCCTATTCTTTGCACCTAGATAAATAAAAACCCCAAAAATATCTAAGACAAGACGTAACGTAACGAGACAACTACAAAAAATAAGGCCAGCTTGTAACACGGACGGTATAATTCATAAGCTCGTCACGGTTTTTGCTTTTGCTCCTACTTCCTTGACAGTTTTGTAATAGCTTATACCGCGACCGCTCCACTGCCCGCAATGAACCATAGTGTATCTTGACTTATTACCGGCTTCCGATCAACCTTGTACCGCGACACTCGTATAGGCCACAAAACTTGTACCCGGACGGCAAAAACCGCGCCGTACTCTCCTCGCACCGTGACAGCTTTCTGGCTAAAGAATCAGGACTCTACCCGGATGCTTCGTCGAGTAACGCTTACGAAATTATACCGCCGGGCCGTTATAGGGCATTTTAAAAAACAGACAATGAATAATACAACAGACAAATTAAAACGAATAAAAGTTGATGCTCTTTATGGGAAGAAAAAGCACTTTAATGCTGCGGATAGAAACGAGAGAAACCATTACAGGATTGGCATTCCTTTAGTTATAATTAATATATTAACAGGCTCAATTCTATTTTACGTAATAACAGATGGTGCTTCAAATTGGGTCAAATATGTCCCTTTAATTTTAGCTCTAATTTCGGCTCTTTTAAGCGGTTTTCAAACATATTTGAATTTGCAAAAAAAAGTAGAAGGACATAGAAGGGTTGGCAACAAGTACTTGG